>Ga0247771_1000471_pt1 | contig 12729 bp, 11 predicted proteins | sample UWRJL197509C6_FD_179948 | JGI IMG/M metagenome (GOLD analysis project Ga0247771, IMG submission 179948) | Plant litter microbial communities from Arlington Agricultural Research Station in Wisconsin, United States - UWRJ-L197-509C-6 | ecosystem: Environmental > Terrestrial > Plant litter >...
ACCATATTAGTGACGGGTTGTCGTGTGAGAAGTGCGGCTGCAACGGCAACCTGGTGCGACGTTCCCGCCTCGAATAGGACGGTCAGCCGCCCGCTATACACTTTGGCCTGATCGCGTCAGGAGATACCGTGATGAAGTCTAGCCAAGAGCGCGACGCCATCGCGGAGAAAGAGGGCATCACGGCGTTTGAGATGGAGAGCGCCGGGGTGTGGGACCGCTTCCCCTGTGTGGTGATCAAGGGCGCTTGCCACTACGCCGACAGCCATAAGACCAAGGCCTGGAATCGGTATGCAGCAGCAACAGCGGCAGCATGCATGAAGGCGTTTTTGGGCCACTGGGTTCACTCGGCGGCCCCAGGTGTGTGATATCTGCTAATAATACCCAAGGGCACCTTGCTTACTCCTCGTCCCTTAGGCCGCAGCCAGGAAGAACCAGCCGGTCCTCGGTGTACGTAGATATCTACCGCCTAGAATTCACATACAGAATTTCTCACACAGTTTTAGTTCTTGTTCCGTACCCAAGAAACGACGCCTTCGTGCCTAGGCCTGGCATCCTGGAGAAACTAGAGCAGCTACCTTCCCAGTCTACCTCGCAGGCAAGAGTCTCGCTCTTCGGTCTTGGAGGCATCGGGTGAGTTTGCTCGGCCACGGACTTCCTCATTACTAACCAATAGTAGAAAAACCCAGATAGCGCTGGAATACACGTACCGGCTCCAGGAGACCTGTCCGGATATGTCGGTCTTCTGGGTCCACGCCAGCAACGCGGAGCGATTTCGGGAGTCGTTCACTTCTATTGCGCTGGAGTGCCGTATCCCGGGCTACGATGACCCCAAGACGGATGTGCTACCGCTAGTGAAGAGATGGCTGGAGAGGACCGATCAAGGCTCGTGGCTAATGGTCCTCGACAACGCCGACGACGCGCAGCTCTTCTTTCCACCGCCGCAGAAACTCCAGACGACCAACGGCATCAGCCAAGAGGACTATCTCGGCCAGTATATCCCCGAGAGCGCCCACGGATCCATCCTTGTTACGACCAGGAACAAGGATGCCGGCCTGAAGTTTGCTAAGGGAGAGCCACCTATCGAGGTTGACGTGATGAACGAGAGCGAGTCAGAGCAGCTCCTTCGCACCAAACTGGGCGGATAGAATATTCTGTTTAGCGAGCTGTCGACGCTCTCTGCTCGGCTAGAGCACCTAATTAGGAAGAGGCTGAAAAGCTAGAGGTAAAGGTGATGGGGACTCACAAGACCAAGCTTAGGCCCAAGCATCCCAACACACTGATAAGCATGGGCAACCTGGCGTCGACGTACTAGAATCAGTGCCAGTAGGACGAGGCTGAGAAGTTAGACGTGGAGGTGATGGGGATTCGCGAGACCAAGCTTGGGCCCGACCGTCCCAACACGCTGATAAGCATGAACAACCTAGCTTGCATCTTCTAGATGTAAGGTCGACATGCGGACGCCTTGGCCATGATGGAGAGCTGTGCCCAGGCTCGGCAGCGAGTACTTGGCCCAAGGCATCCCGATACTATATCGTCTATAGCTATGGTGGAAGCATGGCAGTAGAATATGTTGTTGTATACTGTATATCTTGGTTCATATATACTAAGATTGTCGTGCCTGCTCTAGGAGTTCTCTACTTGCACTTATTCGACCCGGGAGAATGATGACAACGCCAAACCAAGTACTGAGCCTCTGTGATACCCCAAGCAGTATATGATGCATTTGTGTCAGCGCCAAAAACGGAGATGGTCAGTGCAGAGAATCTTTTCAAGCGCTCGAAGGAGGGGAAGGCGATTTCGCGAGCCTCTGTACCTACTCTGATGGCTGACGAGTGTCGTGAAGGGGATTCTATTCTTTATTTTGTTGATCGTCAAGCAACTGGTGGCTGTGAGGCGGGTTGGACCAGTCGAAGTGCGGGGTTACGCGACGCGACATTAGCGGACCCACGCGGCTCGGCGCGTGCCGAATCCCTGCAATGGAGGCGGAAGGCGCGATCACGGTCGGGTCGGAGGGAGAAGAGGCCGGCGTTCGCCCACGGAGAGGGCGAAAACCCAATGCGTGGGCAAGGCGGAATGAGGGAGACCAAGATTCACCCGACACGACATCGCTGTCTCCAAAGAAACGAGCTGGAAGCACTTCGCGAGCCACAATTGCCATCGGCGCACGGACGAGGAAGAGGGGCGAACAGGTCCAAGACGAAGAGACCGCGCGGCAGACACTGCAGGAGCAAATAAGAGAACAAACCGGCATCCTCAAAGTTCTCCTCGAAGCGTGGACGAAACAAGAAGCGCATAATAAAGCGATACAAGCCGAACTCAGCCAGGTCAAGGATGAACTCCACGCAGTTAAGGAAGAATGCCAGTCGGTTAGGGATGAGTTGGCCAGGACGAAAGAGCAAATGGCAGATGCCATCGCGGCTCTCACTCCCGGACAAGGCAGCCCACGTCCGTCCTATGCGGACGTTGCGCGTACCCCACCGACCAGCCAGCCCAGCAATGTGCGGACGCTCTCCTCCAACTACACCGCCCCGTCTACCATGAGCAACACACTCTATTGCACAATCGACAACTCGAGGGTAGAGGACCAAGCAAACGATCAGATCTCGGCCGGCGCAATCCGAACGATGGTCGAAACTGGACTCCGCGCCGAGCTAGCCAATTCCTCCTGGCGCTGCCGGGCGGTGACCAAAGACCCGAAGAACCCACACCGTATTAGGATCGCCTGCAGAGACGAAGGAGAGCACAAGGCAGTAAAACGACTTGTGGAAGCGAACCTAACACGAGGAGCGCGGATCCTGGGAGACGACCTCTACCCCATCAGGGTGGACAGTGTCAACCGTACGGCAGTACTGGACGAGACGGGGAACGTTCGCACCGGAGCGGCCGAGGCATTTGGCACGGAAAACGACGCCCAGATCGCCAAGGTAGCATGGCTCAGCAACAGGGACGTATCAAAGGCGTACGGATCCATGGTGGTATACCTCAACAAAAGGGCGGACGCCCAACGTCTCCTTCAAGAGGGATTCTTTTACGCCGGAGGGGAATCGGGCTACACCAAGGCGTTCGAACGTCGGGAGCGACCAAAGCAATGCTACAACTGCCAGGAGATCACCAGCCACAAAGCTCATCAATGCACCAAACCACAGGTGTGTGGAAGATGCGCCAAGCAAGGTCATCACCACGGCGCATGCACGGAGTCTATCCCGAAATGCATCCCGTGTGGAGGGCCCCACGAGTCGTTCAGCAAGCACTGCCGCAAGCTCTACCCAGCTCAGCATGAGTAGAACGTTCCGCATGATCCAACTAAACGTCAGAAAACAAGACACAGTACTCGAAAGCTTGATGAACGACGAAGAAATCCAGAACGCGGCCGTGCTGGCCATCCAGGAGCCTTGGGCACGAAGAATCCAGGGCCGACTACTAACAATACCGATGAGCCACCATAAATGGGCCAAGATGGTCCCGTCAACTTGGAGAGAAGGAAGATGGGCGGTCCGGAGCATGCTCTGGATAAACAAGGACATGGAGGCGGAGCAGGTGGCAATACAATCCCCGGACATGACGGCAGCAGTCATTCGACTCCCAGAACGACGACTCCTGGTGGCTTCAGTCTACGTACCAAAAGACGACCACCAAGCTTTGCAAGAGACATGTGACAACTTACGAAGGACGATCCAGGAGGTGAGAAGGAAAGCGGCCACGGTGGTAGAGGTGGCGATAGTAGGGGACTTTAATCGGCACGACCAACTCTGGGGAGGAGACGACGTGTCGGCAAGGCGACAGGGCGAAGCGGACCTGATCATCGATCTGATGAATGAGTTTGCCCTCAGCAGCCTCCTTCGGCGCGGAACGAAGACGTGGCGTGGGGGAGACCACGAAACCACCATCGACCTGGTCCTCGCCTCCAAAGAGCTGGAAGATGCGACGCTCAAGTGCACGGTACACGGAACCGAACACGGCTCAGACCACCGCACTCTCGAGACAGTTTTTGACATCTCCGTCCCTACGCCAAGACCCCAAGAAAGGCTCCTCCTGAAGAACGCCCCGTGGAAGGAGATAAACGCCAGAATAACGAGCTCACTAGGCTCCCCGCCAGAGGGCACAGTGCAACAGAAGACAGACAAGTTGATGGCTGCCGTTTTGGAAGCAGTCCACGCCTTAACCCCCAAGGCCAAGCCATCACCCTATATGAAGCGATGGTGGACGTCCGACCTAACTCAGTTACGGTGCATATACACGTACTGGAGAAACCGCGCCCGGGCCGAACGTCGTGCTGGTTTTGCCGTGGCAAACCTTGAGGAGACGGCCAAGGCGGCAGCAAAGCAATACCATGACGCTATCCGGCAACAGAAGAAGAAGCATTGGCACGAATTCCTTGCAGACAACGACAACATTTGGAAGGCCGCCAAATACCTCAAATCCGGTAACGAGTCGGCGTTCGGGACGGTCCCACAACTCGTCAGGGCAGATGGGACAACAACCGCCGGCCATAAGGAACAAGCGGAGGAACTACTTACCAAGTTCTTCCCATCGTTACCGGAACACATTGACGACGAAGGCTCGAGACCGCAGAGAGCCCCCATCTCGATGCCGACCGTCACGATGGAGGAGGTGGAGCGGCAGCTGTTTGCGGCGAAGTCATGGAAGGCGCCCGGAGAGGACGGACTGCCTGCAATAGTATGGAAACAGGTCTGGCCGGCGGTGAAGCACTGGGTCCTAGCGATATTTCAGGCATCGTTCGAAGAAGGAACGCTGCCGACCCAGTGGAGACACGCCAAGATCATACCGCTCAAGAAGCCTGGCAAGGACGACTACACGGTAGCTAAGGCCTGGAGGCCGATTTCGTTGCTATCAACACTCGGCAAGATACTGGAATCGGTAGCTGCGGAGCGAATCTCGCACGCAGTAGAGACATACGGTCTCCTCCCGACTAACCACTTCGGAGCTCGTAAACAACGGTCAGCCGAGCAGGCGCTGTTACTCCTGCAAGAGCAGGTCTACAACGCCTGGCGGAGACGAGACGTCGTTAGCCTGATCAGCTTCGACGTCAAAGGCGCGTACAACGGAGTGTGCAAGGAGAGGCTGCTGCAGAGGATGAAGGCGAGAGGCATGCCGGAAGAGCTGTGCCGATGGGTGGAAGCCTTCTGTTCGGACCGCACAGCTACGATCCAGGTCAACGGGCAGTTGTCTGAGGTCCAGAGGCTACCTCAAGCCGGCCTACCACAAGGCTCTCCCTTGTCGCCAATTTTGTTTCTCTTCTTTAATGCCGACCTGGTGCAGCGACGTATCGACAGCCGCAGTGGTGCGATAGCCTTTGTGGACGACTTTACAGCCTGGGTCACTGGACCTACGGCGCAAAGCAACCGGGAAGGCATCGAGGCCATCATCAAGGATGCCTTGGACTGGGAGAGAAGAAGCGGGGCGACCTTCGAGGCGGAGAAGACGGCAATCATTCACTTTACCGGCAAAGCGTACAAGAGCACCGCAGAGCCTTTTATTATCAAGGGACAAGCCGTCCAACCGAAGGAGCATGTCAAGATCCTCGGCGTGATCATGGACGCCAGGCTCAAATACCGAGAGCACATGGCGAGGGCAGCCTCTAAAGGGCTAGAAGCGGTGATTGAATTACGACGACTCAAAGGGCTCTCGCCAGCCACGGCACGACAACTCTTCACAGCAACGGTCGCCCCGCTGGTGGACTATGCCTCCAGCGTATGGATGCATGAGTGCAAGTACAAAGCGGCTATACCGATCAACCGGGTCCAGAAGATAGGGGCACAAGCAATAATCGGAACATTCATGACGGTGGCTACAAAGGTGGCGGAGGCAGAGGCCCACATCCCCACGGTGGAGGATCGACATTGGAGGAGAGCTATAAAGCTATGGACCGACATTCACGCCCTGCCCGATACCAATCCGCTTCGCCGGAACACATCCCGGATGCGGAAATTCCGAAAACAGCACCGCTCGCCTCTCTTCCAGGTAGCAGAGACCCTTAAAGACATAGCAATGGAGGACATGGAGACGATCAACCCGTTCACCCTGGCACCATGGGAGATGAGGGTGCAAACCGACACGGATGGGACAGCAACAAGGGAACCAGACTCGACCCGGGCAGCATACATTGCCGTAAGCAGCTCGGCACGGAACGGGGTGGTAGGACTGGGCGGAGCAATCGAGACGCGCAAACGCGTCGGAGATGGCCCGACGGTCGAGACCTTCTCCTCCACACTGGGCCCAAGGACAGAGCAGAACCCCTACGTGGGTGAACTAGCAGCGATGGCACACGCCCTCAGCCGGCTGCCACAGCGCAGATACCGCAGCATCACGCTCTTGACGAGAAACAAAGCAGCCGTGCTCACAATCCGAAATCCACGACAACCGTCGGGCCAGGAACACGTCTGCAGCATCTACAAATCCATTAGAAAGCTCAAAAGAGAAAACAATAAGATTGCGGTGGTATGGCTACAGCCAGCCCAAGATGACGAGCTCTGGACACGCGCCAAAGAGAAAGCCAAGGAAGCTACACGCCAGGGCTCAGAGCCGCAAACAGAGTCTCCCAGAGCGAGATCCACAACTCTCAGTGTGGCACGCGCCAGGCGAGGCACTACCAGAAGCCTGCCGGACAAGGTTGGAAAACTCTCCAAGAGAGTAGACACAGCACTGCCTGGCAAGCACACGCGAAAGCTATACGACCAGCTCACGTGGAAAGAAGCCAGCGTGCTTGCCCAGTTGAGGACGGGGATGGCAAGACTCAACTCGTACTTATCCGTCATCAAGGCCGCACCGTCAGACCAATGCGACTGCGGAAAAGCAAGAGAGACTGTCGAGCACTTCCTCTTTCGATGCAGACGATGGGCAGAACACCGATCAGAGATGCTGCGATGCACGGCAACCCACAGGAGCAACGTATCGTTCTACCTAGGAGGAAAATCAGCGTCCGATGACGAGAATTGGGCCCCAGACCTGAAAGCAGTCCGAACAACAGTACGATTTGCGATAGCCACCGGTCGACTCGATGCGGACCCTTGGCAAAGAAGCAGCCAATAACCCGATCACTTCCGACTACTCTTCGATCACCTTACACCAATCACCTCGTGCCGGAGACGGTGGGCACGCTTCAGCTGCCGAGGATAGGACGCTGAACACTTGGAGAAGAGCCTTCAAGCTAGCCAACTAACATTACTAACTCACGAGAATCCGCGAAGGCAAGGCAAGATGACAGGACATTAAGTAAGATGGGTTCCTTTGTATGGGCTTGAGGAGACTATGGCATGCCTTTAGGAAATGTAGTAGTAGTCAGCGATAGCTGCCCTTTCGGCCCCGCCGCCGGGCGTAATTGACTTGTGTGTGTGTGTGTACTTCATCGGAGGCCGGCGACGACTCTCACCTCCCCGTGGTGCCGGCTGGGAACCTGTAAATACCTTTGCCTCGGGGTATTTGCAGAGCTAAGAAGAGTCACCACCGGCCAGCGCTGTCCGCTGGCTTGGGCTATGGTTTGGTGGAGGGGCTTGGAAGCCCTAACCCCACCCACAAGCCACAAGGGAACACTTTAAAAACCACCCGACACACGACAGCGAAATCGATCCTACAATCGACGGACAACTGGGTCGTGGGATAGGACACCCTTGGGGTGCTCTCGGGCTGCTCTATCGGGAGGGGACGGGGCGTTAAACGAGAGAAGTGGATGGCCTCAGCGAGAGCAAGCGACAGGACCTAGCGCCCCGGACCTACGAAGAGGACGACGAGGCACTTTGGTTAGTAGGAGGGACAACACTGTGTCGCTTGGCTGTTTCGGGTACAGAGAGGATACAAGTGGGCGAACTCCTGCGAGACACGGTCGGCTTCGCAAGGGAGACTTTGCAAAGCAGCGCGAAACGGATTCGACAACCCGCGGGGCGCAGCGTACAATGGAAGCGACGGAAGACTGGGTGGGCGGACCGCAGTTACGACACTTTCTGTATGGCTCGAGAGGACGGACGCGCGTGTCGGTCTACTGAGAGAATAGGATCCTGAAGATGGCCATCGAGGATAGAGTCTTCAGGTTGGCTATGGAAGTAGGCTTAAGGTGCAAACTGGTATTGACTTGCGGAACCGGCAGTGCCCCGCAAAGAAGCGGATACGGATCCAAGGGGATGCAAGGTAGAGGGTCTATGTAGGTAGACGTGCTCCACCTCTACAATGTGTTGTCGAGCTTAGCTTGAGAATACAAATCAATACTTGCTTTAACGGAGCACGGCGTAAGCTGGGCACCCGCGGGTGCCTACCAGAAAAGGTTGGGAAACACTCCAAAAGAGTCGACGCAGCGCTACCAGGCAAGCACACTCGACAACTCTACGACCGACTGTCGTGGAAGGAGGCCAGCGTGCTTGCCCAGCTCAGGACAGGCATGGCAAGACTCAACGGATACCTGTACCGAATCAATGCGGCACCGTCAGAACAATGCGCATGCGGACAAGCGAGAGAGACGGTAGAGCATTTCCTCTTCCGATGCGGCCAATGGACAGCACACCGAACAGAGATGCTACAATGCACAAGCACGCACAGGGGGAACATCTCCTTCTACCTGGGAGGAAAGTCGCCCTCGGACGACGAGAACTGGAAACCGAACATGGAGGCCGTTCGAGCAACGATACGATTTGCAATAGCCACTGGGCGACTCGACGCAAACCAGCTGCAGACCAGCCAGACCACCTAACTTACCATACTCGACTGCACCCATCACCTCGTGCCACCGACGGCAGGCGCTGCTTCAGCTGCTGAAGATAGGACGCTGAACACTTGGAGAATCGCCTTCAAGCTAGCCCGCCAGCAAGCTACTAACCCACGAGAATCCGCAGAGGCAGGGCAGATGACAGGACACAAAGGGTGAAGGTTCTTTTGTATGGGCTTGAAGGAGACCATGGCATATCCTTGGGAAGTGTATTAGTAATCAGCAACAGTTGGCCCTCTCGGCTCAGCCGCCGGGCGTAATAAATTGTGTGTGTGTGTGTGTACTTCATCGGACTTTGGGACAGCCTGCGTTCGTGGGACCCAGTTCTGGGCTCGAGGTCTGGGCCTTGTTTTGGGACACACTCGAACCGCGCCACCCGAATTGTCCTATCGTTCGCGTACCATCTTTCTTTCTCAACGCTCTGCTGCCACGAGCTATCTGGGCGTCTCCGACATCTGGGAGGGGGTGGTCAACGTTGCTGCCGGGCCATTTTCGCTCCGCCCACCGCTCTCCATGGGGAATACCTATCAAGATATCCACCGACCCAATCGAGCGGTTCTGGGACGTCGGGTCACTTGTCTGAGACTCTTCGTGGCCCGTTTATGCTTCTTCAAGATGCTCATCCCGCGATTGAAAACGCGCGAAAAAGAGGCCACGGCTGATGAAGAGTGTCTTGCCGAGAGTCAAGCAGGCCGCTTCCCTCTGTCCTGAGACGGCCTGCGCCCTATGTTCGTCGACCCGCGAATAATTGGTTAGGCAAAACTCACCCCGAATTTGTCCCAAGGCGCTAAATCCGGCCCGTAGGGAGCTCCTGGGCGGTAACTCCCATCCCCGCCGGGCTTTTGTCCATCCGACTGCGGGCAGAGCGTCAAGGATGCAACGCTGCATCAATGCAAATGAATCGATGCGCACAACAAAGTTATCAGTCAATTCCTCAAAGGCCATGTATGTATGTTCACTCTGGACGCTAACCCTAACTGTTACAGGATTTCGGTACCCTGCTTAACCTCTTTTAGACAACCGCGCTGACCTACGAACTCTAGTAGGCCGCTGTTGTCTGGTGATGTCTGCGACCAGGAGGAGAAGCCGAAGTCCAATTATTGATAATCCAGCCCAGCAGAGCGGCCCCAGTACACCTTGCATCTCTGATACTTGATCTGACACTCCCCTATAGAAATAGAGAAGCCAGAGAAATACCGTAAGTCCTGCTAAGTAGGATAATGGATTCTGGAGAATGTCGGTTAAAAGCGGCCATACGACCGGGTGCCAGGAGAGAAGATGGACGGCCGTCCACGTTGTCGAGAATATAGCGGTTGAGAGCAAGACGTTCGAATACCGAGATAGAAGAACACGGGATCCTACAACGAGGAAGACAACATGAAACTATTATATGTTAGCTATTGTATCACAAGAGTAATAACTTAAGCCTACCAGAAGCCGGACTGCCGAAGGATACTCCATCTTACTGCGAAGCTGATGAGAATTTTATTCATTAGGGATCTCGCACTTTCTGAGCGGAAGGTGGTCTTGAGGTACAGTATTATATATTTTCAATCATAGCCATCTCCTTGGGGAGCGAGAACTAGGTCACAACTATCCCAAAAGAAGTCCCCCGGAACAGAAGAAGGCACTTTCACATAAGTTCCATTTTCCGTCCCCTGGCATTGCAGGTACAGTATGAAACTTCCGGACTGAACCTCCACGAGCAATCAGGCTGCCGTCTGCTGGCCGCGCCGCTGCCCTGCGCTATTTGGGCCGCTGTGTTGTTGTTGTAGCCGTCCACTTCTCTGCGGCTGGTCTCTCGCACGTGTATGGTGCGTCTTCGAGATGCCAGCCGGGCGGGTGGTACAGCGAGGCAAGGCTATTCCAGGATAGCCGATCCTCCCCGAGCCGTACACCGTTATCCCGGGCTGTTCTTTGCTCACCGCCGGACCGGGATCTCCGAATGAGCTTACGAGACGGACGGAGCAATGCCTGCCGCGCTGGGTGCGACAATCGCCCATGCCATGCGTGAAGGGGATAAAATGCCACGGCATACGAGCCATTGTAAACTAAGAAATAGCCCCTCTGAAATGCCTCTACGCAACAACAGTGCCGATGATAGCATGCACTACGAAGCCCTAGTCATTTCCCCAAAAGAAAATCTTGAATCGTCGTTGAAATCACCGGCGGGAACAGCGTCTCGAAATGACCTCGATATCGCCCGTTAAGACGACGGTCTTGCCGCCCTCCTCGATCAGAACGTGTCCGTATGCCTCCACCACCCAAGCCAGAAACTGCTCCCAGGCCGCCTTCCAATGCTCGTAAACGCCAGCAAACTCGGTCGGGGACATGCAGGCGTGCTGCAGGCTCCATTCAATCAGCTGGCGCCAGCCATAGAGCGTCATGTCTTCCCGACCAACCATGACCTGGTAGAAGTCGTGAGATAGAGTGGACCTGTACAGAACATCAGTTGCAGATTCCGTGACAAAAGGGGAGAGGGTGACCAACTGGAAGACCGTCCCGTTGTCGCTATTGACCGTGCAATGGACATCATTTGCCAGTAGGCTGTACATCGAGTGCCCCTTGATGCGGTTCGTGAGGCCGAGAATCTCGTTTGAGATAGGGCACACCTCGAGACAGATGTTCTGCTTCTTCATCTGCGCCATGATGTACGGGTGCGCAGCCAGGGCGAACCCGTGACCGATGCGTTTTGCGCCCGTCAGAAGTGCGTCCCAAAGATTGCCGTCCGTGTCGGTGCCCCACTCTTGCGTCTCGCCGCAGTGGAAGAGGAAGGGGATGTTGACGCGTTCTTCCTCGCATCGCTTCCTGAAGGCGAGGAACTCGGGTATGAACTTCTTCAGCGGAAAGCCCTTGGCTTCCTCGCCGACCAGGTCAAACCCGGCAATCCACTCGGGCCACCGCGTCTTGAACTCGAAACACTGATCTAGCGCGAACTGCACCGTCTCGTTGGAGAAGGACCTCGGCGTGCAGTAGATGATTTTCAGGCCGCCAAAGTAGCTGTCCGTCTCGTCTTGGAACTTTCGGTACTCCTCCATGATAATATTCATAATACCCTCGTTGTTGATGCGTTTCTCGCCGTCGTCTGTCCACAGCTGGTTGGTATCCATAAAATTTGGCCGGATCTCGGCGTACTGGATGTTGTCGTCGATAAAATCTTGGAGGAGGGCCTGCGTATATACCCGATACGCTCTCTCGTAGTTGAATAGGCCCTTCATCATGCGCGTCTTGCCGTTGAACTTCTCCCAGGCGCCGTTGGCCGTTTGCTGCATGCCGCTGGCCTCCTCCTCTTGGAATACCACTTTGCTGATAAGCCACTTGTCTACGGAACCCAGATGCTGAGGAAACTGGCTGATAAACTGGCGGAACAGCATCGTCTGGTCCTTTTGGTACTCTGCCGAAAACAGATTCCCAGGCTGCTCGTTCTGTTTTGACAGGATCTTGAACTGGATCTCACATTGCTGGAAGCTGATGTCCTTCATCAATGGAATGTTGCTCGTGATAAACATGCGCTCCATGCCCTTAGCGATATCCAGGAGGACGTGGGGCAACAAACAGGCGTTGAAGTGGATGTGGAGGTGAGCGCCCTTAGGCAGGCGGCGGGCGACCCTGAAGAGATCCATGTCCGCGATCAGGTCCCGATTGGAGAGGAAGTGGTCTCCAGGGAAGCGGCCGTGCTCCTGACCGCCGTAACCTAACAGCTTTGGCGCCTCGTCGTAGCGTTGTTTGTCCGTGGCCCGTAGTTTCCTGATGATGAGGTCCGCTTTCTGCTCCCGCTCGGATGCCTGCGTCTTGCAGCGGTAGTCAAAGCTGAGGACGGCCTCCCGCTGCCTGAGTGTGTCGCGCTGCGCGAAATAGTTGTTGGCGTCCTTCATGGAGCCGAAGGCGCTCTTGTGTTCGTGCTCCTGAGGCTTGGCGTCGAGCTCCTCCGGCTTGCGCATCCCGGCCTCGACGATGTCGAGGGCGTCGGCTCTACACGGGGCACCGGGTTTGCTTTGGAGTTTGGATCTGGTGTT
>Ga0247771_1000472_pt1 | contig 12708 bp, 9 predicted proteins | sample UWRJL197509C6_FD_179948 | JGI IMG/M metagenome (GOLD analysis project Ga0247771, IMG submission 179948) | Plant litter microbial communities from Arlington Agricultural Research Station in Wisconsin, United States - UWRJ-L197-509C-6 | ecosystem: Environmental > Terrestrial > Plant litter >...
ACGAGAAGGGACAGAACTACGAGAACGTGCCCTACCGCGGCGCCCTCGAAACCCAGAACAAAACCATCTACCCCTACGGCCACCCTTACTCCTGGCTGACCATCGGCTATGTTGAAGACCTCAACCGCGTGGACGTGGCCGACCTCAAGAACTTCTTCCTCCGCTGGTATGGCCCCAACAATGCCGTGCTCACCATCGGCGGCGACGTGTCCACCGCCAACGTGGTAAAGTTGGTTGAGAAATATTTCGGATCCATTCCCCGTGGCCCCGAAGTAAAGACCATCACGGCCGAACCCGCCCGCATCGAAGGCACGCGCTACGTGTCGTACATCGACAACTACGCCCGCCTGCCCCAGCTGACGATCACCTACCTGACCGTGCCCAATTACAACAAGGACATGGCTGCCATCCAGTGCCTCGCGCAGGTGCTTGGCCAGGGCCGCAACTCGGTACTTTACCAGCAGCTGGTGAAAAAGCAGCTGGCCGCCGCCGCCATCTCCTACAACCAGCCGAGCGAGCTTTCCGGTGAGTTCAGCGTGGTGATCACGCCCATGCCGGGCAAGAGCCTCGCCGACATGGAGAAGCTTTACCGTGCCGCGCTCGACTCCTTCGAAGCCCGCGGCGTTACCGAAGAAGACGTCACCAAGTTCAAGAACGGCACCGAAGCGCAGCTGATCAACGGCCTGCAAAGCGTGAGCGGCAAGGTGGTGCAGCTGGCCAACTTCCAGACCTTCACCGGCAATCCCAACAAGATCGCCGACCTGCTGAAGATGTACTCCTCGCTTACCCGCCAGGATGTGATGAACGCCTACAACAAGTATATCAAGGGCCAGGGCTCCGTAGTGCTCAGCGTCACCCCGAAGGGACAGGAAGCTCTCGTTGCCGCCCCCGATAATTTCAAGCCCGATTCCTCGCACTACGACGCGCCCGACTACGGCTACGATGGCCTGAAGTACGCCAAGGCCAGGGATAACTTCGACCGCAACAAGGTGCCCACCAGCGGCGCCAACCCTGCGATCAAGGTGCCCGAGTTCTGGCGCAAGGACCTCGCCGACGGCGCCAAGGTGATCGGCACACGCAATACCGAGATCCCCGTCGTTACCTTCTCGATGGTCATTCCCGGCGGCCACCTGGCCTCGGCCAACGACCTGTCGAAGGCGGGCCTCGCCTCCTTCTTCGCCGACATGATGCAGGAGGACACGAAGAACTACACCGCCGAGCAGTTCGCCGCCGAGCTGCAGAAGCTGGGCAGCAGCATCCGCGTGGAAAGCACTACCGACGGCGTGGTGTATACCGTGCAGTCGCTCAAGAAGAACTTCGCACCGACAATGGCCCTGCTCCAGGAAAGGCTGTTCCACCCCAACTTCACGCAGCAGTCGTACGACCGCTTGCAGAAGCAGGCGGCCCAGTATTTCCGCCAGCAGAAGGGCCAGCCCGCACAGATCGCCGACGACGTGTTTGCCAAGCTCAATTACGGCAGCAACAATATTCTCGGCATCAGCGAAGACGGCACGGCCGAAACCGTAAAGCGCATCACCCTCCAGGACGTGCAGGACTACTACAACAACTACATGACCTCCGTAGGCACCAAGGTGGTGGTCGTGGGCGATATTACGGAAGCCGAAGTGCTGCCCCAGCTGACCTTCCTCGACAAGCTGCCGCGCAAGACCATCACCCTGCCCAAGCCGCAGGCCGCGCCGCCCGTGGACAAGACAAAGGTTTACCTCGTTGACGTTCCCAAGGGTGCGCAGACCCAGTTCCGCGTAGGCTATGCCACTGGCCTCAAATACGACGCTACCGGCGATTACTACCGCGCCAGCCTGATGAACTTCCCGCTGGGTGGTGGCTTCAACAGCCGCCTGAACCTGAACCTCCGCGAGGACAAGGGCTGGACCTACGGCGCCAGCTCCCGTTTCGGCGGCGACGAGTATTCCGGCGAGTATTCGTTCAGCTCCGGCATCAAGGCCGGCGCTACCGACAGCGCGCTCTCCGAGGTGATGCGCGAGGTTAAGGAATACCTGGCCACGGGCCCTACCGACGAGGAAGTGTCCTTTATGAAGAATGCGATCGGCCAGAGCGATGCCCTGCGTTATGAGACCGGCCCCCAGAAAGCCGCTTTCATCCGCCGCATACTCGATTATAACCTGCCCGCAAATTATACCGAGCAGCAAGCCAGGATCCTCAAGAGCATGACGAAGGAACAGATGAAGGCCACGGCCAACCGTTACCTGGACCCCGCCAAGCTGAATATCCTGCTGGTAGGCGACAAAGCGCGCATACTCGATGGCGTTAAAAAGCTCGGCTACGATGTGGTGGAGCTCGATGCCGATGGTAATCCCGTAGATGGCAAGAAAGCCTTCTAATTACCTGCAAGCTAGAGCACTCCTCAAAGATGCCCAAAGGAAAAATCCCGCAATTCTGCGGGATTTTTCCTTTTTAATAACGTGATTGATAACCTTAATTAACATGCGCGGCGGGGGCATGGCATAATTTTCCTCCATTAATAAAAAAACGGAACAATATGAAAAAGAAAACAGGATGGCTGATCCTCGCCCTGCTTACAGTGCAGCTCGTGGTGAGCAGCTGCTACGAACGTCGATATAGCTATGGAGACCACCGCGATCACCACCGCCACGAACGCCGGGACCATCACCGTCATTAGTTAAGTTTAGTTATATTTAGTCCACCTTCGCCAAGGCTACGGTGGACGCGGCAGTAGGTGAACGCTTGTACGGTTTGTACGAACGTTTGCCTGTTGCTAACCGCTTATGTTCGATTTCTCAGGCTTCTATTTCTTTTTATCAGCCATCAGGGTTTCCTGGATCATGGCGGCGGCGGCCAGGGTTTCGACCATCACGATAGGTTGTGCGCCAGCCAGCTTTTGCCCGGCGGACGTGCGGTAGAATTTTACCAGCTTTTTTATTTCCTTATACGTGAACTGGCGACGGTAGATCCAGATCGTTGCGTTATCCAGCCAGCGGCGGGCGGGACCCGAATTGAACTGCTCTTTCAGCAGGGCCGTTTCCTTATTTCCGGGATTCTTGCTTTCCTCTTCTTCCATCTTGAAGCGAATGGCCTCGTCGATATTAAAGCCGCCGCGGAGCTGCCGCAGTTCGACGATCTTGCGGGTGAAGCGGTCCTGCGGAACGGCCGAAGTGTCGGGTCGATAATTTTTCAGCTCGGTAGTGATGCGGCTGAAGACGCCGGCAGTGGCGGCGGTATCGGTTTGCGCCCGGCTGCCGAGGAAGGAAAAGAGCAGGGCGGCGCAAATAATATGTTTTTTCCTCATACTACAAGTTAAGGCAAGTAAGTTTACGATTGCGCCGCCGGGATATTTATATTAATTTACGTGTCTGTAAAATCCGCCTTTTATCCTCTTCTGAAAAGTCCCTTCCGATATTCCTTGGCAAAGTATTTGACGTGATCTTAAAAAGGATATTTATGTGGTTAGCAGAAACATCGGTCTTCCTTATGCGCAATGCAAACGAGCTTTGTTTTTCTGCTGCCATGCTCATCTCCGTCGCCTTTTACCGCCAGTACCGCAAATATGAAGAGGAAGCCCAGAAAGAAGAAATGATCGAAAAATTCCTCCGCGATCCGATGGGCTCCAAGACCCGCCTTAGCGAATAATTATATATAAAATATTTTTCTATTACTATCGCTCCATCCACTTCCTCAACTGCAATGCCAATCGCTCGCATGTCTCCGGCTTTCGCAACAGCACTAAACAGCAAATTGTTTATATTGAATGCAAATTACCGGCGAATGCCGCTGCACGAAGCAGCGAAGACGGACCCGGAACATTGCTAAAGAATACAGACCGTGCGCATACTTTCTACCTTACTCGCCGTTTTTATTTCCGTCATTGCCTGTGCGCAAACCTATGTGCGGCCCAACGAAGAGGTGATCCTTTCCTTCCAGACCGACAATGGCAGGCAGGCCTTCGTCGTAAAGGATAAGGAAAATAAATATATCTCCTATCGCTACGGCACCAAAGACTCGATCGAGCTCGAATACCCGGGTACGGAGCAGGACAGCTGGAAAAGGTTCGGATACTCCTACTACCTCAGGGGCGGCGGCAAGGCGAACGACGGCATGGACCTGAATTACCTGCACTTCAGCAACCGTGGCTACCGCTATATGATCTATCAAACCTATTATGCAGCGGATCAAAGAAGTGAGGTCGGGATCAGGATAACCAATGCAAAAACGGGCAGGGTCACCAACATCAAGGGCAAACGCAAAACCAGGAAAGGTACGCTGATCGACTTCCGGGATAACGGACTCCTGGAAGTGCTGGACGAGACTATCTGATGAATGCCGGCAGACATTTATTAAGCATAGAGAAGAGGGTTTGAATCGACCCGGTTAAAAGTGAAGATTTATCTTTAGCCGGTGGTGGCTGCCTGCTTGCAACCGTATTATTATCACAACATGAAATCATTACTGATCGCCATAGTACTGATTATGTTCCTGCCTTGCTGCCGGCAAGCAGGGCCGGGCACATTCGACTATGATAAATTGAATTATGATTCGAGCCGGATCGCCATTTTCAAATGGGATACGGCAAAGTGGAAGTTTCCCGGCAACTCGGTCCCGATAAAGCTGACACAGGAAGACCTCGCGTTTTGCGACAGCATGCTTCGGGAAGCGATCGACAGCTTCAACAGGCATATAAGCCCGGGACTATATGAGGCATTCAACCGCAGTAGGCCCATCGATAGCTTTATCATAAAAAAGGAAAAGTACCGTTATCAATATTTTCCTTTCGGGGACGTGAACGGGCATCACAGGCTGAGCATAATCGGTTTCTCCACCAATTTCCAACGCTGGAAGACCGAAGTTTATCAGCCTGGAATACATTGCGGAATGAATATGCTCCGCATGGAAATATACCTGACGGAGAGGGACCGCTCTTCCCTGGCCTCCGGCTATTTCTGACAGCGCGGCTGCCTTAACGATCCGGAAAAGAGTTTCAAGATAGCCTGCGAAGGCGGTTGAATATTCTCGATAACTTTATTGTCATTATGAGATTAGGCGGATATTATAAACTGGCAGCTCTATACCCCTTGCTCCTCGTCGTGCTGCTTGTCATTTTATTTTCCAGTGCGGATAACTATGACTATAAAAGCGAGTGGATGACTGCCGGCGAAGTGATTTCCCTGTCGATCATTGTGTCGGTTCTTTATGGCGTAATCGTTAGCGCGCTGGCAACGACGATCTTCCTGAATAAAATAAAAAGAGTTCGATCAAGCAGGTGGCTGTCTTTTCTGAGCTGGTTCCTTCTGCCGCTTGGTTTTATTGGAGCCGTTGTAACCTATACCCTGCTATACGAAAACGATGAGGCGGGAAACAGCCTTACCTATATACTGCTTATCAATGTCCCCTTCATCCTTGGACTGACCTGGAGCTACTACAAGTATCGCAAGGCCAACCCGGTTGAAAGCAGCTATAAAACCGAAGCTGATGAATCAGCAACCCTTTAGAACGTTTCATCACCCATTGAAATAGCAGCTAATTTTTCTATTGGATGATTACCTCTTTTCGTTGTTTGGCAAACGTAAAATCGTACTTTTAAAACGAAGCATGATAAATAATGCAGGCTGATTAGATAGTTAATTGCTTTGCTGCATTCTTACAACCATTTGCGTTTCCCTCAGTATATGAAAGGTTTGCCACAACATTACTACCAGCAAGAGCTCAAAAAGTTTACCGCGCAACTGACGCTGCTCCAAAACAAGAGAAAGCAACTCGGTTGGATGCGGTTTGCTGTATTTACGGCAACTGTTGTTATCGCTTCCCGGGTATTTATCAACTTTGGCTGGCTTGGCGTGCTACCAGCAATAACGGGCATTGGCATTTTGCTATATCTCGTTTCGCTTGATGCGGCAAATAAGAGCAGCATTCGCAACACAACGACACTTATTCAAATCAATGAAGAAGAGCTAGCTGCGCTTGAGCATAATTTTACTAAAAGAGAAGACGGACATAGATTCATGCCTGCAGAACATGCTTATGCGGCGGACCTGGATATCTTCGGAAAAGCTTCCATCTATCAATGGCTTAGCCGTTGCTATACCGAACAGGGAAGAAGTTTGCTTGCCAACAATCTGCTTCAGCCTTTATCTACCGAAAAAGTAATGCAACGGCAGCAGGCAGTGAAGGAGCTGGCGCAAAATTTAGAATGGCGGCAGCAATGGCAAGCCTTTTCGATGCAAACAAAAATCACAAGCGACACGGAAGCAAAAATTGCTGCCTGGATGCTGAGAGAAGAACAACATTTTACGGCTTACGGTTGGAAAATCTTTATTCCTGTTTACAGCGCTGTCGGATTAGGTGCAGGCATTGCAACCTTGCTTGACCTCATTCCTGCAACTATTTTTTCACTACTTTTTCTTAGCTACCTGATTTTTTCTTTATTTCTCAGCAAAAAAGCCAGTAAGCCTTACATTCATTTGAATGGTATTGTAAAAGAAACGGGCACCTTGCAATCGCTTATCAATTGGCTGGAAACGCTGCCCGCTCAATCGCCACACCTGCAACAATTGCAAACAGGCATCCAACCAGCCAGGAGCAAGGCCGGTGCAGAATTAAAACAGCTTAAGAACATACTGGACCGCTTCGACTTGCGAAACAGCATGGCCGGCTTTATCTTCCTGAACACGTTTTTGCTTTGGGATGTGCGCCAAATGATTTCTTTAAATAAATGGCGCAACCGCAACAAAACGCTGGTTAAAGAATGGTTTGACGCAGTGGCGGAAACAGAAGTTTTGCATAGTATCAGCACCCTTCACTTCAATCATCCGGCGTGGGCTTTTCCAACATTCATCGATAAGCATTTTACGTTCGATGGAGAAACTGTCGGTCATCCGTTGCTGGCAGAAAGCCAACGAGTCAATAATAGTTTTCAGTTGGAGGGAGTTGCAAAAATTAATTTGGTCACTGGCTCCAATATGGCCGGCAAAAGCACTTTTCTCCGCAGCCTTGGCGTCAACATTGTTCTGGCGCAAACAGGAGCACCGGTTTGCGCCAAACGCCTGCAGTTGTCGCCGGTGCAGTTGGTCAGCAGCATGCGTATTACCGATAATCTTGCCGAGAATATATCCACCTTTTATGCGGAATTGAAAAAGCTGCGTACCATTATCGAAATGACAAAAGCAAAGCAGCCCCTTTTCATCCTGTTGGATGAAATTTTGCGTGGCACCAACTCTTACGACCGGCACAAAGGTTCTGCTGCTTTAATCCGCCAACTGATAAAAGAAAGCGCTGTGGCTGTAATAGCCACGCATGATGTGGAACTGGCGCAGATTGAAAACGAATACCCGCAGTCCATCGTGAACTATCATTTTGATGTGGAGGTAGAAGGAGAAGAATTGTATTTTGATTACAAATTGAAAGCCGGCGTTTGCAAAAGTCTTAATGCATCTATTCTCATGAAAAAAATCGGCATCGAGCTTCCGGAATAATAAATAAACTTATAAGAATTTCACTTGCTGATGCCCGGCCAAACTTCATTCCCACGCTGTTTGTAATGCACTCACTCGTAAGCGCTAACGGTTGTCATGGGTTAGCGTTCGTTAGTAACAAACATTCGTTTATCCTGCTACAAACCAGTTTTGAAATAGCTTAACTGCATTGCTGCAAATCAAACCCAGCGCTTAAAAGTTTAAGACGATTGGCGGTAAATTACAAACACTATGCATTGCAAGGGCGAACATCAGTTGATGGATGTTAAATGGCTAAGTAGTACAACCCAGCATCCTGAACACGGCATTAGATTGGATGATATATCCTGTACCATTTGGCAAGAGACCGCGATTTAAAATAGCAGATCGCACCGCTCCTACAATAATTTATTCCACGTCTGCGCATCGATGATCCCGTTGGCGAAAAGACCGTTGGCCGATTGAAAGTCTTTGACCGCCTGCTCGGTGTGAGCGCCGAAAAGCCCGTCGGGCGCGTCGTGCAGCACACCCTTGGCCTGTAAGGCATTCTGAAGATCGAGGACGATGGGCGAGTAAGGAAAACCCTTCATCACCGTATAACCCGCAAGGGTCGTGTTGAGAAAGGCCTTCAGGTCGCCGGGGAAGAAATCCTGGTCGGTGCGGTCGTAAAGATCGTTGGTGGTGGCGCTCTCGCCAAAATGGTTTTGTACGAAGGTGGCGGCGGCCCAGGGCGCGGGCAGGCGGCCGGTATTTTTCAGGTCTACCACCCACAGTCCGTATTGCGAAAAGAACTGGTTGTCGTCAGCACTGGCCTCGGGCTCGATCAGTCCCTTCCAGAAAGCCGGCGCCGTGTAGATCATGGGCTTTACATTCAGCTCGGCCTCGAGGGCGGAGAGGAAGGTCTTCAGCAAGGGCACACGGCGCGCGGCGGGCAATTGCTGCCACTGATCCGCATTGTTGACCATGGCCCATTCCAGATCGACCACGGGCGGCAGCACGCCGGCGCGGCTCACGAGGCGGTACTGCGTTACGAAATTGCTGACCTGCGCGCCTACATCGCTCAGCGGCCGGAAGAAGTGGTAGGCGCCGCAGACGAGGCCCGACTTCCGGCTGATGTCCCACAGCCGCGTGAAAGCGGAATCCTTGATGGTAGCGCCTTCCGAGGCCTTGATGAAGTTGAAGTAAATACGCTTGCTTTTCACCATGGCCTGCATCTGCTGCAGGCTGATGCTCGAGTAATGCGAGGTATCGATGCCGGGTAACATGACGATGATTTTTTAATCTTCAAAATTGGTGAGGCGGGTGGCCGGCGTCTCGGCCGCTGCCGACTGGCCCGCAGCGGCATTGTTTTCATTGCCATTGCTATTTCCACCACTACTGCCATTCCCATTGCCGCTGCTGTTACCGGAACCCTTGCCCTTCATGGCCCTGCGGTTGCCGATCGTGCCGGGCGAGTTTTCATTGGCCTTCACCCCGAGATAGCCGATGGCGCTCACGCCCAGCAGCGAGAACTGCCAGGGTTCGAACTCGATGAAAGGATACATGTGCTTCGTGGCGATGCTCGAAAAGAAATAGCCGATAAAGCCCAGTCCGAAGATGATGTTGAAGGCCACGGCCTGCATGCGGTGGATGCTCACGCCGTTGTCGTCGGAGAGGATGTCGGTGAGGAAGCCCTTCGAGTTGTTGATATCCTGGTGGCGCGTAGGCACGTGCTTGTTGTTCTTTTCGATCTGGCTGTTGTCAATGGCCTTGCCGAAGATGAAGACGGCGAGGCCGCTGCCCAGCAGGATGACGACAGTGGAATTGAGCGGCAGCAATACGTTGTAGGCGGCGTAGAACCAGATATAGCAGAAGAGGATGATGACGGTCCACCAGAACAGCTGCACGCGGGCATAGCTGAAGGGCCGCTTGCGGACGTCCTTCAGCGTACAGTCGTCGGCATAGCTTTCGTTGCGGCAGAGGGCCGTGGTAAATAAATAGTAGAAGGACAGGAAGAGGAAGAAGGCCAGCAGCGCATAGGCGATCAGGGAAAGGAAGCCGTATTTCTTCTGGTTGTAGAGCTGCTCGGGATGGCGCATGGCTTCGTTGAGGGCCTGTGAAAAAGACGTGTCGATGGCGGCGCCGGTGGCGGAATCGAGGAAGCGCATGCGGGCGCCGGCGGCGGCCTGCTGGCGCGATACCGTGTCTACCTGTTGGGCCAGTTGGGTGATGCGTACGTTGGCGAGCGAGTCGGTCTGGGCGCGCAGCGCGGGACCGGCGAGGAATAAGACGGCGAGCAGGAGGAGCACGCGGGGTTTCATAAGCGTTGTGTTGGTTATAGTCTTGGCGTTGATGCGGCGGTGGCCGCGGCGTAAATATGAAAAGATTCTTCCGCATGAACAACCGTATTACTACGCATCGGCGCGAGCGTGCCTAAATGCAAAAGGCCCCGCTGCGCGGGGCCTTTCCTTTCTGCTAATTAAAACCATTTTAGAACCAACTGCCGATGAAAGTTTTATCGACCGGCGCGGACGATGCCGTACGGCCGTCGCGCACTTCTTTAATAGCGGCGAGCTTCCTGCGGCGGCGCCTTACGTCCCTGAAGTGCTGGCCCATAGTGATAAGCACCAGCGGGAGGAAGGCGATCGTCAGCGGCGGAATGCCCATCAGGGAAATCCACTTGCCGCCGTACATGCGCTGCATCGGCCGCTTCAGCCTTTCGGAGATGAGGTACATGCCCGGAACGATCAGCAGGGTCATGAAGAACGCGAAGGTGAGACCGAAGATGATGGTCCACGACAGCGGTTTCCAGAACACTACGTTATCGCCGCCAAAGAAGATATGCGGATTGAGCTCGGAGAAGAGCGTTACGAAGTCGATGTTGAAGCCGAAGGCAATGGGCAGGAAGCCGAGGATGGCCGCCAGCGCCGTCAGCAGCACGGGGATGATACGCGTCTTGCCCGCCTGTATCACGGCCTCGCGGGTCTTCATGCCGCGGGCCCGCAGCTCGTCCGTGAACTCGATCACCAGGATGCCGTTCTTCACCACGATACCCGCCAGGCCCACGATGCCGATGCCGGTCATGACCACCGATACGGTCATGCCCGTGATGGCGAAGCCGAGCAGCACGCCGATGACGCTGAACAGGATCTCCATGAGGATGATCACCGGCTTGCTCACCGAGTTGAACTGAAGCACGAGGATAAAGAGGATGAGGGCCAGGGCGATCATGAGGGCACGACCCAGGAAGGCGCCGGTCTCGGCCTGCTGCGCGCCTTCGCCGGTCTGTGCAACGGTCACGTTCTCGGGCTTTTTCTTGAAGTCGTCGAGGTAGCCTTTGAGCTCGGCATTGACGGCGGTGGCCGTGTAGCCCTGCGTTTCCAGCACGTTCGAGGTGAGCGAGATCACGCGCTTGTAGTTCTTGCGCTTCACGCTGCCGAGGGTGCTGGTGAAGTCCGTCTTTACGAGGGCGGACATCGGGATGGATTTATAGCCCCGCGCCATGTCCATGAAGCTGATGTTCATGTTCAGCAGGTCCACGAGGTTCTTGCGCTGCACGCCGTTGTTGCGCAGCTGTATCTTGTATTCTTCATCGCCTTCCTTGATCTTGGACACCTCGCGGCCGAAGAGGGCCGTGCGTATGGACTGCCCGATCTGGGCCGAGGAAATGCCTTCGCTCAGGGCGCGCTGGCGGTCGACGGTCAGGGTGATCTCGGGATTGGTGAGGTCAACGTCCATCTTCAGTTCTTCTACACCCGGCACGCGGATGGAGTCGAGGTAGTTCTTGAGCGATACCGCCGTTTTGATGAGGGCGTCGAAGTCCTCGCTCGCCACTTCGATGTTCACGGGCGGGTCGGTAGGCGGGCCGTTCTGTTCCTTGCTCACCGATACTTCGGCGCCGGGAATGCCCTGCACCACGCGGCGTATCGAATCGAGGTAGGGACCCGTGGCCTTGCCCTCGCGCTTCTCAAACTCGACGAAGGATATCTGTATGCGGCCACGCTCGGAGCGGGTGCTGCGGTCGCCGCTGGTGGGGTCGGCGGCGCCGATGGCGATATTGGTGATCACGCTTTCCACGATCGGGTTGGTGCGGCCGTTCTCCATGCCCAGCACCTTGTTCACGCGGCCTTCAAGCACATGCGTCACCGAATCGGTATAATCAACATCGGTACCGACGGGCAGCTTCAGGTAAACGAAGATCTGGTTAGGATCGCCGCCGGGGAAGAAGACCACGGGCACCTTGCGCATGCCGAAGAACACGAGCGAGAAGATCAGCATGCCGAAGGTGGCGATCAGCAGCCATACGGGCCGCCAGCCGGCGAGGGCCCAGCGCAGCGAACGCTCGTACTGGTGCATGATGGCCGGCAGCACGCGGTTCTGAAATTTGTGTATGATGTCGTCGATGAAAAAGCGGTTCAGTATGGCGAGTATGGCCAGGAAGAGAATGAGGTTGCCGAGGAAGGGCGTGCCGGCCAGGTCGAGCAGGATGCCCGCGCCCACCGCTACCCAGAGGGCAGGCTTGCGGAAGATGGCCGATTTCTTTTCCTTCTCACCTTCTGCATGGTTCATGAAATCCACCGCGAACACGGGGTTCATGATAAAGGCCACGATCAGCGAAGCCGACAGGGTAAAGATCAGCATCGTTGGCAGGTACACCATGAATTTACCGATGATGCCGGGCCAGAAAAGCAGGGGGAAGAAGGGCGCCAGCGTGGTAAGCGTACCGGCCAGTACGGGAATGAACACCTCGCCCGCGGCCATCATGGCCGACTTCTGCGCCGATATGCGCCCGCGGCCTTCCATGAAGATGCGGTGGGTATTCTCGATTACCACGATGGCATCGTCCACAATGATGCCGAGGCCGAACAGCAGGGCGAAGAGCACGATGAAGTTGAGCGTTACGTGCGAGCCCACGATGAGGTCCGCGCCCGGCAGGAACACGAAGGCCACGAACATGCTGAGCGGCACCGACAGCGCCACGAAGAAGGCGTTCGTCACACCCATGAAGAACATGAGGATGATCAGCACCAGCACGAAGCCGATAACGATGGAGTTCACGAGGTCCTTGAACGAAGTGCGGGTAGCCTTGCTCTGGTCGCCCGTGATCACCACATTCAGGTCCTTGGGGTAATAGCTTTTTTTCATCGTCTCCACCACGTTCTTCACGGCGTCGGAGGTTTCGATGAGGTTCTCGCCCGAGCGCTTCACGATATTGAGCGTAATGACCTTCTTGCCGTTGAGGCGGGCATAGCTCTCGGTTTCGCGCACGGTGTCCTTTATCTGG
>Ga0247771_1000473_pt1 | contig 12705 bp, 15 predicted proteins | sample UWRJL197509C6_FD_179948 | JGI IMG/M metagenome (GOLD analysis project Ga0247771, IMG submission 179948) | Plant litter microbial communities from Arlington Agricultural Research Station in Wisconsin, United States - UWRJ-L197-509C-6 | ecosystem: Environmental > Terrestrial > Plant litter >...
CAAGTTAAATTCTGCTGGTTCGGGGACGTCACTTGCTTGCTTCTCCGGGTTCTTTCATTCCACGGGTGCTTCTTATGCCTGGTGCTACCGCCTCTCGGAGGAACGCATCAAGTACTGACGAAATGGCTCCAATTTGTCGGCACAGCACGGTAAATTCCTGTTGTAGATCCACGGAGCCCTCTGGGATGGTGCATTGGTGGATGTGGAGCGTGTGAGGATGTGTCGGAGGCCCAAGGGCGAGAGGCAATGTCAGCTCCGTGGCGGGACGTACTCCTCATTCTCGTCGTATGGTTCGGCTCGCTGGGAGTCTTGCGTGACTTCGGCGAGAACACGGCGCGTGAGATGCCTCTGTCCGTGAATCCAAATGGATTGCTGGCGCCTAGCCAATATAGCCCTGAGGCTGAGTGTGTGGCGATGCAAGGTCCTGCAGGGAAGCAATGGCTGCCCTACCGAAATATCACGGGGACCGCCCGCCAAACTCTTCGCTGCAGCCCTACGTGGTGCAGTATATTGCACATTGGAAGGTTGGACCGACTCATTGGGTCAACCACCATGCCGGGCGCAACGATGTGGCTCCGCTAGCATATCCGGCCCCCAACGGCAGGCGAAGGCGGCAATCACGCAGTCATAAGCACCGAAATTGCCCTCCACTGCAACATGCTTCTCATTCTGATTGCTTCAAGGCAACTAGGCGACCAATGGCTCATCCCGTTACTTCCGGTTCCCCGTCGTGCCGACGGCCGCGAGACCGGTGGGCTCTGGCTGAAAGGCCCGACCTGTACAACGCTTCCCGGACGAAAACCACCGACATGGTGAGGGCGGTGCCAGTTTATATGAGATGCTGTGCTACCCATGGATTCGGGATACACTCTCCAAACAACACCGTGCGACAGACCGGCAGTTGGCGCAAAATCAAAGGACCATATACACAAATTAAATCTGAGGCTGAGGGGACGGAAGAGATTGTCGTATTGCCATCTGTTGACCTTCGTGATGGCATATCTTGTGACATCCATTGGTCAACGCAACGTCACGCCCTGACCCGGAGAGGTTTCAAGGCAACCCGACCGCCGGACCTTGACTACCAAGACAATTGAAAGCAATTTAGAAAAGCATATCCGTTGCCCGGCACGGCGTAACTCGAAGCATGCTTACGAAACTCAACTTCTCAACCCCGAAGCTCGGCGAGAGCGGCTTCGGTGCCCGGCATCAGGATTTCACGCATGCCATCCAGCATCCCCTGGCGATGTCTTGTATAAATACCTCAGTCGTCTCCCAAGCTCCCCCATGGAAATGAGCTGGACTGCCCCTTCTCAGCAAGCACCATTAAGCAAAGGCTGCCTGCGCCACCGCACTCCTCCCCTTGAAAATGAAGCTGAACACCGCCTTCCTCCTGTCCGTTCTGCCTCTTCTGGCACAAGGCAACCCGGTGCCCGCCGCCAACGAGACTTCGGCCGACTCGCCCAACCTCTTGACCAGGGGTGATAAATGGTGCCAGGTCACCGAAGAACGCGTCCCCTGTTACGCAGGCGCCGGAACCGGCTACGAGCTCAAGCGCAGGATCAATCCGGGTGTAGACTTTGGCGTGAGGTGCAAGGCATACGACCATTGTGGTGATCGCTGCAAGAAGTGAGTACGCCGCCCCCTCCTTGAACATGAATGCTAAAAGCAATAGTTTGTGGGATAAGATTCCCGGCTGGTCCTGCTGGGTTCAGGCCAAATATACAACCTGGGGTTGTGAGAGTGAGTTTCCTTGGATGAATTAACTACGATGATGGCGCTGACAGATGAAGGGGACGTTGGTTGGTGTTAGTTCGGTGATTTCCTGGAAGGGGCTGTGCACAATCTTTGCCGAGGGAACATCCAGCGGAGGCTCGGCTCGGGGGCCTCGTGGGGCTAGAGGGATTGCATCGCGTCGCCTACTTCCTCCGGAGGTAGGTCTAGCATCCTGTTGGCTTTGTTTGGGTGGCCTCTGGTAGAGTTCAAATGTTTCCATAGTCCCTACTAATCGGGGATCAACTTTCTAGCTGCTCTGGGCTATACTCCAAGCAGTGTAAGACGCACGGTGTAAGCAATAAAAGTGGAAATGGTCCGTGTGGAGAATCTTTTCCGGTGCTCGAAGGGGGGGAAGGCGAGTTCGCTAGCCTCTATTCTGTGTTGGGCGGCTTAGTTCTCTTTCAAATCACCGTCCTTCCTTGAACGAGCGTCGAACGCTTTTCTTGACAGTGCATCGCACCTAATCACTCAATTCCCAGAGGTAAATACCTAGACGTCATGGTCGACAGATGAGTCACATCGGCCTCCATCGACGCACGGCCAGTGCTCCATACCGATGTTTGCACATGAAGAGACATTGTGCGAATGTTGCCTGACACCGTGCGTGCCCAGCAACTTGTCAGGTGCAGGGCCGCTGTATTACCGGCGTGAGGCCATCCCGGTGCCTCGCCGCGTTCCGACCATTCGGCGCGCGGAACCACACTAGTTGCGCTTCGGTGCAACATGCCTACCTACCATGAGCATCAGGTTGAAGTCCTGGGTGTAGCATGGTCCTACGGCGGTTTGGAGGCCAATTCCCCGTAGTCGTCCCTACGGGGATGATGTTCTTGGAAGTCACGCTTGCCTGCCATACTATTGAGCAACGGATATAGTTAGTTTGTCACCAGGCGCTGTGTCAGTCGACGAAATTGATTGCGGCAGCTCGCCGTAGTACGCCGTCTTCACCGTTACCCCTGGCTCTTCAGTTGGCTCCCGGAGGGCATTTTCTTCCCCAGGGCTGACATTCGAGATGCTTTTTCTACTCATCGTCTTAGAGCGTTACCGTAATTGCAATAGGGCGATTTCGCTCCTCGATTTGCCTCTTTCTCGTAGTCATCCAAGCCGCGTTGACGAATATCGTTTCCTTTCCTTGTTCCGCCTTCCCCAATTCTTCCACACTCCCGGAGAAGTCAAACGCATTACGCGGTGTCAGTGGCCCGTTCAGTCCCTCCATTCTCTTCTTCTCTTCCGAAAACGTCAATACCTCTGTTTCTCCAAACTCCTCTCCATTCCACCTCACCCGTTCCACACCCCAGTTATAGTGGAAATGCCCAAACACGCAGAGGAGCGGTTTAGACTCTGCGACCTTCCTGGCCTGGACTGGACAGCCTATAAAGCCAGGCACGTTCGCGTTATCCAGCCTGTGACGAGGAGGGCCATGCGTCACCCAAATCTGCACGCCGTCGTCCGCACCCGGCGCTGTCTCCCAGGCCCCCTCGGCGGCTGGGTCTGGATGGGGGTGAAATGTGAATGGGTACCTGTTTCCCGAGAACTCAGGCTGCAGTGGGTTTCCATAAACCTTTATCTCTCGCGTCTGGCCGTTTTGCTCGATATGCCCTATTACCCGAGTTTCTCGGTCCAGATACACCACGCCCTTGCTCTTCGCTTCCTCTGATAAAAACAACGAGAGAACGTCCGGGTCGAATCGGTTGCTTCCTCGATCCAGTTCCACGTCGCCGTTGCCCGCGGTCAGGATCTTGAGTTTGTGCGGTAGGTTTGAGATCCACTCCAAGGCTGCAGCATATTGGTCGATGGAGCTTCCACGATCGACGAGGTCGCCGGCGTGGATAAAAATGTCGCCATCAGGAACGTGGGCGGCGGGGTTTTCGTTGTGCGTGTCCGAGGTGCAAATTACGCGGAGAGTAGAGGTAGCGAATAGAGGGAGGGACATCTTCGGTGAGAAACAACGCCTGTGGGGAGTGCACAATGGGTTGGCAGAGGACAGGTATGAGAGGCGCAAGACCAGCTCGAATTTCTTTGCTCTTCTTTCTGCGTCTGTTCTCGCCGGCTCGCTCAGACCACATAGCGATCTCTGCCCTTTCTGCGACACTGCTGAAACAAATGTGTGGCGCGGTCCAAACAAAGAGAACATTCGTGTTCTGGTTGTCACTGTATAGGAGTTAGCTACCAGGCGTAGGCAAAATACCAGCAATAACGTGGGGGAAGACTGAGCAAAGGTCTAGTTTTGTGTATGGGGCTAAGTCTCTCACTACTGGTGTGCCGTGCGGCCAAGCCGCCCCAGGAACGCCCAGTCACGTGGGCCCTTCTAGCCCACCACACCACTCCTTGCGGAGTTGAAGCAATTCTGTTCGGCTGCTCTACATACCCTACCAAAGCGGTGCTCAGGGTGAGCAAGCCTGAGTAGCGCCTGAGCAAGCCTGAGTAAAAGTGGCGAGTCATCACGTAGGTAATGCCAGGGTGCAAGCGTCTCAATTCGTCTCATACAACGTCAAACATGTCCCTGTTCCCTTTTGTGTACCGCACAAACGACCTCATCCAGGTCACACTTCAGGCACAAACTCCTTCTTTTAGGGTGCCGCGACGGCGGGTTTGTTCCGGTTCAGAAACTTGTTTATGTCGGGCTTTTTCTTCGAGGAGTCCCAGTTCGTCACGGCCTCGTCCTTGGGCCGGGCAAAGAACAGGTACTCGATGCCCATGATGGGCTCAAGGCCGCCGTCGTGATCCTCCATTCCCGGATGCATGGTGAGGTTGTAATAGGAGGTGAGGGTGAAGGTATTACTTGGACCGACCATACCGAGGTTCTTGCACTGGTTGACGGACGAGATGTGCGCGATGTGGTTGCTGCTGCCGTGATCGTGATGCTCAGGCTCGTGCTCTGGCTTGTGCTCGTGCTCGTGCTCGTGGCCAGGGTCCGTCGTTTTGGTCTTGTTCTTCCCATGGCCGTACATGCCGACATGGGTGATGAAACCCGGAGACTCGCCATATCGTGGGTTGTTCGTGCAAACCTTCTTTCCATCGATGAACAGCTCCTGCTTGGTGTTCCCATCGTGAACGTGACCCACGGCGAGGAACAGGTCGCCGCTGAAGTTGGGCGACCAACCTGGCTTCGATGTGGCCTGGAAGACGGTGTTCTCCGGACCGACACCGGTAGGCTGGGTCAGACAGGCGCCCTTGACATCCATCCACACGGGAATAGCAACCTGGAAACCCTCGGGGGTGCCTTCCAGGTACTCATACTCCATGGTCACAAAGACGGTTCGATCGAAGTCCGCTTCGTTCATGATGTCGGCAACCATCATCACAGTTTCGTTTCGCCTCAGGTAGTATCCTACTTTTCGAGTTCTGTCTAAGGTCAGCGAGAGAAACTGGAAGAGAAGCAGAAGAGGGCTGTCACTGGAAAGAGGGATTGCTTACCCCGCCAACGTCAAGTCCACAGGAGTCCTCTCGTTGCCATTGACAGTTATCCTATCAGGGTAGTCGTCACAAGCGGCGTCGTTGCGATTCATATTCATCAACCCGATGTGATGCAGCCACATCCCGTTGTTGGCATTGGCGGCGGTGCCATTCTCGAGCAGAAGGTCGACAACGTATCCAGTGATCAAGCACTCTTGGCAAGGCATCTTGGCGGTCCGGCTCTTGAACGACAACATGCCGTGGGATTGTGCATCGTCAATGCCAGGCATGTGGAACGGCCCATAGGTGATCTTGACTCGCTTGGAGCCCAAGTCTTTGAAGAATTTTGGCTCCAAAGACTCGGTTTTGTTGTCTGTGGTGGCGATGAGGATTGCAACGGTGACGAGCAGATTGATAAAGTACGTACATGTGAGGTCGTCCACCGCTGGCTGTTGTGCGAGCCCACTACGGGCCGCAAGGAGTGCGACGAAAGCAACGCCGCGCTTCATGATGGCTGTAACAGCGATCGAATCAGTAGGAATGAAGATGATGGTCTCTGTGTCCGGATGCACAGTATCTGAGCCTGCCGATGGCCCTTTGTTGCCCTACGTACTCGTAGGAATCGGAGGGTAGAAGTGGTAGATCGACATTAGGGGGGGAGGGGGGGAGGCGTTTTTTGGGCCATTCCTCCTTGTCTTACAAAATCCACAGCAGCCGTCTACAGATTCAGGCCTCCAGCAATAAATGTTAGCCCATATGAGGATGACGGTATCACCGTAGGATTCTTCGAAGGATTCAAATTGCCTGTGTTGGGAGCCTGGTAAGCGGGTCGGCTAAGTTGATGGTAAGCCGTGGTTAGAAAATAGGTTCTACAAGTAGCTTGGCGTGATGTTACACTGACTTTTACCTGTAATGGTGTTTGCTGGTTCGTCCAGGCACGGTAGGAAACGATAATCCTAGGTATTCTTCTGCCAATGAGCTCCCTGGCCTTGCGATGACCTGGCTAATAGGCAGGAGGACTCTAGACTAATGCCGCCGTTGTAGGGATATAATGCTGTATCAAAATAAACAACAACACAAGTACCGTACCTAGGTTACGTAACTTTACCCGATCTTTGCGATTCCCAATGGTGATCACCCCTAGAACTGGAGTCACTCGGCCGGTGCAGTGGGAATAGGCGCCTAAATCCTTCTTGGAGACATCCTGAATACATTTAGTTGGCCGAAATGATAATGCTGTCTATAGGTCCTTTTCTCGGCAACACTCGGCCGGGCCGATATGTTGCGTCGTCCGTCAATTCCGATTCCGAGGGTACTAGTATTGATGGAGTGGCATACGGTATTCGCCCTAGTCGACCGGGCACGCGTCGAGTTGGTCTCGCAATCCCGTATCTTGACTCGTTATTCACCCCACAAGAAAAATCGCGCCGAAAAGGTCAACATGCTGTCCAGTGTGCTCGTCGGTCTGCTCCTGGCCGTTCCCTTCGGCCTTGCCCACCCACCTGGAGTGGAAGAAAAGGTCTATCAACATTCGGCACAGCCACTCTACCGCCGGTCCCTGTCGCACTGCGAATCGATCTTCCAGGAGTCTGAGCATGCGACGAGGACAATCTCGCGCCGGCAGGCGGAGGTCGAGCGGCTCAAGGACGAGCGTAACATCAAACACAAGTATCTTCCTCGTCAAGATCCATGGGAGACGGAGGATGCTGATGTCCACCGTCAGACCTATCATCCGACCGCGACAGCGGGCGCAGTGGCTCAGCAAGGACCACCGCGTCAACAAACCGTTTGCCAAGAACACCAAAGCGGCCGAACTCTTTGCCGACGATGGCGCTTGTATGATGCAGCCGCTCGTTTCTGAGGGACCGCTCTGTGAGCAAAGTAGCCCGGAAACATTGGAACTTGATATCTGATGGCAGTGTACAGACGTCAGCGGCGAACAGATAAAGCGCAATCTAACCGAGAACGAGACCGGAATTCCGATGACCATGGACATTCAGGTGGTGGACGTCAAGACGTGCATGCCGCTTCAGGACGTAGCAGTGGACATTTGGGGCTGCAACACAACCGTGAGCCCAAGAGAGCTGTGTCGGGGAAGAGATGTATCTTGGGGCTGAAAATCTATAATAGGGCATATACAGCGGCGTTTGGAGCTACTACAAGAAAGTCGACGGGGACAAAGGCTACGACCGCGGCGTCATCAACTCAACGGCCCTCCGAGGCATCCAATTCACCAACGAGGAGGGCATTGCCGCCTTTGACACATTCTTCCCTGGGCATTACGACGGCCGAGCAGTTCATATTCATGGTGAGTATCGCCTGACCAATCTAAATCACTGCCAGTTACCTAGGTATGCATGTGTCTAACAGGAATGCGACCCCAGCCATGGTCCACACAGGAGTAAAGCGCGAGGCCAACGGCACCATCACAGGTGGCAACATCGTCCACATAGGTCAGCTGTACTTTGACCAGGCTCTCATTACGGCCGTCGAAAGAACGGAACCCTACACGGAAAACAAGCAGACGCTGACGCTCAACGCCAATGACGGCTTGCTGCGCATGACGCCCGACGGCGAGGATCCCTTCTTCCGCTACGTCTTGCTGGGCGACAAGATTCAGGACGGCATTTTTGCCTACATTCGTTTCGGTGTCGACCACTCGGCCTCGTACACCGTCAACCCCGCCGCAACGAGAGACTCGAGAGGAGGGCACCAGAACCCGACCGGGCCGATGAAGGATGGATCGAAACCGCCGTCCATACCCGAGAATCCGAAAGCCAACGGCGAGCTGAGCCATCCGTAGGAAGACGAGATTATGCAGGTCAATGATGCGTCTTGCTTTAAAATATGGAGAGGGCACTATGTTATTTTGATGAACAGGCAGATCGATCGTGTTAGAGACGGAAACAAGGCGGCCGATGGTACTGGCTCTACGTCAGCGCGCCTTTGATTTTGATACACGCTACGGACCGATCCCAGCCCCTGCCATCTTGACCTGACGCGAATTTTGCTCCCCCGTCGGCACCGGCGCACACACCTACTGCACAGGCCGGCACAGGTCAGCACCCACTGACTACCTAGGTAGGAAGCACAGCTTCGCACTGTTGAAGTTGACAACTCTGGCGAGGCTTTGAGCTGGAGGAAAGATTCATGCCAACTACCCAGTCGGTGAGCGCTCATCACCCCCCTTAGGTCCATTGACTGGCGCCGGCCCATTATGTTCACCTATATCATCCTCCACGGGCCCCGCGAGATGTTTGCCTCCGCGCTCATCCAGATGGGACACCCGGTCGATGCTTCGCCCAGAGCCCATCTCCCGGCCCTCGCCACCCAGGCTCATAGACGCCATGGATGTGGTGACATCGCTCATCCCCACCGTGGAGAATCGCGATCCTCTCTCGGAACCCCGCAGCGAGCGATGCAGTGAGTTCGCCGACAACACCGTGCCGCGGGCCAGCTCGCGGATGGCATGTACGGCGCGCACCCCGGTCCGGCGGAATGATGACAGATCCGTTGAGCTGAGGGAGCTCGCTAGTGTCGGAGACAGCTGCGGTTTGGGCCCGGGACCCATGATTCGGGGATCGAACGGCGTCTCGCCAGGGTTGACGAGCATCGAGTTGACCATCCTTCGCGAGGCGCCGAGGTTCGGGAAGGTGATCTTCAGCGCCCTCTCGAGGCGAAGTGTATCCTCCACCTTCAGCATTTTGCGCAGGGAGCTCCTCCACTGCGGCCACTCTGTCACCGTATTGCGCGCTACGTACTGCTTCAGGAACCGCTGTGCCAGGTCGTACTGCGAATCGTCCAGCAGGCTCTGTGACGCCTTTCGGAGACGTAAGTAAAGCCCATTCCCGGCCTGCCCGGGGTTCCAGTCGCTGATTCGGAACGTCGCCTGATGGATAACTCGGCAAATTAGCAACAGGAGCTCGCATGCGCTGATGCCCATCCTGATCTGCGTCTCTGTCATCCAGAGCTCTTTGCCCATCTCCCACATGCTCCTACGGCTGATGCACCACATCTCCCACATCCTCCTGAAGAAGCGATCGGCCTCTTCCCAACCCTCAGCCTCGTTTGAAAGGTGCGCAATGTAGAAGTCGTCAACTTCGATTGTCGATTCACTGACGATGAGTGCTTCGAGCTTATCCGAGCACCACAATAGACAAGATCGAATGCAGGGGTTACCCAGGGTGTCGCGGCGCGTGATTTCGAAGGGACCTGGCACGCGAAAGAGGATGGGATCCGTGATGCGGGCTTCTTCTGACGACAGACGACAGTTGAACGGTCGGTATTCGAAAGGCACTGGTGATACGAGATCACATTTGTCGCTGTTGGCACGCAGGATGTTTCGGTAGAGGACGAAATCGAGAGACCGATTGTCGCAGGGAAGCTGATCCACGAGCTTGGAAAACCCCGAGTGGCCACCGTTGAACTTCTTGGCCCGATGGATTGAATCTTCGATGGCTGGGACAAACCCCTTTCGGGATGAGACGAAGGCGAGCAACATGAAGAAGACAAAGCTGTAAACGTCGTTTCTGGGGTCTTGTAGCCAACCAGGTCGACCAAGTTCCGTAAGGAGGAGGTTCTGGATGATCTCGTAATGCTCGTGCTTGGCTGCGTTGTGGACACATTGCGTTACCAGGTAACAGAAGTCGGCGCTCGGGTTGGATGTGTTCGTGTGTTCGGAGATGTGCCGCTTAAGCACTACGGTGTAGAGCTCAAAGGCTTCGCTGTTGTAGCAGAATATGGAGAAATAGTCTGCTGCCCGCTTGAGATCAGCGATGTCCTGGGCGGACAAGTCATCAACGGGTTCGTTGCGGTCGATGGAACGAAGGGCCGTGGACAAAAACGGCGGTAGCGTCTGCGATGGCGTCACTTGTGGGGGAGGAGAAGGAGAGCATATGGTATGTGACTGAGTCGTTGCCGCAGGTGGCGAAAGGGCGATTGTCGGATCCCAGAGTGGGGAGCCTAATTCCGAGTTGCAGAGTTCGTTGAGGATTTGTAAGATCTTGGACATTGGAGGCAGCTCATCTGGGCTGAGATCAACCATCGGAGTAACAGAGGAGGGCTGTTTCTTTGCTAAGAAGTTAGCGCAAGAGCGATGCTAGTGGTTTCGGATATGGAGCGCCTTGGACAGACCTGTTCGGGGGCGACGATCGTCGATGTCGATGAAGCGGTAAGATCATCTTGCATAGCAGTTGCTTGTCCCTCGCACCTCACCGAGACGGCCGCCGTCGTGTCTTCCTGGATCGCGTCGATGGTGGTGAGGGCAGCGTCCTGGTCTGTGGACCGTGACTCTGGTGATGGAGTGGTTGAGGACGCGGTTTTGCCTCTCTTGGCAGGGCGACGGCCTTGGGCAGTCGAAGCAGAACTCGGCAAGCTTCGGATGCTCGCTTCACTCCTAGACCGCTTGTGTGTTTCGAGGATCCCCGAGGTAGAGTCAGGGTTCAACCGCTGTCCGGATGATGGACGAGACTCAAGGGACTGCACAGCGGCGCCAATCTTCCGCACCCCCCACTTAGCGAGTTGGAGGGTGTACTGATGCGTGCTTCAGATCAGAGCATCGAGTTAGCTATGCTACAAGCTTCCTGGGGCGTTCGCATACCTCGCATCGAAGCCGTGCATCCGTTTCATGATCTCCCTAACGTCTTCCAATCGCATCGATTGGCCGCGATAGAGGTGGCATATTTCGTCTCTATGCTGCTCCCAGAGCGCTCTGGGGATCCGCTTCGAGCGGAGGAGTGCTGGGGCGTTTACCCATTTGCGGAATGCGCCCAGGTCTTGAGGTGGATCCGGCGTGGGGACGCTGCCAAGAGCACTGGAATTGTTGGAGACCGACATGTCGCGCAAAACGAGGCGCGGACGGCATGGGGAGAGTTGGCATGAAATTACACTTGGAGAGTGCAATGAATAAGCAAAGAGTGGCTACGGAGGCAGTGGTGGCAGGAAGACGAAGACGACGACTCGAGTTCTAGGTTCGCAACGAGGCAGCCTGGCGCCGTGTCTGCCAGTGCGGGGCCGCCCCGTTTTAGAGCCAAGCCTTACAGTGCCGAATGGTGCGGCCAATAGTCTGTAGGCGGCGCTGGTCATTCTCAAGCTCTTTTCAATTTCCTCTTTTGGGATGCGTCCGCGGCAGGCAGCTTGCAGACAGCTCCGAGGCTAACCCAATCTGGCGTTTGAATTTCAACTTTGTAGCTGGCGTGATGCGTCCTCAAGACGTAGGACACCCACATCACAAGATGTACGGATCTTCCGACTGGATGGTTGAGGAAGCGTATCCGTGCTAGGCACCTCACTTCGTTTCCGGCTCAAGATGCCCACCTCCAAGCGCCACCCAGCGCAGGGATATGATTCGTGGAGGGCGCTCAAGCCTGCTATCCCCTGCTACTCCTCCACAGGCCCAGACACAGCTGCGATGGCAACGCTTTTCAAAATCCCAATGCGGAAATTGAAAATGAACGCAAGGTTAGCTTAGCCTCTCCGGTATAGAAGATAAAATCCGTCTTGACGGCTCGCCTCGCCGCCGTCACCGGACAGGCTCTTGGGAGACAGACTAGACGCATTCGTCCAAATGCTCGATCTTCTTTAACCGGACTTGATTTTCAAAGTTGCACCGAGGAGCAGTCGAGCCTCTACAGCTTCTTCGGGTAATGTTCGCATTCAACAAGTTACTGTTCGACCCGCCGCCGCCGTCGCGCTCCGAGTCCCTCAAACACAACAACTACGCTATGTTGCTTGTCGGAACCCTTTGTCCCCGCCATGCCAGAGCTCAAGAGTCAAGCCCAAATCGAAGTGGATTTGGCTTTTGTTGGATCCTGGTGCACCGAAAAGACCGCGGTGAGTATCTTGACTACACTTCGACGTCGTACCCCATCGACGACTGCTAGCCCTGGTCTCGGATGCTGAGACGTACTCTAGCTCCAGCAGGTCAACGTTGAGCCGCCACTACAAAGCACGATGCCATCCACTCCTCGGAAGCCCTCTGATAGCAAAACCATATCCGATGGGGCCGAGACAACCAAGGCTGCTACGCCTCTGCTAAGATGGGCTGAGGAGGGCCCCGACGACCAACCGTGGTCGTCTGGCCGCGGGTCAGGCACTACGAAGTAGTGGGACTGGTTTGGTATGAAATGTGTCTATACCCGCTCTAGCGCGTTGGAAATGATGACGTTCCCGTCAAAATACGCCAACCATGGACGTCTGTATACAATAGTTAAGCAGGAGTTGTCGCTCCATTCCGAGGCAGCCCTTCAGTGCGCATTATTGTGTCAGCTAAACATAGGGAAGCAAGATATCGTCTCCATCTGCCTAGCCCCTAGAACCTCCTCTCAAATTTCGGTTTCCTAATTTCATTGGGGCCGTCCACCCGTACCCGCGAGCTGTGGATGTCCGATCGTGAGAGAAGCTCTTCGTACACAGCTGCGAATGTGGAGACGCTCATGGCCTCGGTCCGGGCAGCTGACTCGTCCACCTCGACGCGGAAGACCAGGTAAACTCCGTCATAGCGGACGTTGGTCTCGGCGTTCTCGCGGCAGGGGCCAT
>Ga0247771_1000474_pt1 | contig 12697 bp, 9 predicted proteins | sample UWRJL197509C6_FD_179948 | JGI IMG/M metagenome (GOLD analysis project Ga0247771, IMG submission 179948) | Plant litter microbial communities from Arlington Agricultural Research Station in Wisconsin, United States - UWRJ-L197-509C-6 | ecosystem: Environmental > Terrestrial > Plant litter >...
AGACATGGTGTAGTATCTCGCTTCGCCGGGTCGACTCCAACGCAAGGCTGTCCTGGACGATGCTGCGATGCCGCCTGAGACATGAATCGGCAGCGTTACCGGGCGGGAGGGTTCGCAGACGGCCGGGGGCGGGCGATGCCATGATGTGCTGTTTAATACTCTGGAACCGAATCAAAGCTGCATACGGGAGGTGTCATGGCGGCGTCCTGGGCCAAGGACGGGCGCGAGGGACGCCCCAAGGGCTCGAGTGCTGAGGGCATGGATCGGCGCTCCGTGTCGAGCGTGTCCGATCGATGCGGACTAGGCGCCGCGGACGAACTGCTCCAGAAGGCATTGGAAGGACGCCGGCAACGGTTTGGCGCTGATCATTGCGATGTGGGAGCGCTGTCGTGTGGGGAGAGGTCGAAAAGGGGGGGCAGCCACGTCCGTGCGCAGCAGCCCCAACCGCCGCATTTCCCGTGTGTGACGTAGGTGAGCGAGTCCTCCACCGCCCCGCGCACCAGTGAGCTCTCACCACTCTGTCGAATCCTTCGGCAGGCGGAGGGTTTCATGAGGTAAATGGCGATGAGTGGCTGTCACGAGTGCTCGAGCGCGAGCGGAGCGGCCGGACGCGCCGAGAGGGCGCTGCTGGTGTTCCTCGCGCAGAAAACGTGGCACCCTTGGTCATGACGCAATAGCGAACGCGCCCCTGTCGCTGACAGCGCTACTGAACGCTAAAGTCGCCCGGCTCGGCCTTCTTTGCAGGCGGTTGACAGCACGGCGTCCCTTGACGTTCTTTTGGCAGGCACAAGCCATGGCGACGTCACGTGGGCACCGAACATCAACCACAGCTGGATCCATACCAGGTAACGAGTCACGATTTGCCCCAGGACCTTTAACTCCATGTACTCCTTCGACCACGGCGGCGTCTACCGCCAGACACTTCCGAAACACACACCGTCCTACCTCGCCCACGCCTCGGTGTGCTCCTCGGCCGTCCCGCTCTTCCCCTTGCCCTTGACCGTCTTCCAGTGGCCCTTGACGGGTGTGTCGGCCTCGCCGTCGGCGGCCGTGGTGACGGCCAGACCCAGATGCATGGCCTCGAGCGGCCGGCGGTCCAGGAAGACGTCGAGGCAGTGGCGCACGTGCTCCTCGGTGTCGAAGCGCTTCTCGAGCTGCGCGGCCGGCCCGGCGCGGGCGCCGTGGTGGCGCGCCCTCACCTGCTTGAGCCAGACGTAGGCGCAGTGCGTGACGTGCCAGCGCATCGTCGACGCGAAGAAGCGGCCCGTCGGCAGCGCCGCCACGTCGGCCAGGCTCATCTCGCGGCCCGTGGCGTTGAGGTGCGCGTCGACGGGCACGTACAGCCACCGCCCGTCCGTCCAGTCGCCCGCCGCGTTGAACTCGACCGCCAGCGCCTCGTCGCGGCAGTGCGCCGGCAGCCACGCCACGGCCACCGGGTCGAAGGCGCACCCCAGCGCCGCCGCCTCGGCCGCGCTGTGCCCGCAGTTGCAGCTCTGGCGCGCCGCCGCCGCCGCCGGCTTGGCCGCTGCCGGCGCTGTTGACGGCACTGCTGCTGCGGCCGGTGTGTGAGGGTCGGCGTGGTAGTCGAAGCGGAAGAGGGCGTGCGCCAGCCCGTAGACGGCGAAGCACACGACGATGATCTTGAACAGCAGCACCAGCGCCGAGCGGGCAACGGCCTGCGGCGTGGCGTCGGCTTGACGGCCGGGGACCGGCTGCGGCGCGTCGGGGTCGGGGTCTTCGCCTTGTTGGAGGTTCGTGAGCGGCACGGGGTAGTAGAGGCCGAGCCCGTTGGCTTTGTCCGAGTCTCCGGCGGCACTCGCCCTGCTGTGCACCCTTCGTCAGCTTCGCCCTATGCCGGGATTCGTGCCCATCAGGAAGCGTACCCCGTGATGCGGTCTTTCAGAGCCACGAACATGATGACGCCCGCGTCACGCCGACGGGACCTTGGAGTGTCGTATGTCGTTGATAGAAGCAGTTTGCCGCCGAGAGTGGCCGCGATGGCGAACAGATATATCTCCGCCGATGGGGCCGTCTAGAGCGGCGCGCGTATACGACGGAGCCACCGGATTAGGTAGGCTAAATGGCGTGTACCAACAAGAGTGCAGTGCCGTGTCCCTCGTGAAAGTGGCTAAATGGGCCGCTTCGGCAAGGCTCCGGGTCGGATCCTGGGGCCGCTCCCAAGATTTGCGGCTGGGGTGCGGACTGAGCCTCAGCCCAAGAAATAAACAGCAGGTTGTCGTCAGTGTTCCGAATCTGTGGTTCCAGCTCCCGATTCACCTTCTATACAAGGGCCCCAGCTCCGTCCTCGCGTTCGCCCTTGATCCCAGTTGGCGCCCTCGCCCAGCGGCGCCGTGCGGTTGGCGAAGCCGAACAAGCCATGCATGGCTTGCGCCTACGCGTCAAGGGCATCGACTCGTACGAGTTGGCGTTGGGCGAAAGGTTCATGTCGTAGGGCCCCATCGGCGCGTAGCGGATCTGAAGCAGCCCGCGGGACTCGAGTGCCGCGTCCGCGAGCGCCACCGCCGTAGCGGACCAGGACGCGTTCGTGCCGTCTAACTAGCGGTGCGCAGCGGCGGCGTCGAGCACCCCGCGCACCGGGTCGAAGCCGATGGCCGCCGCGTCGGATACGCTGCTGCTGAGAACGCGATACTCTCGCGCGCCGCCGACCCAGTCCGTGAACGTGCTGCCGCTGCGGGAGGCGTGGCTTTTGTCGAACTTGCCCTCTCCACGGAACTCGAGCTAGAAGTGCACCGCGCACAGCGATATTGGCCAGGAGCGGCTCTGAAAATCGGCAAAGGGCATGTCGTCGCTCGGCGATGACACAGGATGAGCCAGCCAGCCCCTTTTCGTTTCACCAGCAAACTCTGTTATGGTGACGCAGGCTCTCCACGCCATGCCGCATCCTGCACTCTCTGGCACCAAGGACCACTGTCTGGAGTAGGAAGTTCGGTATGAAAGTTTGACATAAAACGTAGAGCAGAAGTCGAAAAGTAATCGAGGCACCTGGTGCGGGCCCATACCTTCGGCAGGCCTGTAATTAGCGACCCCCCGATCTCCATCCCAGACCGTACCTTCGAAACGATAGCCATCGATTGATCCCAAAATCCATCGCAGAGCAGATAATTAACTCGAGTCCAACGACTCGGGGAGAGGTGTATCGCAGATACCGGTCCGCAAGCGCCTCGGCTGTCCACCATAGTTGCCCATCCGTAATTTCCTCGAGGTGTGTCCCCCGCGGACAGGTATCCGCAACCGCCTTGAAGACGTCCACCGCAGATGCTTGTCGGTGATGCCTTCGAGGAATGTCCGCCGCAGATAATACCCGTAATGCTGGAGACGATAGTCCATCGCGGCTACTGGTCCTGTAGTATGCTGCCGTCCATAACAGGCTGGTAGGCAACCAGGGCCGCCAATGCAAATGCAATGACCAGAGGCTTGCTTGTGTGCCTCGACTAGCGGAAGCCATATGCTGCTGTCCCTGGTCTCTAGTCGTCTTCATTCGGCCTCGCCGGCCTCGCCGGCCTCTTCTGTCTCGCCGGCCTGGTCTTCGCCGGTATTCGTGCCGGTCTTGTCCTTGTCGCCGGTCTCGGCGTCCTCGTCCGCCTGATCCGAATCGTCCTCCTCGCTCTCTACGAAGACTCCGGTCTGTGTATATGATCCGAATGGTCCGAATCGACGACCACGTTTGCGGACCCTGTCCAAGTCCCAGAGCACGCCGTAGTCCGGGTCCCAGTTCTCAAACCAGTCGACCTGGGACGAGCATGAGTTGGACATCGGATCCGCCATCCCGCAGTTGCGGCACCAGTCATCGCCCGAAGAGACCCGGTCATCGAGCTCCAATTCGTACGCCATCTCGTACCTGCGATCGTGTTCGGAGAGCCACCAAACCCACCTGCCCGGGCAGCTTTCCGGGTTCCCGTCCTCGTCCACATAGAAAGGGAGACCGGGCAGGGAGCTGATGGAAAACTCGACCTCTTTCGTCGCCAGCTGGCCACCCGTGGTCAAGGCGAGGATCAGTTGCTTGAAGGTCGCCTTCCAAGTTTTGCGGAACTCTTTGAAGACCTCCTTGGTATCCGACTCGGAGTGATCCGCGTAGGGCCCATGGGACCCGTTTCCGGGATTTTTGGCGCTGGCTGCATGCAGGCTGATTTGATCCCTATAGGCGCTGTTGAGGCTGAGGCCCACTTCCCCACGGTCCGTCCAGTCCATATCCTCGTCGTCGATGCACGTGTAGAGTCGTCGGAACTGGTCAGGCTTGTAGCTGCGGAACCGCCGGAGCCGGGTTCGCGCGTCTGAGTACCAGTCCTTGTCCCTGTACTCGTAACCGAGCTCGGGTCTCTGGATGTTGAGATTGAAAATCCAGTCTCGTTCGTCCTCCGACAGCTCCACCTGTATGTGGAGGGAGCGAATGAGAGGAAGATAGATACCGGCAGCTACGGCCCTGGCCCAGGAGATGAGGCCGTTGAAAGACCATTCCTGGAGCCGAAGTTCCATCTTGAAGTCGGTCTGGTCGAGGTAAATGGGAAGAAGCTCGCTGCGGATCTGCCGGTTGACGACGGCAAGGCTGGGAACTCGGAGGCGACACTCCATCGTCACCTCCGAGCTCCCCTTACCGCCGATCACTTGTTTGTAGATGGCATTGCGCATCTCCGAGGGGATACGAAGAAATCCGGACTTCTTCAAGAGGTGCAAGGAACCACAATTAGCATCGTTTGCGGACGGCTTTCTGCGCACCACGTACCTTGTCCTGCGTGTAGTAGTGAACACTGGAGGCCTCATGCGTGGTTTCCGCGGCGGTGTTTGTGCCTTCCATCTTAGGGGCCTGGACGAACGTGTCAATTGAGTGCCTACTCAGTCACGAAGCGAGCTCGTTGACGAGTTGGGATGCTGTACCTTTCTGCCCCGTCGTGTCTTCTTGGCCCCGGTTGCCCTCTTGCTCCCGGTCGTGGCAGAAGATGCGGGCACGGCGCCGTCCCGATTTTTCGAGCCCGCCATTGCCGTCTCGATGTTCAATGTTTGTGAAAGGTGGGTGCGTCTCGATATCGAGTTTGACAATTGCTTCACGCAGTCTTTCTGCAGACTGCCGCAATTGGAACTTGAGGTTGAGTGAGAGGGAAGAGTTTGGGTTGGGCAGCCGCGGGAGTTCTCGATTGGCGAAAACAAAAAAGGTACCCGTCTTCGCATGCGAGTCTTCGTAGGTGGGTCCCGAGTTCTTAGGGCAAGGGCAGGCCAGATGGACCTTCCCGGGAAGTTCCGAATTCGACGACTGTCCACGACTGCCTGAGGAACCAGGAAGATAATTCGACACTTCCGAGATAACAGCAGGTAACATGGCAAATCTAGAAAGGCTTATAGCGCTTTCAGCATTGCGTAGTGCCACCAAGACTTCAGAGGACATCTTGTCAGGACATCTTGTCCTGTGAGGCTGTCGGCGGTGTTGTCGACAACACTCGCACAAGAGGGTCTAACAGCAGACATCAGGATGGATAAAGGACCCGAAAATCATGAAGTCAAAGGAGGTCATTAGCAAGAATCGGTGCACCTCATATTCATGGTATTGTGGTCGCCGCCCTTGATCCTCTTCGGCGGCGTGAGAGTGGGCGCAGTACGCTGACGTAATAGGGGTTCCTTGATCAACACTACAGCTTGGTGGAGAGCTATGCTGGCGGGGTTGTGCTGCGACAAGAAATCGACATACGTGGGCATGGAAGGTAGGAGAAGACACCAAAATGAAATTCCAGGATGAGGAGCGCTCGTATTGGTGAGCATTATTACTTGCTTCATTTCTCCTGATGCTGGAGCGTCTTTATCGAACACCTGGGAGGGAGGAGCAGAGGCCCAAAGATATATGCCGCCCTTGAAGAGCAAATTAGGTGACAACTCCGCGAGGAAACAAAACCACTGAAGAAAGCCAAGAACAAACCGATAACATGTTGGAGTTTGTGGAATCATCCCGGCAATCATTCTCCCAGTACCCGTACAAGCCATGCCTCCGATTCCGTCCCCCGCTCAGGCCTGGGCCGTCTCCGTCGCCACCGAGGCGCTCTTCTCGTCGTGGCGGCCGTTCCACGCCTTCGCCTTCGCCTTCTTCGCCCCGTGCTTCGTCGGTTTCTCGACCGCGGGCTTCGGCGGGCGCGCGTACGCGCCGCCATACTCGTCCGTGTCGACGAGGCCGGCAACCGGGGCCACGGCGTTCCACTCGGCCTCGACGAACTCGGGCACGGCCGGCTCGCGCTGGTAGAAGCGCCGGGGCACGCCGCGCGCCCGGCCGAGCAGCACGTTGCGCGGCCGGTAGGCCGGGTTGCGCCGCATGCGCTCGATGGCCGACTCGTGCAGCTTGGCCTCGTGCGGCACGTCGCGCGAGTCGCCGCGGCTCAGCGGCCAGTGCTTGGTGGACCAGCGGTGCGTGTCCTCGTCGTACCGCATGCGGCGGAAGGGCATGTACTCCATCCACAGGTACATGCCGCGCCGCTCCACGAGCACGTCGTGCAGCGGGTTCGTCATCATGGCCAGGTAGCGCCGGTGCCCCTCGTGGACGCGCTCGTTGGCGACGGTCGCGCTGAGGTGCGCCTCCGCGGATTCGTCGACGTGCTCGCTCGCCATGGCCCGCTCCAGGCGCTTCTGGTCGAAGAGCACGCCGGCCCGCTTGGCGGCGCGCACCATCCACACCAGCGGCACGTGGGCCAGGTTCATGCTCTTGCCGTCGGGCGGGTTGGCCCAGCCGCCGCCGACGTCGCCGTGGTTGCCGGCGAACCACACCTCGTGCACCTCCTGCCCGTACTTGGTCGTGTCGTGGTTGTGGCGCTCGATGTCGTCGGGCGACCGCGGCCCGTCGGGCGAGTCGAGGTCGAAGTCGTCCTCGCGTAGCTCGGCCGCCTTGCGCTCGGCCGCCGTCGGCCCGGCCAGCCGGTGCTGGTCCTTCTCCTCGGGCGGCAGCGCCTCGTACACCAGGTCCGGGCGGAACTTGATGCGGCGCTCGTCGATGCTGACGGCGTGCCAGATCTCGCGCGCCGAGCTGCGCGCCGAGAAGGGGAAGGACCGCTTGGACGAGGCCCGCCCGAAGAAGGGGAACTCGAACTGGGCCACGCTGTTGACCGTGTCGAACAGGCCGAGGAAGCGGACGGGGTCCTTGAGGTCGCGCGAGAAGTTCTTGCGGAAGCCCTGCAGCTTCCGGCCGAGGGCGACGGCGTCCTCGTAGTTCTTGCGGTTGTTGCGCCGCTTCCGGCCCTTCCGCGTCCACCGCGACTCCCGGGCCTTGTCCTCGACCGTCTCCCCCGGCTCGTGGCTGTAGGGCTTGCGGCACTGCCACTGCGAGAAGATGTCCCAGGCGAAGTCGACCATCTCCTCGTTGCCGTGCGGCAGCAGGCCGACGTCGTCCAGCATCTCGGCCAGGAAGCGGGCCGTGTAGGCGCCGCGCGAGAAGCCGAAGATGTAGATCTGGTCGCCCGGCATGTGGTACCGCATCAGGAACTTGTAACCCGAGAGGACGTGCTCGCTAAGGGACGTCCCGAACATCAGGTCGATGACTTTCTCCACCTCGCCGCGCTTCTTGACGAGCCAGTCGGTGCGGGCCAGGGCGCCGCTCACGGCGTATGTGCCAATGCCGGCTGGGGAGGCCGTTGGTTAGCCGGGTTTCTCCAGAAGTCACGAATTTCCGTTCTTACGTTGGTAGTAGTGGTCTGTTTGCCGTCTCCGTCAGCAGAGGCCCTCGGGTCGCGTTAGGCCTTGGGACACGTACACTGGTTCGCGGCGTTCTTGTCGAGCATGTGGAAGATCTTGAGGATGTTGGTGTCGGTGCCGTCGCCCTTGTACTTGTTGCCGGTGCCGTCGAAGCACAGCACGAGGTTGCGCGGCCCGGGCGGCGCGTCCGCGGCGGGGACCGTTACGACCGGCGTATCGCTCTTCATCGCGGCGGGCGGGATCACGGACGTGATCGGGGGCACGGTCGGTCTCCTGGTGCCTTGCTGGCTCATGTCGACGTCTCCGCAGGGGGATGAAGCTCTTGTGGGCGCGTTCGAGATCGAGGGGCCGGGGGTGAGGAAGGACGAGCTCTGGACGCCAAGGCGCTTGGGGTCAGCGCTCTTATGTGGGATGGTGGGTCAACGGCAGCCGGAGGTTTTCCTCAGCCTTATTGACGGGCCAGCCGCTTTGGAGTTAGCGGCCGTAAGCCACACATTCAGCTGGCATCGGCCGGCCTCGCCCTGGCCGGAATCAGCGACGTCTTTGCCTCGTTGGGACGGTAAGCCCGCCAGAGCCGCCAAGGCGCCAATCATGTGCGCGAGAGGCGCATTCTAGACCAAACCTCGAGCAAACTCAGGCAGCCCCCGGCAATGGCCCCGCCGGCACCAACCGCCACTACAGCACCTCCCCCGCCCAGATGCGACCAACCACAGCCGATAGGTGGGGTCACCGGCTGTCAGCCGCCAGTTCTCGGCCCCAAACGACATCCGCTGCCGGCCGGGGCGTCTGGACGGAGTACGGGGAGAGGGGCTCGAGACGGGGTAGCCGTTACTCGACTACCCGCATCGGGTGGCGCCTCCGTGCCTGCGGCGAGACTGCGGCCTGCGATATCTGCAAGGCAAGGGAGCACGGCCTTGCGCCGTGAGGCCTCTGTTTGCTGTGGGTGTTGTCGGCACTGGGAACCCGGGCCCGAACACATTGTCCGCTCTGGTAGGAACCCCGCTGGTGACCCCAACCTGCTCGCTTCGCGGGGGAGCTGGACCTTCGTACAACAATGGTCGCTCACTCAGACACGGTGGCGACGCAGCTGTGTCTGTCGCGAGGCACAAGGCAGTGACAATCGACTCAGCATCAGTGACTTCTAGTGAAGAATGCTATTGTCAGGCCCGTCGAGGATGCCCGCGTCGAATACTTTCAACACTGCACGAGGCGACATCCTGCTCTTTAGCGTCGAGCTGTTTCTTAGGTACAGTAGGTACCTCCAAACCGTGGTGGTGACCGGCGGGTGAACTGCGCGTTGGGGTGTCGGACCGGTGCGACCCTGCTGAATCGAGAGCACAGATTTGAAACGATTGAGTGTTTCCATCTCATCTACATCGGTGGTGCAAAGACACGCGGATCTCGGTGCTCCTTGGAGCTGGAAATGTGCCGGGACCCGACTCTGCCAAGCCGCAGGGACTCCGGACCCGACTCGGCTCGCCGATTGACTCATCACCGATGCGGAGTTCCAACCCCGCCTACCCGTCCCGGCCGAATCCGGGGAGCTCCAGGCGGTGCGGCAGCACAAGACAGCATCCAATTACTTTCCTATTTGGGCATATTCTGGGCTTCGATGGCCCGCTTTGACCATGTCGCCCTGCCAGTCGCGCTGAAGATAAAGTGAGGCCGGTCTCCTCTCAGGACTGTTGCAGTCTTCTGAACACCTTGGAAAGCCAAATCAGACAAACACATCTCCCTCCTCTTTGGAATCCCTCCATACCGCTGAAATGGCTGCCCCTTGTACGCTGTATACCGCTGCGGACAAACGCGAGCCTGCATTCCGGACCGTTTGTGCTCCCTCCAGCATCCATTGTCGCCCTTGATCTCCCGCTGACCTGGTGGGCTCTCAGATCCTTGCAATTGCGGAAATCGCCAGCATCCCTCTCGTTGTCTCGAACCAGCTCCCTGAGTCGACTTCTACCGTGACTGGCTTTGTTTTCACAGCCGCCGACGGAAAGACAACCCTTACAGAGCCCAGCACCATCGCGACATACCTTTCCGAGGCCGCTGCCGACAAGACTGTGGCCTCTCGACTCGTCGGTGCGACCCCGGGCGAGCGACTCACTCTCCAGCAGTGGCTCTTCTGGAACCAGGCTCGCTTCGAACCCGCCGTAAAGCAGCTATCGGCGGTTACCCAGGGCGGGTCGACGCATGGACCCGAGCAGAAGACGGCAGCCAGGGACCTGGTCGGGATGGTGGAACACCTGGAGAAGGGACTGAGGGATGAGCAGTGGAATGGACGCGACACGCTCCTCGACTCTGGCGACAACTCTGGCCCCAGCTTGGCCGACGTGGCCGTGGCGAGCACCTTGCTTGCGGCCTGGGCTGTCGGGTTTGACGAGGATACCCGCGGGGACTTTCCCAACGCGCTCAAGCTCTATGAGCGGGTTAGTCAGATTGAGGGACTCGGGGAGCTGTTTCCCGAGGAGAGCAGCCTCGACAACGACTGGTCCGACGACTCGTGAGGTCTGTCCTGGGCATTCCGAGCAAGAACCGGTGGGGACTTCTTCCAATTTTCCGCCATGCACATTGATGGATGTCAGGATTAGCTACCAGCAGGCGACATCAGAGTTCTAAACTTGACGAGGTAGGCATTTGGCGCTCGACAGTGCCCGATACGAGGTGCACCCAGATGCAAGACAGGCTGAAGGCCAAGGGCCCATTCGGTCTCAACCTCGAGAAAACAGAAATGGAATCGGTGTCGGAGAAACCAGTGCGCCCTCGAGCCGTCCTCGGCGTCGTTCCCTCTACTCCCACGGAGTACCTACCGTACGCAAGCAAACCCCGCAACTTAACCCCTGACCGCTGCCGCCGAGCCTCCTCCACTGGCCTAGATCGGTCACACGCCATTACGTCTCTCTTGGACCCCTGTAGCGGGCGCTTGGCGGCTGCTCCGTGAGCCCTCGGCAGAGATTGGGCAAGTCCGTTCTGCAAGCGACGTTTACATTAACTGGGACGCGTTGTCCACGAGCTCGCATCATTCGCGGAGACTCGCATGCCCTGTTCCTCGACGCCACCAGGGAGAACCAAGTCCTCCGAGTGGATGATTGGGGCGGCTCAAGTTTTCCCAGCGCGCGAGCGATGCGGAGAAGTTGGGTATATTAAAACTCCTGGGCGCCGCCTCCCGACGCGGATCAATGTCGTCGGGACAAGGACACGGCTCGTCGCCTAGTGGAGCTGCTATGGTCCGGCAGGTGGACGACCCGGAAAAACTAGTTCCTTTCCCCGTACATACGGCAATGCAAACCACCAGTGCCTTATTGCCTCGCTTGGAGGAGGCGGACGCTGCGCGCAGGGCCGCCGCGTTGGGCGTATATAATACCCGGCGGAGCTCCGCGTCCCGCTGCTCCGTCCTCGACGTCCCTCGGCCTCACCCGTCCGCCCGCCGCCAGTGCCCGACAGCGAAAACCGCCGAAATGAGACTCCTGAGGGCGACTTCCCGCTTGGCGTCGGCCGTCGCCGTGCTGCTGGCCGCGGCCGCCGTCGTCGTGGGGCAGGGCGACGGCGCCTCGTGCGCGCTCCCCTCGTCGTACAAGTGGACGTCGTCCGGCGCGCTCGCGCAGCCCAAATCGGGCTGGGCCTCGCTCAAGGACTTCACGGCCGTCAAGTACAAGGACCAGTACCTCGTCTACGCCACCTTCCACGACACCGGCAAGACCTGGGGCTCGATGAACTTCGGCCTGTTCTCCAACTGGTCCGACATGGGCAAGGCCAGCCAGAACGCCATGAGCACGGCCGCCGTGGCGCCCACGCTGTTCTACTTCGCGCCCAAGGACGTGTGGGTTCTGGCCTACCAGTGGGGGCCGACGTCCTTCACGTACCGCACGTCGACGGACCCGACCAAGGCGAACGGCTGGGGGTCGCCGCAGGCGCTGTTCACCGGCAAGATCTCGGGGTCCGACACGGGCGTCATCGATCAAACCGTCATCGGCGATAACACGACCATGTACCTGTTCTTCGCGGGCGACAACGGCAAGATCTACCGGGCCTCGATGCCCATCGGCCAGTTCCCGGGCAGCTTCGGCGCGTCGTCGACGACCATCATGAGCGCCTCCAAGAACGACCTGTTCGAGGCCGTGCAGGTCTACTCGGTCAAGGGCCAGAACCAGTACCTGATGATCGTCGAGGCCATCGGCTCGGGCGGGCGCTACTTCCGCTCCTTCACAGCCACCAGCCTGGGCGGCAGCTGGACGCCCCAGGCCGCCAGCGAGAGCCGGCCCTTCGCCGGCAAGGCCAACTCAGGCGCCACCTGGTCCAGCGACATCAGCCACGGCGACATCGTGCGCAACAACCCCGACCAGACCTTCACCATCGACCCCTGCAAGATCGAGCTGCTCTACCAGGGGAAGTCGGGCTCCAGCGGCTCCTACGACCTGCAGCCCTACCGGCCCGGCGTGCTGACGCTGCAGCGGTAGCCAGAGATGCGCGGAGGAGGCTACTGCGTGCGCAGGGCACGGGTCCGAGGTTGCGTAGGTTCGGACCGGAGTGGGATGCAATGTACAGTTAGGTCAGTTAGTCCGCGCATAGATGTTCAAGAGCAACCAGGGGTGTGGTGCCAATGTTGCAGGACAACTATCTCTTTTTTTATTCCCTGTGAACTCGGAAGCGGCTCAGCTACAGGCAACCCAGGTGGCGAGAATCCCGGTTCTCTGGGATTGCTTGTCCGCTGCAATATGAATTGGTAGGATTTAGGGATTAGCATCGGACCTGACCGCGAAGGCCAAGCATGATATAGGAGGAACCAGACTGGCTCAGTTAAAGTTGTTCGCGTGGAAAGGTCCCCTGTTTAGCCGGAGGCAAAATAAGGCACGAGTGTCGACGCTGGGGGCAACAGAAGCAGCCGCAACACCCCTCATTTTTGATATATTGATGACGAACGCATGGGCAGGCGGATGAAGGACTTAGGAGACGGGCGCGCCAAGCATTTTCCTGGTCCTCTTCAGCTCTTCGCGATACCTGGTAATCGTCGCCGGCCGCC
>Ga0247771_1000475_pt1 | contig 12679 bp, 10 predicted proteins | sample UWRJL197509C6_FD_179948 | JGI IMG/M metagenome (GOLD analysis project Ga0247771, IMG submission 179948) | Plant litter microbial communities from Arlington Agricultural Research Station in Wisconsin, United States - UWRJ-L197-509C-6 | ecosystem: Environmental > Terrestrial > Plant litter >...
CTGGAACACGACGTGGACGTGCAGCTGGCAACACTCGTGAAGGTGATCAAGGATAAATACATCTCCACCGGCGGTACCAAGGTCTTGGATCTCGGACTGATGGTGCGCTTCTTCACCATCGACGTCACGAGCGCGGTTGGCTTCGGCGAGTCCTGGGGCGACCTCGCCAACGAAAGGGACACCTACAACTACCTCGCGGCCACAGATGCTTTCGCGCACCCTTCGTCCATCATCAGCTTGGCACCGACGCTTCGGCTGCTTTTCCTCAACCCCTTTGTCCTCAGCTTGATTGGCCCTAAGCCTACCGACGAAACCGGGTTTGGAAAAGTCCTCGCGTGCGTCCACTCCATACCTGCCCTGCTCCCAAGATGCTCGCCGCACCGAAACTAACTCGAGTTGCCTATTCAGCTTGACAAAGCAGGCTGTCAAGGATCGTTACAGCGGAAAGCCCCGGGCTGAGCGTCATCACGACGACGTGGTGGTACGTCAGGTTTCCCCACCACTTGACTTCTATAGGCACTGATGTTGGGGCATAGGATACGTGGATGAAGAACGGCGTGAATGTAGACGAGTGCGAGCGGGACATCAACCTGCTCATTCCCGCTGGAGCCGAAACTACCGCAACCGTCATTCGCGCCACCTTGATGTACATAATGGCATCACCCACCGTCTATCGCAAACTCAAAGACGAGTTGGCCAAGGGGATACTGGATGGTCGTATCTCGGACCCCATCACCAACGACGAAGCGAAGGCTCTCCCGTACTTGCAGGTAAGCGGTCATATCGGCGAAGGCCGTTGCTCGCGTGCCACGCTCACTCACCTTGCGCAGGCAGTGATCAACGAGGGTCTCCGCATCGTGCCACCGGCGCCCTTGGGCTTCCCAAAGCGAGTCCCTCCGGCCGGCGACACGATCCTGGGGAAGTTCATCCCGGGCGGCACCGACATCTACGTCAACACGTACTCCATGATGCGCAACAAGGAAGTCTTCGGAGACGACGTCGACGTCTTCCGCCCGGAGCGCTTCCTCGAAGGCAGCAGCGAGAAGAAGGCGCTGTTGTTCAAGCACGTGCAGCTCAACTTTGGGCACGGCCGCTGGCTGTGCGCGGGGAAGGCCCTGGCCCTGATCGAGCTGAACAAGATCTTTGTCGAGGTTGGTCGGTGCCCTGCATCCTCTAGAACCGTTGCTGACGTCGGAATCCAGCTGTTGAGGAGGTTTGACTTCCAGATCTTGGACCCGCAGAAGCCGTGGGTCACCAAATGTTCCATCTCCTGGTCTATAAACGGCTTTCTGGTTCGTGCCACGGACGGTAGCTTCGGCGGGCAGCCTGATCACCCTACTGCTTGATTGAATGCTGCGGGCTTGTGTACATAGGCGCTCGCAATAGCACCAACTTTGTTGCTGTGGATATGCTGGCGGTAGGAGGAAGCATATACGAGGTCACTGGTACTGTCGAGAGGAGCGAAGAGATTAGGTGGAACGTTGGAGCGATAAGATTGGTATTGCAGAAGCGTCTTGTACGGTATTCTTCTAAGTTTTAGGACTCTAAGATGAAGCATATCACCTAACTGATTAGGTGAATAGACAGTGCAATATGGCTTAGGTGTAAGGACAATGATCCTAGCTGAATGTTGACCTTTTAGCTTATTCTAGCTTTAAAAGCTGATTCTTATATGTACTAGTATACTAACAGGTATACTTACGCCTCTCTCAAAAGTAAAAATGTAAAAACCCTATATTCTATTCAGAATCTGACAGTCCTTTTCGTGAAGACAAATGGCATTTCACGGTTAAAGCGATCTTTCTCCACTGCCTCCACAGCATGTATAATACGCAGCCCCTCGTTGTAGGGGCTCCCGGTTCAATTACCTCGAACTCGGCTGTCGCTTCGGTTCTCCGCCGCCGGTAGTGCAGCCGTGCCATCACCCACATAGCGTCTCCCAGGGACGCAGTGGAGTTATTTTGGTCTGGAAACACTATGGCAAGATGAATTAGACAGACGGAACATGGAGGTTTCTGGCTGTATATCCTCCTTGCCTGCCGCTCCGATTTTTGGAGAGGCTTGACAACGACTCCTTGATCCTCGTCATTCAGCGCACAGCCACAACATGGTGTCCCCCTTTCTATACCTCTTCGTCCTCTCCGCGGCGCGGATCTCCGCGTTCGTCCTACCGCGAGACACACCGTCGTGCAAAACCACCCCCGGTGCGCCGGGCTGGCCGTCCGCTGACTCCTGGGCGAGGCTCAACGAGACAACAGGTGGACGCCTCTTGAGTCCCACACCGCCTGGGGCAGTGTGCCACAAGGGCCAACCGACGTACAACGCGGCCAGGTGTACGGATGTGCAGAATGCGTGGCCGAACGACAACTTCCACACCAACGATCCCATCAGCGTTGAGTGGAACAATTGGACCAACGACACATGTATCCCCATCCCTGGGCTGAACTGCAGTGCAAGCGGGTACCCGGTATACGTCATTAATGCAACGACGGCGGCGCATGTCAAGATAGGGATTGACTTTGGTGAGTATATTTCCGAGCTTCCTTAGCAGCATGTCCTCGTGCATGACGCTGCTCAAATTCTGACAGTCATTCGGGCGCAGCGAGAAAAAATAACATTCGCCTGATCATCAAGAATACGGGCCACGATTTTCTCGGCCGCTCTTCGGCGCCCAACTCCCTCTCCATCTGGATCCACCACATGAAAGGCATGACACTGCAGAAAGGATCCTTCAACCCGACCAATTGCAACGTCTTCATAGCCGGCACTGGCGCGTACATGAAGGCCGGCGCGGGTGTACAGATGCTGGAAGCCTACGACGAGACAGCTAAGATCAACCACACTTTGATCGGTGGGAACGGGCGGACCGTCGCCCTGGGCGGCTATCTCACCGGCGGGGGCCACAGCATCCTATCTCCCGCATATGGCCTCGCAGCCGACCACGTCCTGGAAATGGAAGTTGTGACGCCGGCAGGCGAGATCGTCACAGCAAACGAGTGCCAGAACACGGACCTCTTCTGGGCCATACGCGGTGGCGGCGGCGGGACCTTCGGCGTGCTGACCAAAGTCACGGTGTCCATCCTCCCGAGCCCGAAACTGATCGGTATGGAGTTCCTGATCCTGACGCCGGCGGAGAACAAGAGCGCGTTCGACGCCATCACCTACCTCGTCAGTAACTTCCCGACGCTGGCAGACAAGGGAGTGAGTGGATACCCCGTCATCATGAACAGCGTTCCGAGGCTGGTGCCCACGGCGGACGGCAAGAACTTTACGTTTGCGCCCATCTCAGGCATAATGGGCAACCTGATCATGCTTCACACGAGCAACACATCTCAGATTGAGGACGTGCTCTCTCCAATCTTCACGCACATGAAGAACACGTGGTTCAACATTACAATCGCCACCAACACAACAGCATATCCAAACTTTAACTCATGGTACCATGAGCACTTTGACCCGTCACCCGTCGGAACTGAGATTCTCGTGGTGAGCCGTCTGTTGGACGCCAAGGCGCTCTCTGGCGACCCGAACGCGACCCGCAGAGCGCTGGAGAAGTTCACAAGCGGCGGATATGGGACCATGTTCCTGGTAAGCGGGAAAGGCGTGCACGAGGCGAAGCCAAGAGGCGGGTCCAACGCGGTGCTGCCAGCTTGGAGGCGGGCATACGTTCATTCCAGTGAGTACATTTTCCTTGAAGGCGAGACTCCGGTTAGAAAATGGGACTGGGCTTACGGGAATAGCTACTGGTGCCGAATGGATACCACAGAACGCCCAGTCTAAGGCTGCGGCCATGAAGGCGGCCGACTCTTATGCTCAAGGGCTGCGGGACCTTGCTCCGGATACGGGGGCATATTTGAACGAGGTTAGCGAGTCTTGACCCGTAATACTGCAGATGTTAACTACTGGTAGGCTTCTCGATATGAACCAAACTGGCAGAAGACCTTCTGGGGTGAGAACTATCCACGCTTGCAGAAGATAAAGAAGGCGATGGACCCCGAGGACATTTTCTGGTGCCATCCGTGTGTTGGGAACGAAGGCTGGAAGGAAACGACTGATGGGAAGCTCTGTCGTGTGTGATGTACTGCTGTCAACATGGAATGTGTCACGTGGCCACGTGATAGCCAGGTACAGAAAGGATGGCCTCTGCCCTACAGGAAGAAATCCGAACACCGAAGGCCCAGCTCACCTCCCCCGCGTCGCCAAACCCATCATGGGCCTCGATCGCTGCCACTGGGGCAGGCGCGAGATCGAACCTCGAACCCCGCCTCCCCACCGACGGCAGACACGAGCACCCGGGAGAACAATCGGCTGATCGTCCCATCAATCAGCATATCGGCATCCTCGCGCAGTGCACCATCCTCCTCGGCGAACGTTCCGTCGGAAATTTGTGTCCCCGAACAGCTCAGCGTCCAAGAGCGCCACGCGACCACAATTTCCGATGGTGGATATCGACTTGGATAGCACCGGCCTGCGGAGTGCGGGGTCAGTCGACATCAGGAAATACCCCGACGGAGCTTTTGGTAAATACGAAGGCACCAAGACGATCAAATGCGTAGGCTTGACAAAGAGTCCAAAGGATACGGCCAAGATACGCATAGGAGGGCAAAGGAGCACGTTGCGCTCTTGGTCGCTATGAAGGCTGGCCGGGTTCGCCAGCCAATATACATAGCTGGGAGAACCAGACCATTGCCATGCATGCCTGTTGAAGGCCATGCAAATGAGACTAGCTTCAAAGGATAATAACATTAAGGCTAATAGACAGGCTGGATAAGAACACCAACCTGGCTACCCTCTTCACAGGAAGCCTGGAAGGGACATCCCTCAAATCCATCAACCTGCTGAATTAGTGTCAGAGGCATCGAGGCCCCAGGGGCCACAGGGGCCCCTGGGGCGGTGCAGGCGGTGCGCCCGAGCGGCGCTGGAGCACATCTATATGTACGGCGGAAGGCCGCCTCCCTCTGGGGAGGCCAGAGACCAGCAAATGTCACCTCCTTCGCCTTGGAATTGGGCTACTCCTTTCACTCTGCCTGGCCGTCCCGAACCTTCTGACAATCATTACCTGCCCCTGTGCACGCCGGCTAGTCTAATATGGAGGTTTGCGGAAGGCCTAATTGTTGGAGATATGATCCTATATGGCCACGGCATCATTCAGGTCTCGCCAAAAGTCGCCCATGATTTGAGCAACCCCCTCCTCCTGTCGATACTTTTCTGCTATTCCCTCCGCCAACAGCCCGCACCTCCGGGCCTTCCCATAATCCTTACTCCCTAAATAGGCCCGAGCAAACCCCGCGTAGTAGTTACCGACCAGGAACCACAGGTCTTCCTTCTGGACCATGGAGAGTACCTCGTCGAGCACGGGGTCCAGAATCCTGGCGTCCCCTCTGTAGGTTGGGAGCTCTGCCAAGATATCGCGGAGTCTGTATCGCCGTCTGTCTGACTCGGCCCTCTCCTCCTCCGAGGCGCGGCAAAGTGAGCATGTGCAGTTGAAGTTCCAGCCGTCGAGGCGGAGCCTCCGCTCCGCGTAGGGCATGCCGTGGCCCGTGTCTAGGTGTGGTTCTTTAGTGCCGCTGCTTCTCCGGTTGCTAAGGGGACTTACAACTATGAGTTATTTCCTCCCCAGCCTCGATGTCCCTGCGAGCTATGACTTGCTGCGCTAAAGCGTGTGGTAACAATCGGTAGTAGGTGCTGTCTGGGTTAGCCCTTTCCGTCTCGGGCTCCATGCAGGATTTACCTACTTTGGATTGCAGTCGTGGTTCATTCGCTAGGTAGATACCCATGTCAGTGAACGTTTCCGCAGTGAGATACGGCGCAGAAAAACGTACCGACGTCCCCGGGAACACACCCATATGCTCCACATCGCCCAAGTCGAGCCCAAATGAGTTTGTCCGTATCACGTCTCGTACATGTGATTCGTCGCCGTTGCTCCGGGCGAGGGAGTTGACGCTGTCCCGCCCTGGTGACTGCAGCTGATCCACAGCCTTTTGCAGCAGCGACATGATCTCGTCGTAGCTGGCCCCTTCAATGTCGTTGATGGTAACAAGGGCCGGATACCCCATGATGATGGTCTCGAGCGCCTTGATCCTCCGTGTAGCGATCACGCTCTTCCCCCGCCCGGGAATGTCGGTGACCCTGTATGCAGCCTCCGCCAGGCCGAAGGGAACGTCCCTGAGGGAGGGCGGTACGTTTGCATCATCTAGCGCATTAGCCACGTCGGCGGCTATCTCGGCAGTAGTGAAGATACTGATTCCTTGTCCCCCGCGAAACGTGTCGTCCGTGAAGAGGCAATACTGGGGGCTGTAATCGTCCATGGGCGTCGTACACTCGGGCCGGTGAGACCATGGCGACCACTGCCCAGAGTGGAAGGCAGTGTACTCGTCGACGGGAAGCGGACATATGCTTGAAGCTGGGGAGAGTGGGAAACCATTGATACCCCAGACACAGGTGCCGTTGGAGAACCTTTCGGCCTCTCCTTGGCAGGTGATGCTATGGACCAGGAGCTGTCCAACCAGCAGGAACCGCCAGAGAAGGATGCGTGTTCTGAGCGCCATGGGTCATCTAGGTCGGTAGACGCCGCGGTTCCAGGAGACACGGCCAGGATACACGATTTCGTGCCACTGTCGAGATAAATACAAGCAGTCGGGGAAAGAACTGATGTCCGCCTCCCTGACGTTTCAGATATGTCGGAACAAGCCTGAGCTAGCAGCCGAGTTGCATGGCGCACGGACGCCATCACCCCTAGGGCAGCAGAGCACACCCCTGTCCTTCAACCCGACGACTTGAGTATCGAACTAACCCGGATTCGCTTGTAGAGCTGCATTCCTCGGTGAGAATCCGCGGAGAATCAAGGTGATCACGGAGTGCAGACTTGGATATGTACGGGGTGTTGGTGTACCTTTTCCGTTAAATCGATAGGGCGGGGTACCTTAGAACCGTGTCACTAAAATCCATGGACAAACCGTTCCCGCCTCAACTCCGCGGCTTTAGTACCCCTATTTCCGCCAAACTTTCACCAAATCCGCGAAGTGCCACGGCTCTGCCGGACTAACATGAGCATGACAATCGAGCATGGGACTGGGTATAAAACCATCCCATGCGTTCATAGAGGGCAGTCGAATCTCCTGGCAGACACTCGCACTGAGCACCGCATCGCATCCAAGGAGACGATACCCGAGTATGACTACCAACGCCACTTTCGGTCAAGAAACGACTGCCGAGGAGATTACCCAGGCCTTCGCTTCAAGGATCACCGGCAGGACTGGTGGGTACACAACCGCTATGTTTTTTCTGAATCGCAACGAGCAACTGATGGTTTCTCAAGTCTTGATCACCGGCGTCAACCCCAATGGCCTGGGCGCCGCAGCAGCGCAAGCCATCGCGAAGCACGAACCGAAAGCTATCATCATGACGGCCAGAACACCCGCAAAAGCTGAAGCCGTGGCGGAACTTCTCAGGTCGCAGAACTCCGCCTCGCCGGCAGAATACCACATTGTGCAGCTGGACCTGTCGTCCCTGGCGTCGGTCCGGGACGGCGGGAGACAGATCCAGGCCCTTGCCGACAGCATCGACATCGTCATTAACAACGCTGGCATCATGGCCATCCCCGAGCGCACCCTGTCCGCGGACGGCGTCGAGCTGCACCTCGCCACCAACTTCCTCGGGCACTTCCTCCTGACCCGGCTGCTGCTCGCGCGGCTCCGGGCCGGCGGCGGCGCTCGCGTCGTCAACATCACCAGCGCCGGGTTCGTGCTCACGCCCTTCCGATTTGCCGATTACAACTTCGACGGCGGCAGGGCGCTGCCGGCCGCCGAGCACGCCGACATCACCGTCGCCAAGCTTATGGGCTTCTCCGACCTCGACCCCCAGACGGGGTACGTGCCGATGGTCGCGTACGCGCAGGCCAACGTCGCCAACATGCTATTCACGAAGAGGCTGTCGGAGCTGTACGCGAAGGATGGCATCTTGTCTTTCAGCGCCGCCCCAGGAGGTTTGTAGACCCTACAGCCGTCAATGTTCCATGCTGGTGTATGTGCTGAGCAAAATATTGCTGCAGTTGTTGTGACGGATCTCCAGCGTCATTTGCCCGCGGGGTACCGGAACCCTCAGATGTTCTACAAGACCCCGAGTCAGGGAGTGTCCAGCTTTCTTATTGCTGCTCTCGACCCAGCCCTATCAGGTACGCACATACAGGGATCACCTACTAGTGGTCTAAGTCTCGTGGAGTGGTCTTGAATCCGGCTAAGGCTAATTCTTTTAGGCCACCCAGGCGTGTATATCAACGACTGTCAAGTTGGGCAGACGGTAGAGCATGTAGAGTCAACGGCCCTGGCGGCGAGACTTTGGGACCTCGCCGAGAGTCTGACCACAGAGAAGAACGAGACGTAGGTAGAAAACAATCTTGGAAGATGGCAGGGATCTTTGTTATTTTAGCCGTCTTTTGCTTTATTGCAGAATATCCTTTGATGTGCTCGACTTTCGATCCCGGTGTAGTCTACAGAATTGCCAGGGTTGTTAGCTCCGGCACTAACGCAACGGATTCACGGGGACAGAGTGGAAAGACACTATAAGACGAGTGGGTATCATGGCGTTAAATTCTATATGACCCAGCGTGAGATGTGACCTCGCTCATAACCACTCCTTGGGGGTCACGGCTTGGTTTTCGTCCAGTCTCACTGACGGCGGTCGCCGGGGGAGGCCCAGCTGACTTTCGTACTGGATATCAACCGGCACGCGATGTCCACCGGGGAGGACTAGGAATGCCTGAGCCGGGGATGGTGTCCTGCTGGGCTGCGTCGTTGTCCAGCCGTTGGCCGGCCACCGCCCTAGCCCCTGATTTGGCCCACCTTCATTCCCGCTTCCATGGTGCGGACTGCGCTGCTTTTTCGAAGGCGAAACAGTCCGCACGATGTCTGAATTCTCCCCCAGCGCCTCCCAAGACTGCACCGATACCCTCTTTTCAACGTCCTCCGGTACGTCGTGCTGCCGACCCCGCGCCAACCTGAGCTTTCGCAAGCCACTGCTCCCTTTGGAGTCCGGGCCGTTGGGGTTCCGAACGGCGAAAGAAGCAAGCAATGACAGCACCGCGGCCGCGGTCACGAACCAGAAGAGACCGCGAAAGCCGTAGACATATGCCGAGACGGCGTCGACGCGGGCTGGGTCGGCTGTATCCAGGACAGCGAGCTCGTGCGCGAATGACTCGGCCGCGTCGGCGATGTTCGTTGGCTGGGAAGCATTGGCAAGGCCGGCTCGCAACGCGGCGCGGAAGACAACGTCGGCAAACACGATTCCAAGTGTCATGCCGATGGTCCGGACGTAGCCGTTCATGACAAGCGCCGGCGCTCGATTCTCCGGATTGAGGGTCGCAAGGGTGACGTTCAGGCCAGTAAGAACCATGCCGTTTCCAAGACCAAAAACGGAGAACACGGTAATCCACAGCGCCGTGCTGGTGTTTTGGTCGAGCAGAAGCAGAAAGCCGCTGCCGGCGACGGTGGCGGTCCAGCCGATCCAGAGCGCCCATCGAAAACGGCCCAGCCGCAGAAAGAGGACGGAGACGAGGACGGTGCCAATGAGGACGGGGACCAACATGAATAGGAGTCCCCCGCAAGCCTGTACCGGTGACAGGAAGAGGACGGCACTCAGGAAGTAGGGAAAGTACACCAGCGCGCAGATTAACTTCGGGGAACGTCAGCGGGGGCTTTTCGGCGAAACTGACTGGGGGAACCTACTACGATGCCCTGGATGAATGTGCAGAGGTAGCCGGCGATAGAGGACAACGAGCCGAAGACGGCCAGTGGTAAGAAAGCCTCTGTGGCGCCGAGTTTCTCCCAGGCAATACCGATTCCCAGAATCAGGACGCCGAAAATTACAAAAACGGATGTTATGACGGCCGGCCAGCGATATTGAGACCCCCAGATGAGGCCAACGATGAGGGAGGCGAGGCCGACAGTGACGAAGAGCATACCAAGCCCGTCGACTTGACGGAATCTGGAAGCGAGTGACGACTTTGGAGTGGAATCGAACTGGACTAGGGCAGGGATGAGGAGGAAGCCAACACCACAGAACAGAAACTAAACACCGAAAGGGCTTACGGTCAGCAAATAGCCGGGTCTCGCAGGAGGGTCGACGTACGTTGACGTAGAAGCACCATCTCCAGGATAGATGCTCCACGTATAGGCCGCCCAGAAGCGGACTGAGAATGTTGCCGAATGCCCATACCCCAATGAGAGTGAGGAAGTACTTCTGCGGAATTTTCAGGGTGACAGGGCCGGACAGGACCACCATGTTCATGGCGAGGATGCCCCCGGTTCCGAGCCCCTGAATTGACCGACCCACGAGCAGGGCGGGGAAACTCTGAGCAATAGGCGCAGTGACCCAAGTTCCGAGGAGGAATATCGCAATGGAAACGAGCAGCATCTGCTTCGCGCCAAAGACGGGTGATAGGGCGGCGATGACGGGCTGGATGACCGTGGCCGCCAGGAGGAAGACGGCTCCGAACCAGAAGGCATCTGGGGCGGTTCCGCGGAACTCGGACGTGAGTTGCTACAACGGGTGTCAACGACGGGATGTCTGGATCAGAACGGTGGACCTGCTGGCGACGTACCGATGAGATGGGCGTGAGAATGGTTGCGTCGAGGGTGACCAGCAACGCCACGACAACAACGGGCCTCATCACCGCCCCTTCCAGCTTGCCGAGCTGCCATCCAGTGGCAGGTGGCTGTCCCTTGCTTCCACTTCGACGACTTAAGCCGGGGCTTGTTGACCGGCTTTCCGCCTCTTTGCCCCGTTGAAACTGGGGCGAGGTTCCTGCCATCCTATAAAGAACGAGCGGGCGTAAATCAACCTCGAACGAGAGCTAGGAAATCATGGGCCGCTGACCAGAACCGAGCTGGCGCGAACCAAGTCCAGGACAAAAGGAAACCGGACGAAGGAAATGACAAACAACAAGACACAAAGGAAAGGGGGCATGGCCGAGGACTACAAGACAGCGGACCTAGCAAGCGAGGTCGCCCTGGTCATATAGGAGGTGCTCGAATTGAGCAGCTCGCCAGCAACAGCACCGGGCCAGGAGGCCGAAGTCCTCGGCCCGGTCGAGGTCGAAAATAGGAGGCGTGCCGACTATTCCGGGTGTCGGGCGGTGCAGCGGCTGCAGGGGGCCGACCACTGGCGGTCGTCGAGATTACCCGGATTCCAGAATTGGCCGCCGTGCCCCTCGCGGCTGTCTCGAACCTGCGGCGTGGGCGACCCCATCATTTCGGATCGGACGCCGCTGGAGGCATCTCAAATCGTCTTGCAAGGCCAGCCTGTTGACGTCAGGGAATAATACAGGCCGGATGCCTAGCACGTTTCCCGGCGTGTTGCCGATGAATTTGCTTCAGGTTCGAGACGGCGTGATACCTGTCACGGCAGGATGGCGGCCGTAAAAGTGGAGGAAGGAGTTGACAGCTTGGCAACCTAATTCGTAGGGGGCCCCGGCTTACTTTCAGGCGTAGGTACCTCCAGCGCGGTGCTAAACCCGGCCAGCTTTATGGCAGGCGATGACCAATTCGAAGCAATGCTGCACGAAGTTTAGCGTCCCCAAAGCCGTTCCCGGCGAGCCCTTGACAACCCCCTCGCTCCTCCACCATGAGTCCCAACTGCAGACGAATATCGCGTTCTAATGACCAGACCATGCTCCTTGTCATGATCAGAAGGCATGGCTTCGAGGAGTTGACTCCTTGATATAGGTCTCGTGGTCGTCACCCCCGCACTGGCTCGGGATGATGGCCAGTCGGAAGGAACATCTGTCGTGAGACGTCGACCGACGAGCCTTCCGAGATCTTCTCTGGAATCCTATCAGGGGGGAAAGAGCGGAATGATGGGACTACCAGGTACTAAGGCCTGTTGTATCTTGCTCCAAGTTGCGAAATGGTCCTAGAGTCGCCCCATTCCCTGTCTCCCTATCGTCCCTCGTCTCAAGCCATGCCGTGCATGGTACACTCGCCCTCCAAACGATGTCGGACGCCGACAGCATCCGCGGCAACCGAGCCGAGGCTGGCGACGTGATCGAAAAGAAACCGTCGTCCGACGGCGACAACGACGTGCACGAGGGTCTCGTCGAGATTCACGACAATGCCGACCAGCTCAAGCGCCATCTGGGCAACCGCCAGGTACAGCTCATCGCCGTCGGCGGCTCCATCGGCACCGCCCTGTTCGTCAGCATCGGCAACGGCCTCATGGCCGGCGGGCCGGGGAGTCTGTTCCTGGCCTACACCCTGTACACGTGTCTGCTGGGGCTCGTCAACAACTGCATGGCCGAGATGGCCGTCTACATGCCCGTGTCGGGCTCCTTCATCCGCATGGCCGGCAAGTGGGTCGACGAGGCCTTCGGCTTCATGGCCGGCTGGAACTTCTTCCTCTACGAGGCGACCCTGATCCCGTTCGAGATCTCGGCCCTCAACCTGGTCCTGACTTTCTGGCGCGACGACATCCCCGTGGCCGCCGTATGTGCCGCCTGTGTCGCGCTCTACGCGCTCCTCAACATCTTCGCCGTGCAGTACTACGGTGAGGCCGAGTTCTGGTTGTCGAGCGGCAAGTTCCTGCTGATCCTCGTCGTCTTCTGCTTCACCTTCGTCACCATGGTCGGCGGCAATCCCCAGCGCGACGCCTACGGCTTCCGCTACTGGGCGGACCCCGGCAGCTTCGC
>Ga0247771_1000476_pt1 | contig 12650 bp, 8 predicted proteins | sample UWRJL197509C6_FD_179948 | JGI IMG/M metagenome (GOLD analysis project Ga0247771, IMG submission 179948) | Plant litter microbial communities from Arlington Agricultural Research Station in Wisconsin, United States - UWRJ-L197-509C-6 | ecosystem: Environmental > Terrestrial > Plant litter >...
ACAGCGGCGTCCTTGGCGGCGCCGCCCTGCTCGCCGCCGCGGCCGTTGTTGTTGCTGACGGGCCGCTTCTTCTTGAGCCGCCGCAGCTGCATCTCGTTGACGGGCTGGCTCTCCAGCGACAGCGCCAGCACCGAGCTGCACTCGGCGATGTCGATGTGGTCCTGGTGCCGCTTGTCGGGCGCGCGCTGGTCGAACTGCTGCCACGGCGCCGGCGCCAGGCCCTCGGTCACGGCCGTGTAGTACTTGAAGACGAAGAAGAAGGTGCGCCGCCGCAGCGGGGACGCCTCGAAGGCCCGGTTCATGTACGCCTTGGTCTTTCCCTTGTTGTCCTGCGTGCCGATCAGGTGCTGGTAGAGCTCGTTCATGTCGAAGTGCTTGCTCATGGTCGTGTGCGCCACAGCGAGCATCAGGGGCGACGGCTCCTGAAGGATGCTGTCTCCGGTGGTCAGTCTGTTGAGCCCGAAGAGAGGAGCGGCGGACTCACGTCATTCGACCCACGGCGTGTCCGCTCGGGTTCACATCCTGCGAGGGAGTCAGCGTGTCGTCCCCCCGACATCTGGAGCCCCGGTATCACCTTCAGCGTCTCCCAGACGGTGGTGGCGTCCAACGTCTCCCCGTCATCATTGTGCCGGCCGTCGTGCTGCTGCACGGCGAGCCCGTCCCTCCCGACGTCGTACACCATGTAGGTGGCATTGGCGTACAGGACGTCGTGGTCGGGCGAGTCGTACGTCTGCGTGTTCAGCACCGAGGCCGCGTCGACCTCGCGGCGCTTGCCCCAGACGGGGTCCAGCGCGACGGCGACGGGATTCTGGACGGGCGGCTCGCCCGTGGCGCGCTCGCGGTCGCTGCCGTCGTCACCGGCGCCGCCGTCGAGGGCGCGGATGTGGCGCACCAGGTCATCGACACTATGGGCGTGCGACGCCAGGGGGTGTTGGACCGAGGGGACGCGTTCCTCTGGGGCGCGCGGCGCCTGCGTGGGCGGCGGCAGCAGCGGGATGAAGTCGACGTCCTCGTCCGAGTCGGCCTCGTACAGCGAGGCGGGGATGTGCTTCCGGTCGGGGGCGCCGAGCGTGCCCATGCTGCCGTGACGCTCCGGCAGGTCCAGCGTGTTGCGCCGCGGTCGCTTGGCGACCGGCCCGACGAGCGCCGACTCGCTGAGCGACGTGTTTGTGTGGAAGGGTCGCGGCAACGGCGACGGCGGCGCGGCGAAGAGGGCCGGTTGCACCGGCGAGTGCGGCGCCGTCTCGTTACTCCCCGTCCGCTCCATTCGCGTGCCGCCCGCGGGGCCGCCGCGGTTTGCGGCGAAGACGACCTCGTGCAGCGACTTGAGGCTCCTGAGGTACTGCTCGTGGTGTTGCTCGACCTGCCGGAGCAGGTCGTCTGCCGTTCGAGGGCGCGCGGCCATGGTGTTACCGCAGCAGACTTACAGGACGGCTGGTTAGGGCTTAAGAGAGGTACACAGGGGCAGAAGAGGAATACTGATTCGCTATACAGCACAACGGGGTATCTATCGTCAAGTCGTACAACGCAAGGGAACAAGGGAGGGAGCGGGAGCGGATGAGCTTGACGGTAGGAAAGAGGGAGAGAAGTGCTTAGAAGGCAGAAGACGGAGCCAGAGTGCGACAGCCTCACTGGTGTCTCGTCACGCAGCCAAGGCCGCTCAGCCTCGCCGTCGTCGGTCCACGGGGCGGGGAGGATGGGCCGAGAGCCGCGACATGAGGCTCCCGTCCCACACGGCGGGGAGATGCCGGTGCCCAATCCTTCCAGAAGGATGCCAGCCACAGCGCTGCGCAATCACATGGCCCAGGCGACGTGTTCGCGACTAGCGGCCGGGAAACACGGCGTGATGGTGCGGGGTGCCATCCCGAGGCAGTGAAGGTCGATCTCGGCTGAGCTGAGCCCCGTTGCCCGGCCCCCGGGGCAGGCAGCCGTCAGGGAAGACGGGGCGGGCGAACCACAGCAGCTCCAGCACAGCTCCGGCGGCGGCAATTGACGGCACTATGCACATCCCGAGCTGGTGAGTTGTCGTTTCAACTCTCGACGCTCCGGGGAACTCGTCCGTTTGGGCCAGGGAGGTGTCCTAGCGCATGCGGCCTGCAAGACATGCGTCATCGAGACGACAGCTCGGGCTTGGTGCTCGTCTCTGCCGCACCCCGGCGCTCCCACTGCCGCCTGCCGCCTTGGTCACGTTTTGCTATCAAGCGCCGACAAGTGAGGCTGTGGGCCGAGATGGACGGTGGCCCTCACCGAAGCCCTTCTCGGACTTGGGCGGGGTTGGCCGCGCCTGGCTTAGAAATCATTATTGACGAGGGCGCAAACGCAAGTCTATCTCGGGGGGGCATGGCATGATGTTGCATGTACTCTGCTCCGTCTCGAGTCTGTCCTCGGCCGCCGCGCGCCCGGTCGGCCTCTGACCCGTCCCAACCTCCCTCCGCCCTCGGGGCGGACGCCCGTTCGCCAAGCACACTCGTATATCCTCTCAATCCTGGATCCTGGATCCTTCTGTAGTAAGCCTGGCGGGGAAAATAGAAAGCATGCGAGAGCGGGTATGCGACGGCGGAGATGTTCGCCCGGGCATGTTAGTGAGACATGACCTCGGGCGCCCGGCTCGCCTCGGGGGCCGCGCCCGGCTTCTCCGAGTCGACTTCCATCTCGTCGCCGTCGACCGCCTCGCCCTCGATCTCCTCTTCCTCCTCGAGCTCCTCGTCGCTCTCGCCCTCGATGTCCTCGCTGCCCTCGTCCGACAGCTCGGCCTCCTCGACGGCACCGTTCTCGCCGTGCTCCTCCACCCCGGCCATGGCCGCGTCCTCGCCGACGACCTCGCCGTTGGTGGCTTCCGCGGCGCCCTCGGGGGCCTCCTCATCCTCCTCGTCGACCTCCTCGGCGCCGTACTCTTCGTCGTCGCCGGCGAGGTCGGCCTCGGGCTGCTCGGGGGGGTATTCGGCGGGGGCCGACGCCTCCGAGTCCCTAGAAAGTCAGTTATGGGGTCGGTAACGCCGTAGCACGACGGAAAAGAAACTTACCACTTGATGGCAAAGCGCGTCACGCGCGGCTTGGCGGACAGCACATTGCGCCGGATGCGGTCCACGATGGGCTTCGCGGGCGGGTTCTCGGTGAGCTCGTCCGAATCGTACTCGTTGTTGACATAATACCCGACCCGCACAAACTCCCGATCGTCGTAGGAACACGTCAGGAGAATGACGGTAACGCCGAGGATCTCGGCGTCGGGAATGCGCTTCGTGTCAGGCGGGTCCGCCTCGAAAATGAACTTGTTGATACCCACGGGGATGGGGCCGACGAGGAGAGAGTCGAGCTCCTGGTCATGTTGGTCCCTGCGATGCGGCGCGGTAAGAATAGGCTCCACCGCCGCGCCACGGTCGCAGAGGATAGCAAGGGGAGACGTACGACGTTGCGGAGCCCACGTAGGTCAGCTTCCACTCGAGATCTGCGTCAAGTCAGCGTCCGTTGTGGGGTGCCGCCGCGGTGGCGGGCGCGTACCCTTCTTCAGCTCCTCCAGGCACTCGAAAGTGATCTCGAACTCGTACTTGTCCGTGAACTTGGCCGGGTTGTTGTTGACGTTTACGCCGAGCAGCGAAACAACAGACATCGTACAGATAGTGCTCGCGCCGGCGAGAGGGACGGGACAGGCGGTGATGCTGGGTTGGGTTGAGGGAACCTCGAAGGTGTGCGGGCAGAGGGGAACGGAGGGTTGGCGTGTTGTTTTGTTTTGGGGCGCCAAAAAATAGGACAGAAAGTCGAGCTGAGGTCGAGGTGAGGCGGGAGGTCGGACGCGACTTCCACGGCCGTGACCGCAAGTCGCGTTGAGTGCTCGCTGCTGCTGGGAAACGCGAAAGTGGGGCCCTGAGGTACGTACCGCCCGCTGTCAATGACTCCACTTCCCGTGCTTGGCCGGATCGGGATTAGCGCCAGAGCTTCCCTTTTTCTCTGGCGATTTCTTGGCTCGAAAACCGAGACGCCGCACCCAAACCTCGCGTGCTGCTTCCTTCTGCCCAAACCCGGAGTCTCGACACGCGACAAACTCCTCGTCCACGACACGCTGGTTTGGGAGCCGGTGGACGCCACTGAGCTGTGCACCACTTCATTTTTCTCTTCTTTCTACCCTCAGGCGGTCGAGATTTCCCCCCTCGGCGGTGGTGTGCTTGTTGCGACAGTCAGCCAAGCTCCCGTTGCTGACATTCCAGCGCGCCGTGATCTTCGACTCACTTCCCTTCCCATCATCAGGTCTTTGTTCCTGCCGATGATATAGGTGCCGACAGAAGCTCTCCCGGGTGAGCTTCCACTTCAAAGGATTTAATGGTTGACCCAGCCTGACTTGTCCGGCTCCAGCGTCGCGCCAGTTCCAGCGTCGAGCCAGCTCCGGCACTCAGCCCATCCCATCCCCAATGGATCTCGACACCCCCGCGGGCGACATCGCCCAACAAGGCGAAACATGGGCTGGAGAGGTCATCGATGATGGGGCTGAGGGCGGCAACACATCTACTGTGCAGCATCAGCATAGCGACGAGCATGCCCAAGAAACTGACTCCAACGTTGCATCCGCTGATGTCCCTGGTGATTCCCCGTCTCACGGTGGCCCCAGCGGCTGGGGGGACGCTGAGGCCTACGACGCCGAGTCCGTGGCCCAGCAACCCCAGATCGTCGCGGCCGAGCCCGAGCCCGAGCAGACCACAAAATCGGCTTCGCAGCCGGCGCCGAGGAAGCCGAAATCGGCCGGAGGATTCATGATCGGGGACTCGGACTCGGAGGATGACATCCCCACCCCCTCGTCCGGCAACCTTCTGGCGGGGCCTAACATCCAGGGCCAGCAGGCGGCGCGGTCGCCTCTTCACAACTCCACTTCTGCCCAAGACGTCCCCGCCGCCGACGGGCCCGAGCGCCAGTCCGCCGGGACTCCGAAAGATGGCCCGGTCAGCAGCCTGGCGAGTGCCCCTGCTGCGGATGCTAGGTCGTCCCTCCCCGTCACGGCCGCCGTTCTGCCCCACGACACCGCGGGGCTCCTCGAGCTCCAGATCAAGGAAGACCCCCGGGGAGCACTGGACGCGTGGTTGGCGCTGATGGCGGAGCACCGTCGTCGCAACAAGACCGAGGAGCTCCGAGCGGTGTATGGTCGTTTTCTCGACGTTTTCCCGCAAGCCGTGGGTTTTCTGCCGCCTCCTCGTACGAGCCGACCGCTGACGCGCCGCAGGCCGATATCTGGGTCGAGTACATCCAGTTGGAGCTGGGCCTCAACGACTTCGTCGCCGCCGAGGCGCTCTTCGGCAAGTGTCTCAAGGATGTCCTGAACCCTAAGCTGTGGACCGTCTACCTCGACTACATACGGCGGCGGAACGACCTCAGCGACTCCAGCGGCCAGGCCCGCCTGACCGTCACGCAGTCTTACGAGTTCGTCCTGGACCACATCGGCTTGGACAAGGAGTCGGGCAGGATCTGGCAGGAGTACATCCAGTTCATCAACGTCGGGCCCGGCATCATCGGCGGCAGCAGCTGGCAGGACCAGCAGAAGATGGACCAGCTGCGGAAGGCGTACCAGCGCGCCATCTGCGTCCCCATCTCCAACATCAACGTCCTGTGGAAGGAGTACGACCAGTTCGAGATGGGCCTCAACAAGATGACGGCTCGGAAGTTCCTGGCCGAGCGGTCACCGGCCTACATGTCCGCCAAGGGGGCCAATACCGCCCTCGACAACCTCACCCGGGGGCTGCACCGCTCGAACCTGCCCAGGCTGCCCCCGATCCCCGGCTTCGAGGGGGACCTGGAGTACGCCGAGCAGGTCGAGCTCTGGAAGAAGTGGATCGCCTGGGAGAAGTCCGACCCCCTGGACCTGCGGCCGGACGAGCCGGAGCTGCTGAAGAAGCGCATCCTGTACTGCTACAGGCAGGCCCTGATGGCCCTGCGCTTCTGGCCCGAGATATGGGTCGACGCGGCGGCGTGGTGCTTCGAGAACGACATCACCGAGGACAGCAAGGAGAAGGGCCTGGACTTCCTCCTCCGGGGCATCGAAGCCAACCCCGAGAGCATCCTCCTGGCGCTGAAGCACGCCGACCGGATCGAGCTCACCCATCCAGTGGGAGAAGGGGACGAAGCCAAGGCCGCGCGCGCCGCCGCCGTCCGCGCTCCCCACGACAAGATCCTGGACACGCTGTACGAGCTCAGCAGAGGTCTCAAGGAGAAAGAAAAGGCGGACATCGCGCGGCTCGAAGAGTCGCTGGCGGCCGCCGAAGCGGAGAAGGCGGCGGACGACGACGACGACGAGACGGCGGCGCAGGAGCGGGCCGCCGCGGCCCGCAAGCTCAAGGACGAGAGGATCGCGCTGCTGCGCCACGGCATCTCGGCCCAGGTCGACCTGCTGTCCAAGTCGCTGACGTACGTCTGGATCGCGCTGGCGCGGGCGATGCGCCGCATCCAAGGCAAAGGCGACCCTAAGAGCGGCGGCCTGCGGCGCATATTCGGGGACGCCAGGGCCCGCGGCAAGCTCGGCAGCGAAATCTACATCGCCATCGCCAAGATGGAGTGGAAGTGCTACAACGACAAGGCAGCCGGCAAGATCTTCGACCGGGGGGCCAAGCTGTTCCCGGAGGACCCGCACTACATGATCGAGTTCATCGAGTATTTGGTAGCGCACCACGACACCACCAGTAAGTCCGCCGAGATGTCCTACCGGCACGTCCGCTGACCCAACCCAGACTCGCTCGTCGTCTTCGAGACGTGCGTGAACAAGCTGACCAGCAAGCCGGAGAACGTCTACAAGGCCAGGCCGCTCCTCGCCTACATGCACAAGAGGGAGTCGGACTACGGCGACCTCGCGAGGGTGGTCGAGCTGGAGAAGCGCATGGCGGCCCTATATCCCGACGATCCCAAGCTCGCCCGCTTCACCGCCCGCTTCTCTACCGAGAAGTTCGACCCCATCGCCGCGCGCATCATCGTCTCGCCGGGCGTGCAGCTGCGACCCAAGATGATCATCCCGTCGGTGGAGAAGGCGACTTCGGTGCAACCCAGCCCCCGGCCCGCGCTGCGACAGCCGGTTAGCCCCCGGCCGCAGTTCCTGCCGGCGACCAACTCCCCGAAGCGGCCGTTCCCCGACGACTTTGACGACTTCAACGCCCCGCGGAAGATGCTGCGCGGCGACCGCGACTTCCAGCGCGGAGAATCGCCGGCCCTCAAGGGCGCGGCCGGCCGCCGCCTGGACCAGCAGCGCCGGACGCACGGCCACGGCCCCGCGTCGTCGAGCGCCCCGCCCGCGCCGCTCCCGACCATGGTCACGTTCCTGCTCGGCCAGATGCCCGGCGCGCCGCACTACGAAGGCGACCGGATCAACGCCGGTGGCCTGGTCCGCCTGCTCCAGAACACGGACGTGGACCTCGGCACGTACGAGGCCAAGCAGGCGACCAAGAACTCGCGGCCGTCGGCGCAGCACGGCCGCCAGCAGGCCCCTTCGCATGCTCGCCAGGTTTCGTCCGACTACGCGCAGTACCTGGGTCGCAACTCACCCGGCGGGGGCGGCCGCCCCCATTCCCCCTACGGTGGCGAGCGCGGCCGTCTCGTGCCCGCCTCGTCTACGTACCGCCAGCCGTCGCGCCCGGAGCCGCGCGACGGCTACGAGCCCCCTCCCGCCGCCTACCGCCAGGAGGTGGCGCCCCAGGGGTACGGCGCGCCGCCGCCCGGCCAGTACGACAACGCCGTCCCGGCCTGGCAGCCGCCGCAACAGCCCGCGCCGCAGCCGATGCCCGTGGCCATGTCGGGCCAGCCGCAATACGCCCTGCCTCAGACCCAGGCCTACCCCGCGGCGGCGGCCGGGCCTCCGTCCTACTACGTGAACCAGCAGCCGCAACAGCAGCCCCCGCCTCAGCAAGGGCCCTACGGCACATACAGATACTAGGACAATCGGTCTGCGTCCCACGCGGTGCAAGGAATGCCCGGGCTTGCTCCCGGGAGAGCGCGATCTGGTTTGCGTTGCATCAACAAGGCTGCGAGCAAAAGGCAGGCGGAGAGACGCGGCAGACGGCGATAGCGGACTTTCTGCGACAAGCGCCTGAGGAGAGTGTGGATTAAGTGTACTGTTAACGAGCATTGCGCGACGAAGCGAAGCCACGTTTGGGCTTTGTGTTAGGCGACTCGGCGTTGTAGAATAGGGGGATCAGGTGGCAATCGCGAACCTCAGGCGCAGCAATAGGGCATCCGGCCCAGCGCTGCGACCACACAGGAACCGCGAAGATTGTTGGCCGACGGACGGTCATAGAGTAGAGAAAGGAGAATAGAGAGTAGGGCGTTCTCCAAGGTCCTGGTCCCATGGATGATCTCGTGACCCGATGTCGCGACCGGGTTGTCCCACGCCTGAGGCCTAGTTACTATGAGGATACCGGGTCTCTTCCGACGCGCCACGAGCTTCCCCTAGACCGGATCCCATGCTCCAAGGAGCACGCTCGGGGAGCCGCAACCAAGCTGTGTGGACAGTATCTGACGAGTGGCAGCATGCCCTGATCGACCTCGAGTTTGAGTGACTGTCTGCCTCGCACCAATCACTGCGGATAATGCTGGAAACAATCTTTCGCATCCGGTGTATACAGGTATTCCTCTCTTGTCCTTTGTCGTGCATTGTCGTGGGATCCGACGAAACGAAACCAAAAAGGGTCAGCCCGGAGAGTCAACGTGATCACTCCCTCCCAAACGATCGCCACCAGGAGATTGTCCCTGCCCCAGCCATACTGACGCTTCATCGTGTTATCTTATGGACATGGAGACACACCCCCCGGTGTAGGTTGATTTCCGTTTCGTACCAGCCTGCGAAATGGGTGGTGGCAGCAGCGTTCTCTGATGGTGAGGCCACCGGCCCCCGTGTTTGCCACTACGCGGGCCAATGCCTGCGATGGCTTGATGCTCTTTTGTTTACGACCAGTTTCCCAGGTATGAGGCTAATTCCCAACAATATCTGTACCAGTTCTTTAATGCTACAGTAGGTAGGTAGGTAGTACAACGATAACAGCAAAGCAAATCTCTGGTCTTGCCCTGGATCCCGCAAGAACACCAGTGTACCCTGCAACCGTTTCGCCCCTGATTGACTTTTGCCATTAGGACAAACGTGGCTGACATGCCACACAAGGTAGACACTACTCTTTGGCTGATGGCAAATATCGACCAGGGCAGCGTAGCAGTGCCAGGTAGGTGGCCCCATGTGTCGCCACCGTTTGTTGGACGGCCCGGCCCACTATCGCGAGCTTTGGGCCTAGATGCTAGTATCCGGGCTACCTATGCGCTGCTCAATGATTTTCAAGCGGTCTTTGCGTCGAGGATGAGGGCTTTTCCTCCTGGTCCGCATCGTCGCATGGAGAAGAACTTGAGACTGGCAACCACCTTAACGGTATCAGCTCCGGGGACCCGGCCTGGAACCAAAGCAACACCCCATCCCTTGCATCTCGGTTCTGGGTGTCTCTCGGTGCTGGGTGAGTCTGTCCACACACTTCGTGAGGCAAAGCTACCTGGTTTGGCGCCGTTTCCCGAGCGGACTCGGTGGGATTGTTCTTCTGGGCCTAGTCGGAGTCCGTTTCTCGACATTTTGTTGGCAAGTGTCGACAACACCGTGTTTCGTTGAATCCCCACAGGTGAGTGACCATGGTTCAGTCAGGTCAGGGAGGACCAGGAACGGTTCCGTTGGACGCCATCGCCTACCATCACCTTGGTGGAACTCCAAAAAGCAAAGTCGAGACTGATTCTCATGGCTCCCTGGTCATGGCCGGTCTCCAGCAGTTCGTGTGGAGCTTTGCGGGCAATATTTCAAGCTGCGACGAGACTGCGCAGCCCGAAATGTCAGGTACTACGGGGGCACAATCTGAATCTCGACACGAGCCTGCCGACAATGACAGTCACGCCACACCGGAATCTGGCCGGAACATCGCAGGATTTCTCGACGCCAGGGGGACCGGAGCGTGGACCTCATCTCCGTCAGTTGAGCCAAAAGACATGATGGATTCGACAGAGGAAAGACGTCCCCGCTTCTGTCGACTCCCAACAGGCACGCCTATCACTCGGATGCTTCGAGCCATGGCGCCCTTTGAGGAAAACCTCTGCGGAGATGAGGATAAGCGTGCTAGGCAACCGAAAGGCCGCTGTGAGCGGCACTTTGCAAAGAAGAGAGCTTGGGATGCCCAGTTAGGAGGTTGGCAGATGCCGAGAACCGATCGACCTCGGCGGCGCTCTGCCGCCCTCCGCCAGTGAGCCGGCGATCCCTGGCAGCTGCCTTCTACCTTGGATGCCACCCCGAGCACATATAGGCTAGCACGTCTTCATGGAAAAGGGATCAACTGCTGGTGCTATTTTTCGTGAAGCCATCCAGGCCGGCGTCAACCGTGACATTATCGTAGTACCCAGAACGGCAACAGCCACGGAAACGTCCTGCCTCATACCTGGTAGGTACCTAGTAGGTACCTACCTGGTAGAACCGCAAACCCCATCCGCTCCGTACCTGTCGCCTCTCCTTCCCACTGCACCTTCCTCTTTCTAAGTCTACCCCGTTCGCGGCACGCCCGCCTTACCTACCTAGGTACCTAGGTACCTGACCTACCTACTTAAGGTAATACCTCCACCAATTTCTCTCCACCCTAGACCGCGACGGATATCATCTCTCAGCTCGACGGGCCACGTCTCTGCCCGTCGGCATTCCGTCGTCTTCCTCCCCTCCGTCGACCTCCTCCGTCGACCTCCTCCGTCGACCTCCTCCGTCGACCTCCTCCGTCAACCTCCTCCATCGACCATCCATCGAGCGCCAGTTCAATAACTCTTAAGAGCGTGCTTGTGGATCCAGCGATTTCACGGTCAAGGTACGTTCGTCTCCAGCGTTTCCTGTCCTGCCCAACTTCACGGCTCTCGTTGTCCAACCGGTGCCGAGCACTCCTCCCAGCAGAGACCAACCAGCCCGGACCGGGACGAGCTGCTGTGTTCTCCAAACCTCCTCCACCGTTTCTGTTTTTCCCCCCAAGACTGATTAACCACCTCTCTTCTCCTCCCCCCTCTCGTACCCACCTCTCCGGCCTCAACTGAGTGCTTGTCAAACCAGCTCAACACCAGTCACTTCTAGGTTGAGAGCAGCTCTTCGTCCGTTCGTACAACTGCCGCTTCCTTCCTCCTTGAGGCGAACCAAAAGGTACGTGGATTCATATCTCTCGACTACCCGTCTCCCCCCCGTCACCGTCTCGCGCCATTCTCTGTCCGTCCCAACGCCCGTCAACCACTTGCTCCAACCTTCGCGAGGCAAGTTCCCCTCCTTCTTTCTTCTACGGTCTTTCATCATCCCCGGCGACTCAAAATTTCCAGTCAAAAGTGCGCTCTCTCACCGGCCTCCCACAATACCAACCTTTTCCCCACCTGCCTCCTTCGACTCTCCTCCCCGTTCCTAGTAGTGCCCTTCTCGCCGATATCGACAGGCAGCTTTCAACCCTCACCTTCAGTCCTGATTGTTTCAGCAACACCGAGATTGGCACTTCTGGTTCATCTCAAACAGCGACAGGCAAGCATTTCCAGCATCTAATCCAATGATTCCCCAAGCACCCAACACTCCCTCGTGCTCTCCCTCAAACCCAACACACTCTCCTCTGGCAACACTTCAAAAGACCCCTTCCCGTCCACTTGAACGGCATTTCCCATCTTCTCTCCTTCATCCTTGACGCCTCTGTTTTCCGCCAACCTTGCCTCTCCAAACTTCCCATCAGCCTTCGTTAGTTGCACCCACGACTGACCTAATTGATCCAGGTACATCTTTGCAGCTAGCTCGAGCACTTCCTTCCCATCTCGCGCGCGCTTCAATTATTCCGGGATTCAACTGACAACTCACAAGCTCCCAGGCTCCTTCCAAGCTGACAACCTAGTCAGACAAAGACAACATCAAGAGGTGCGTATCAGCTGTCGCTTCAGCAATATTTTCCCTGCCCGAGATCCCCAATTAGCGGCCCCGTTTCCTTCAACCCAAAAAAATACCAGATCTGCCCTGGGCGCCTTTCACATCTTCCCCGTCCCCACTTTTCGCGTCACGTATTTCCTTGCCAACAGGTTCGACCTTCCTCCTCCACCTTCGACACCCACATGTCCTCTACACAGAAACTTCCCTTTCCTTCTTCACAACCTCGAGTGGTAAGCACGATTAATTCGGACTTTCTCGAGCACCCGATCTCTCCTCAACCTGCCCATTCCGCGTACGGTAATCCCAGCTCGCATCGCACCCAATTTCCACACAACTTCCTGCCCTTCCTCAAAACATCATCCTACCCCAGGGTATTCTCTGACAGCAACCTCTTGACAGTCCGAGCGGTCCCAATCATTCGCGGATTCCAACACCCAGTCCGCACTTTCCTGGTTCTTCGTGAGTTGGAGCCCACATCACCCACAGCAACCGACGGTTCACTTCATCCTCGAACATTCCCCGCTCCTCCTGCTTCAATAATTTAACTCTTCCACTGCAGCGATAGCTCATACTAACCCATCTTCCACAGAACCTCGATCACCGAACTTGCCAACTTCTCTGGTCATCGAAGTGACCGTTCGACTACATCAGGTAAGCATTCCGCTGCTCCCATTCTGCCCGTCTTCAATTTTTCGACCGACCGTCATCTCGTTTCACGGCTCTCTTACCTTGAAATCCTCCA
>Ga0247771_1000477_pt1 | contig 12613 bp, 7 predicted proteins | sample UWRJL197509C6_FD_179948 | JGI IMG/M metagenome (GOLD analysis project Ga0247771, IMG submission 179948) | Plant litter microbial communities from Arlington Agricultural Research Station in Wisconsin, United States - UWRJ-L197-509C-6 | ecosystem: Environmental > Terrestrial > Plant litter >...
TTTCTGGTCGCGGAAGAAATTGGTTACGGAGATCAGCAGGTCTTTCAGCAGGGCGATCGTTTCGTCGGGGTGCTCCTGCACGTATTTGGCATAGGCCGGGAGGCTTGTAAGGTTGCGTATGTTGATGCGCCGCTCGATGCGCCGGAGCAGGGTAGGGCGCTTGTAGTTGGAAAAATCATGGCCGGTGCGAACGCGCAGCTGGGTGAAGATCTCGCGGAGCGCCTGCTGCTGGTCGTCGGGGCGCTGCTCGTTGCTCACCGCGATCCGGATGGCGCCCTCGTTGTTGCGGTAGTGGATGATGCGGTCGGGTATCTCGGCCACGGGCAGCACCTCGTCCACCAGGTCGGTGGCGATGGAGTTGCGGGGCATCTCGTTGAACTCCGCTTCCCGCGGGCTTTGCACGTAAACGGCACCGCCCATTTCCTTGATCCGTTTCAGACCCATGGAGCCGTTGGCCCCGGTACCGGAAAGCACTACGCATACGGCGCGTGAGCCGTAGTTGTCCGCCAGCGTGCGGAAGAGTATGTCCACCGGCGCGCGTCTTTCGTCCATGGTCAGGTTTTCCGAAGGGCAGATGGAGCCGTCGTCGATGATGAGGTGCTGGTTGGGCCGCACGACGTAAAGATGATCGGGTTCGATCCGCACTTTTTCGGTCACTTCCACGATGGGTATGGCGGACGTGGGCCGGAGCAGACCGGCCAGCTGGCTGTCGTATTCCGGTGAGAGGTGGAGGATGGCGATATAGGCCATGCCGGAATCGGCGGGCACCTGGGTGAAAAATTCCCGGAGCACCCGCAGGCCGCCCGCAGACGCGCCGACGCCCACCACGAAAAAGCCGGTCTGGCTGCTGATGTCGTTTATATCTGCTTTGTTCGTGTGCATGCGCTGTTGGTCAAACTTTAGGACAAGGTAGCTTAATAAGACCGCATGAAAGGAATGCTCCCGGCAGTCCGCGCCGGTGGCGGTTTTGCAGGGAGAGGAAGGAGGAAGGTTGCGTGGACGTTTCAGTCTCTGTTGCTGGCTTCCTCCCTGATCTCGTCGGTGGTCAGCCGCTCGTGGCTTAGGATGGCCTGGCGCACCAGCTTCGTACGTTCATGGGTTTCATTGGCCTTGCGGAAATATACGGAAGCGATCTTGGGTTTGTTGATGGCGGCGAAATGGTCGCCGAGCTGGTTGAGCAGGAGCATGCTTTCCTCGAAGCCGCGGATGGCGTTCCACAGGCTGTCCTCGATCTTTTCGGTAACGGAGTTCAGCAGGCTGTCGACGGAGAAGGCATGGCCGGTATGGCAGCGGTAGCGTATGAGCTCGCCGTCGCGGATGGCGGACAGAGCGCCGTGGCATTCGGGGCAGGTATAGGGTGTGCGCTCGCCCAGGTTGAGCACGCCCTGCTGCAGGGCTTCGGCCTCCAAAGCGATACGGACCTCGATGCCCAGTTTTTTATTCTCGTCCCCATCGCTTTGCTTTATTTCTTCAGCCTCTTCTTCCACGAGGCGGGCGAGGAGCGCGGCCATTTCGCTGACGGGTACCTTATAATCCACGTCTACGTATTCGAGGGCGTTTTCGGGCATCGAGGGTATCTCGGCGTCATTGGGTTCCTGCACGATGGCGGTGCCGCCGCGGTTCTTGACGGTCCACAGGCCGGCGGTGCCGTCGTCGAGGGCGCCGGAGAGGACGATGCCGATTACGCGGGCGCCGTAGATATAGGCGGCTGAGCGGAAGAGCGGGTCCACGGCGGGGCGGAAGCGGTTTTCCTTGGGGCCGCGGGTCACGCGTACATGGCCTTCTTCGAGGATCATGTGGCGGTCGGGCGGAGCTACGTAGATGCGGTTGAGCATTATAGGTTCATTATCTGCCGCGTTCACGGCCAGCAGTTTTTTCTGTCTGCTGATCACTTGCGGCAGCACGCCCCGCACGTCGGGCGACATGTGCCATACGATAAAGATTGCTGCGTTCAGGTCGGCGGGCAGCGCCGAGGTCAGCTGCCTGATGGCGTCGAAGCCGCCTGCCGAAGCGCCGATAACAATGATATTTTTTTTCGCCATGGTTTTGCGGCAGCTTGCCGTTCGTTTACTTGCCGGCGATGATGGAGAACCAAAGCCATCGTTACAGAGCAATTTAGGGCCCAGATATCGTGCAGCGGCTAAAACTTTGGCGAAGCCCTCTCAAAGCCCTGTGATTGCTGTGGTTTGATGGCGCATTTATCTGCCGGTCTGATGCTTGTTCGCCTGGTCCATTGGGTTTTCTTGGTGTAGAGGTAGAAATACGGCAAGCGCCGATTATTAATTATATAATTTATTATTTTTTAACTAAATATATTTTCGGGGGTTTTTTGTCATTGCCTTTTTCGGCGTTTACAGGCATTTTAAGAAAATGGGGCCTGTCTTACGCACGTACAACGGTTTTCGCACGAACGGTGGCGGTTTGCGTATTAACTCCCTTTTTTCCTATTGTATTCGGATCTAGCTTTGCAAAATAAATCCAAAGCCAACAGCAGACTTTATAAGCTAACCGCACGCTTCCCCTACAAAAAGAGCGCGTCTGCTTCAAGCCGGAACCACGCAACTAATATAGACGATCGCATCTGTATTGGTTCTGGTGGCAAGGCCGGTCGGCACACCCTTATCCATGTGAAAGCGGATTTTATGATAAATATACTAATATAAAATAGTTAAATATAATGCGGCGGTTTTAGTAAGTTCCGTTGCCTTGGCGGCCGGTGGCCTTTGCCGGACAGTCTCTCCCGGTAAAGGCCCTGCCGTTTTTTTATGATATCCTTAGATAGTAAAGGTGCGGAAAGAAAAGCGGCAGACGAGATAGATGTTTTGCTTCAGCACTCTGATCGGTATCTTTCCCAGCGTCTTCAATCGGGTAGATGCGCCGGCGGCAATCTTTTCGGATAACCGCATGAGTGCCGGGGCTGTCTGCTCATCATGTGCTGCAAATGAGGTCAGGAAATTGGCGAGGCTTTCGTCCTCATCCGCAGCATTCAGTCCTGCAATAAAATTGTGCGATAGTTCAGGCAAACCCGTGATGACGGCAAGCAGGAACATGGCAGCAAAATAAGGTTCGCTTTCTTCAACGTCGCCCTTGAACTGCGCATGCGTGCGAACGATGCGGTAAATATTTATATAGCGTTTCAGCGTTCGGGGCGAGTCGCCGATGATAAAGGAAATCTCTTCCATGAAATTAATTTCCTCATCCGTTACCTGAAGGGTTTCCAGCAATACCCCCGTATCCGCTTCGGACGGAAGCGGTGCCGGTATGAATGTGTTACTCATCCCCGAGCTTGTGTCCCCCTCGATAGAAACGGGCGAGGGAAGGTTTTCAAGGACTTCAGGCATGTCAATAGATAAAGTCTTTGCTGGCGTAAAATTCAGTACTGTATTGGGTTTTGCGCTTTTTAACTGAGAACGGATCAGGGCCTGCTTGCCCGCATCGTTCATGGGTTTCAGCGAGAACGGGATCTGAAAGATCTTTTCAAGGTAGTCGTAGCTCGTAGCCAAGCTTTTCTTTTTCTTCGACCCCTTGGCCCGGGATTTTTCGCCGGAAGAGGCGAGGAGGTCGCGGTACTGTACGCTGAGCGCATTGTGCATCCAGCGCGGATCTACGCCCACCACCACTACGAAAAGAGGAAAGGCAAGCAGCAGGTGGATAGCCTCAAGCACTTTTACTACGATCGGTTCCTGACAGCGGTCGAGATCGTCGATATAAAGGATGATGCGCTCAAGCCGGAACACGCTCCCCGCCTCGCTGTGCGCTTGCCGGCCCTGAGCTTCCTTTTGCTGGCGTAGAAGATAATCGAGCTGCTCGAAGTCCTTGCGTATCCAGGAGATAATGCCCAGGTTGTTGGTATAGCGCTCGTCCGTTACGCGGCTTTCGATAAAGCGGATCAGCTTTCTGCCCGAAATAATATCGTTAATATGGCCTTGCAGACTTTCCTGCTCAATATGCAGCAGGGAGATTTGTTTTTCCACCTCGCCGGCTTCGGCCTGGGCATCGGACAGTCGCGTCTTCATTTTTTCCTGCTCTTCCCGGTATTTGTCCCGTGCCTTCTTCCGCAGGCTCTTTACTGTCTGGTGCAAATCCTTTATTCGTCTAAAGGCTTCGTTAACCACCTTTATGGCCGGTTGCAGGAAAGCAACATAAAGCGAAAGCAGTCCGCTGAAAGTAATGATCAGGGCTCTGTATTGAGGCAGCCACGACTTAAATAAGCCTGTGTTATTTATTAAAAAGAAATACGCCGCGACCAGCATGCCCATGAACAGTAGTGCGAGTATGAGTCGTTTCCCTTTCATTAGGGAAAACATATATACGATCGATTTGCCGACCTTGGTTGAAAAACTGTCGAGGGTTTCAAGATTGTTTTCAATGTCATTAAACTCCTTGAGCTTAAGAAAAGAATATTTATCTGTGAGGTCTTTGATGTCGTTCTGCAGGCTTTTATCCCGGATAAGTCCGTTGAATATTTCTTGGACGTCAAGGGATTCGAGGCGGTCGGATTTATTCTTTACATCATTGTCCAGCAGCTTTTTCTTTTCCGTAAGCTCGTGTATATGGTCGTCGATCTTTTTCTTTTCGTCCTTTTTTTCCTGAAGCAACTCTTTTGTCGAATGGAGCTTGGAGAAAAGGCTGTTGAGCTCTTCGGGTTTGCTTTGGCCGTAGGCTTCGAGGTCTTCGAATATTTTGGTGATGAGGCTGGCCCAGAGGTTGGAGTCGGAATAATGCCAGGAGTTGAAAACTATCTGCAGCACGTTGCTGCAAAAGGCCTTGCTTTTATCCGCGCGCAGCTCATTGATTCGCTGTTGAAGCTTATCGATAAAAAAGCTTTTGCCGGTTCCCCAGTTGCCGAAGAGACCGATGGCGATGGGTGGCGTTACCTCGCGGTAGGAGATGACCGAGGCCAGTGCATTCACATCGCTTTCAAAGTCCAGGTGGTCCTGCATATCACGGGCGGCCCGGTCGGCAAAGACCTGGGCCAGGAAGCGCTTAGCCGGGGCGGTTATAATAGGAGCTGTTTCCGGGTGGCTCGTAAATCCTTCGAGGTTTATTATATCGGTCACAACCTCATATTGTTCCTGTAAAAGAGGAAAAAGCTTTGCAAGGTGCTCGCGGTCGAGCTCTTCATAAAATGGGATGATCTGCCGCAAGCGTTCCAGAGTTACCGGCTTATCCGGCTTGGCGGTTATCGTAAAGCTGATGATCTCTTCTCGACGCTCGTCTATATGAAGGCCTTGCGTGATAGTGAAAAAAAAGACGATGGACTGGCTGGAAGAGTAATCGTAGGCGATACCAAGGTCACCGACTTGGGTCTTCTGGAAATTCCGGTAATCCGGACGCTTTTCAAACGAGTTGAAGAAGGCGTTGAAATGGCCTTTGTCGTTTACGTGGATGGTGTTCAGTTGCCAATTGTCGCCATAGATTTTTAATAGCCAGTAGTTGCGTTCCGTTTGTTCTTCGGTTACGGGCTCGGGTTCCTGTGTCCTTTGCAGCAAGGCCTTAGCTCTTTCACGGTATACAGCCCAGATCAGGATGTCGAGAAGTATAGACTGAAAACTTATATTATAGGTATACGAAAAGCTGGTAATGACATTGTTCTGGAAGCCCACCTCGCCAAGCGCCTCCTGTACTTCCTTTCTTGAACGCCTGCCGAAGCCTACGGTCATGTCGAATGTCTCCAGTATGGTTACACGGCCATCCTTATGAACGAATTTATCCGGGTTGTGGAGAGCCAGGTTGGCAAGTTGGGACTGCGTGCGATTTGATTCGACGACAATGTAAATAGCATCATTTGTCCCTTCAGGGATGCTTCGGAGAATGAATGAATGATCAATAGAGGTAAATATAAAGCCGTCTGTTTCCCAACTTCCACCTGGTGTAGAATAAGCGATTTCAGTCTGGCCTTCGTATTTCCACTGATTGATCGAATACCCCGGCTCGAGGGACTTCATGAAAGCATAGAGGGATTGTGCAAAGTTCCGGGCAAGGATTCGCTGAAATAGAACAGGGGCCTCATCTCCGGGACTGGATGAACTGCCTTTATATCCTTGAAGGATTTTATCGATCGTATCAGCGAAATCTTTCCAATTATTTGGGTTAAAAGGAACCGCTATAATATTTTCTAACAGGATAGGAGGCAAGGTGTTTTCAACGAAAGCATAAATGAGCAATTTATTTTGCTTTTTGGAATAGTTGCCAACCATTTCTAGCTCGTCAGCAAGCCAGGGTGAACTTGCCGATCTGCCAGTAAAAAAGAAGATGCTGGCATCGGCCATGTTAATTAAGCTCTGAAGAGATAATTGGGAGCCATCAAGTGGATATGCAACATCGATAAAAACTTCATGGGATAGTTTCTTTAAAGCTTCCACGCAAGGGGAAACCATTTCGAAATCTACGTGATTGTAAGAAGCAAATATTTTGGCCATGAAAAGAGTATAATCCATGCTGGAAAGGCCCGTCAGCAAGCCGCACCGCAGGTTAGTTTGATAGTTTTAAATGTACGAAAACTATATATAAACCCACGCTGTGGCAGCTATAGTTACCAATCGGAATTTATTATTCCAAAAACCCACGTATCACTTCAAGCGTAAGTCCTATACCATTCATATCCGGTTTTTCGGTCATCATCTCCCCGATGTAGGAACCATGATTGCCGGGCAGGATCAGCAGCCGGCTGTTGGTTACGTGTCGCGCCATCTCGGCCGTGTGCTCAACGGTCATAACGTCCTTGTCCGCTGCTATGAAAAGCGCGGGCGCCTTGATCCTTTGCAGGTATTCCTCCGGCCAGTCCCTGAATTGCACCATTCGGTTCCGGTCCTTTTCGAACATGGCCTGCAAAGCGTGCGGGTCCTTGTTGATGGCGCGAAAGGCCTCCTGTAAGCCGGCCGGCATATCCGCCAGTTCAGCCCCTGCGAGTCCTTCGAAAAATCCGGGCATCATGCCTGCCCGTTTGTAAAAAGCCGAGGCGATCACGAGCTTGTTAACGAGCTCCGGATGGCGGATGGCGATCTGCATGGCCGTATTGCCGCCGTTGCTGAAACCGAAGAAACTTGCCTTGTCAATCTTCAGATAGCGGAGCAGGGCCGCCACGTCATCGGCATCGCTTTCAAAGGATTCCGGTGCATTGCGGTCGCTCGTATGGCCGTGGGCCTGCAGCTCCACGGCGATCACCCTGAAATGTTCGGATAGCAGCGGAAGTATGCGCCCGAAGCTCGTGCCGATGGTGGAGCCGCCGCCGTGAATGAGCACCAGCGGCGCACCTTCGCCGTGGATCTCGTAATACATAGTAAGGCCGTTCACGGGCGCGTAGCCGGACTGCATCTGTGTGGTCGTTTTCATGCGCTTGATGGTTTTGTTGCTGCACGCCGCTATCAGCAGCGATGCCGCAAGAAAGAATAAAGGTTTCATGCTTGTCAGTTGCGCAGCGCTTTGCGGCGGTCGAGGTAAATAATGATCTTTTCGATATTCTGCTTCAGCCCTTCGTCGGCCTTGTATTTTTTTACGACCTCGATGAATTGCTCGCGGGATTCGAAGAGCATGTGCCAGCGTATAAACGTTTTCTCGCCCCGCGCCTCGAACTCGATGGTGGCCAGGATGTGCGGATCGGAGATGTGGTCGTAGACGATCTTCTTGTGCTTCACCACTTCCTTGAAAATGCTCCTGTTGTCGTAGTCGGTGCCGTCGGGTCCGTGCATGACGAGGTTCCAGACGCCGCCGGCCCGAACGTCCATTTCGGAGATGGTCGTGGAGAAGCCGGTCGGTCCCCACCACTGCGCGATGTGCTCGGGTTGGGTCCATACTTCCCATACGAGGTCGATGGGTGCGTCGAGCTCGCGGGTAACGATCAGCTCGCGGTCGCTGGTGTCATTTTTTTCGTTGGTCATGTTTTCTTTGCTTTTGAAGTTGATGCAGGTATTTTTCGAGGGAGTCGAGCCTGTGCTCCCAGTGTTTACGGTATTGGTCCACCCAGGCCGATACCTCGCTCAGCTTGTCGAGGCGGGCGGTGCAGAAGCGTTCACGTCCTTGGGTCGTGACCTCCACGAGGCCGCACTCCGTCAGTATTTTCACGTGAAGCGAAACGGCCTGGCGGGTCATCGAAAAGTTCTCGGCTATGGCGTTGAGGTTGAGCGCTCCCGCCGCAAGCAGCCCGACGATCTGCCGCCGCGTGGGGTCGGCGATGGCCTGGAATATGTCCCGTCTTGTTTCCAATGCGCAAGTATTTGCTTGCAAATATATAGGCAAGTACCTGCTTGCGCAAATTTTATTCGGCAGCGACATGTCGATCCTACCAAGATCTTCTCCGGCACAGCATAAAAAAGCCGGCAGCATTTACGCTGCCGGCTATCATAAAAAATTATATTATTATTTCTTCATTGCGTTCACAACCTTGCGGATGCTGTCCTGCGCATAGACAGGAAAGATAAAGCTCAGGTCCGTGCTGATGCTGTCGCCGTTGAAGCTGATCGACGCGAAGCTGTGGCACGAGATACACGAGGCGTCATTCTGTATGTATGTTTCCAGCGTCGTGTTGGCGAGGAAGTTCGGCGCCATCGGCTGGGGATGCACCTCGGCCAGCTGCCACTGCGAGCCGATGAGGCGGTAGTTGGCCCACACCGTGCCTTGCAGCTTCTGCTGCCACAGGCGGTTGGTCATTTCCGTAAACTTATACACCGGGTAGGTACGCACCGCCTGCGTGCCGAAGCCATGGCCGAACTGCTGGCCCGGTGCATTGGTAGCATAGCGCACGCCATAGGGCATCGTGGGTTCCCAGAGGTACTGGCCGTTATCGCCGGCCAGCGTGTCGGGGGCCACATTGGGCGTACAGTTGAGGCACTGCGGATTATAGAACGACCAGCGGCGGCCGCTCTGCTGGGCCTCCTGCGGATTGTCGGGCGTATTGTCGATATGCTCGAACGTGGTCCAGATCTCGGCGCTCGACATCTTGGCGGTCTTGCGGATGATGTGCATGCCCACGAGGCCCACCTGCACGTTCGTGAGGATGAGGGGCCGGTGGTTGCGCGTATGGCCGGCATCGATATAGATCACGGCGCGGCGGCAGTAGTAGCGCGAGGTATCGTCGCCGAGGGCGGGCACCAGGATGCGCCACGAAGCCTTCACTTCCATGCTGCCAACGTTACGCGAAGCGGAATCGCTTTGCGGGAGCTTCAGCGCATGGCTGCTGGAATCGAGGCCGGTAACATAGTTGTAGATACCCTGCTGTGTGGTGAGTCCGTTCTTGATGATAAAGTTCGTTTCAACGGGGTTCATCTTTATTTCATAGAGGGCGAAGTTCAGGTTGCGGTCGATCAGCGGGTGGCCGTCGGCTTCCTTGAAGCCTTGCAGCAGGCGGGCGTTCACCTTGTTCATATCCACCACGGTGCCCTTGGCGAGGCGCAGGGGCGATTTCGAATCCATGTAAAAAAATTTTTGTCCGCCGCTCTTCGCCATGCCCAGCTGGGCCACGAGGCCGGCATCGGGATGACCGAAGACCTCGGCGGGATCGGAATAGAACTCCCATACGCGGGGCATGTCGGGCTTGTCGGTGATGGAGCCGACGGGATTGCCGGAACGGTCGGCGGGCCAGTTCAGGGCGACAAAGGTTTGCCAGGAGAAAACGTCGAAGGGCGTCTGGTGCGCCGAGTCGAGGAAGCTGTCGTAGCCTACGCCGAAGGTTTCGTTCACGTCGTAGGGAATGAAGGAGCAGAGATTGTTGGGCGAGGAGGAATCACAAAAGGAATTGTAGATGCCCGAGTCGGTGGCGCCCATAGTCTTGGGGCTGTCGCAGTTCCAGGCGACCACGGTTATGACCGCGATCAGCAGGAGAGCCGTCAGTTTTTTCATGCAGGAGGCTTTGAGTTTTGGTTTAAAAATGAATATTAGATAAATGTAATGAACATTGTTAGAATTGCATAACGGTAGCGGGCGGGTACGTAGTTATACGTATGCATGAAGTTGAAGAATGAAAAATAGAAACAGGAAGAGAAAGAGCGGGTTCGTGCTAAATGATGCTACTAAACGGACCGTCGTTAGCCGCTATGTTTTATCTTTAAGCTCATTCAACCAACAACGCCATGCTGTATTTTATCACCATGGGTGATAACAAGTTCACCATCGATATTTTTCTCTGGCACGTACAGGACCGCTTGGGCTTTCCCGCCGCCATCCTGAGCTATGAGGAAGCCGCCCTGCACGAGGATTTCAAGGATGCCGTCGTTATCTTCTGCGATATTGAACGCTTTACCGAAGGCAGCCTTGTACAGGCCCTCGACGTCTACAACCACATAAAAGCCCACGGCGCGCGCTGCCTCCTCAACCATCCGCAACGGGTGCTCCGCCGCTTCGAGCTGCTGACCGAGCTGCACCAGCTCGGCATCAACGATTTTAATGTCTACCGCCAGCCGCAGGAAGGCATCCGATACCCCGTCTTCCTGCGCAACGAGCTCGATCACCAGGGACCCGTAAGCGGCCTGCTCGCTTCCCCAACCGAATTGGCCGATGCCCTGCAATCCGCCAGGGGCAAGACTTCCGGACCTTTCTCGCCCCTCATCACCGAGTATTGCGACGTGCGCATCCGCGACCTGGGCTATCACAAATACGGCGCCTTCTGCCTCATGGGCCGCGTGGTGCCGCGCCACCTTTTCTTTTCCGACGCCTGGATGGTAAAGGGCACGAAGGACCAGCGTCCCGAACACGCGCAGAAAGAAAACGACTACCTCGACCGCAACGATTTTGAAAAGGAAATTGCCGGCGTTTTTCATACCGCCCACATCGACTACGGCCGCGTGGATTTTGCGCAGGCGCCGAACGGACTCGCCATCTTCGAGATCAATACCAACCCTACCATCATGGACAACGGCGATCTCAATTCCAACCGCACCCATGTTACCGAACATTTTGTTTCGGCATTCGTGCAAGCGATGCAGGACCTCTACCACGGACGGTTGTAACCCTATTCCTCGAGCATCAGCAGAAAGGTGTACACGAGCGATACGTCCCAGAGATGGTCGATGCGGCCCGAGGCGCCGAGGTGGCCCGATTTCATGTGCGTATGCAGGAGCAATAAATTATCGCCGGTCTTCAGCGCGCGCAGTTTCGCCACCCATTTGGCCGCTTCGAAATACTGCACCTGGCTATCCTGCAGGGCGGTTGTGACGAGCAGGTGCGGGTAGTTCGTACGCTCGATATTTTCGTAGGGCGAATAGCTTTTCATATAGCGATAGTACACTTCTTCGTTGGGGTTGCCCCATTCGTCGTATTCGTTCGTAGTGAGGGGAATGGTTTCGTCCAGCATGGTATTCACCACATCTACGAAGGGCACCTGGGCTATGATGCCCTTCCACAAAGCAGGCTCCATATTGCATACCGCGCCTACCAGCAGTCCGCCCGCGCTGCCGCCCTGCGCATAGAGGTGGGCCGATGATGTGTAGCCGCCGTCGATGAGGAAGCGCGCGGCGGCGATAAAGTCCGTGAAGGTATTTTTCTTGTTCAGCATGCGGCCGCCGTCGTACCAGGGACGGCCGAGCTCCTGACCGCCGCGCACGTGCGCGATGGCAAAGGCAAAGCCGCGGTCGAGGAGGCTGAGGCGCTCGCGGTTGAAGCCCGTGTCGAGGCTGTGGCCGTACGCCCCGTAGCCATAGAGCAGCAGGGGCGCCGTACCATTGCGGGGCCAGTCTTTTCGGTAAACGATCGATACCGGTATGCCGGCGCCGTCGTCGGCGGGTGCGTGAAGGCGCTGCGTCGTGTAGGCATCCTCGTTATATCCGGGCACTTCCGCCTGTTTCATCTTTGTGGCGGTGCGCGTGGTCATGTCGTAATCATATACGGCATCGGGCGTCACCGGCGACGAGTAGACGTAGCGCAGCAGGGTAGAAGTAAAAGGCATCTCGTTGCTCACGGATACGCGGCAGGGGCGGTCGCCGAAATCAACGAAGTGCGTGCTGTTATCCGCCAGGTCGATCACGCGAACGCGCAGTTGGCCCGAGGCCCGCTCCACCACCACGGCGAAGCATTCGTATTCGATCAGCTCTTCGAGCAATACATCGGGGTCGTGGGGCAGGAGCTCGGTCCAGTGCTCGCGGCCGGTCCGCTCTTTCGGGCATTGCATGAGGCGGAAGTTGACGGCTCCGTCATTGGTGAGAATGAGGTAGCGATCGGCGAGGGGATGCGCTTCGTAGAGCACTTCATTCATGCGGGGCTGGAAGATGCTGAATGCACCGGCGGGCACGGTGGCGGGCAGGAGGCGCAGCTCCGATGAAAGCGTCGCTTCGGAATGGATCACGATATGACTGCCCGAGCGCGAGCGCGTCACCCTGATATAGTTGGTGTTGTCCTTCTCTTCATATACCGTTTGCTCGACGTCTTCACTGATCGTGAACTTTTTTATTTTCTCCGAGAGCAGGGTCTGCGGGTTGGTCGATACGTAAAAAAGCGTGCGGTTGTCGGCGGCCCATACGGCGCGGCCGGTCGTGTCGGCGATGGTGTGGGGAAGGATCTCGCCGGTGTCGAGGTCTTTGATATGGATGACGAACTGGCGGCGGGAGGCCGTGTCCACGCCGAAGGCCAGCAGTCTGCCGTCGTCGCTGGGCATGAAGCCGGTGGCTTCGTAGAAGGCATGCCC
>Ga0247771_1000478_pt1 | contig 12611 bp, 8 predicted proteins | sample UWRJL197509C6_FD_179948 | JGI IMG/M metagenome (GOLD analysis project Ga0247771, IMG submission 179948) | Plant litter microbial communities from Arlington Agricultural Research Station in Wisconsin, United States - UWRJ-L197-509C-6 | ecosystem: Environmental > Terrestrial > Plant litter >...
AACCGTTCAAGACGCTTCCGCACGAATACCAATTCTACTGCTCCAACGTTCCTCCTATCGCTTCGCTCCTCTCGACAGTTCCAGTGACCTCGTATATGCTTCCACCTATCGCCAGCATATCCACAGTATGTTTGTTGAAGTACTGGATCCATTCTAAAGCCGTCTAGTTATCTATCTAGCCATTTGGTAAAGGCTTAATAACCTAGGTAGGTGGAAGGTTGTATTCTATAGACTATAAAGCAAGGTGGTTGATGCCCTGTACAATTAAGAATAGTGGTAGCGTAAAGCTGTTGCTACTTATGTACTCAATTGCAGTTGCCTATTCGCGGTTGCTGGGCTAAAGTTGCTTGCTTCGTCTACGTCGATCTATACGTGTAACTACCGTAGTACTACAGATAACCTCCATTATAAAGCCTGTCTTGTTGAAGTTGTAGAAGTTGCAGTCTTAGATGCTATACTTCGTATGCATGTTGGCTATAAGCCGAAACCACGCGTCTATAAGAGCTGGGTCTTTATAGAGAGCCCTCTGAAAGTTGTAGGCGCGTAAAAAACGCGTCTTTAGCCCTGGATAACGCCGTACGAAGTTGTACGGCTAGAGCTTGCCGATAGGGGTTGCTTGATGCATCGCTAGCAGGAGATTCGCTATATCTCGTATGCTATCTATCCAAGGCGAAAACCCTTGTGAATCTAGGTCGAGTATATGCTGTACAAGCGTCTCTTCTTTAGAGGAGGTTAGGGTATGGCGAGTGTTGCGTTTCTCTGCCTGGGGAGTAATGCCGTTTATTTGGTCGCGAAGAGAGGATTCAGGGACGTTGTAGAGCTTTGCAGCACGTCGGCGAGATAGTTTCTTTAATGTACGGATAGCTTCAATAGCAAGGATAATCTGGCCTTCCTTAGTTTGTACAGGCATGGTGTTGTTGTTTGTGGTGGTGCAGTTGGCTTTGGAGGTTGTGGTGTGGTGGAAAAGTGCGCGGGGCGATTATATGCGCAGGGTGTATATAAACCACGTTATACACTTTTTGTAGTACATAAAGCTCTATAATACTTAATTTTATAAATAAAGCAAAATTTATTCTTAAAAATAGAAAATGTCTCGTAAAAAAATATTCTTTCTAATTTTACTATTACTTTTTTTATAGTCTTTAACGGCGCGACGAAAGCATCTCAAAATCCGGATCGAGCTTCGTCCTCGTACGGCGGCCGCAGCACCACCACTGTCGCTTGCCCTTTTGGACGATCATCCTACTGAACTCGCTTTCGGGGCCGATCAACGTACGGCCAGGGTGAATAGCGGCAAAAGCCCCGATTGCCAAGACCATTGGTGTCGCCTCGAGGGTATAAAAGTAGAGTTCATTCCTGGGGATTGGCCCGTTTATGCCAGATGAAAACTCTACGAGGCGGAAGACAATGCGAACCTGGTACTGTTAGTACTATCTTCCTAGGAAGTGGCGATGTAATGAAGGGTGTATTCTCACAGTAATCAGAGTGAGGGCGGCGTAGAGTGAATACAGTTGGAGACGCCATGGCGTCGGTCGACGGCGTCCGATCCGGCGGAGGTCGACATGAAATCGGATTATGACGAGGACAAAGAAACACACGAAACCTTGTTGAAGGCTAATCCCGCCCATATCTGACGAGAGCAGTGAGATTAGAAACAACGCTTCCGTAGGAGCTACTCACGGGTACAAGCCGTCAAGGGTAGTAAGGGGAGACTTACAGATGTTGAGCCCGAGCTTCGCTGTCCCGGGATCCTCATTCTCTAACATGCTGCCGCCCGTAGCTTGTATCAGGAATGTAATGACATCTAGCCACACGAACCACGAGGTCATTGTGCGCGCCTTGAGCTTCCAGACGGACTTGCCCGGCAGCCAATAATACATCATGCGTCCCGCTACCATGTAGGCAAAGGCGTTCACCCACAGGGGCGATAGAATGATCAGAAGATTCGAGCCGACAGAATAAACCTGTGTTCGCGGATCTCTCGCGCCCAGGACCCGCATGGTGAACCCTGCCGTCTCCCAGGCAGTGGCCATACAAATGACCCAGCAGAACTTCTTGCGATAGACGATGGCTTGGAACAAGTGAGCGAGGGTAAGAATGGCAAAACAAGCGGTGATAGTGATTGCTGCCGGCAAAGCGGGGCAATATGGCCATTGCATGGCTGGATCGTCCAGCGCTGAGGCGCAAGGTTAGCAGTCTCGATGATGGATATGTCCAGCAAGAACCTACCAGGACATTGGCCCGCCGTGCTACCCATGGCGGCTTTCAGGTCGGACTGGTGAGGAACTTTGGGATCCCGCGATGCGCGCAGTGGACAAGACTGAGTGTGAAGTGCTCGCAGTAGAGTTCCGGGCCGGAGTTGAGAAGATGAAGCCCAAGATGACGCCGTGAGTGCGAACAAGGGACAGCGATCAGGATCCGTACAAATAGGAAGAGAAAGCGAAACTCGCGCTGCCATCGTAACAGTCGTCGTCAGTGCCAATGCGTCCACGGTTCGGCGCAGTCGCAGGTCTTTGATCTGCCAAAAATGGCACGAACCATGTATTCTGATTGGTGTGCTCGCGTTATCCCTGTTCGCGCGCCTGATTGGCTCACTCGCTCAACGCAAAGTCGTGGTTGGCTGGATCGTACCGGCCGAAGGTGCGACTTGGGCGGTCGGGTTCCACACAGGCTGACGTGTCGAGATCGCCCAAGCCTCGGCCGGAGATGCCTCGCTCCAACACATTGCGGCCCTCAACCTCTTCATTTCCTCGCCCTCCGTCACACAAAGCTATGTCCGGCAGTACCCTGTGACTGGCCGTTTCTCATAGCCGTATTTAGCTGCAACGCATGGCTCCTCCGCCACCACCGGCAATGGCGCCTGCGCGACCCCCGATAGCTTTTCGAGACATCCGCAGCAAGCAGCGTAACATACCCCACGCTGAGGTTTTAGGCTGTCCTTTGCTAACCGGACCATAGAACTTCCGGGAACGGCAACATCTCGTGGAGCTCATGCCAGGAAAAGCCACCGCAAGACACGCACTGGCTGCCAAGTGTGCAAGTCAGTTCTACAGAGCTTCAACGCGCGATACTAGTAAAGCAAGTGATTAATGGAGGCAGAATCCGCCGAGTGAAATGCGACGAGACGAAACCAGCTTGTACTCGCTGCACCTCGACAGGGAGAAACTGCGAGGGCTATTATCCTGTTTCGACTTCGTCTTCTGGACACAGCTTGTTACCTCCCACCAAACATCCCGATCCTGCCAACGAAACTCTTGGTTCCCTCTCACTCTGCCGCTTGACTTGGGGAGTCCCCGGTGACGACGCAGAGCGACGAAGTTTCTGTTATATGAGAGAACGGGCAATCTACGACATCTCGGGCTATTTCGAATCCGATTTCTGGGACAGGCTGGTCCTGCGAATCAGCCACACCGAGCCTTCCGTGCGACATGCCTTGCTGGGACTCAGCTCACTTTGCGAGACATACGAATCGCAAGGTCTCACAGAGACTCACGAGGACTCTCGCATGCAGTTTGCGTTGAAGCAGTACAACAAGGCTGTCGGACTGCTGGCCGATTCTCTCTCATCATCACAGCCGCCGTTGGAGGTGATACTGACCTCCTGTCTGGTGTTCGTCTGGCTAGAATTCATGCGAAATGACCTCGACGCCGGCCTGAGACATTTGAAGGGCGGGCTGAAGATCCTGGATGATTTTCGACAATCCAGCAAGTCGACAGCTTCCACGTCTCCGAGTCAGCTGATTGACGCGTCTCTAATACGCTCGTTTTCGCGGCTCGAGATCCAAGCAATCATCTATGGCAGTCGGACTCTCGAGTTTGTCTCCGAAGGTCATGGACGGATTCGGAAGGGCGTGCCAGCCTCGTTCTTCAGCATCGAAGAGGCAAGAAGCACCCTGCACACTCTGTTGGGCACAGTCTCTCGGTTTGTTCGGCGGATCGAAGACACTGGTTCCCTCGAATCGACCACAAATTCCCACCCATGGTTTGACCCCCTTTCGTCTGAGGCGACGCGTCAGTCGCTTCTAGATCAGTTCCAGGGTTGGCAAGGGGCGATCAACCACAGTCCGGCCATAGTGCCGGAATCACCGAATCCTCGACAGAATGCGGGCATGTGTCTCCTCCATATGTACCACAAAACGGTGACGGTTCTTCTCGAGACACTCTTCACCCAGTCGCAAATGATTTACGATCATTACGATAGCTGTTTCGACCAGGTCCTCACGCTTGCCGACCAGCTGATCCGTAACTCTCAGCACATGGGCCGCATCATTTTTTTCGACATGGGGGTTATGGCTCCGTTGTTCTATGTCGTTCTAAAATGCCGCAACCTGGCTTTGAGGCGGAAGGCACTCTCGCTGTTGGAACTGGCGCCATGTCGAGAAGGGATGTGGTCCCGCCAGGACGTCATCGAGTATGCCGAGTGGAAGATTGGCATCGAGGAGCGGGGTCGAGGGCAGCTGCCGGAGACTGATGTTCTGCCTGAAGAGGCAAGGATCTCGAAGGAACGCATGAAAGAAGTGGTCATTGGTGGGCGTCAGAGAACCGTGGTCAGCTTTCAGTGGCAGGGTACGGACGGGATTGAATATGGGGAAGATGTCACTGATCTGAGCACGAGGATGGGGCAGTTGATGTAGCTGTATTCTAAGCCTAGGAGGATGGCAATGACGGTATCGATGCAGGCTGGTTTCCGGGTTTTGCCGCCCTTGAGAAGATGAACGTGGCAAAGATGAACACCTAATCCTTACCCCGGTGACTACGTTGGTGCGTAAGGCTGGGGTCAAAGATCAACCTACCCCTAAACCGTGAGCGCCGCCTGCCGGCCGAGGCCAGCAATACTCATCGAGATCAGGTTCCCCACTGGAGGAAGAGCAAGCGCCAGATGCAGAAGAGTGGCTTTGTTCGGGCTATCTTAGCTACGGTCATCGCCTCGAAAGAGATCCTTGGTCCTTTTTGAGCGCTTTCCCATTGCAAGCGACTCGACCACCGTTTCATTCTCTCCTAGACCTGTCGTTTCGTCCCCGACAAAGGGCTCCCAACCTTCCGGCTGTAGGGTCGGGTCGACCGCCGACGCCGACTGCAGCTCGATATCGTTTGCTTTTTTGGAAGGGAATACACCGTATTCCTTCGTGACGCTTACCTCGTAAGTCACGAATACTACCTCTAGAACACGCTTCCAGGTTGTCTTCAGAACAGGCCAGAAGACAGGCAGGGCGGCGCAAACAGCAGCCAGGTGGACCTCGAAGGAGATGAGCCCCATCACCGTGGGGTTATCCCAGGTAGGGTCAAAGGGGTGCCCTTCCGCCAGGCTCAGCTTAATAACAAAGCCGACGCGCCAAAGCGAGCACAGCATGACACTGTTCACGTATTCTTAGCCCGACATGCGCAGAAGATGTGAGAGGTCGGTCAACGTACGAGAGGCCCAAGACGAAGAGGCCCAGCAGGCTGAGCCGGGTGGCCCTCGGCGTTTCGGGTCGGAAGTACAGTCGGGCGGGAATCAGAAACACGATCAGGTCGAAGGTGGCTGAGACGATGACCTGGGTGACGGTAATGCGCATAAACTCGAAGCGCTCCCGGGAGGCGAAGCCCCAGCAGCGGCCGTTCTTGATGGAGATGTCCCAGAACGCGGCGACGGGGTAGCAGGGGAACCAGCTGCAGACTCCGAAGGCGAGGCCGACCAGGGCGTTGAGGACGAGCATCGACTTGCAGAACATGCGTATGCGCGGCCCGGTGAAGAGGCGGAGGTACTGGAGGAGCAAGGCGATCTTGATGAAGGTGTGGGATAAGGGGTAGGTAAAGGTGGCGAGGTAGATGAGCTGGGAGGGAGTTAGGAGCTGGTTGGGCTTGGGAGAGTGAGAACGAGGTTGCTCACTTTCAGGATGTTCTGTATTTCGGAGGGCGGCAAAGCGAAGATGGGTTTCCCCATACCCACATCGGTCACTTGAGTTCAGTTTAGCATGGCGTGAACGTATGAGCAGCGACGATGCCCGGGCGGACGAACTGATGCAAAGGGCAATGGAGCCCGTGGTTGTGGATAGCTACCCGACCGTTTAGTCCAGCCGCGGTGCCTTGTCGGCTTGCATATGGCCTACCATGGTGAGGATGATGAAGAAATCATCCCACCCAGGCGCTCGTTGGACGACGAACCGGGCGTACAGCCTGAGCAGGGAGCATATCCACGAGAATGCCTGGAAGGCGCGTTCAGTTACGGTCGACGAACGGCCTAGGTACGGCGGGAACGTTGGTGTCTCACGATGAAGGTAATCGTCAGCGCCAAGAGGGGTGTCCGCTGATTGAGCAACGGCGTCGTCTCGTACGGGGTCGGGTCGAACATCGGCGGCACGGGAGGCGGCCCGGCCGGCGCCCCGGTCGGCGACTGCCTGGGCAGGAGCAGCATCCTCGATTCAACCGCTGCGGCCGGTGATGGCGACGTCGAGTCTCAGCACTATCCAGCTCGCTCCTTCACGCGCCCTGCGCGGCAGCGGGCCGAGAGTCGTTGAGATCGAGATATTTGTACGATTCCGGTGGTGCGCGCCATCGTCGTACATGTTGTCTGGCACGCGACAGCCGAGGGCTGTGGTTCCCAGGGTATTTAAGCAGTTCGATGTCAAAGCGCAGCCACCAAGTCGAGCTTGGGGCCAGTCAAGCCCAAGCCAGTCTGGCGCTGCACCGCCGTCCCGTCTGCGCTCGGACACCCACGGTGCTGGGCTGCCCCGCCCCGAGCCCGACGCCGCGGAACGATCAGTCTGGATGTGCCTCTGCGGCGCGTAAAAGAGCAACGGCTGAGATGAAAACGACAGCACGTCCCCTCTGCGTTGCCGCAATCGTCTCAGCTCTGGAAGGGGGAGCCATGCGGTGATCTCGAGGCCCAAGGCGACTTGGTGATCGGCAGACTTCCACGGCAAGGGAAGGGTGCGCCGATGGCAAATTCCGTTGCTCGGACCCACTCGGTGACGAACCGTTGGTGTTCGCATCGGCGTCCATTCATGCCGCTAAACCAAACCAAGATGACAGCCCAGTTCTGGAAACCCTGCTAGCTTCTACGTGTCGGGTTGGGGCCCAGTGTTGGCCATTGGGCTAGCCACATCGGACTTAGCGGGGTATCAGGAGAAAGGGGTTTACCAAAGACCAGCAGCTCAGCTCGAAGTATAATAACAACGATATTCATGCACTTGACTCGCCAGCTCTCTCTTGTGGGTGCATCCCAGCCGTCTGGCGACCCGAGGATTATGATCGCCGGCTACGCGGAGCAGAGCATCCGCGGCGGCTTGGACGACGACTCTCATCACAAGTTTTTTTTTGAAGCGTCCGCCGGATCCATGTGGCTGAGACACCCATTGATTGCCATTTCTTGTATGACCCACAGCCTGTCGCTCGCACTGTCGGCCTCCCATGAGCTCCTATAGCGCCGGCCAGTGGCCAATCGTCCGCGGGGGGCCGAATCGTGCGGGCGTGCTTGTCTGGAACCCTCTCTGTTTGATGCAACGGCCGAGATGGCCTGAGCATGCTGAGCTTGCTGTGCATTGCTTCAAGTCGGCCGGACTTTGGCTGCCTTGTGTGCAGTAACACGGTGTAGTTGCGACGATGCACTTGTAGGGAGCAGCCAGGACGGAGTAGGCAGGTAGGTAGGTAGGTAGGAGGTTCCTAGTGAAGACAAATCGCGACGTGTAAATGTCAACCGTCTACCGGTGGGTGAGCACTCTCACCGCAGATTACAGATGATGGGAGACGTTCGTTTCACGACTTCCAAGCCGCGACTGCCTCGTGAACCGTCAAGGGCGTCAGCAGCCAATTGACATGGTATCTCCGGCGCAAGTTATGGCAAGTGCCATGCATGGCCTCCCGCCACACATCACCGCTGACAGATTGCGCAGGTGGCGGAATGGTCAATGCTCGCGGTCTTTATAAGGCTGGCTGTGGGAATTGCTAAGAGGTAGAGCTACCTGATCCTCTCGAACGCCCCTCCTAGTCACTAGCGCGCTGTGAGCTCTGGGAATCACCCTATATCATGATGAACGATTCGCCAAGAATACATGATCACTTCTCGACGTACCCGTGATGGTGATGTTCGAGACCACCCCCCTGTGGCCCTTAGACCTGCCAGCAGATGTCACGGCTGCCGTTCGCTTCGAATTCGTTGGGTGGAGAGTCGGCACGACCCCAGGAATAGCGAGGAAAGCCAACCGAATCCACCAGCCACTCGGATGCCCTGTACGACTTTGCCGCGCCAGCCATCGAGTCTTCGAGCCCGTGACCGTAAATGCCAAACTTGATGATGGGGTTTTCGGCATTCCTACGCCAGGTTCCGTCACTAGTTGTAAACTTTGTCAGCCTCGGTCCACATTGATGTCATGACCAAACGCTATAAGGGAGGGCTCGTCGTGATTACCTGTCACTGTCGGTGTTGGGGTAATCTCCCCACTGCTTTTCGGACTTGTCCCCATGAGCTGCAAGGACGATCCTGTCTCGCATCCAGTAGTCAGGGTTTCCGGGCACCCGTTTCCACTTCACCACGGCCCACTCCCAGTCGTACTCATGCCCGTAGTTGGCGTTAGTACTCTACGGGGTGGGATGTGAGCACACGAGAGGTAAACGCTGATGGAGCAGCAACCACTCACGAAAGGGAAGAACACGTCGTACAATACGTGGTATTCTTGGTGGTCGCCATAATCACAGTACCGGACGCGGTAGTACGTTGGGAACGGATTCGCCTTGTCGGTAGTTGTCTCCGGGGCACAACCCTTGTACACCATATGGCCATCGGTGCTGTCTAGGTAACCCCACCCCGGCTTAGTTTGCTCGCCGTTCGCGTAGAATGCAGACGACGGGTAGCACCCTTCGTCGAAATCGAAGTACCAATGACTACGTACGACATCAGTCGGTGGAGCCGTATTTGAGGTTGGGCAGAGCTTACGGAGCGGCGAGTTGCGCTATCTTTTTGTGATCTCCGAAATCGAAGGTGTGGACCCAGTCGTTCGCAAGCGCGCGGCCGAGAGCTAGAAAGCTGATGGCCAAGGACAAGAAGCGCGGATTAAGCATGGTAGCGGACGCGAGGCCCGAGAGGGGACGGATCTGAGAAGCTGGGGTCGGTGTGTCCGAATCCAAGAGCGACCACCAAGCAAAACCGGTAGAGGGAGGTATCGCATCCCATTTATGGGCCCACTGCTAATCACTGGAGCTGTGCCATGTCTCGTCTGCGAACTTAGGTTGGGTTACACAGGTGTCAGCCCACTTCTACACGGCATTCGGGATATGCGGTTTAGATTGCCGCGAGATTTTGAAAGTCTCGTGCTTAGCTTGAAGCAAAATGCCGAGGCGAGCCGTATGCATGACCTGAACATCCAGTCCGCATTCACCCGGCTGCTTGATAACAGCTCCGCCAATATTACGAAGGCCGCCACGGCCAAACGCATTCATCCCGCCGGCGCGCGGAGAACTCGAAAGCCCAAACGAAAACGTCACGATGGCGAACACAACGTCACCCGGACGCTACCCAACCGAACCTACAAGCCCTCCATCCTCACATATTCGTAACCCCGAGATGTGTGCTGGCTACTGCATACGCCTGCGCTGCGGCTGTCACAACGTGGTTGTGCGCACCCGCGCCAGCAGGGTCGCAGGCGCCGTGTCGAGGAGCTTGTGGGCATCTGGTAATAAGAGAAGTCAAGTGGTGTCCGCGGCGTCCGCGGTCCTGGAGGGCGCAGGCCCAGCCGGGAGCTGTATCCATCGCAAAGTTGACCGCTGGCGTACTTCACCGCCTCCTCAGGTACCCGAGGTGCGTTGTATATATTGTGTAGCGACGGCCTAGATGCTTGGGACTCGCCTAGGATGGTGCCTCTCCACCTACCATATCGGTTTGTGAGAGGTTGGAGAGTTAGTATGACGTAGATAGCACGCTGGACTAATCACTGACAGGGACATGAGCTGCTCCTTGTACAAGAACCTTTTTAAGAGTTCTCAAACCGGAACCAGAGTCTATGTCCTCAGATACCTATGTCGCTAGGTACCTACCAGTAGGTAGGGAATAGGTCTTCTTAGGCCTATCGAAACTATGCTATGCTATCTTCATTTCGCACCCTCGGCTCCCTGGTTGCTCCATCTCAGGTATATCAAATCACCGATGCTCATACTGTGGGGCTGGTCTCCTCGTCGATGGTTATACCAAACTGCTTGACGGCCATGCCGTAGCTCTCCTTGACGGCGGCGCTGCCGTAGACGCGCATCTGCTTCTCGTAGGCGGCCGTGATGCCGGGCGCATAGCCGCCGGCGTCGCGCAGCAGGCCGCCCAGCAGCGCCGAGTCCCGGACGGCCGTGTTGGCGCCGAGGCCGCCGGCGGGCGTCATGGAGTGGGCGGCGTCGCCGATGACGGTCACGCGCGGCTCGTTGGGCCACTCGGGCACGCCCGAGGGCGTCGAGCACGTGATCTTCCAGAAAGCGGCCTCGGCCTCGTTCATGTGCTCGAAAAGGGGCTGGAAGCGCGGGTGCCAGTTGCGCGTCAGGCCCTTGGCGATGTCGGCGGCCGTCTTGCCCACGATGGAGTAGTCGTCGTTGGGCGCGCGGATCACGCCCGGCTGCCCGCCCATGGTCCAGCCGAAGTTGATGGTGGGGTCGTCCATGTCGCCGGCGCGGACGTTGGTGATGAGGAAGACGGCGCCGTCCTCGCGCGACTCGTCGCGCAGCCGGAAGACGCCCTCGCCCAGGCCCTTGAAGGCCGTGGTCGGGGCCTGGCCGTGTATGCCGCGCGCGCCCGTGTCGTAGACCTTGAGCCGGCCGCCCGAGAGCTGCTTGGCCACCTTGGAGTAGATGCCCTCGCCGGCCACGAGCAGGCTACCCTCGACCGAGGTGGTGCCGTCGGCGAAGACGGCCCTCACGCCGTCGTCGGTTAGCCGGTAGCCGGTGACGTGGCGGCCCCACTCGATGTGATCCTCGCAGCCCTCGGCGAAGACGCGGCGCATGTCGCCGCGGGCGATACCGACGATCTTGCCGCCGCGCGAGGCCAGGCCCTCGGGCACGATGTGCTCGGTCTGGGTGCCCGTGACGGCGTCGAAGGCGGCGAAGCCCGCCCCGCCTGTCTTGCCGCACACATCCCAGAACCTGGTCCAGGTGGGCGCGTCGAGGACGCCCTCGATGGCGTCGAGCGCCTCGTTTGACAGGCGCAGCCGATAGCCCTGGGCGCGGAACACGAAAGAGGCGTCCCGCTCGAAGATCCGGTAGGGGATCTTGGACAGGCGGAGCGACTGGGCCAGCAGCAGCGAGCCGAGGCCGGCGCCAGAGATGAGGACGGGCTTGGCTGCTGCCATGTTACTGCGTTCCGACTCGGAGTTTGGCGTAGATGCGCAGAGTTGGGACAAGATGTCGAGGTAGTCGGCTGGTGAGAGACTCGGTGAGGCTTTATTCTGTTGACCTTCAGGCTAGCAGCCCTTGGCGACGTAAGCGGCGGCCTAGCCCGTATTTACTTTGGCGTCCGCTAAGTTGAGCTGCCAGGGCTGGTCCCTCCGCCGAGTGGTCGGGGTTGGCTCGGTCTCCGGAAACCGGTTACGCCGGCGTCTGCAACGCCGTTATCAAGCTGACAAATGGCGTCAGGGTCCCATGCCGACATCTGACTTAAGCAACGCCGCAACCCTGTCGGAAACGCCGTCGGCAGGCTCCCAGGTCCTTGCGTGCCGGAACACAATTGCGTCCTCTCTCTCCGTAGGGAGGAGTCGGCCGAGCTGGAATTGGTTCTTCAGCTGAGGCCGGATCGACGCAGAGCCGAGCGCCTCCCGGCGCGGAGTGGGGTTGGCCCGGAATGTGCTCACCAGGTACCGGGGGCAAATTCTCGGAGGTCCGTCTCTCGGATTTAGAGACGTTTTACGCCTTTCAGCTCTGCACCCTTGCGCACTCCTTTCCCTATAGGTACTCCCTATGTTCGAGCCCTTACAGTAGCTCCGGAACCGGTTTCCTCACAGCGGCCACGTCCCGTCCCCCTTCATACTCTCCGTGGCCTCCCTCCACAACGGCCGCCCAAATCTGTAAATCCAGTCATCGCCGAAGCGCCCTCCGATGCGAAACGTTTCCGACGAGCCTAAGCCCATGGACCGTATCAGCGCCCGCCACGGCTCGTTTTCCAGCTGAGTGTCGCAGGCAATGCTGTCCGCCCCGAAAACGTTGAAAGCGTATTCCACCTCGGCGGCAACTACCTCGCGCGCGTAGCCCTGCCGCCAGTGCCGGTGGTCGATCATGACGCCGATGTCCGCCTCAAGAAACTTGGGGCCCGGCTCCTCCGTCTCGTCACTCTTCTCCTTCCCGTCGCCCCCGTCGGTCGCGATTTCAGTGACGGCGGTGGAGAGGTCATAAGAGGACGGATCCAGCGGCTTCCCCCAGCGGAACTCGTTAAAGCCCGCGAAGCCAATGACTGTCCCGTCTCGCAGCGTCACTACCATGAAGCTGAAGTTTCCCTCGGCCCGCTTCGACGCCCAGCGCTCGAGCCGGCCGAGATATTCCTCCACCGCCCCGGTATCGGGCGGCGTAAAGGGGTTGTTCTCGGGCGCCGAGAGGAGAGCCGCTATGGCGGGCGCATCGGACGGGACACCGCTACGGATGATCAGGCGAAACGTCTCGATGCGGTGGCTTGGA
>Ga0247771_1000479_pt1 | contig 12597 bp, 11 predicted proteins | sample UWRJL197509C6_FD_179948 | JGI IMG/M metagenome (GOLD analysis project Ga0247771, IMG submission 179948) | Plant litter microbial communities from Arlington Agricultural Research Station in Wisconsin, United States - UWRJ-L197-509C-6 | ecosystem: Environmental > Terrestrial > Plant litter >...
CCACACCGCCGCTCAGGTGCACACCCTTGCCGATCTGCGCACAGCTGCCCACCGTAGCCCAGGTATCCACCATCGTACCCTCATCCACATAAGCCCCGATGTTCACGTACGAAGGCATCAGCACCACGTTGCGCGCCAGGAAAGCGCCGTAGCGCGCCACCGCATGCGGTACGGCACGCACACCCAGCTCCTTGTAGTTTTTCTTCAGCAGCATCTTATCGTAAAATTCGAAGGGCGCAACATCCCAGGTCTGCATCGGCTGGATCGAGAAGTATAAAAGAATTGCCTGCTTCACCCACTCGTTCACCTGCCAGCCATTTTCCGTCGGCTCGGCCACGCGGAGACGACCCTTGTCGACCTCCTCGATCACGGCGCGCACATCGTCCTGAAAGGCCTGGTAGGTAAGCATCTCGCGGTTTTGCCATGCTTGTTCGATAGACTCTCTTAACTTCATCGCAGATTTTTTTGCAAACATAGGTACTGCACATGAAAATTCTCGTTCGTTTGCCCAACTGGCTCGGCGACCTCGTGATGTCCACAGGCTTCCTGCACCAGCTCCCGCATTTTTTCCCGGGCGCCGAGTTGGGACTCATCGCCAAGAAAGGCATTCACGAGCTGCTGCCCTTCCTGCCGCCGGCCCAACACCAGTATATCTTCAGTAAGGAAGAAGCAAAGGGACTGCGCGGACTCCTGAATTTCGGAAGGCAAATTAAAAATACCGAACGCTACGACCTCTTCTTCTGCCTGCCCGATTCCCTCTCCACCGCCATCGTAGGCGCGGCCAGCGGCGCCCGCAAGCGCATCGGCTATGCAAAGGAAGGACGACAGCTCCTGCTCACCCATGCCTACCGCCGGCCTGGCGGACTGCACCGCGCCGAAGAATACGTGCACCTGCTCCAAAGCTATACGGGCATCACCGCCGACCCGCCCACGGTAAAGCTCCATCACGATAGTGCGAAAGGCGATCATATAGTCGTCAACATCAACTCAGAAGCGTCCTCGCGCCGCCTCACGACAGACAAGGCCGTGAGCCTGCTCACCTGCGTACGCGGCAACAGCAGCCAGCCCCTCGTGCTCATCGGCGCACCGAAAGAAAAAGCGTTCGTCGACAGCGTGCTGGCCGCCCTGCCCGATACGCGCAACATCACCAATGCCGCCGGCACCACCACGCTGCCCGGCCTCGTGAGCCTGCTCGCCTCCGCACGGCTGCTGCTCACCACCGATTCGGGACCGGCCCACCTCGCCAATGCCCTCGGCACCGACACCGTCGTGCTCTTCGGCGCGGGCAACGAGCACCACACGGCGCCCTACGGAGCAAAGGGCCGCAGCATCATTCGGCTCGGCGAGCTGTCCTGCGAGCCCTGTCAAAAAAATATCTGCCGGCGATTTGAGACACCGCAGTGCCTCGACCGACTGCACAACGATACCATCATCAGAACCCTCGAACAACACGCAGCACTATGAGCGACCGCAGCTTTTTCGATGCCGAGGTGGAAGCCGCGCTGGGCGTGCTTCGCAGCGGCGGCATCATACTCTATCCGACCGACACCATCTGGGGCCTCGGCTGCGATGCGACCGATGCCGAGGCCGTAAAACGCATCTATGCGCTAAAGCAACGCAGCGATGCCAAGAGCCTCGTGATCCTGCTCGCCGACGAGCGCAACGTGAACCAGTACGTGGCCGCGCCCGACCCGGCCGTCTTCGATTTTATCGAAGCCCAGGAGCGACCCACCACCATCGTGTTCGACCAGGCCCTCGGCCTTGCGCCCAATGTTACGGCGGCCGACGGCTCGGTAGCCATCAGGCTCGTGCGCGATGAGTTCTGCCGCCACCTCATTAAAAGATTACGCAAGCCCATCGTATCGACATCGGCCAACATCAGCGGATCGCCCGCACCCGCAAGCTTTGCCGAAGTGGCGGAGGCATTGCGCAGCGGCGTGGATCATGTCGTGGCCTGGCGGCAGGATGATGAAAAGCCGGCCCAACCCTCGACGATCATCCGCTGGAAAAATGACGGTACGACGGAGGTGATCCGGCCGTAGGCGAGGGGCGTCCCCTTATCTTTGCCGCCATGGATATTTCTTGCAGCAGGGAGGAACTGGCCATTTTCGAAAAGATCGCCCGGGCGGCACAGGAGCTGGGCTACCCCTGCTACCTCGTAGGCGGCTTCGTACGCGACAAGCTGCTGGACCGGCCCACCAAGGATGCCGATTTTGTTTGCGTGGGCGACGGCCTCGAGCTGGCAAAGACCGCCGCGAAATATTTTAGCCCGGCCCCGCGCGTGAGCTATTTTAAAAACTTCGGTACGGCCCATTTTCGCATGCCCGACGGGTTCGACCTTGAGTTTGTAGGCGCCCGCCGCGAGAGCTACCGCGCCCACTCGCGCAACCCCGAAGTGGAAGCCGGCAACCTCGCCGACGACCAGAACCGCCGCGACTTTACCATCAACGCCCTTGCCATCAGCCTGAATAAGGAAGACTACGGCTCGCTGGTCGATCCCTTCAACGGCATGGACGACCTGCGCCAGCAGCTCATCCGCACACCCCTCGATCCCGAGCGCACGTTCAGCGACGATCCGCTGCGCATGATGCGGGCCATCCGCTTCGCCACCCAATTGAAGTTTCATATTCACCCCGAAACCCTGCATGCGATCAGGGACGGCGCGGCACGTATCCGCATCATCTCCAAGGAGCGCATCGCCGACGAGCTGAACAAAATTGTGATGAGCAGCAAGCCATCCATCGGCTTCAAGCACCTCTACGATACGGGCCTCCTGCAGATCATCTTCCCGCAGATGGTGGACCTTGCCGGCGCCGAGTACATCGACGGGCTGGGGCATAAGGATAATTTTTATCATACCCTGCAGGTGCTCGACCACGTGGCCGACCGCTCCGACAACATCTGGCTGCGCTGGGCCGCCATTCTCCACGACATTGCCAAGCCGGCCACCAAGCGCTTCGAAGAGGGCCATGGGTGGACCTTTCACGGCCATGAGGTGGTGGGCGGACGCATGGTGCCCCGCATCTTCGAGCAGCTGAAGCTGCCCCTGGGCGAGAACATGAAATACGTACGCAAGCTGGTGGAGCTGCACCTGCGCCCCATCAGCCTTACGAAGGAAAACATTACCGACAGCGCCGTCCGTCGCCTGCTCTTCGATGCGGGTGCGGACATCGACGACCTCATGATCCTTTGCGAAAGCGATATTACTTCCAAGAACCGGCTGAAGGTGCGGCGCTACCTCGCCAATTTCGAGATCGTGCGCCAGCGCTGCCGCGAGGTGGAGGAGAAGGACCACCTGCGCAACTGGCAGCCGCCCATCACCGGCGAGGTGATCATGGAAACCTTCGGCATCGGCCCCTCGCGGCAGGTGGGCATTATCAAGGATGCGATCAAAGACGCCATCCTCGACGGCCACATACCGAACGAGCAGGCGGCGGCCTGGCAGTTCATGCTGGAAAAGGGCGCCGAATGCGGACTAAAACCGGTACACTAAGGCCGTTTCATTATATTTGACCTTCATTTGTATTTGAAAAATACCCCATGGCTATACTGAAATTCAGGGTTTATCTGGAAGAGGACGACAGTGTGTACCGCGATGTGGCCGCCCGGCATAAACAAAACTTTTTCGACCTGCACGAAGTAATCCTCAAATCGTTCGAGTTCGACAGCAAGCACGCCGCTACTTTTTACAGGAGCAACGACAACTGGCAGCGCGGCCGCGAGATCAGCCTCGACGTGTACGACAAACCGTACAAGGCGCCGCCGCTGATGATGAAGGAAACGTCGATCGGCTCCGAAATAAAAGACCCGAACCAGAAGTTCATCTACGTATACGATTTCAATAAGAACTGGACCTTCCTGGTGGAGCTGATCAATGTGGCCAAGGAAGAAAACCCCAAGATCACTTACCCTGCCCTCGTGCGCAAGGAAGGCATAGCCCCGAGCCAGTACGGCACCAAGAGCCTGCTGGGTGAGCGCTTCGCCGACGTGGAAGAAAAATACGACCTCTCCAAAAATGCCGAAGGCTTCGGTGAGGAAGGCGAGGGCGAATCGGAAGACAGCGGCACGGAAGAAAGCGGACTGGCCGATGAGGGAAGCAGTGAGGAGTTTTAGTTAGCAGTTTTCAGTTGGCCCACCTTCGCTGAAGCTACGGCGGGCGCTGCCCACCTTCGATAAGATTATGGGGGATGCGGCCCGTCTTCGCTAAAGCTCCGACGGATGAAAAATAATTTAATTTTTAAAATATATATTTTTATTGCATCTGCCGGAGGCGATTGATTTATGGCGAATAAGCGCGTCATTATTATTGGCGGACCCACCGCATCCGGCAAGACCGCGCTCGCCATTGCGCTGGCGCACAAGCTGGGTACGGAAATTATTTCCGCCGACAGCCGGCAGTGCTATCGCGAGCTTGACATCGGCGTAGCGCGTCCCACGGCGGAAGAACTGGCCGCCGTGCCGCATCACTTCATCGCCGAATTTTCCATTCACCAAAAGCTTACCGCCGCCGATTTCGAAAGCTATGCCCTTCAAAAAACCGCGCAGCTCTTCGAACGCCACGACGATGTAGTGATGGTTGGCGGCACCGGGCTTTATATAAAGGCTTTTTGCGAAGGACTCGATACCATACCCGCCGTACCCGAAACCCTGCGCGTAGAACTTTTGCGGGCTTACGAAACCAATGGCCTCGCCTGGCTGCAGGAGCAGGTGGCGGCCGCCGATCCGGAATTTTACAAAACCGGCGAGATCAAAAACCCGCACCGCCTCCTGCGCGCGCTCGAGGTAATGCAGGCTACCGGCAAATCCATCCTCAGCTATCGCACACAGGAAAAAAAACAAAGACCCTTTCACATCGAAAAGCTTGCGATCGCCCTGCCGAAAGAAGACCTTCACCGCAACATACACAACCGCGTAGATGCCATGATAGCTGCGGGTCTCGAGGATGAAGCGCGGAGCCTCATTCCGTATCAGCACCTCAATGCCCTGCAGACCGTCGGCTACAAGGAATTTTTCGATCGCTTCAACGGCCGGCTCACGCGCGAGGAAGCCATCACCGCCATCAAGACCAATACCCGGCACTATGCCAAGCGGCAGATAACCTGGTTTAAAAAAGACACGTCCTTTCGCTGGCTTGGCCGCGAAGAGATAAGCTCGTTCGAATAATAAAATTCAATTGATCAGGGCAGCTGCCGCTCGGGCAGATAGATGTAGAAGGAAGCGCCCTGCTGCTCCTGGCTACGCGCGAAGATCAGTCCGTGGTGGTTGTCGACGACCTTTTTGCACAGCGCCAGGCCGATGCCCGAACCGGGGTAGAACTGGCGATCGTTGAGCCGCTTGAACATGCCGAAGATCTGCTCCGCATATTCCGAATTAAAACCGATGCCGTTGTCCGTAAACACCAGCTCGTAATAGCCAAGCGCCGGATTGAGGCCTGCCGGCAGGTCCCCGCCCTGCACCCGGCGGCAGCCGATGCGGATGACCGGCTCGCCGTCCTCCTTTAAAAATTTCAATGAGTTGTTGATCAGGTTGTAGAACAGCTGCGTCATCTGCAAGGGGATCGCTTCAAGCACCGGCAGCGCGTCGCTTTCAATCACTACATTTTTTTGGGTGATCATCAGCTCCAGATCCTGCAGCACCGTTTTCAATACCTGCTGAAGGTCCACCTGCTCCAGCGCGTCTTCCTTCTTCAGGCTCGAGAAGCCGAGTATATCCTTGATGAGGGTGGACATGCGGTAGGCCGAGCTGATGATCTTGCCCAGCTGCTCGCGTCCTTTCTCGTCGAGGCGCTCCGACTGCGTATCCTGCAGATAAGTGCCGAAGGAGCGGATCTTGCGCAGCGGCTCCTGCAGGTCGTGGCTGGCGATGTAGGCGTATTGTTCCAGCTCGGTATTGGAGCGCTCGAGGTCCCTGATGTTCTCCTGCAGTTCCTCGCCGTATTTTTTCAGTTGCGTAATGTCGTGAAACGTGGCGGTGACGCCTTCTTTCAGCCGCGCAAGCGAGATGAGGAACCAGAACTCGATATGATCGCGCTTGTAAAAAGTTTCGAAGGTCACCGGCCGGCCCGTATTCACTACTTCCACATACCGGTTGAAGAGATCGGAACGCAGCACGTAGGAGGGAAGCTCGGACAGCTTTTTCCCGAGCACATCGGCCGCATTCAGCTCCACCAGCTCGCACATGGCCTTGTTGATGAACTCCACGCGGAAGTCCGTGATCTTTCCGTCTTTCTTGACCGCCTTGTAATGAACGATGCCGTTCTGCGAGGTGTCGAGCACCGATTCGAGAAAGCCTTCCAGCCAGCGGCGGCGGCGCGCCATCAGGAAGTGGGAAAGAAAGGTGAAGAGGATGATGCCTACGCCCAGCACGCCGAAGGCCGTCGTAACGAGGTTTACATTGTGCACCCAGTTGTCCAGCTCAAGCTTGCGGTTCTGCAATAATTCTTTTTCATGACCGATCGCTTCCTCTATCAGCTGGTGCACGCGCCTGATCTCGGCCAGCCGCCAGTACTCGCGCGCATTCACCATCTCCCAGTTATTCTCGTGCAGGAGCGTATCGAGCTGGGTGGCGATGATGTATTCCACTTTGTTGAGAAGCTGGGTTTGCGACTGGTTGTCTTTCAGCAGCACGTGGAGGTAGGCGATCTCGGGACCTATGCTGTCCGCATCGGTGCGGTACTGGTGAAACATTTCGTGGAGGCGGCCGGTATCGAGGTTGGGGCTGTAGAGCTGAGCGCTCTTGAAATCGGTGGCCAGGCTTTCAAAGGTCGTGATCACCTCGCGGGTATGATCCACGAGGCCCGAGTAGCTTTTCATGTTGTTGAAGGAAATCCTGTTGAGCACAATGACCGCTACCAGCAAAACAAAGGAAACGATAAAGGCATACAGGGTTTTCTTCATCATGGAAAAACGCGTGAGATTGATGGGTTGTTACGATCGCGGCACTAAATTAATCGATTCGTTTTCAATCGCGGCAGCAGGCTAAAAAAAAGGCGCCTTGCGGGCGCCTTCGAATCTTTTAATTTATGCGTCCTAGATCTTAACGCCAAAGGTCAGGAAGATGTTGCTGGCGGTATTTTTTACCTGGGCGCCGCTGTAGGGCGCGCTGCTCAGGCGATAGGCATAGTTCACGTCCTTGTTGAGCGAATACACATAAGTAAGGTCGATGAAGAAGCCCTTGTCGCGGTAACCGAGGCCGCCGCTCAGGTTTAGCTTGCTGCCTTTTTCGCCGTTGAGATTTTTGTAGGGATTGCCATAGTAGGCCGCGCCGAGGCGCACCATCACGGTCGTAAATTTAAGCTCGCCGCCGGCACGCACGTTGAAGGTGCTTTTGTACGCCGCGTCTATCGAGCGGTTCAGCTGCTTCAGGTAGGCGCGGTCGGCCTCGCTGGTGCCGGAGCCGTCCTCATTGCTGGCCGCGCTGAAGGACGAAGCCTTGTAGTTCACGTATTCCACATCGGCGGTAAGAAAACCTTTTTGCTTGCGTACGTCCTGCACCTCGCGCAGCACATAAGAAACGCTGGCGATGGCGCGGTAGGGCGTGGCATAGGTGTAGCGGAACCGCGAAGGCGCGCCGTCGGTATAATCGTTCGAGTAATCGCTGAGCACATTGCCCTTCTCCACGTCGGCGGTGATGGAAGTTTCGTAGCGATCGGTGAGGGTGTAAAATGTAGGCGAGTGAAGGGCGAGGCCGAGGCGCCAGTATTCCGTGGGCTTGTAAATGAGGCCGGCCCTGAGGTTGATACCCAGGCCGCTGGTGCGGAGGGTTTCATTCACCATGGCATAGTTGAAATGATTGTTCGGATTGCTGGTGGCATCGGCTTCCACGAACTCGGCATCGCGGCGGTAGTGGAGATAGGGAACGCCGATCGAGCCGCCGACCATCAGCTTGTCGCGCAGGTTCACGGCCACGCCAAGGGCCATCTCGTCTATGCCGCCGGTGCTGTGGATAGAGTTCTGCTGCAGCAGTCCCGAGGCAAGCAGCGCGGCTGAGCGGCTCTGGAACTGGAAGTTGCCGTTGGTGCCGCCACCGACGGTGTCGATCCAATAGGTATTGAAGGCGAGGCTCGAGCCGAAGGGATAGTTGCCCGACAGCGCGTTGCCGTCCTTGACATTATTGTTGCGGATCTCGTCCAGGAACTTCTGCGAGTAGGAGCTTTGGTTATTCTGTCCGCGGTAGAAGATGTCGCTGTTGAAATCGGCCGTGCGGTTGTAGGCGATGCTGAAGGAGGTGTTGCGCACGTTGCGGGTATTGTTGTTTCCCGTGCCTACTACGAAGCCGGTGCTGCCCCAGCTGAACTTGTCCGAGTTGCGGCTTTCGGTGCGGCCGAAGTAGGTGGACTTGGTACGGCCGAAGCGGTAGGAGGGGCTGAGCACGAAGTCGCCAGTCTTGTAAAAGGCAAGCCCGGCGGGGTTTACAAAGGAGGCGCTGATATCGCCGCCCAGTGAGCCCATGGCGCCGCCGACGGCCTGTATGCGGGCGCTGGAGCCGGGTGCGTACCAGGCATAGCGCAGGGCATCGGCCGGTTCCTGTGCGCGCAGGGCGGCAAAGGAAAAGAGGCTGGAAAGTATGAAGATGATCTTTTTCATATCGGGGTTTTAACGCTGTAAAATGGGTCGGGTGCGGACAAAGAGGTAGCAGGGATGAATATCATCCGGGGTTGACGTCTGTGCCTTATGGGGCAAGCGGACTAGAAGCGGCGTGCGGGTGCGTTGGTGCTGCCCGAAGAACCGGAGGAGGAGCTGGAGCTGCTGCGCGGGCTGCTGCTGCTATTGTTGCTGCTGTTCGAACTGTTGTTGTTGTTCGAGCCGCTGAACGCGTTGCGCAGGAAGTTGCCGGCGTCGCTGCCGCTGTTGCGGTAGTTGCCCGTGTTGCGGCTGCGGTTGTTGTAGTTCGAGCTGCTGTTGTTATACCCGTAGCTGTAGCCATGTCTTGCTCCGCGGCCGTTGGTGGCGTTGGTCGACTGGTTGTAGACGCCGAGGTCGAAGGTGCGGGGCCGGCTGTAGAACGATGTGCGGGGCACGATGGCGATGACCTGATGGCCGTAGGGGTTGTAATAATAGTTCCAGTAGCTGTAGGAGTTCCAGGGGCTGTTGTAGTCCAGGTAGCTGTTGTAGTAGTGGTAGAAGTAGGGATTGTAGGAGTAGTAATCGTCGTAGAGGCCGGAGTAGCGGCGGTCGCGGATCTTCATGCGGAGGTAACGGTCGTCGCGGTAGGCTTCGTCGTTGTTGCGGTATTCGTTGTCGTCGCGGTTGTCCTGGCGCACGTATTCGCTCTGGGGCCGCGCAGGGGAGAAGTAAACATCGTCGGGTGTCTGGCCTGACTTATATGCGGTGGTACAGCTGGCGAAAATGAGCGCAAGCGATAGAAGGGGTAAAGTTGCTTTCATGACAGATGTTTTTTGAATTAAGTAGATTGTTTTGCCACCTGACAGTAAATTTCTGCAATTTGCTGTTAAACAAAAGATAAAGGTCGGCTTTTTTCTTTAAACCCTAAGACATTGACAGCGAACCGTTCGCGGCCGGAAAGCTAGTTGGAGGAAAGGTAGTTGTAATCCTTCATCAGCACCTCCAGGAAATCGAAGGGCGAGAGGGTCGTTTCGATCTTGAGGTGGCCCTTGATCTTGTAGCTCGCCATCTCGGCCAGGTTGTAGTCGTGGCGCTTGCGAGCCGTGTCCAGTATGCTTTTGAGGGAATTGATGTCGCGGTCGGAGAGCTGCATCACCTGCGGGAAGGAGGGCACGTAGCGGTCGGAGATCTCGAGGAAGATGGTATCGTCGAGGCTGGCGGGCTGCTTCGTATCGATGAGGATGGTATGGGCCAGGATATCGCCCAGGCGCTGCTGCTTGCGCGTATTCACCAGGATGATGTCCGTAAAAAGCAGGGCGATGCCGCCGGCGAAGCCCCAGTACATCTTGGGTCCGTAGATCTGGGCGGCGGGCAGCAGCACGATCATGATGAGCAGGAAGAAGTCGGAGGTGCGGATGAGCCAGCGGATGACGTACTGGCCGATGCTGGGCCGGCCGCCGTTCTCGCCGATCACCCGGATGCCCAGGATCTTCTTGCCGATGCTTTGACCGCGCATGGTAATTTCGCAAACGAGGTGATAGATGAAAAAGGGGAGGAGGAGCAGCAGCCCGATGGCCTGCCGGTTGTAGAGCGCGTCCATGCCCGAGCCGGTATGGTTCTCGACGGAAGCGTAAAAGCGGAGGGCCACGATCAGGTACACGATCTGGATCACCAGGTCGATGAGCCAGGACAGCAGGCGGCGGTAAAAGGCCGGCGACACGAACTCGATGTCGATATTAAAATTTGTGGCGATCCGTACGACGCTCATATTCCTCCGAATTTAAAAAGGTTGGCGCAATAAAAGCACGATCCATTCTGTTGAATGCTGAAAAATACTATTTTACAAGCTTAAACGAACTATACGCGCGAAGGATTATTCATAAAGAAAAATAAGGACCGCTGGGAACAGCTGCAGCAGGGCGGCTCCGCCGATGCCGACGAGATGGCGCACGACTTCGTGCAGCTCGTCGACGACCTGGCCTATGCCAAGACCTTTTACCCGTCGAGCCGCGTTACGCGCCTGATCAACTCGCTGGCGTCGCGCATTTACCTGCGCATCTACCAGAACCGCAAGGAGGAGTCGAGCCGGCTCGCGCGCTTCTGGCGCTACGACGTGCCGCTGACCATAGCCCGCCACTACAAGATCCTGCTGTTCTCGCTCTTCCTGTTCGTGCTCTTCTACCTGCTGGGCTTTCTCTCCGCCATGTACGATCCCGGCTTCACCCGCGAGATCCTCGGCAACAGCTATGTAGACCTCACCGAAAAGCATATCCGCGAGGGCAACCCCTTCGGCATTTACCAGTACGGCAACGCCATCCTCGCCTGGTTCTACATAATGATGAACAACGTGATGGTGTCGCTGCTTTATTTCGTCGGCGGGCTGGTGGCCGGCATTTACTCGCTCAAGGGCCTGGTGCAGACGGCCATGATGGTGGGCGTGTTCAACTATATGTTCGCGGCCAAGGGCCTGGGCGCGGACTTCTTCCTGGCCGTGATGCTCCACGGCCTGCTCGAGCTCACCTCCATCGTGGTGGCCTGCGGCGCCGGCATGGTGATGGGCACAAGCTATTTTTTCCCCGGAACCATCGGCCGCCTTCAGGCATTCAAGAACGGCGTGAAGGACGGCGTGAAGATCGTGATCGGCGTCGTGCCCGTGTTCGCGCTCGCGGCTTTTTTCGAAGGCTGCATCACGGGTTTCTACAAGATGCCCCTCGTGCTCAACATCATCCTGCTCCTGTTCTCGGCCAGCCTTATCGCCTGGTATTTCGTGATCTACCCGTATCGACTAACCCGAAGGTTCAGAGAGGAGACCGTACCGACCCCGCATGCGTAAAGCCCCCCGACATAGTTTGCTTTTCCTGCTGCCCCTGCTGGCCGCCCTGCTGTGCTGCGGGAGCGCCCGCGCCCAGTTCGACGAGGATACCACTGACAGCATGCGCGTAGAGACGCCCGGCGTGCAAACCTTCGACACGACAGCCCTGGCTGCCGCAATACATGTACGCTCCGTGCCCGACACCAGCCTGCAGCGCCTGCGCGCCAGCGATGCCTACTGGTATGCCAACACCGCCCCCGAACGCAAGAAGCAGGAGCAGCGAAAGGAAAGCTCCGGCGGCCTGCGCATCGGCAAAGCGCTCAGCACCCTCATCTGGATCCTCATCATCGGCACTTTTATAGGGGTACTCATCTGGTACCTCGCCTCCAGCGAAATACGGCTCTTCCGCAAGGCTTCCCCACCCATCGACATGAGCGGCAGCGCAGAAGATACCGTCGAAGATATTTTCTCGCTCGACTACGGCAAGGCCATCGCCCGCGCCGTGGCCGCCGGCGACTTCCGCCTCGCCATCCGCCTTCACTACCTCTCCACATTGAAAGACCTGTCGAACCGGGGACTGATCAACTACACGCAGGAACGCACCAACAGCGAGTACCTGCAGCAGATGGCGGGCACGCCTTACTATCGTTCCTTCTTCCGCATCACGCGCGATTTCGAATACAGCTGGTACGGCGGCTTCCGCATCACCGAAGAAACCTATGCCCGCGTGCAGAACGAATTTGCTGACTTTAAACAACAGCTGCGCTCATGAGAAAGGCCCTGCCCTGGATCGTCGGAGCGGTGGTAGTGCTGCTCGTGATCGTGCTGATGGCCGGCAACCACCGCGCGCGCAGCCGCCGCCTCGACGAGCGCATCACCCTTCGCGAAAAAGACCAGATTCCTTACGGCACCGCCGCGGCCCGCAGCCTGCTGCCCGGCTTCTTTCCAAGTGCCCGCGTGCTGACCGACAACCTTGCGCCCGTCGCGGTCAACGACATGTCGGATACGGGCGGCAACGAGGCCGTGATCTATTTCTCCTCCTACTTCGGCGCCGACGATGACGATCTCTCGCAGCTCCGCCAGTATGCCGCCGCGGGCAACTCGGTCTTTATCGTGGCGCGCGCCTTCTCGCCGGCCGCCTCCAGATTTTTCGGCTTCACCTACAGCGAAAGCTATTTTTATTTTTCGGGCGATGCGGACGACAGCCTTCGCGTGCGGCTC
>Ga0247771_1000480_pt1 | contig 12595 bp, 13 predicted proteins | sample UWRJL197509C6_FD_179948 | JGI IMG/M metagenome (GOLD analysis project Ga0247771, IMG submission 179948) | Plant litter microbial communities from Arlington Agricultural Research Station in Wisconsin, United States - UWRJ-L197-509C-6 | ecosystem: Environmental > Terrestrial > Plant litter >...
ACCCGTACTGGGTCCATGTCCACATCCTGGAGGAGGTCATCCGCCGGCAAGACAGCGCCGTTTGGGGCATCTGCGGGATGGTGCGGCACCTCGAGCAGAACCGCGAGCCGCCCAGCGCGCCGAACCCGAACTATGCTCGCCTACACGACATCGCGCGGCACGCCATCCATGTCTGGGAGACGACGGACCTGGCGATCCGCACCCTCGACCACATGCTGTTGCAGCACGCGCAGTTCCTGGACGGCAGGCCGCAACCGCAAACTGCGAGCGCCAAAGACCGCGCTGCCGCCGCGGCGCACGCGACGGTGACGCGGCGGTTCCATTTCTTCAAGCACGCCATGCAGAGCCTTGGCCACCGCGCCGGCGCCACCAAGGAGCGGATGCTCAACGAAATCCAGCTCGCCTTCCACGCCGTCGCCCAGTACGACTCGCAGATCGCCGTCGAGATCGGCCGCGCCACCCAGTACGACAGCTTCTGCATGAAGATGCTAGCCTTCCTGACTCTCACCTTCCTCCCCGCCACCTTCGTTTCGGCCCTCTTCAGCATGTCATTCTTCGACTTCGACCCGGACAACGGCTGGGCCGTCTCGGACCGCATCTGGATCTACTGGGCCGTCGCCACCCCCATCACTTGCGGCACCGTCCTCCTCTGGTTCTTCTGGCCGAGGGTCTTCCCCCCGGAGGTCGTCGGCCAGGTTCGTATCAAGCCTAGGGGAGAAGACTCAGCTATGCGACTGGAAACCATAGAAATCACCGAGGAGCTAATGACTAAGTCCAACAAGTACGGCGCCACTATGATGACCGTCTAATCGGCCGGAATACCCGCTAGCTTAGATAAAACCAATTCAATACGTTGCCGTTTCGAATAATAAAAAGAGGCAATAAACCACCAACCAACAAGATGAACACACTAGGTCCTATATCACCCAGTGGGCGGAGGTGGTGTGAAAGCGTAGCACCTGTAGTGCTGTAAATCGGCGGAGCTCCTGGTGTTGCGGCTCTACCGCCATCGTTCGAGCGTCGGCACAGATTAATCCCGCGCCGCGCCGCTTTAACGGAATTGACCCAGTTGCTATAGCCTTTGAGGACTTGAGTAGGCGTTGACTGTAGACCTAGCAGTCACCTGCTAGGCACCCTCAAAGCGGCGCCACTAGTCACCTTAGTAGGCGACTGTAGCAGCGTCTCCTTGGTGCTGTCAAGCGATTTGACAATGTGGGGCGATAGCGGTATTAGCGTGTCTAGACACTACCTATACAAACTATGGGGGGGAGGGGCGTATAGACATTCTGGCGAGAATTTGCGGGTGTCCGGACACGCTAAGGGGAATCCTACAGAATAGGATTTGCAGATGTCTGGACACGCTAAAGGGAATCCTGTAGTATAGGACAACGCATATACAACGGGAAACGGGTGGACGAAATAGATAGACGATTGTACAACGGGGAGGACGACTCTAATAGTCCTAGAAACGGCGCTTTTGCTGCTTACAACGTGCTCCTTTTAACTATTACCTTCTTAACAGGTTGTGTAACTTAGCCTCCCCTACCCCCCTTGCCGCCTTTCTCCCTGCTTTGACCCTTTCGAACCACACTAGGGGCCCATCAATCTCTTCCAGGCGTACATCAAAGCCAAATCCAGCAACCTCCCCTCTCTCATCAACGCGGAACTGCGCCCGCAGACAAGCCTCGGGCCGCAAGTGGCCGGCGCGAGTAAGCTGGTCGATGTAGGCCCAGCCGACCCAGAAGTCGCCCGTGACGTGCTCGAAGAGGACGTGCATCGTCAGCCCCGTGACGGCCTCATCAGCGTTGGACTTAGTGGCGAGAACGCAGCCGTCGTCGTCACGCGTCGGGTGTGCTGCCGAATCGGGCGGGAGGGCGGCATGCGTGCAGTTCAGGTACAGCGTTATAGCCCCGTATCCTGCATCGACGTAGGTGCCGGTGAAGTTGGCGAGGGGTAGGGGAGCGGGGAGTGGCGGGGACGGAGCGGACGGGTACAGGACGCGCGGGCAGGCGGCAAGGAAGCCATCGCGGGCGTTTTCTTGGAGCTTGCCCCTGGATCCAGTGTCAGCGACTCCTCTTCGTCGACAAGGCATAACCCCGGATTCCCGCCGAGGAGGGAGGGGAAGGGGACGCACCGCGCTTCAAAGTCAAACCTCTCACCCTCGTTGACGCCGAGGAAGTCGTACAGGACCTTCCACACCACCACCTCCTGCGCAAGGCTCGCCGCGTTTAGCATGGTGACGATGGCAAACTCCCTCCCCGGGACCATGAGCATGTTGGCGGTGAAGGCGTTGACCTGCCCGCCGTGGAAGTAGACGACCTCGTCGCGCACCACGCCCGCCTCCCACCCGGCTCCGTACCACACCGGGCCCGTCCAAGGCCCGTCAGCCGGCACGACGACGTTGTGTGGCGCTTTGAGCAGCGCGTGGCCCGCCTTGCTGACGGGGCCGGCCTGCCGCATCATGGCGGCCAGGTAGCGGGCGTAGTCGCGCACGTTGGAGACTTCAACATTAGGAGTCAGTTTCGCCTTTCTCAAAAGAGATTTGAATGAGAAGGATTCCAAGCCTGGAAAGACACTCGTCTTTGTTCGCCGGAAACGCCCCAAGGGGTCGAGAAAAAAACTCCTAAGGTTGCATACTGATGGCGCCGGCGCCGGCGTCGGCGATCAGGTCGGCGTGCGGCAGCGCCGCAAAGGCCGCGCTATCGTTGAGAAACCAGTACTCGGCAGCGAAGTCGGCGGCGCGCCCAGCGGCGCGCACGTCGGCCAGGCCGAGGAAGGTCGAGCCCATGCCCCACGGCTTCCAGAGGTGGTCCCGCAGGAAGGCGACGAGGGGCCGCCCCGAGAGCACCGACACAACGTGCCCCAGCACGCCGTACATGATGTTGGAGTACAGGAAGCGCGTGCGCGGCTCGGCGGCCATGGGCAGGTGGCGCAGGTTGCGGGCGAGGTGGCGGGCCGAGGGCACGTTCATGGAGAGGTCGTGGCGCGGGTAGCCGGTGCGGTGCGAGGCGGCATCGAGGAGGGTGACGTGGTCGGTGGCCCAGCGGGAGGACAGGACAAAGTCCTCGCGGAGGAGGGCCGAGATGGGGGTTGTCCATTCGAGGGGGGTGGGCGATGAGGCGAAGGGCTCGGCGAGGGGAGTGGAGGTGTTTGCCGCCGAGGGGTCGATGAGAAGGGAGAGGGCGGCCGACGTGAAGGACTTGGTGGTGCTGCCGCAGTAGAAGAGTGTATCGGGGGTCACGGGCTTGGAGGTCGAAAGGTCGGCGTAGCCGAAGCCCTGGGGTTGTTAGCTTTTAAATCCGGCTGTACGAGACGCGCCCGATCCCATTCGCAACCAAGGGAAAACGCTTGTCGTCCATGCTGCGATCGAAGTCGGGTCATACCTTGAACCAAGTCTGGTTCCCGTCAATGATACCAATCGCAAGGCCGGGGCAGTGCCACTGCTTCATCTTCGCCTCGATGAAGGCCTCCAAGTCCTCGGTCACGAACGGAATGTCTCCCGATACATGGCGGGCGGGGTCCGGCCCGACCCGATCAGTTAGCAACGGCTTCTGGGCATCTTCTCCAAGGCACGGAGAGAGCACCAGGCCCAGGCTTAGAGCGATGAGAAACGCCCCGTTGGTCATGATGGAGATGCGACTACCACATTAGATGGAGTTTCATGATGTGAAATTGTCATGGACGCAGAATGGCCACTTGAAGTCGGGCAACGCGTCAGCCTCTCGGCTCCGGTCCGTGCCCCACTCCGGCAGAGCCCACCCACAGAACCGCAGTGCCGCCGCCGTGATTGGTTGGGGCGATGTCATCGCCAAAGGGTTAGTCAGGTATGAAAGCACAGCTTTAGTACAGACAACCTCGAAGCTCTGTGAACGACCCGTAGTGTTATCGATGAGCCAAAACTTCCAGGTGACCCTCGAGGCCAGAGTGAACCTCAAGGCTCCTCAACCCTTGATGTATTTGGCTGGAAGGTGATCCGAATCTCTGGCTATCCCCTTGCCACCGATGCCTGCTTGTCAGGTTCCTTCAAGCCTCAAAACCGACTCGGGCCCGGAGCGGGTATGGCCGGATATGCAGGACGGGGAGCTACGCCGAGTCGAGACGAAGGACGAACTGGAGATCCTATGAAAAGATAAGCAAGGCTCCTCAGACAATACCAGAGGCTCACATCGAGGCTCGTGTCCCGTCTCCAGGGCCATTGTCGAGGGTGAACTCGGCGAGATTGCTTTTCTTCTCCTGCAGATTAAGGATGTTCTTTACGAAGTTAGAATGGCGTTGGGCGATACGAGCGACATAGTTGCCTACTTCTTCCACCGAAGCTTTCACCACATATCGGAAGACCCTCACGGTACGGGTCTGTCCCATGCGGACCGCTCTGGCCACGGCTTGCTCCTCCACAGCAGGGGGCAGAAGTCGTCTTCCTTGACGAGGTCCATCAAGTCTCGCAATCTTGTTCCTCATCCGCGTCTGACGCGACGCCGGCAAGCGTAACACCGCAGCTACCTTGATGGAGGATCCCGTGATTGCAAAGCCTACGGAGTTTTAATGAGTTTTAATATAGCCGAGAACAGGATGTTGTACCTCTTAATCTTCGACTTCTTGGCGCTGACAACGTCGCCGATGTCTCTGGCGCATCTCCTGAGGATGTCATTGTACAGAGACCGTTCGTCTGGCCGGAGTTCCACAGTGATACTATGGAAGCTCGGGTCCGGTACCTCTAGGAGTTCAGCTCCCAGGCGTAGGCAGAGAGTACGAGGAAGAGCGAGTAGAAGGGTTGGATTCGGCGTGTCCCGACCAAGCGGTTCGAGAGTGTGCCGCCGAAAGACAGAGGGTTCCGCGAAGGGTTCGACATGGAGGAACTTCAGAAGTGACAGGAGGTCTTCTAACCGGTTCTGGATTGGTGTACCTGTAAGACACCACCGTCGCACCGAATTGAGACCTCTCGCGGCTTGGAACTGCTTCGAGGATTGGTTTCGAATCCAGTGAGCTGTGGACTATATCGGTCTCTGTTCTCAATCGATCAACGCGGTGGCATCATCTCCTCGCTTTCATCCAGAACGACTCAATACCACTCGATCTTTGGCAGTATGCCTTGGCTCGTCTTGTCTTTTACGACCACGGTGTTCGTCGTGAGGACTATGTCATGGTCAACCATGGTGTCGGTTCATCTCGGCCTATTCCGACCATGAGAGACAAGAGTCTTCACAGACTCCTCTGGGAAATGTCTAGGACATCGTTAATGAACACCTTGCACCAACATCGGACATCTCACCTCGCCAGTTCTGCTTTCCACACATCCAAGACCTCTGGATCGGGCGAGTCAGTAGTGCCCTACCTGCAGGCAGAGACATGGATAACTTGCGGGTGGACGTCACTACAATGAGGGTGGCCCTGTTCGGGCGTTGCGCATTTTCGGCCGACGAGGGCTCGGATGCAAGCTGTTGAGCGGCCCCAAGAGTTGCATAGTTGCCTTGAGCATTGCTAGGGTCTTGCCGAGACCTATGACGTCGGCGAGAATTCCGCCGCAAGAATATGCGGGAACGGCGTTCTTCGGCCAGCAAAGGACGTTAGTTTCTAGAACTGGACCGTACTTCCAAATGTATATATGTGGCCGTCACAACTTGTGTACTTACGGTATTCTCGTTAGATCTATCAAATCTTGAGCCCTTCCTGGCAAGCCTCGTGGCATTCTCTTTGTTGGATAAACGTAACGGCTGCAATTTGGCGGCTTTAATCCTCAGTCTGGCCGCTTTAGAGGTTGGGGTGGTGGACCTTGTCGTCCTTCAACCTGGTGTTAGTAATGCCTGCAGTGCGAGAGCAGTTGGCCACCGTGATAGCAAGCTGGGAAGTGCTATGCTGCGTGGCCCAGACGGTTCGCGTGGATGGCCATGCGATCATGGCGTGAGATGGGAAGTGGCGGGGAGCGCGGCGCTGTCGGCGACACGTCCCTATTTCCCGGCGTCGAAAGATCCTGGAGCCGAGTCACGGTGACGTTACTTGCGGCGTCGACGGAGGCAATGAAGACGCAGTTGCCGGTAAACGGGATTTTGTAGGCTGTGCCTCCGGCTAGGGCGGCAAGGGCGAAAGGGGGGACGGCGACAACAAAGACAGCAGTGAAGGATAACACGACGACAGCATGTCTAGGAAGACCGTAGTATAAGCTGAAGGTCGACTAGAAGAACAAAGCCGTAGGACAAGCTATTTCCTCATGTAACCTATAGCTTCTAGTGTTGACTCGAAGCCTTTCGGATTACCCAACCGTAGTATTCCAAGCCGCCGTCGTTCGCGCCGAGAATTTGCAAGTCCAAGTCCCACAAACCCTGCTCGTTTAGCAAGATCCTCATAAAATGAGGCTGCCTAAAAGTGACGTAAAGAAAGACACCGTCGTCTGAGAGAAGCCTGTGGACCTCTCCCATATATTTACTCGTGTTCTCCCTTACATCATCGGGCGGGCTCCATGGGCTTCCGTGGATCATGGCATCCAGCGTCCCTTTGTCGAAGGCGACACCGATAGATTTGTCGGCGAGCTCGGCCATGTTCCGAACATCAAGACACCTCCAATCTATACCAGGCTTGTCCTTATGTCGCTCTGTCATCGCCTCGACGACCCTGGTCGAGAAATCGACGCATATTTGGCGGGTGTAGCCCCGCGAGTCGAACTCCAACGGAATGACCTGAAACATGACTCTACTCAGCCAGGGCAGAAAGCGGGGGAGGTGAAACAAGCGACTAACACTATCTCCTGAGCCGAGATGGAGAATCACCGGGTCGTCGGCGGCGGAACATCCCGGGGCCTCGAAGAGGTTCCGACGGAAGAACTCTCTCAGGTCGGCGAAGGAGCGGAACCATTCGTGTGTAGGTATGTCTCCGTCCGACTTGGAGTAGTGTTCGTCCCAGTACTCCGGTTTGCTGAGCGCCTCGTCGTCGCCGGCCATGCTGACGTGGAAGTCAAGCCAAGATCTATGACATGTCTGTCACAGCGGGGAGGAGAGTTTAGCGCTTTGACTAGACGAAGATTGGAAGTGCCGGGCGGTGTGCGGCGTCGGGAAAATGTAAAGTCCGGCCCTGTTGGGTGCAGAATCGCAGGAGCTCGTATCAAGGGGCTGGTTTCTGTCCAGTGGAGCTCCAGGCTGCGCCGCCCTGGACACTCTTGGCGCTTTTCTGGGGGCTGCTACTGGAGCTAGCCCGACGGGTGCGGGCCGTGGCGTTGGGTCAGGCAGCCGCCGAAACCAACAGACCCTCAGAGCCGCGTGTTGGCGACGGCGACCCACTGGCCACGAGGCACAGCAGCCCCGCCGTAATTTGTCCTGGCCACCGTTGAAATGGATCTCCCCACCCCCGCCTCCCTTGCACCGTGATTCCTGCGTTTCAGGCGGTACGGACCGTCGCCTCTACCACACACCTCGTCCCGGAAGCTTGAGGCCGGCTGTCTCCATTTCGCCAGAAGGTCGCCGCGCTCCGCCCATGGCCATGGAAGAAGGCGGCATCACCACAAGCCTCTACCCGAGACCTTGGGGCTGTCAATCGTCAAGCGTTTGTGGCGAACAGTGAAGCCCTCCGCGATGATGGCAACGACCCGCCCTCGGCCTCGGTCCTGGCTCGCGAGGATGTTCCTGACGAGAGTCGGATGCAGGATGTAGGGGACCCCACGCTGATTTGTGTGCTGGAAACATCCATTTGCCGTGAAGCCGCTAATGTCGCAGAGCCAACAGCTCACGACCGTCTCAACCGCACATAAGGCCCACGACGCCAGTGATGGATCCCTGGAGACAGACGCTGCCTCCGGGTCGATATCGGAATCTGCCTACCGCGACGCTTTCACGTCTCTTGATGAAAACCAGAAGCGAGACTTGACAGCAGGATCGACGGCGAAGGTTCTCTTTGAGAAGCTACTCGAGGAGGATCAACGTCAACAAGAGAAGTCCCTTGTCCGGAGAGGACTGAAAGCCGCAGATCCGTATCTCAAGAAACTGAAGGTCGGTATAGACCTCGCCAGTCCCTTCGTTAGCCTGAATGCTCCAGCCGGAACAGCCCTCGGGCTTGTTAATGGCGTTGTCTCGGTAAGTCAGAGTCGTTAATGACGGTATTCTTCCCCACGCCACCGAGGTACTTGAGCTAAGGGATTGAACCCGTAGATCGCAGTTGCCGTCTGCGGCGCCAATGAAAAGGTGCCCACCAACATCAAAAAGTTGCTGCAGTTTATACCGGCGATGGATCGTTGCGACGAAGTGGTCGGATTCGGACACGGCTCACTACGGATAGATGTACGCCATGTAAGTCATGACAGAGTCCCGATCATTCACTCGCTGTTTTGTAATGTTGCTGAAACGACCTACAGACGCTCGTCAAGATGTACAAGGAGCTATTTCTCTTCCACTTGAAGACCATGGCCCTCTTTAAGAAGTCGAGCTTTAGCGCAGCGATGAGCCTCCTGAGCGCAGACGTTACAGCCCACGTCGACTCCTTCAACGAGAATGCGACGATTCTGGACCACCTCTTGAAAACGGAAACGTTTGCAGCCACACAAGAACTCAAAGAGGGCATGATCGACGGTCTAGGTGAGTTGCCGATCCTTGCTAGGACAACGAGGCCCGCCAGATTGATATTTCCGCAGTCCGGGCCACTTTGAACGCCGGGCGAGACAAGGAGGAGGCGTATCACAATGAGTTCGAGAATTACTCGGACGAAGGGTGTGCCTGGATCGAATCCGACAACGCCTTCTCTTCATGGGCTTCGGACTCTACCGACCCCGGCGTTCTGCTCATGCTGGGAGACGTGGGATGCGGCAAGACCATAACAACCGTTCACGTCGTGAAGCTCCTTCACGAAAAGCACCCGATTGTGTGTTGTTACTTTTGCAGAGACGACCACTCAACAACCGATCTTGGAAACATCTACCGCAGCCTCCTCTGGCAACTACTCCGTCAGAAGCCCGATCTCAAGTACGGCTTCTATCAGTGGCACAACAATTCGAACTCCCCCATCGAACCAGGCAGGTCTCAGAAGCAGCTTCGCGAGTTTCTCTCCGTCTCGATTCTTTCATCTGCAACTCGAATATTTCTTGTCCTCGACAGTTTGGACGAGTGCGAGGGAAAGAACCGGAACCACCTTCTTGAGCTAATTCAGGAGCTTCTTCAGAAGGGGGCGCGACTCAAAGTATTCCTGACGTCGAGGTACGGCCACGAACCAACGTCGATCCTCTGGCACAACACCACCAAGGTTGAGCTGCGCCCATCCATGCAGAGGGACCAAGCTATTGCGAAATACCTTGTTGCGAAGAGCAGTTTACCTACGGAGCTTCACGAAACTGCCGCCAGAGAAATTGCCGCGCGAGCCGAGGGGTCCGCCATTTGGCTTCGCATCGCGTCCGAGTATATCCAGAAGACTCACGCCATCACCACTGCCGGCTTGCACGAGGCGCTGAAGCGCCTGCCATCATCGGCCGCCGGCCTCGCCGAGCTCTATTTCAAGTTGTTTGAGAGGGCGTGTGAAGGTCTGGCAGAGAACTACACGCTTCTGCAGGCAGCCCTCGAGACCTTGGCAGTGTCGCGTCGTCCGCTGAGCTTGGATGAGCTCGTTTGTGCTTTAACTCTGGGCATGGAAGACACGGGCGTCATCGCAACCATCTCGGATCTGGAGCGCGAGGCTCCGGCTGTGGATGTCCTGAATTTTGTTCGCCCTTTCGTCAGCACTGCGGAGCTCAGGGTCGGAGGGTCCACGGTACTCCGTCTTGTTCACCAGTCTCTCAGAGAGCTGATTCTTTGGGGCCCGCCCGAGAGTTGGCACTCGATCGGACGAAGAAGGCCGGGCCGACAATTACAACAGCGGAACGAGCGATTGACGGAACTCAACACGCGTCTGCTTCGGTCCTGCATCAAGTATCTCCTCCTGAACGACTGCGAGGAAATGAAGTTGGTGGCTGGCATTCGAGACCAGGACGACGATGACGGTCTCATGCACCTTGGCGCCGACATCTTCGACGACTCTGACAGCCAACGGAGTATCCACGGCAACACCAGGTCGGATCGCTACTTTGACCCGGCCGAGCTGGGGCTGGGTCATTTCTTTGCCTACGCCGCCTCGTTCTGGACGTCACACTTCTCGGATGTGACGGACGAACTACGGCCGCATGCGGCGGACTTGCTTACCCTGTGTCGCCCGGGCTCGCAACGCCTCAGCAATTGGGTCTACCAGTGGCATCGGCCTAACGGTACCCAAACATCGGAATCCCCCGAGGTCGTCCATGCTGTTGACTTGGACCCTCTCGTCGTCACGGCCATGTTTGGTCCAGCGGCCTCCTTGGTCGACCTCATGCTCACCTGCCATCTCCGGCCCCCCGAGTTCGTCCTGGATTCGGTATGGAAGGCATTGAGAGAGCTCAACGGACGAAACGAGGTCAAAGTCATCTTAGAGTTCGTCAAGCATGACCAAATCGGGCCAATTCTCCGTCACCCTGCCGTCTTCGAGCACCTCACGGGTGGGGTCGACTGGCGCGCACGGGACACGCCCGACTGGCAAGAAGTCTTTTGTGTGCTGACCAAAGCACTGCGCGAAGAGCTCTTGAAGTCTGGCAACAAGATCCTGTGTCTCGCGGCTCGCCGTGGTTGTCTGGTTCTGGTGAAGCAACTCTTCGAGGCTGCAGACCAAGACTCTGTTTTGAAATCGGCCATCCTATGTATCGACATGAAGGGGAAGGGCACCGGGAACTCCCAAGTTGGGCTTGACCAGCATCAATCAATCGGTCAGGCCGCCTGGGAGAGCCACGCCGAAGTCGTCCGCTTCTTGTGCGAGCAAGATGGTACGCAACATCACCTGCATTACGTCAACCATGCAGGCCACACCGTCTTCCACCAGTGGGCGAGACGGCACGACCCTGAGGTTTTCGGTATTCTTTACCGGCACTGGCCCGAAGGTATGCGTCTCAAGGACAACGGCGACGACGGGCCCATCATCGAGGCCATGTGGCAATTTTCCGGGCCGGAGGAGGAGCTGATAGGGCTCCTACGAGTACTGCGCGCCGAAAGCGGGATTGACTTGAGTGGGAAGCATGACCGGCCGTCCATGACGCCGCTGCTAGTAGCTGCTCGTTTGGCCAAGGTCGAGGTGAGCAGGTTTCTCATCACCGAGTGCTCAGCAGACATATATTCTCTTCTGGGCGTCGACCCGGAGACGTCGACGCCTTTCTTGCGCGTGAGTGTAAGTTTGCCGGGCGACCAGGGTCTCCACGGCGAGGAAGAGCTGCGTAGGGAGCTTTGTTCTTTACTGCCCCTAGCATTACTGGCAAGTTCTTTAGTCTAGGTATATCATGGTAGGAGTACTGGGGTAAGCAACTAGTACAATGTATGCGCGCTTGTCAGCGCGTCTAGCGGTGTTGAGACGATTCTGAGTAGATGGTGTTGCTACTGCTTTCGCCTGTAAGGGTGTTGTTGCTGAGGTTGGGAGCCTTTTGTTGCCATCCCATTACAAGTAGAGTTGCTCTGGCGCCTTGGGTGGCTTCGAGCGAGTTTGAGTCTTGAGTAACGTAAACCTCTCTTTTAGGTTCTTTCTCTCTTGCCGTTAAAACGACTACTTTTCAAGTGGAGTACCAAGCTTGCTGTCGACGTAACCCAATTCCAGAGAACATCTCAACCCAAAGTGGTCGCTCCATGGGAGTGGCGTCACCGTTCCGTCGGACCACTCATTGCCACTATCATCCTCATCGCTCTGCTCTGACGCCGAACTCTCAATGCATCCAGGTTCAAGCGTGTCGATTTCTACGCCTCTTATCCCCAGCACGGCAATCTTGTCGAACCGCCTGGCGGGGTACGGCGTCTTGACCCCAACACCCCAAGTGAGCCCGTCCTCTTCCGGCCGCAGCTCCGTCCACACGTCCACGAGCCCGTTCTTCTCCACCAGCGCGTCGTCGTCGGGAAGCGTGGGGTTGAAGTCGCCCGCGACCAACCCGCGTCCTGTCGCTCTCAGCGTGGCAGCCACACACCCCAGCTGCGGCGGGCGCAGGCTGGGCCTGTCCGACAATGAGTCAAGGTGCACGTTTACGAGACACACGTGCCGAACACCGGGACCGGAGCCGGAGCCGGTCGATGGCGGGGCGATCTCGCAGCAGAGCGCGTCACGCCCGTAGCGGCTCTCGTACCGGATGCGCCAGACGGCGCCGAGGGCGGCCCTGGTCGGGTCGTCGCGGGAGGGACCGAAAGTATGGCGCGAGAGGAGCGTGACGGTCATGAAGGGTGCCTCGGCCCAGTATTTGGCGTCGACCTCGCAGGAGTAGTAGTTGTCGCGGACCCAGCCGTCCTGCGCGAGGTGACGCATGGCCTGCCGCGAGACCTCCTGGAAGAAAACGACGTCAGGCGCGGTCGGACGTGCCCTGACCATGGATAGAATGCCGGACATGCGTGCCTCGTGTTCCGGGCCAAATGCGTCAATGTTCCATGTAACAAGGGACAGCCGCAACAAGTCTTGAGAGGCTGGGCCCGGAGATGCGGTCTCTGAGGAGACGCTCCGGTCCACCGCGGGCAACCGGGTCCATGAGCTCGAGGGGGTGTCGAACACGTGCCAGCGAAGGATTTCGACCGGGGGAGGCGACTAGGGTCTGTCCATC
>Ga0247771_1000481_pt1 | contig 12580 bp, 9 predicted proteins | sample UWRJL197509C6_FD_179948 | JGI IMG/M metagenome (GOLD analysis project Ga0247771, IMG submission 179948) | Plant litter microbial communities from Arlington Agricultural Research Station in Wisconsin, United States - UWRJ-L197-509C-6 | ecosystem: Environmental > Terrestrial > Plant litter >...
CGCCAGTTTCAGTACGAGAAGGGTCAGAGCCGCATCGGGGCCACGCCTTGGGAGCATCCCGAGCTGTACGTGGAGAACTCGCCCTTCTTTCACCTGAAGAACGTGACCACGCCGCTCGTCATCATGTCGAACGATGCCGACGGTGCCGTACCGTGGTATCAGGGCATCGAGTTCTTTACCGCCATGCGCCGGCTGAACAAGCCCGTATGGCTGCTGAACTACAACGGCGAAGCCCACAACCTGGTGGAGCGCCGCAACCGCAAGGATATACAGATACGCGAGCAGGAATATTTCGACTGGCTGCTGAAGGGCGCCAAGCCCGCACGCTGGCTCACCGAGGGCGTGCCCGCCGTGCGCAAGGGCCGCGACTGGGGCCTGGAGCTGGTGGACGAGCCGGTGAAAACGGAAGAAAGCGCTGCACCTGCCGTACGCAACTAACGGTGACGGCTATGCGAATATTATAAATTTATAAATATTAAGCGGAGGGAAGGCTGATGAACTTTACCAGGCTGCGCTTGGCGATGGGCAGCAGCGTTTCCTCTACCGGAAAATTCAATCCCGTTTCGATGCTGTAGACCGCGGGGTTGGGCAGATCGCTGCGGCTCCTTATGAGCGTGTACTTGATCTGCTCGTAGGTATTGACCATGCTGCGCTGCGCCCGCTCCACGTAAGAGGTCTTGATGCTGCGGAACCGCTCGTGGTGCTTTTCGAAGATCGACAGGCGGTACTCGTACACGTGGGTAGCCTTCGTGTTGCCGGCGCTCAGGAAAAAATAGCCGGCCTGTATATCCAGCGGCACGAGGCCGATGGGCGTGATGGTAAGGTTCCCCTCTACAAATTCATAGATCTCGGCACCGTTGCTGATGGTGCTCTTCATTTCCGAGGCGGAGTAGTTGATGATCTCCTCGAGCTGCTGCATCAGGTCGTTGTCCTCGATCATCTGCTCGTAGAGCACCTGCAGCTTTTCGATCTGGATGCCCGTGAGTTTTTTGGGGAAATGTTCCTGGAGGTATTTTTTATTCTCGCGAAAGGCTACGAGGTTGTTGTAGTGAAAGATGAGGTCGGCCAGCTGGGGATAGAGCTTGCTGTCCTTGAAATATTTACTAACCTCCTGAAGGTAGGCGAGGAGGGTGTACTTCTTCAGCTCAAAATCTATATAGCCTTCGGCAAACCAGGTTTCGGATAGCTGCTTCATAGTTTAAAAGATTTGTTAGCCTAATTTACTAAATCGCGGCATTAAATGGAAGACCGCTTTATCTTTAACTATCCCTTTAAATCTCATGCCATGACCCGTATGCTTTGCCTGCTCCTGATCTGTGGACTCGTATCCTGCAAAACGACCACCTATTATATCGTTCGCCACGCGGAAAAAGAAACCAGCGCCACCATGGGCGCCGACGTGCCGCTGTCCGCCACCGGCCGCCAGCGCGCGGAAGTGTTGAAGCAAAAGCTTGCCGGCAAGCCGATCGACCATGTGTATGCGACCAACTACCTGCGCACCCGCGGTACGGCCCAGCCCGTTGCCGATGCCCGCGGCGTGACCGTAGAAGTGTACGACCCGCGCGACTCCACCTTCCCCGACCGCGTGCTGAAAGTGCCTGCCAAGGCCGTGCTTATCGTCGGTCATTCCAACACCGTCGACGACCTGGTGAACCGTATCTCGGGCCACAGCTACCTGCCCGCCGATCTGCCCGACTCCTCCTACGGCGACCTGTTCATCCTCCACAAGAAAGGAAAGCATTTCCGCTATACCCACAGCCGCTTCGACCTCTGGTAGGAAGCGAGTGCGTGGAAAGAGAAAGACAGCAAAAACACGAAAGAGATATAGATACATTTTATTAAATAATTTTTAATAAAATGTATCTATATCTCTTTAAAATAACTGCTGCGCCCGCCTTCGCTGAAGCTACGGCGGACAGGAAAAACTAATTAATACGAACGGTCGGGTTGAAAGTTCTCGAGCTCGCGGGCTACGGCGGTGAGGAAGGTAGCGCCCAGGCTGCCGTCCACGATGCGGTGATCGTAGCTCATGGAGAGGTACATCATGTGGCGGATGGCGATGCTGTCGCCCTGCGCCGTCTCTACCACCACGGGCCGCTTCTTGATCGCGCCCACGGCCAGTATCGCCACCTGCGGCTGGTTGATGATCGGCGTACCCATCAGGCTGCCGAACGTTCCGACGTTGGTAAGCGTGAACGTGCCGTCGGAAATATCTTCGGGCTTCAGCTTGTTGCTGCGCGCCTGATCGGCCAGATGGTTCACCTGGCGGGCAAGACCCACTAGGTTCAGCTGGTCGGCATTGCGGATCACGGGCACAATGAGGTTGCCGCTGGGCAGCGCCGTGGCCATGCCGATATTGATGTCCTTCTTGATGATCATGTTGTGCCCGTCCACCGAGCTGTTGATGAGCGGGAAGCGCTTGATGCAGCGCACGATGGCTTCAATGAACAGGGGCGTAAAGGTGATCCTGGTGCCTTCGCGCTTTTCAAAATCCTTCTTCACGCGGTCGCGCCACATCACGAGGTTGGTCACGTCGGCTTCGGTAAAGGAAGTTACGTGCGGGCTCGTATGCTTGCTGCGCACCATGTGGTCGGCGATGAGGCGGCGCATGCGGTCCATCTCCAGTATTTCTACGTTACCGCCATAGGAGGCCGGCTGCGGTTCGGACTTTTCCACGCGGTTCATCGGCACTACCATCTGGTTCTGCTGGGGCTGCGGCGCCGGACTTTCCTGCGCTACCGGCATGGCCGTAGATGCGGCGGGTGATTGCGTAGTGCCGTTGCGGCGGTCGCTTACGTATTGAAGGATGTCTTTTTTTGTTACGCGGCCTTCGTTGCCGCTGCCGGGAATGCCTTCAAGCTCCTGCAGGCCCACGCCTTCCTGGGCCGCGATGTTGAGCACCAGGGGCGAGTAAAAGCGGTTGCTGTTCGCTTGCGCGGCGGGAGCGGCCTGGGCCGGCTGCTGCTGCGCGGGTGCCGTAGCCTGGGGTGCAGGCTGGGCGGGCGTTTGAGGCGTAGCCGGGGCCGACGGGGCCGTGCCTTCGGCGGCGCCGGTGCGTATGCGGGCAATGACGGTGCCGATGGGCACTACGTCGTTTACATTGAAAAGTATTTCGGAAAGCACGCCCTCGGCGGTGGAAGGCACTTCGCTGTCCACCTTGTCGGTGGCAATATCGAGCACGGTTTCATCCATGCGCACGGGGTCGCCGGCCTGCTTGTGCCACTTAAGGATCGTCGCTTCCATAATGCTTTCGCCCATCTTAGGCATAACCAGGTCAACAGTAGCCATATAGCAATAATTCTTTTGAATTGTTTAATCGCCGGCCGCCTGTGCGGTCGGCTTGCGGGGCCCAAAAATAAGCAATCGGGCTTATTCGCCTTCTTCTTCCCGGATAAAGCGGTAAAGCATGGTCAGCGCGTTGTGCGCCGTGAGCTCGATATTGCGGTCGCGGCCGAAGCGGAAAAAATGTTTCAGGGCGATCGTTCGCCGCGCATTGCCCACCGCGATCCATACCGTGCCCACCGGCTTTTCGTCGCTGCCACCGTCCGGACCCATGATGCCCGAGGTTGCGAGCGCATAGTCGGTATGAAGCCGATCGCGCGCGCCGGCCACCATCTCGCGCACGGTTTCCTCACTCACCGCTCCATGGCTTTCCAGGGTCTCGTGCCGCACGCCCAGCAGTTCTTCCTTGGCCGCATTCGCATAAGCCACTACCGAGCCGTTATAGATGGAAGAAGCGCCGGCCCGCGCGGTCAGCAGCTCCGCAATGTAGCCGCCGGTGCAGCTTTCGGCCGTTGCCATCGTCCTGCCCCTGGCGCGCAGCAGCCGGCTCACCGCTTCCTGCAGCGGTATGTCTTCGTCGGCCACCATCCATTCCTTTACCTGCGGTTTCAGTTGTTCAAAAAGGTTGGACACTTCCTCCTCGATCTTTTCGCGCGGCGCCCCGCGGCCGGTGAGCCGCAGCCGCACCAGCCCGTAGGCCGGCAGGTAAGCCAGCTTCACGTGCGGCGGCAGGGCCGTTTCAAACGCTTCGATCGTATCGGCCAGGGTCGATTCGCCCACACCCGACGTGAGCAGCGTGCGGTGTACGACGGCCGGCAGCTCCAAGGTTTCCTTCAATCGGGGAATGACGCTGTCTTCCATCAGTCCCTTCATCTCGTTGGGCACGCCCGGCAGCGATACGTAGATAACGCCGTCCTTCTCGAACCACATGCCCGGCGCGGTACCGCGGCGGTTAGGCAGCACGGTGCATTTGTCGGGCACCTCGGCCTGCTTCAGGTTACGTTCGATGAGGGGACGATTGAGCTTTTGAAAGATGGTCTTTACATTTTGCAGTGCTTCTTCATTCACTACCAATTGCGCATCGAAATAAACGCAGAGGGTGGGCTTGGTGATATCGTCGGCGGTGGGGCCGAGGCCGCCCGTGATGATGATGACCTGCGCGGTGCGGCTCTGGTCTTCGAGGCTGTCGAGGATCTCGCTGCGTATATCGCCGATGGCTATGCGCTTTTTTACCCAGATGCCGATGCGGTTCAATTCCTGGGCGATGTAGGCGCTGTTCGTATCGATCGTCTGCCCGATCAGCAGCTCGTCGCCGATGGTGATGATCGAGGCATTGACTTCTTTCATCTCTAAATCCTAATTTTAGTGCAATGTACGAAGCCATGAAAAAACGGGCCGCCACTTTCCTCTTGCTCCTGCTTTGCCTCGGTGCCCATGCCCAGCTGGCGCAGCGCCTCGATGCCGCTTACGCCCGCTTTGCCGCCGACTCGCAGCTGCGCCACGCCCTCAGCTCGTTTTACGTGGTGGATGCCGAAACCGGCGATCCCGTTTTTGCAAAAGGGGAGGAGACCGGCATGGCCACGGCGTCCACGCTCAAGATCATCACGGCGGCTATGGCTTTCGAATTGCTCGGGCAGGACTTTCGCTACCATACGAGCTTCGGCTATACGGGCACGATCGAAAAAGGCGTGCTCCACGGCGCTCTTCACATCAAGCCCTCGGGCGATCCCACGCTGGGCAGCTGGCGCTGGAAGGGCACGGGCAGCGAGGCCGTGCTGGGGCGCATGGCAAGGGCCGTGCGGGCGGCGGACATCACGCGTTACGATTCGATCGTCGTCGATGAAAGCGGCTGGGACGGCGACCTTGTGCCCGACGGATGGATCTGGCAGGACATCGGCAACTACTATGGCGCCGGTGCCCGGGCCCTCAACTGGCACGAGAACCAGTACGACCTGATATTGCGCTCGGGCGTGGTGCGCGGAACGGGCGTCGATGTCGTAGAAACGAGGCCCCGCCTGCATTTCACGGCCATCGCATCGGAGGTTACGGCCGCGGCCAGGGGCACCGGCGATCAAACGTATATCTACCTGCCTATCGGTAGTTCTACGGGCATCGTGCGCGGCACCATACCGGTAGGAGAGCAGGCCTTCGTCGTGAGCGGCGCCACCCCTTCGCCCCGCGACGAGCTCGTGGCAATGCTTATCGACACACTAACGGCCATGGGTATACGTAAATCTACTCCCGGAATGCGCGCATCCGTACAAGCGCCGGGCCGCGTGGCCGCACAGGTGCAGAACTTGTATGATGAACTGTCGCCGGGACTGGACAGCATCGTGTACTGGTTCATGAAGAAAAGCATTAATCTCTATGGCGAGGCGCTGGTGAAAACGATGGCCTACCGCGTCGGCAGCGGCAGCACGGCCAAAGGAGTGGAGGCCGTAAAAGCCTTCTGGGCCGCCCGCGGGATCGATCCCACCGAAATAAATATCGTCGACGGCTCGGGCCTCTCGCCGCAGGACCGCGTGACCACGAAGGCCCAGGTAACCGTACTGCGCCATGCGCGCCGCCAGCCCTGGTTTGCGGCCTACTACGCGGCCTTTCCCGAATACAACGGCATGAAGATGAAGAGCGGCACCATCGGCGGCGTGAAGGGCTACTGCGGCTACCAGCAATCGCCGGACGGCCACACCTATATATTTTCCTTCCTTGTCAACAACTACAACGGCTCCGCTGCGCGCCTCATCGCAAAGATGTACGCAGTGCTCGACGAATTGAAAAAATAAACCGTCACTAAACTATTTGCCGATAAAGCGGTCTAGACTCACCTTGCCGGGCCCCATGAAAAGAATGGCGATGAAGGCGCAGAGATAAAGGCCCGCAGGCTCGCCGGCACCGAAGAACTGTCCGTGGTGCGCGCTGAACAGGGCTACGCCCATCGCGATGATGATGGGTATGGCGGCCAGCCGCGTGAAGAGACCAAGGATGATAAAGGCCGCGCAGAAAAATTCGGCAAAGACCACGAGCGAAAGCGAGGTGGTGGAGCCGATGTGAAAAGGATCGCCGAAGCGCTGCGCCTTCTGCGCAAAGTGCATCAGCTTGTCGAGGCCGTGCTGCACCAGCAGGAGCGAGCCGAAGCCGACACGCATCACGAGCATGGCAAAGGAAAAGGCATTATCGGAACAGGAAGTGGAGAATAATTTCTTCATGGATGCTTTGAATTTTGGGGCAAGTTTACGCAAAGAATTTCGATCGCGAACGGAAAGAACCGCCTCGCTTCAAAGCCGCTGCTTCCGTGCTGCCGGCGCCGGTTGACGCTCGATGCGGACGATGCCTTTTCCCTCAATTTTGTTAAACGTGCCCGGCCGTTTGTATTTTATGACGTTCTTTGGAACGATGTTTGGCCGCCCTGAAAATAATTAGAACTTTACAGCGTTATGCACCCAATGGTTAAAGGACCTCTTATGAAGAAACTTTTCTTGCCGCTCCTCCTCTCAGCCTCCACCCAGTTCTGCTTCGCGCAAAAGACCTACTTCTTCAGCGACGGACAGGAGAAATTCAACGAAGCCAAGGAGTATTTCCAGAAAGGCCAGTACAACCTGGCCTACCCGATCTTCAAGGAGCTCTCGCAATCGCTGCGCGAGACCGACCGCGTGAACACGCCCGTCGTATCGCAGGAGATCGGCTACTACACCATTGCCAGCGCGCTGATGCAGAACGAAGGCCGCGCCGAAGGCGATGCGCTCGACTACATCTCCCTCACCAAGAACAATGCGCGCGTGCAGATGATGAGCTACCAGCTGGCCGAGTACTATTTCCGCCAGAAGCGCTTCTCCGATGCCGTGGGCCTTTACGAGCAGGCCAACATCGCCAACCTCAATAACCGCGAGGTGGCCGACATGAAATTTCACCAGGGCTATTCCTATTTTACGCTGCAGCGCTTTGCGCAGGCCAAGCCCCTCCTCAACAGCATCCGCCAGATCAAGAGCGATCCCAATTATATCGACGCAAATTATTACTACGGCTTCATCGCCTTCCGCGACCGCAATTTCGGCGAAGCCCTCGAAAGCTTCCGCGTGGTGGAGAACGAACCGAACTATGAAGCCATCGTTCCCTATTACATCGCACAGATCTACTACGCGCAGGGCCGCAAGGACGAAGCCGTGGCCTATGTAGAGAACAAGATCAAGCAGGGCAAGACGCAGTACTACGACCTCGAGCTGAAGCAGCTCCTCGGCCATGCCTATTTTGAAAAGAAGGATTATGCAAAGGCCGCATCCTACCTCGGCGACTACGTGAACCGTTCCACCAAGGTGCGTAAGGAAGACCTCTACGAAGCCTCTTATTCCTACTACCAGGGCGGCCAGTACCAGAAGGCCATCGACGGATTCAAGCAGCTGAGCGGCAAGGAAGATTCGCTGAGCCAGCACGCCATGTACCTCCTGGCCGACTCTTACCTCAAGACCAATCAGAAGGCCAATGCACGCAACGCCTTTCTCTTCAGCTCTTCGAACAACAGCAACCCCACGCAACGCGAGATATCCCGCTTCAACTACGGCAAGCTCTCGTACGAGCTGGGCTACCAGGACGAAGCCCTCAAGAGCTTCCGCACCTTTCTCAACGATTATCCTTCCTCCACCTACCGCGACGAAGCTACCGAGCTTCTGGTAGGCGCGCTCGCCAATACGAATAACTACCGCGATGCGCTGTCCCTACTCGAAAGCATTCAGTCGCCCTCGCCGAGCGTGCGCCGCCTGCTGCCCCGCATCCTCTATGGCCGCGCCACCGAGCTCATTGCCGACGGCCGCCTCACCGAAGCCGACGCCCTCCTCGACCGCGTGCTGAAAGACCCGAACAATGCGCTGGTACTGCCTTACGCCAATTTCTGGAAGGGCGAGCTTTCCTACCGCAGCAACAAGGTTGACGATGCCATACGTTACTATCATGCCTACCTCAATGCCGGCGCGCCCGCATCGGGCGAAGCCAACGAGCGCAACGTGAAATACAACCTCGGTTATACCTATTACCGCAAGGAAAACTACGCCGTGGCCAAGACCTTTTTCGAACCCCTCGCCACCAACGTATCGCTTTCTTCCGACCCGCTGACGCAGGATGCCTACGTGCGCACCGCCGACGTATATTATATGAACCGCAACTTCGCGCAGGCCCGCACGATGTACGATAACGTGATCCGTATGTCCTGGCCCGCCGAGGATTATGCAACTTTTCAAAAGGCCATGATCGTGGGCATCAGCAGCTCCACCGAAAAGGTGAACCTGATGAACACCATGATGCGCAAGTTCCCGCAGTCGAGCCTCGTGGGCGATGCGAACATGGAGATCGCCAATACTTACCTCGCCGACGAACGCTTCCGCGATGCGCTGCCTTATCTTACCAATATCGTGAATGCCTCGGGCAACAGCAGCCTGAAGCCCCAAGCCTTATTGAAGCTGGGCATCGCCAACTACAACCTCAATAACAACGAGGTGGCCATCACTCAATACAAGCAATTACTTTCGAGCTATCCCAACTCGCCCGAAGCCGACGATGCCCTCGACAACATGAAGACCATTTATGTAGAGCAGGGCCGTCCCAACGAATACGCCGATGCTGCACGCCAGGCCGGCAAGCCCATCTCCGTAAATGTGGAAGATTCGCTGACCTATGCCGCCGCGCAATTGCAATACGGCAACGGTAATATGAATGCCGCTCTCGATGCCTTCAACGGCTACCTGCAACGCTTCTCCAACGGCGCCCACTCGACCGATGCGCAGTTCTTCCGCGCAGAAATCTATAATACCCGCAAAGACTGGAACAATGCCCTCGCCGGCTATACCGTGGTGGCCGAGCGCGCACCGAATACCTATGCCGAGCGCGCCGTACTGCAGGCCGCCCGCATCAGCTTCTTCGAATTGAAAAATTATGGCGAGGCCGAACGCTACTACGCCCAGCTGAAGCAGATCACCGCCAGCCAGGAGAACAGGCTGGAAGCCATGCGGGGCCTGCTTCGCAGCCAGTACCAGCTGCAACGCTGGAGCGAGGCGAGCGCCAATGCCAAAGACCTGATCGCGCAAAAGGGCAGCAGCGCCGACGACAAGGCCCTTGCCAACATGGCCATCGGCAAATCGGCACAGATCGGGGGCCAGTACGATGTGGCGATCAGCTCCTTTAAGCAGGTAGTGGCCGTGAACAAGGCCGCCCTTGCCGCCGAAGCGCGTTACGAGATCGCCAACTCCTGGTTCCTCACCGAGCACCTGCCCGACGCGGAGAAGGCCGCCTTCGAAGTGATCAATAAATCGGGCTCTTACGACTGGTGGGTGACCAAGGCCTATATCCTGCTGGGCGACGTTTACTTCCGCCAGAAAGATTATTTCAATGCCAAGGCCACCTTCCAGAGCGTGGTGGACAACAGCCTGAACGCCGAGCTGAAATCGGAGGCCCAGACAAAGCTTAGCCGCGTGGTGGATGAAGAAAGCAAGAGCAGTAAGGTGAGCACGCAATAAACATTAGCCAATATCAATCGTCAATCGTAAGATCCGGCCGCAAGGCCATGCTGAAAAAAATAATCTGCACATGTCAACTTTCCAACGCTACATCAAGTCGCCGGTCCTCGTTACCGTATTGCTGGCCGCTGCCGCCTCCGCGCAGGCACAGGATACGATGCGCAAGAGAGAGGTCAACGTTACCTCGTCGTTCAAGCCCGTGCTCAAGGATGCGGCCAAGATCAACTTCAACGCCACCGCGCCCGTAACCGATACCACGCGGCCGCGGCTCCAGTATACCATCCCCAACCAGAACCTGAGCTTCGGCTTTCAGCCCGGCAGCCTCAAGCCCTTGGCGCTACAGGTGGATACCGGCGGCAAGTGGAGCAACGAAAGCTTTGTGAAGATCGGCTACGGCAGCTTCAAGACGCCCTATGCCAAGGCGGGCATTTCCTTCGGCGACGGCCGCAATGCCGGCATCAGCATCTATGCGCAGCATAATTCCTCCAAGGGCAAGCTGCCGCTGCAGGACTACAGCAACAGTGCCGTGGATCTCGCCGCTTTTTTCAAGGCCGCTAAAAACCTTGAGTGGAACGTGCGCTTCGGCGGCTACCAGGAACAGTACAACAAATACGGCTTCGAACCCAAGAGCCTCGTCTTCCCCAGCGATTCGGTGAAGGTGAAGTTTCAGACCTGGCGCGGCCGCGTGAGCTTTCACAACATCAACAAGACCGACCTCGGAATCTCGTACGCGCCCGAGCTGAAGGTGGACGTGTTCAACGACCAGCTCTCCAACTCGGAAAGTAATACCTATATCAACCTGCCCCTGCAAAAAACTTTGGGTGAAACCTTTGAGGTGGACGTGGCCCTCACCGGCAACCTGTCGCGCTACAAGCCCCAGGGCAAGGAAGGCATCGCCAACAACTACCTCTCGATCGCACCCTCGCTCCTCTACAAAAAAACAAACGTGAACATACAGGCCGGCATCCGGCCGTCGTGGGACAACAGTAATTTCAAGCTGTTCCCGAACATTCTCGCCGAGTTCAACTCCACCGACAAACGCTTTTCCTTCCAGGTGGGCTGGACGGGCTATCTCCGCAACTCGGGCTTCCAGTACCAGGCCCAAATGAATCCCTGGATCTGGGCCCCGGCCAATGTATACAACACAAAGATCGAGGAGCGCTACGCCGGCTTCAAAGGCTCTATCGGCGATCATTTCAGCTACAGCGCCAAGGTGGCCTACAACAAGCTGAACGACCAGCCCCTCTTCGTGAACGATACGATGAGCGGCAAGTCCTTCCGCGTGATCAACGAGCCGGAGCTGAAAGTGATCAACTTCGGCGGCGAGCTGGGTTATACGGTAGGTGAGAAGTTCTCGCTTGTTTCCAACCTCAGCATCAACCAGTATACCGCCCAGCTTAACGACAAGGCCTGGGGCCTGCTGCCGCTGGAATGGAAAACGAACATGCGCCTCCAGATCCTCAAAGATCTTTATGTGAACAGCACCCTCTATGCTTTCGACGGCCCCTGGTCGCTGACCAAGGCGGGCAAAAAGAACCTGCCGGCCGCCATGGACCTGAGCGCCGGCCTTGAATTCAAGGTGGTGAAGAACGTGAAGCTCTGGGCCCAGTTCAACAATATTTTCAACAAGGAATACCAGCGCTGGAATCAATATCCGGTTTATGGGTTCAACTTTTTGGGCGGAGTCGTATTTTCGTTCGCTCAAAAGAACTAAAGTGCTTCCCTTACTTACAAAATATCTGCTTCAATATAAACGCGTCAGCATACCGCATATCGGCAGCTTCGAGCTGGTGCAGGAGCCGCCGCAGCTGCAGGTGGCCGACCACCTGTTCCTGCCGCCGTCCTTTACTACCGCCTACATAAAGCGCGACGGCGTGCCCGAGCACCAGTCCCGCTTCTTCTCCACGCTCGACGCATCGGCCGGCAGCGACGGCCTCTCGCTCTTCGGCGAGCAGCTCCACAACCGTCTGCGCCGCGGGCCCGTGCAATGGAAGGGTTTCGGCATCCTCCGCTATTCGGCCAACGAGATCGTCTTCGAGCCGCAACCCCTGATCCTGCCGGCTCTTCAGGCCCTGCCCGCGCAAAAGATCCTGCGCCAGGACGCGGTGCATCAGGTGCTCGTCGGCGACCAGTCGGTGAGCAAGCAGGCCGTTGAAACCGATGTGCCGGTTCGCAGGCAAAGACGCTGGGCGATGACCGTGGCCTTCGTGCTGCTGTTGCTTGGATTAGCGGCGATCATTGCGCTGTTGTACCAGGGCCGTTTTTTACCGCAGGCCGCGGGAATGCGCCTTCACTGGAATTTCTAGGTTTTTCTCGGGCATCATTCCTGGCTGAATGCGTATTTTGCAGGCGCTTATGTCTACCGTCCACTACAGCATTTGCCCGGTATGCGGCAGTGCGGCCATCAACCCGCTGCTCACGGTCCGCGATCATTCCGTTTCCGGCGAATCTTTCGTTATCTGGCAGTGCAGCGACTGCACCCTCCGCTTTACGCAGGATGCGCCCGACGAGGCCTCCATCGCGCCTTATTACCAGTCGCCGGACTATATCTCGCACAGCAATACCCGCAAAGGTTTGGTGAACCAGCTTTACCAGGAAGTGCGCAATTATACCCTGAATCAAAAAGCCTCGCTCATAGACCGCTCCACCGGCGAGAAGGGACGCGTGCTCGATCTTGGCGCGGGCACCGGCGCCTTCCTCAACACGATGAAGAAGAAGGGCTGGCAGACCATCGGCCTCGAACCCGACGCGGGCGCACGCGCCCAGGCGCAGCAGCTCTACAACCTCGAGCTGGGCGA
>Ga0247771_1000482_pt1 | contig 12560 bp, 6 predicted proteins | sample UWRJL197509C6_FD_179948 | JGI IMG/M metagenome (GOLD analysis project Ga0247771, IMG submission 179948) | Plant litter microbial communities from Arlington Agricultural Research Station in Wisconsin, United States - UWRJ-L197-509C-6 | ecosystem: Environmental > Terrestrial > Plant litter >...
TTTTGAGAAGGCCCTTCAAGCTCGTGATACCGGGAGAGATGCGAGCGTCTCCGGTCTTCTCCCCAAGGGTCGGCGGTCGGAGATGCTCAAACCCGCGTAGGGGGGAGTCTCCGCAAACTGCAGCTCCGGCCTCGACTTCGCCCGGCACTTGCTCGGCATCGTGAAATCCATTGGCAGGGACCGCAAGGAGCAAGCCTCGTCTCGCCTCGTCGGAGATAGCGTGCTTACCGCAGCATCGGGTACTCACTCATCGCTTCCAACCGTGTCACTCCATGCTGTCTTGGTGGTGGGACTTACACACCGGATGACAAAGGACCGACCTCCTGTAGCCAGATATGCCGTAAACAAGTAACTTATTATGTATTTTAACGAGATATTTACATACGTAGCCTGACCTCCCCAGGCCCTCCTCCCTAACCGTCGACCATGTTTTGACCGAGTCGAAGACATCAGAGCATCTCATCTTGTTTCCTCATAGTACTATTTAGGCGTCTTCCCTCAACCCGGCCAGCGTCTAAAGTCGCGTAACTCCATACATCCCCCGTCGCCGAAACATGGTGAAAAGGAAACCGTCCAGACCTCCACCGAACTCGCAAACATCGAAAGCTCGTTCAGGGGACTGGAAACCCAAGAATCCGGGTAAACCACAGGAGGCAAATGGAAACGGCCGTGGGGAGCAGCAGATACTACTAGACATCTTCAAATCCGTCTTCGCGGAAACCCTCTCCTCGGCGACCTTTGCCACGACCCTGCAGGACGTCAAAACCGCCCTCTTCAACCGCGACTTCGGGAAGGCCTTCGGCTCGGAGCCCTTTCTGGACGTCTACGCGGCACGCTGGAGCCCAACTCGTGCGCTCTGCTATGCCTCGATCCTGAGCAGCATACAAGCCTACCTGGAGGACATATACCAGCCCTGCCCAGATGGGCAAGCCCCTGAGCTCTCCCCGCCGGCCAAGCACCTCGCGGTCCTAGCCGTAGGCGCTGCCGCCGCCGAGACGGTCGCCTTCGGCGGCTTCCTGCGCTCGACCCCGGCCGTTGGGGGCTCCCTCACCCTCGTCGACTCGGGCCCCTGGACGTCCATCATCCACCGCCTCCGCGCCGCTGTCACCACGCCGCCCGAGGTATCAGTGTACGCCAGCGCGGCTGCCAAAGCCTCCAACGCCGCGGTCGTGGCCCCCTCCCGCCTCGCTGCCACTCATTTACGGCGGGACGTGCTCCAGCTAGATGGGGACGAGCTGGCTGCCCTCGCCGGTCCGGCCCCCTTGTTGGTCACGCTCTTCTTTACGCTCAACGAGCTCTTCACCTCCGGCGGCGTCGGCAGCACGACGGCGTTCCTGTTGCGGTTGGGAGACGCGGTGCGACCTGGCTCGCTGCTGCTCGTGGTTGACAGTCCCGGGAGCTACTCCGAGACGAGCGTGGGCGCGCAGGCGAGGCGGTATCCGATGCAATGGCTGTTGGATAAGGTTCTCCTCGCGACCGGCAACGGAGGCGGCGGCGAAGACGATGCGAAGAGTGGCACTTGGGAAAAACTCGAATCCCAAGACTCCGTCTGGTTCCGCCTTTCTCAGGGGCTGGACTATCCGATCGCCCTCGAGGACATGCGGTATCAGCTGCATCTGTACAGGCGTCTGTCGCCACCCGAAACTACAAAATAACGGAGGGTATCTCTATATTGCTGTCCTGCTCTGCCCTTGTTTCTCCCAAGGATGGTCCCTTAGGCCCACACCATCTTCTTGATCGAATGCCCCAGGTGCTCGAGCAGCCCAGTGCTCTTCCTCGCCTCGGCTAGGCTCACGATGTCGCCGCCCTCGATGAGACTTTCCCGCTCCGAGCCCGCAAAGCGCGGCTTGCTCAGCAGCGCCAGTCGCTCGATCTCGGCGCAGATGCTGACGACCAGCTGGATCTCGGTCAGCTTGGCCTGGGGCGCAGCGCTTTCGCCTCCTGTCTCGGCGATCGACGTGTGCGCGTACAGCGCCTTAAGCGCTATTCTCTTCTGCTCCGGTTCTGCGCTGGGCTTGCCCCCGCCACCGCTGGCCCTGCTTAGAAGGCTCGCCAGCCCCGCCGCCGGGCCTCCCGGTCCCGCCGTGCGCACTCGCGATGCCAGGCTGGAGAGGGAACGTGTGTTGACGCGCAGGACGTCCCGCGAGCCTGGGCGGTAGGTGATGACGAGGCCGACGTTCTTGATCTCGTCCGTCTGTGTAGACGAGATGGTCGAGGTGATGTACGTGCCGAACTTGAGGTGCTCGACGTGCGCCAGCTCGACGCGCTCGAACGAGGACACCTTATCCAGGTTCCAGTCGAAACGGCAGAGGTACACGGCAGCGTCGGTGAGCAGCAGTACCACCTCCTCAAACGGCTGCGTCGTGAGCGTGTCAGACAGCGGCGGGGATAGCATCGTCCACGCGCCTACGAGCTCTTCGCTCTCGTTCTCAATGACGCGCTTCTGGCAGAGCTCGATCGCCTGCTCGCGCATCCTCAACATGGACACGGCCGGGTCCTTGGTCATCATTGAGGCTTCAAATTCGTCAAAGATCCTATAAGTGACGTTTCCGAGAAGAAAGTCGATGGTGGTCTGAAGGAAGAAGTCGTTCACCATGCTGAAAGCCGTTAGCTGATCTGGTCTCCAGCGAGGGAGACTTGGTACATACCCGTTGAAGAAGCGTGTTAGGGACAACCCGACGTCAGCCAGGGCACCGCGGTAGTCCCTCTTCCTTGTCCTCGTGTAGTCCCCCTTCATGGCCCCGGTGGATGCATACTGCTTCGAGATGGCGTCACCGTTGTCTGCCCAGACGATGTTGAACCAGGTATTGACCTGGTCCTTCTGGAGCATCATGTCGAAGCCCTGTTCCTTCAGCTGCGCATCCAGCATGAATTTTGCAAACGAGCTCTGGCAGACTCCGGTACGGTCGAGACAGTCCATGCAGTTCGTTCTGAGGACGCCCTTTTGCTCCTGCTCCAGCTTCCCGTCTCGCTCCAAGGTGCACCCGAAGCTTTCGATTTTCTTGCCCAAGGTCGAGACTAGCAAGGCCACGTTCTCGAACTTCATGCCCCGGCAAGCCTCGTGAAAGTCGAACCATTCAAAGGGGACGACATCCTCCTGGGCGGCCTCCTCATTCAGCCGCTGCACGCTGCGCTCGTACTGGACTCCGATCTTGGCCTCCGAGCCGTGCTTCTCCACCAGGTTGACGATCTGCAATGACCCGTAACCCCGTCGCATGGCATCAAAGTGCTTCTTGAGGGCGACGTAGTTGGCCTCGAGGGAGTGCTGTATCACCGGCGCGGGCTTGAGCGAGTACGGTGTCTGGGTGAAGAACAGGGGTATGCTACCGCGGACCTGCACAAACGAGTATATCGGGGAAGAGGAATGCATATCGGCCGGCGAGAGGATCTGCTCGGTCTCGACAGCGTTCGCGACGCTGCCCTCCTCGTCCACCCCGCGGCGCAGGTACCGTAGGCCGGCCCGCTTGATCGAACGCCGCGAGATGAGAGTGATGTCAAATTTCCTCTCCGACGCCCGCGTTTCTTCCGCCGGTTCGGGCTCCGGAGGGGGAGACACCGCGGGCGTCGCAGCTGCTGGAGTCGCAGCCTTGTTTCCGGCGAAATCGCTCAGCTCAACTGAATCCTTAGCATCATCGTCAACCTGTGGCGGCCGGCTATCCACGACGAAAGACTTTTGCCCCACGAACCCCTGCATCACAGGCAAGGCGAAGGCGTCCATGCCGCTGTCGATGAAGGGCTGGAGAACATGGCGGTTCCAGAAGTACAGCGGGTCGACCTGGTCGTGCAACGGCCCATCGCTCCGGGCTCCCTTGTGTTGGTTCGCCAGACTCCTCGTGATGTCGTAATCGTACGAGAAGTAGAAGCTGCGCGAGGTACCGAAGAGGATCTGCGTAGTTCGTAGCAGCTTGGGCAGCAGGCTGACCGCCGCGCTGTCCTCGTCAGCGTCGACGGACGTCTTTGGTATCGGTGGTGTTCCGGACGGCCGCTTTGGCTTGCCCTCGGTCGAGTCTCCCTCTCCCGACACCTCTTCCTGCGACAGGGCGGCCTCGTCGCTCAGCCCCATAGACCGTTTCTGGCCCTGCATCCATCCTGCGCGACTAAACCAACTCTGCGCAAAGCGGCCATAACTACCCCTTTTCGAGATGACGTCCTGCGCGATGGTGGTCTTCCTTGCGCCGCCCCGGGCGGCTTCGCTCCCCGACGTCTCGTCGCCGACCTCGTCCGTACCGGCAATCGACACAACCTCGGATTCGTCGTCCGTTTCGACCTCGCCATCTTCCGACCGGTCTGTCGGCTTCCGCTGGAGGTGAGCTACTGTCTTCTGCACCGCTGCGGTTGCTTCGGTGTTGGAGCCGCAAGGCGTAAGGGCAACCTCGGTGGCGACGTAGATGGGACAGCCGCGCAGTACGGCGACCTGCTGTCGACGCGTGATCGAGACCAGATAGCTGTGCCTGGAAACAGTAAAGAGTCCTGTTACGGTACAGACGGTGCTTCAGTAAACGGTGGCGCTAGAATCGTGGACCACGGAGACGCACCGACAACCCCAAACGCCTCAAAGCTCGGGACCGACTTCGTCAGGTCGGAGGCAGAATCTCGAGGGACGGAAGAGAGCGAAGCATCGCCGTAGCGGATCTGGACCGGCCCGCCGGGCCTTTGATCCCTTTTCGAGGCGAGTGGTTGGAGGATCAGACCGTCCACGGCGGCGCAAACAAGCACCTTGCGCGCTAGGCTCGGCATTGTGGGAGGCCACAACTACACGTACGCATCCGGCTCGGGAACCAAGGTTTGGTATAGTCCGATTAGGCCTCTAGGAAGTTGTAGGGGGGCAATTGCTGGCTTGAGGTTTGATCGGAGGGAGGGGCGGAAGATGTGTGGTGGGGGATAACTCACGGCTATGACGTCGAGGGCATAAAACCGACCAAACAAAATTACGGCTCTTTGAGCTGAAGTTGGAGGACCAGCTACGTTAGCAGCAAGAAGCGCTACGAATGGATCGGAAAGTACATCATCCGCAGGGAGTGTCTCCTCAGAGGCACTGGGGACATTACAGAGGCGAGAAACCGGAGTTGAGGTCACAGCTCCGCCATTCGTGGCAAGCATGCGGTGTTTGGTCTCAGGCTAGCTCAAGTGCTTCCGATCCCCTATTTGTCTTCTTTGGGAATTCCGCAGGGTAGAACGGGCACGATGGCATGGTCGGGTGTCGGTTCAAGATCCAGAGTGTCTGATACCAAAGCGGGAACTTGTCGATGGTGCCTTGTGTGCCGTGTGCGCCGCGTTGGCCGCGTTGCGGAGCTTTAACTCGCAGCATGCTCAGCACGGGGCGAAGCCGTCTGGATGTGCTTATAGTGTTGTCCCTGCCTGTAGCGATCTCCAACGCCCATCCATGCCATAGGCCAGTCGCTCCCACTCCCCTTCATCCTCCGGAATATCGCTCAGATCGCCAACCTCTCCACCTTGTCCTTGACCGCTTTGATCTTGCTGTGCAGCTCTGACGCCTCGTTGGACGTGATGGATACGGCGATGACCTGCCGGCCGACGCCGCATGATCGACCAAGGGCGATTTTTGACGAGACGTACACGTAGGGCGTGTTCTTATCCTCGCAGAGCAGCGGCAAGTGTAGGATGATGGCAAGGGGTTCGGTGTCGGCGGCCAGTACGATCAACTCCGAGATGCCGCGGTTGAGTGTCTTGGTGGCCTCGTTGGCGCCCTTTTTGAGCTGCTGGTAGTGGTTTGCAGTCTGCACGAGGTCGAGGATCTCTTGTTGCAGCGCCTCGGGGGCAAGCGGCCACGCTGTCGGCAAGTTAGCAGTCAACGATCAGGGCGGGGTGCGCCTCTAAGGGTCTCACCGGCAGACTCGTTAGCGGCCATGCTGTGGGGGTGTTTGAATGAGCTTTGGTCTAGTCAAATGTCGGACCGAGTGTTTGGCCTGGCGCGACCGACTTCGACGGATCTTCGGAAGAAAAGAGAGGTTATCGAAGGAAAAGAGAGGTTATCGAAGGAACTCCGCAGAGATGCACCTGCGAAAAAGTCAACTGGGGCGGGCCAAAATTTTAGTGGGGTCGCGGATCAAGGCCGAGAAACGGACCAATCGGGGTTCTCACTCAGACTGAACATACGACAAGGAAAAGGTCTCAACGCTAATATAAGATATATAACTCCAGCGCCGGCGGGCGTTGTAGGGCGGGAAGGCATGTGGGAGGAGGATGGAAGACGAGTAGAAGTGAGAGAAGCAGAACCGCGAGAAGCAGAGGAGGGGCTCCTTTTGTACCTGGGGCAGGACCAACCTCTGCGGCAGGCCTGGGGCCCATCGGAAGAAGCTCAAGGCCGGCTCCGCCTAGGGTACGCGCTGTTGCTAGTCGCCCCTATCTAACCTACGAACCAGCCCGAGTTTATGCCCGGGAAGGTGGAGCCGTACCGAGTCAAAAAGGTGGCCGCGAAGGGCCCGAACGCCCGAACGCCAGAGGGTGGTCTCCTGCCGGCGCCATGTCGGGAAGTTCAGACGAGGGCTGCTAGTGATTACGGCAATCCTTGTGATTCCGAGGTAGAGGACATAAAGCTGGACTAGGTAGGACGGTCAGCTAAGAGCGAGGCTGTATGGACGCCAGACGCTCGGCGTATATAGGACTACCTTTGTACCCCTACTCCTTCTAATCCTCGATAATAAGTTCTGTAGTATCTAAACTCTTGTTTCTACTAACATCGTTAATAGCAAACCTAATCAGCTATTGTATGAGTAGATTCTAGGTAGTTAAGTCGTACATACTTACAGCTAGCTACATTCAAGCGACGGAGCGGAATGCTGAGCTACATGTCGTGTCTCTTCTGGACGGTGTGGGCTGCCTATGGATGCCTGGCCTCGCCACCCAAAAAAAGAAATGGCACACCAAAACCTCGCAGCCAGCATAACACCGCTCAAACAATCGCAATAATACTCAAAGCCAGCCAAACTCCAGATATGGGAATTCCTGTATCATCTCTCCCAGACTCTTTTTTCTAGGATTTATTCGACCCCTTGTGGTAGAGTTTTTGGGAAGTCTCGGGGTCGAGGATTCGGAGGTTGATACCCTCCGATTGGGTGGCTTACAGTGGCTACCGCGACTTTTGGTGTGCCACTTTCCGAGGGTACTGCTCCCAGGAACTTGCTTACCTAACATGCCTGGACTTGATAAATGTCCGAAGATGATCCGGGCAAACACCTCGCCAATCCTCATCAACTGCATCCCATCGTCACCAGCTCCCGCAACCGCTTCATCTCGACAAGCTCCATCGCGAACCTCGGCACCCCGGCTCCCTTCCCACAGCCCCTATACGTCTATCCCTCATTTCGTACAGCTTCCACGCCAGCCGTCAAGATGTCCGACTTGTGGTGAGTGGTCTCAAATGCCTCCTGGCTCCTGGCATCTGCCAAAGCTTGCATACACCCCTATCTGCGGCGCCCACCTCCCGAGCGTCTTATTTTCTTCTTTTGCCGTAGTGAATGCTAACACTGTTCTTTTCACAGTCCCCCGTACGCGGTTCGTCGGCCCCCCCTATATAACCAAGACGCGGTCCTGCCGTCGCGAGAAACTCGCGCAACTAACGAGGCGATCAGCCCTTCTTCGGCGCGATGGGTTGTACGGCCGCTATCGTCTTCACCTGCCTCGGCGCTTCGTACGGAACTGCCAAGTCGGGCGTGGGCATCGCGGCCATGGGCGTCCTGCGGCCAGACCTCATCGTCAAGAGTACGCTTCCCTCGGTTCCTCCGGCCGGAGCGGGCTCCGTGTCCATCCCGTCCCCTCGGTGGATCGGTCGCTGACACAGACGCCTCCAACGCAGATATCGTTCCCGTCATCATGGCGGGTATCATCGGCATCTACGGCCTGGTCGTGTCGGTGCTCATCTCGGACAACCTGAAGCAGAACAAGTACGCGCTTTACACGGGCTTCATTCAGCTGGGCGCCGGCCTGGCTGTCGGCCTGGCCGGTCTGGCCGCCGGTTTTGCCATCGGAATCGTCGGCGACGCGGGCGTGCGCGGCACGGCGCAGCAGCCCAGGCTATTCGTCGGCATGATTCTCATTCTCATTTTCGCCGAAGTCTTGGGTGGGTTTCTTGCGACGCTGCGCATACTTCGTGGATAGAGCTAACAAGGCTTCCCAGGTCTCTACGGCTTGATCGTTGCCCTTCTCATGAACTCCAAGGCGTCCCTCAACGTCTCTTGCTAAACACCCCTCGTCTCGGACCGGGATGGCAAGGCTGGCCGACAGACTTCCCTTTTTCCTCTCAAGCGCTTATGCTTCGAGCCACGGAATGGCTGACCTCCTGGCCGGTCCGGGTCCCCGAAGGCGGGCAAATACCTCACAGGGAAGGGAGGGGTCGTTGAGTTGACAGGGCGTCTGCGGGCAAAGGTGTAATGGACCTGAGCAACGGTGGTAGGGGAAACGTACATGTATCATCACATTATGCTCTCGGCTACGTCTTCACCAGGGCATTGGGGTTCTCGTCAATAGACCGGTGATGTAGGGCAAGATTGTAGTCTAACCAGCTGGGTTGTTCTGCCTGACTGAACCAAGTCACCTCTTCGCGTTGTGCATGTTGTACACCACTGGATATCAATCGGCTTTCGAGATGAAGATTCGGTGTGTCTATTAAAACCGGCACGGTAGGGTACCTTGGGCTTTTGCAGTGGTCTCGGGTTCCTCGACGATGCAATGCTGTAATGCTACTCAAGTCGTAACTCGTGGGCCATTTTCACCTCCCGCCTTCGGCAACACTCACCAACGCCTGCCGGCGCGTCCATTACATCCTCCCAAACCGTGGGTATATACCGATATTGAATTAGGGATTTACAGAAGAAGTGAAGCCCGGATGGAAAAGTATTAAACGCGACAGGGCCTCGCTCCCCATCTCTTGACTCAGATCACGTACTGCACCCTGTCAGACAAGATACCCAGAAAGCAGGACCCGGGAAAGGAACGGGACATACCGGAATGAAGAGGTACGGCACCTGCCGCTCATACTCCCTCCACGCCTCGCCGTACTTGGCCCGGCAGCGTGTTATGTCCCGCCAGGCGCGGTGGGCGATCATGCAGCAGAAGAAGACGGGGTAGAACCAGGGGAAGGGGCTCTTGAAGCCGCAGATGAGACCCCAACACAGGGCAAAGTAGACGTCGCACGTGTAGTGCACCTTGCGAGCGAGCCCGTACCAGCCGTCGGCCAGGATGTCGTTGCCCGTGTCCGTCTTGATCGTCTTGGGGTTGTGCAGCGTCTGCCAGGGCAGCTGGGGAAAGGTCCGGCGCTGGATCAGCTTGCCGCTCTCCATGGCGCGGAACCGGTTCTTCTGGCTGTTGCAGCTGTCCCAGACCCAGTAGACGACGAGGTAGCCGGCGTAGAGGGCGGCCAGCGCGGCCCGGTTCCAGCGGTACTCGGCGGGGTCGTGGAGGGCCAGGTAGATGGTGCAGTGGCAGTACGACAGCGGGACGCCGGCCATGTTCCAGAAGGCGAGCATGAAGCCGAACTTCTCGTAGTACATGTCCCACGTGCTCACGATGAGCTCCTCGCCCTTGGCGCAGGCGTTGGCGTACAGGAAGTGCGCCATGACCAGGAAGCCGACCTCGGGCGAGACGGCGCCGTAGCGGTCCCACTGGCGAGCGGCGGCGCCGCACGACAGCAGGAACAGGATGTACCAGGGCAGCCGCACCTCGAAGAACATTTTGAAGTCGAGAATGCCAAAGAGGCGGGGGTTGAGTTCGGCGCCCATGAAGAAGTCGTAGACGACATTGCCCGTCATGCGGTGCTGCGCGCCGCGCAACAGGGCTGAGACGTAGACCGTGACGCTGACCAGGAACCCCGAGAGGATAGCCACCGTCAGGAGGGGACCAAACTCGTCGATGACGGTGTAGAGCGGCACGAGACCCGAGAAGTTCAGGGCGGCGACCACGGCGATGGTGGTATAGAAGGACACGTAGCCGGAGCAGAAGTAGGGGAGCTGCTTGCCGCCCTCGTGAGGGAGGGGCTTGCCGTAAGCCCAGACGCCAGGGAGGAGGCAGTAGCAGGCGACCTCGAAGACGAAAAAGGTCCAGTACATGGCCCAGGCCTTGAGCGAGGGGAAGGCGCCCGTGTAGACGAGGTGGCACAAGTGGCGGCCGAAGTCGGTCCAGCTCTGCCCCTCAGCCGGCACAGGGAGGCCGCCGTCATAATATGTGGCGCCTATCCACATGTACCACATGAGGAGGGGGAAACCGATCATGAGGGCGAAGACGCCCCAGGGGCCGCCGAATTCGTAGTGGCCCGAGAGGTCGACGCGGTGGTCCATGCCGGGCTTCCAGCCATCGATGCACCGGCTGGCGGCGTGACCGTCGGCCGGCTTTGCGCCCTTGACGGCGCCGTTGGCGTGGCCGTTGGCGTGGCCATTGGCATGGCCGTTGGCATGACCGTTGGTGACGGGCTTGGCCGGCTTCGGACGCTCCTCCTTCGCGATGCCCGCGTCGTCGGCGTCGTCGTCCTCGGTCTCGTCTATGTGCTCAACAAACTTGGGAACGCGCCGGCGAACGGGACGCGACCCCTGAGAATTGTTTTCGGCGGCCGAGCTCGAGTCACCGTCGGCATCGGAGCCGTCGAGGCCGAACTGCGACTTGCGGCGGGTGGAGCGAGGACGGGGCGTTTCTACCATGCCCTCGAAGAGCTCTTTCTTTCTGCCGACGCGTTAGTCCGTGATCGAGCTGCGCGAAACCAGAACAGCGCCACGCACCTCGGAGTTTGTCTCAGGGAGTATCGAGTGGACATTTTGGCTGATCGGGCCCGGATCGGGCCAGAGGCGACCAAAGGAGGAGAATATGTCCTTAGGAAAAGTGCTCGATTGCAATGGCGGTGAGGGATTGAAGCAGACCAATTTACGGAGTACGAGGTCACGATTTTCGGTCCGCACTTGTTGGGGAAGCTGTGGCGCCTGCAGGGACGCAGGAACGGGTCGCCGGGCAGCCTCGCGTGGCGTCGCGGAAAGACCCTAACCTCAGCCTTGCCTCGACTTCGACGATCGAGCCTCAACCCAGTTCATCATCTTGATATCTACAACCAACCTACCGTCTCCAAAATGGTCATTGGGTTGGGAGAAGTACCCGTCTAGTATGCTATGCCTTTGGCCTCTGAAGACAACACGCGGCTCGCCGCTCAGCCCCGATCGGAGCTCGCATCGACCTTCGGATGATCGACCGACCATCGCTCGGCCAGTGAGCACATTTCCTGTTCGGCGAAAACCCCTACTGACAGTGGCAGTGGCTCGGCCCGGTGCGATGCCAGGCCAGAGCGAGTTGGACGCGTAGCGGCGACGGGGGCCACGTATCGGCGAGACCTCAGGCCGTATTACGGTGTATCTCCGATGTGGGGCTGTGTACCCGAGAAGAAGCACGACAATACCCGGAAGGCGTCGTGGGTCGGCCTGGGATCATCCTCCTCGGAGGCGGTAGCAGCAGCAGTCTTGTTGTTTCCGCCCCGAGAACCATTGCTTGCCTGGGCGAGCAACGAGACTCGACGAGGGATCATGGTCGAGGCGCTGTGACGGAGCTGTGGTCAACATCGGGACCAGGGGCCGGCCGTTGGAGGCTTGGCAGTTTTGCGCCGCTGCAGGTCGCAGCCCACAGACCTCAGCCGCGGAACTCAGGGAGGACGTTTGTAAGGAGTATGGCGGAGCCGCCGAGGGAACAGTCTTCACTTTCAGGTCCAAGAAGTCTTGGGTTGCTGCTATGATGGTCCCACCATTTCAACCCCGTCGCCGCCAAAGCTGCGGGACCAGTCGAGCCACGGGAAGGATTTAGGAACGCGTTGACTTATACACCATCCAGCCAATCATGATGTGTTACGTCTAGGCCAGATTCGACCCCTGTCCGAGCCTCCGACTGGATACGACCGGATGCAACCGCAATAAAGAGGCACGGGAGCCCAGTCGGCTCCGGTGTTTGGTGCTGATTCCTCTTCCCAGACCGTCTCGACGATGAGACTCTCCACGGCGGCTGGGCGCCTGTCGACGCTTCTGTGCCTCGTGGCGGGCGGACAGAGTGGTGTATTGTATCCCAGAGAACAAGCTACGCCTCCTACGTTGGTGGCAAGGCAGGTCGAGGTCCCCCTCGCAAACTACTTCCGCCGACGAGCCCTTCACTCGAGTATAATGACCGCTCCTCGACCCGTTCTCGAGACAGCCGTCCGAACTGACAATTCCACAGTCGCAATCCTCGACGACCGCCTATACATCGAAGGCGGCGAAATCTCCCAGTTCGTCAACGGCATCCCAGATCCGGGCCCCAACTACTCGCGGCCCGTCAACACCACCGTGTCGCTCCCACTCGCGACGGCATGGACCAACGCCACCGTCCAGTTGACCGCGATATCCCAGCACCCCAACCCCTCGCTCAAGAACTTCGCCCTCTGGACGGACCCCGCGACAAAAACGCTCGTCTCGTGGGGCGGCGACGGGCCCTATGGCAACGTCTCTGGCGCGCGGAACAAAACGGCATGGGTCTTCAAGCCCGACGGGTCTGGGGGCGGGGCATGGACAACTCGCGGGCCGGCGAACCCCGAGGCCTTCCTC
>Ga0247771_1000483_pt1 | contig 12558 bp, 9 predicted proteins | sample UWRJL197509C6_FD_179948 | JGI IMG/M metagenome (GOLD analysis project Ga0247771, IMG submission 179948) | Plant litter microbial communities from Arlington Agricultural Research Station in Wisconsin, United States - UWRJ-L197-509C-6 | ecosystem: Environmental > Terrestrial > Plant litter >...
TTCCTCGTCCTTGTACTTCTCGTAGTGCGTCTGCCCATCGCGGTTCACCAGCTTGCCGCTGAAGTCGGCGGAAACGGTGTGCCACGCGCAAAGGACGTCGCCTTCCCTCACCAGCCGGCCGACGTATGGCAAACCGTCGTCGTCGAGCATGGTGCGCACGTTTCCGCGGATCAAGCTGCCCGGCGCAAACCCAAAGGCCTTCTCAGTGTGCTTGATGGATCGGACTCTCGTGCCCTCCTTGAGGGTTATCTTCTTGGTCTTGAAAATGGCGCCGTGTCCGAAGCCCCGTTCGTGCGCCGACTTGTTGATGATCATGGCGTCGTCCATGTCGTACCCTGTGTACGAGATGACGGCGACGATGGCGTTTACGCCGTTGGGGAAGTTGTCGAGGCCGTACGCGTTGTACAGCGGCGGCCGTACGATGGGCGTCTGGCCGGTTTGCAGGCGGTAAAGCTTGTTGTCCGTCCGGTACATCAGGGCGTTACCCGGCGTGCCCATAGTCTGTTTGGCCATCTGACATTGATACATGTTTCGCGGAGACTGGTTGAAATCCGAGAACGGCGTCATGTTGGCAAGGATAGAAAGTATGTCGGTAGGGTCGAACTCGACGTGCTTCGTCTCCCCCGAGCTGACCTCGGCCTCGGTCACGGCGATCGACATGTAGGGCTGTTCGAAAGGCCCGACGTAGTCCTGTTTCTGGAGCGGGCGATACTTGACGGGCCTCACCATCCTCGCGGGCGTAGACGACAGGTACACCCCGGGAAAAGAACCGCCGTTGGAGTGGGGGACGTGACCAATTTCCAAGTGGAGCGGCACACCGTGAGAGCCCTCGACCTTCCAGTGCCGTAGCCTGTCCGCCAACGCGCCGGCATCGTCTCGCGAGCACCAGCCGAGGACCTTGCCATCCAGCATGATTACGGAGTCGTGCCCGAGTGACCCCGAGAGCCCGTTCTGGACGCCGCACTCGCCTACCAGTCGCGGAATGGCCGAGACGTCCGCAGGCGCCGTCACGATCTTGCACTTGTGCGCCAGGTGGCTCAAAAGACCACAGGGAGCACCGTCCGGCGTGTGGACCGGACACAAGAATCCCCAGGACTCGGGCAGCAGCTTCCGCACGGCGGTGGTCTTGAGCTGGGCGAAGAAGCTTCCTCGGTGCACCATGCGGAAATGGCTGATGTAACGGTAAAAGTTGAGCTTCTCGGCGACCACGGCGAACCCGGAAGTCTGCTGTAGATCAAGCCCGGACGGGCTTATCAGGTTGCCGGTTGACAAGAAATACTCCACGAGGCTTCCGATGTTGCCGCCGGCTTTTCGAAATATGGTCGTGGGGAACTCCTTTCTGAAGGCGTCCGACGTCATGAAGGCTCTGGGATTCTTTCTCCAGTAATCCCGTAAGCTTGCCCTGACCTGGACCGAAAGGAACTCCTCAAGCCTCTCTTTGAGGGTCTGGGCGTAGAGAAACCCCCCTAGTAGGATCTCCTGGCTCTGGACGGCATCGGGATTGTCAGCGGCGCAGTTTCCGGCCGCGAAGTCGTAGAGCTTTCGGATCATGAAGGTGAGCATCCGAAACTTGTCTTGGTTTTGTTGGTCGGTGACATCGACGTTGCCAAGGTGAACCAGAGCAATTTTCCGAAGGAACTCGGTCCCTACTTCGTAGTCGGACATCGTCTCCGGCACGCCGAGTACCGGCCGGAACTTCTCTCCCAGATACGCCCTAGTCTGCGACATAGTGTACAGCCCGTAGCTGTGGTAACCGCGTTGGAGCGCCTCCACCCGGTCAGTCACGAAGGAGTCCGTTTCGGCGGCATCGCCAACTAGCGCTTCGTAGATTTCGGCGTCGTTTGTGTCGACGAGGGCCCGTAGGATCATCATAACGGGTACGAGATACTCGTTTTTTCTCCACGAGAAGCGGAAGGTAACGTTTCCGTCCTGGAGGTAGTGAAGCACGTTTGTCTGGGACGTCTCGTCGGGTCGAACGGAGCGCAGCGAGATTCCGTATCCCGTGTAGCCCTTGCCCCGTTTGGCAAAGGTCGGTCGATAGATGGCCATGGGGAAATTTCGGCGGTTCAGCAGCAAGAGCCGGATGATCTTCTCGATGCCGTTGACGATGAAGTAGCCGCCCAACTCCTCGGCCTCCTCCTTCCTCTGCACTAGCAACGCCGGCGGGTTCTTCTCGAGGTGGCACTTGTTCGACTAGTCCTTTGTGAGAAGTGTTCGGCGATCCATAGGGGGGAATTATACCTTGACCATTATGGGCAGTTGCCCCATGTCGCGGGCGAACTCCTCGGGGTCGCCATCGTTGACCTGAAACTGAAAGGTCGCCGTGAGCTTGCCGCGGTAGGTAACGTGTCTTTCTCTGCACTCTGCCGGAAATATCTCTCGGTTCTTGGCAAACTTGTTCAGGACGGGCACAAGGGACTTTTGAAGCGTGACGCTCTTGTACCGGATGGTGAGCCTGTTGCCATCTTCATCCAGGTAGACCTTTGACCCAATGTCGGCGATGGCATGCGCTAAAAGACCCGGGTTCCTGTTATTCTCCTCGGAGCTGCCTCTGAATATGGCATTGAAGGACTCTATGTGCGGATCGACTGCGAGCTGGAGAGCCGGGTAGGGCGTGTGGTCCGCAGGCGGGTTCTGGAAGAGGGCTTGCCGGCGCAGGGTGTGGTATTGGTGATCCCACGACGTATCCGTGGGCTCGTCGACAGACATGTTGAAGCGGCGGTTACCGTAGAGAGAGGGCCGAGGCAAGACAGGGCTACTGAGCGGAGGAAACCAGCCGAGCGCTCGTCCGACGGTTGCTGGCTCTCGCGACCCCGAGCTACGGGGGAGGTTCGAAGCTCCAAAAAAATTATTCCAGCATCGGCAGAGAGCCAATTGGGTGTGCGGGATAAGAGTCACCTGGTTTCTTATCGCGACGGCGCTGGTGGGCGGGTGGGGCTCTGGGGTTTGCCGCCGGGGAGCGGGGCTGAGGTGCCAGTGGGGCGCTTCCAGTTCAGGGCCGGCGGCCGACAAACGCTCGCGATCTCGGCTCCAAACAGGCAGCCCAACTCTTGACCCATCCGCGCGCCCGCCGACGCCCCTCGCCAGTCGCGACCGTTTCCCGAGTCGCGCCGGCTGCACGACCGGGCCTCCCTTGTTTGGGGTTTGGGCGGAAGGCCGCGAGGGTCGCTGTCGTCCACTCATATCGCCGGCGCCGTCAACACCCAGGACGGCCGTCCAGGCCCGGGTCGAGACGGCGAGCCAACCAGCCGCCCCCAACCGCAGGGGGTGACGGCCGGCCGCCGGTCTTGCAGCCCAACCTCGGCCGCCATCGCAACCTAAGCCCTCTGGCGCGGGCTGGCGGAGGTGGGAGGATCCCTCGGGCTTGCCCACCTCAGCCTGGCCCCGGGGGGCGCCCTGCGCCATCCAAGACGGCTCCCGTCCTCCGGCGCGCAGGACTGCAAGCTGCACGAGCTGCACCGAGGTGCATAACACATGCTGCCTGCCTTACCTGGCCGTCGCCGCGACCTGTCGTCGCGGTCCCGAGTCTGCTTCGAACCTGTCCCTCGTCGCCTCTTGTTTCCCATCCAAACGCCGCCCTCACCGAAGCGGGACGGCCCTTGCATCCGGCCCCAGCGAGGCCAGCCCGTTGACCTTGACCTCGTCGTGCCCGAGCCGCCCGGGTCGCGGCCGTCGCGATTGGCAGGCCGCTCCCGCCTCTGATCGTGGATCGCCCATCTTGCCGAGAGCTTTGACCCCGCTGGGAGGCGGCCGCCGCGGTGGACCGCTTTGCGAGACCTTCAACAACACGCAGGGCGGGTAAACAAGCCTCCCCCTCGCAAAGGTAGAAAAGTACTTAAGGCGTCCGCCGGCGAGAGTCAGCTGCTGCCGTGGGACGTCCCGGGACGGAAGCCAGCAGAGGCAGCCGGAGCACGGGATCATCCCCCCAAGGCCGACTTCACACCCCCGAGGCTCCACTGAAAGGCGACAAGCCAGACACTGCCGGCCTCCGTCACGTCACGCCTTGCCCACATTACCTTTCCCATCTCGTCCCGAGCTTCATGTGCCCTCTCGCAGGCCCTCTACCGGCTTTCCGACCATCCCTTGGCCTGCCTGGCCAGCTGCGTTAGCCGCTCGACGCTCCCACGCCCCGTCCTCGCACCCTTCCGGCGCAGCGCGGGCTGCCGCCGGACCAGGCTCCCCCCTCCCCTCCTCCGCCTCGAACGCCGCCGTCACAAGCGCCCCCCGTCCGCGAACACCATCATCCCGACCCGAGAGCACCTCTGCCGTCGTCGTCCGCCCTCGCAAGGACCTCAGCTTCGTTCCGCAGCAAGCTCGACGGACCCCGTGCACCGGCAGATCGACGACAGACCCTTGCCCGAGGCGCCGGTCGACATGCAAGGTTAGCCCCTCGCTCCCACCAGGCCCGCAGCACGATCTGCCTTTTCTTCACTTTCGCCAGCCGCCGTTTGTGGACCCATCCCGGCCAGGGGGCGGTGGGCATCACGTTTGTGCTCCTCTGCGGCGTCACCTTGCAACTTCACATTCCCAATCTCGCGCCGCCCGCCGCCGCGACGCCTCCCGATCACGCGGGCCCGGCCATCTCGTCCCAGCCGCGAAATTGGCACAGCTCGTCCTCGAAGGCGGTCGTCATACGGCAGCATCTATTCCTCATTTCGAGCCCAGCGGAGCGTCTGAGCGCATAATATTTGACGGTCCCGACTCAGGAAATCCCGACTCGGGAAACCCCACCTTAATCTTCCCACACCGTCATTCCTCGCCGCGCGACTTTGCGACGAGTCACCTGGCCAGCCTCGAAGCCGCCCGAGGCCGCGCCGTCCTTATCCCCCTCCCTCGACCTCCTTCTCCCCCGTCCTCTCCCATCTACGGGCGACGACCCGACGCCGCACCATGGCCGGCCTATTCAAGAAGATGTATGAGTGGCTGTTGAAGACGTTTTGGTAGGTCCGCCGACGCCACCCCGGACCGCCCCCGTGGGCGGCCAGCGGCCGCGGCCGCCCGATCCGACGCGGGCGAGGAAGTCGAGACTGATGCTTGCGTCCAGGGGGAGCTCGATGGAGGTCACCATGGTCGGGCTGCAGAATGCCGGCAAGACGTCGTTGCTGAGCGTGCTTTCGGTAGGCCGCCCCGCCGCCCCCGCCCTTCCTGCTCTCCAGCTAACGCCGCGTTTCCGAAGGGTGGTGAATTCACCGTCGAGTAAGTCCTCGCGTCCCCGAGCCGCCGTCGGCCCCGGCGTCCCACCGTCTCGACCTCCCCTCCGTCCCACCGTCCGCAGCCGGTCCGGCTCTCCCGCGCCCGTCGCTGGCTGACAAACCCCTCCCTCCAGCTCGATCCCGACGGTCGGGATGAACATGAAGCGCGTACAGAAGGGCCACGTCGAGATCCGATGCTGGGACCTGGGCGGGCAGCCCCGCTTCCGTACGATGTGGGAGAGGTACTGCCGAGGCGTCAACGCCATCGTCTTCATCGTCGATATCGCCGACATGGACCTGCTGCCGTCGGCGCGGGCCGAACTCCACTCCCTGATGGACCACGCTTCGCTCGAGGGGATCCCGCTCCTCGTGCTGGGAAACAAGACGGACCTCCCGGACAAGCTCAGCGTAGACGAGCTGATCGACGCCATGGACCTCAAGAACATCGGCCACCGCGAGGTCTCCTGCTACGGCATCAGCGCCAAGGAGGAGACGAACCTGGATGCCGTGCTACAGTGGCTTGTGAAGTGGGCCCGTCACAAGTGAGACCCGGCCCCGACCTCCCTCGGACCGCATGCGCGCAGCCTGGCGACGACCCCTGGTGCCACAGTCCAGGTGCCGGGAGTGCTTTGTTTCTCGGCGCGGTTTGGTTTCGGCTCCCTCATGACGAAAATGACGACGTAACGGGACGACGCGCTCGGCGAAAACAAAAGACATGCTCATCCTGGCCGGCGACGACCTCTTTAATATATATACTTCTCTCGCGAGCTCACCCCCCGGGGACGGAAACCTGCAAATAGCAATGAGCATTGGCGCAGCGGCAGAGTCTCCGTCACCTCGGGCTGGATGCAACTCCTGTCTTTCTCCTTCTCCACCCCGTACTGCGCGGGCCAAGACGACGCCGGGCAAGGAAGGCCGTCGCCGCCGGGAGGGCGGCGATGGGGCAGGAAGCCGGCGCTTGCCCGCCAAGGGGCCGTGCTCTCGATAGATGGGTAAATGGCGAACGACGCAAGGAGAGGCGGGGGACCATAGTGCGCGTCTGGTGCGAGACGACCAGACATCTGCAGCTAATGATACGACGTTGACGCAACGAGACGGGTGTTTTCGCCCGGCCGAACCTGACAAGACGCGGGTAAAGACGAAGACGGATAGGGGAGGCGGGGGACGATGTGCGGCGACGCCCGTGTTGCCGACTGCCAACAAATCTCCGCCAAATCTCACGGGAGACGGGAGAAGGCGACGTGATGCGAGCAGCTGCCGCGTGCTTCGGCCGCGCGAGGCCCGCACGGCGGCCGGTACGAGAGGAGGTCCAGGCCGAGAGGCGCATGCAGAGGCCGCAATTGACGAAAGACGCGGGATGACGGCGACAGGAGACGCGACCGGCGGGCATCAAACAGCGGCGAGAGGGCGAAGAGGTAAGAAGACGCGGGAGGGGACGAGCGGCGGCGACGAGGAGGGAGACCGCGTTCTTGAAGGGCTTCTGCTGCTGCACACAGACCACACTCTGCCAAAGCAGTGCCAGCGAAGCTTGCATGACGGCTAGCCGCCACTGATTGGTTACGGCGGCTCTTTGCCCGCGGCATGTCGGGAAAGTACCTCGCTTCTGACCTCCGACAGATGCGACCGGAGAGGTATCGAGGCGCCTCGGGGCGCATACGAGGCAAATATAACTGTTTCCCTCGCATGCCGGTCGCCTGACGGGCTCTGTTGACGTGCGGACCGTCGACGACAACGCCCGGCACATCGCGAACCGTTCGCGGGCGGGATACGAGTGCTGCCGCCGCCAATCGTCGTCGTCGACGGACGGCATCGGCGGTGTGCGACAGCAGTCGCTCTCGCATACCGGCCTTTTCGCCCTGCCGTGTTGTCGCGGCAGGTTTTCTGATTTGACAGCGTCGACGGCTGGACTAAAGCGCCGGTCTGGCCGTCGCTTGTCGGGGAGGTCCGCGGAATGCGGAGGTGTGACGGGCCAGCGACCTTACCCGCATGCGTCTGACGGGGGACGTCCGCTAGACTCCCTGTCGGTGATGAGGGAGCCTCGTCCGGGCGGAACAACAAGGGGCCCATGTCTTCTGGAAGCGCCTCGGCCGGAGACAGACCAAAAGGCTCCCACGGAATGAGTCCGGCCGATGTGGCGGGGCGGCGGGCGGAGTCGTTTTCCTGAGGATCACCCACCGAAGACTACAACCGGAGCATCGGAGACCTCGTAGAACGAACGGGCCACCGATTATGCCCCAAGCTGGAAAGGGACTTTCGGTGAGGTGAAAGCCCAGCAGCCCGCGACGCCTGAGCTGAAGCCGGCCCACGGTCTTCCCCGAGGCACCATGAAGAGAGCTTGCCGGATCGGGAAGCATGCTGAAAGGATTCCACACCTGGGCAGGTAAGCAGGGCGAAGCCGCCGTTGGACGAAACGCCAAGTGGCTGGTGGCCCTGAAAGCCAACGCCGACGAGGCGTGACCCGGTTGACCGTCCTGCGCCGTTTTTGATTCCACCTTTGCTGTTGGAGTGAGGGTGGCACAGCTTGCTCGGCCGCCGACGGTGCCGGGCTACTTGAGACGTCAGTCTGCGGCGCGCAGCTCGCCAGAAACACCCCACTTGGTCCTCCGTATTCCGGTTTCCGGTAGCCTCACTGTCCAGGACGCTTCTCCGGGCCCGAGGTCCGGTCCGAACGATGCCCAATGGCCTAGCAGCATGACGACGTGGCCGGCAAGTAATGGCGGGTCGGACGGCTTCAGGCCGGCCCCCGTCGACGGGAAAAGCGGCGAAGGCGTGACGCCAAGAAGGCCGAGAGAAGGTGAGGTCGCCTGCTCAGCCACAGTGACAACGACATGCAAGACAGCGAGGTGTGGGGTACAGAGTGGAAACAAATTCCAATTCGCGGGACCGGGGCGGTGCCCAGCCCAACTGAGCAAATCCGCCCGCAGCAGGACGCATTAAATTGTCGCATTCCCGGCCCTTCCACTGCACTTTCCCAGCCCTTTCACCCGACGTCACTTTCGACCTGCCATACCTACTTCAGGCCATCGTCGTCACCATCAACGCCGGATTGCGGAATCGACCTGCACGCATCAATCGACGACAAGCAGCGCAACGTACGTCGACGGTCGCCAAGCAGCGCTCCAGAGCAGACACCGCGAGGGCATGTCCACCATGGAGGACGTATCGCCCGTCGTCAAACGACAGTGAGTTGGCTTCCGGTGTCCGCATTTGCGCCCCTGCAGCGGTGGCTGACCTGTTGTCCCAGAACCTACACCTGCCCGTCGGGGTACTACCGGAGCGGCACGTACTGCTACCCGAACTCGGCCTGGTATTTCTGGGGCCGGTGGGTGTTCGCCGGCGTGGTCATCGTGGTGGTCATCGGCATCCTCGTCCTCCTGGGCTGCATCAACGCGCGGCGGCGGCGGCGGCGCGGCGTGGCGCCCATGTACGGGACGGGCTGGTTGGGCGGCAAGCAGAACACGGGGGCCCCGTACGCCCCCCAGGGGGGATACCAGTACGGGCCGCCGCCGCCCCAGTACAGCCAGAACGCCGTGCCCAACCAGTACACGGGCAACACGTACAACAGCAACGACGGCTACTACGGCCAGCAGCAGCAGTACAGCTACGGCCCGCAGCAGAACGACGGCATCCAGCTCCAGCAGCCGGCCAACACGTACTCGCGCGGTGGCGACAACGGCTACGAACCTCCGCCCGGCCCGCCCCCGAACAAGATTGCGTGAGCGGAGGCGTTGTTGTCGGGAGAGGGGGAGAGAAACGTGAACGGGACACGGGAGAAACGGGATGTTTCCCAGGTCTCTTTGTGAGGTCCGTCCGAAAAACCACGACGGCGGCGTTGGAGGGATTTCTTGCCAGGATATTTTGTCTCTAATGGAACATGGAAACTCGGCTCCGCGGCTTCCTTCCCCCACACCCTCCCTTCTACCGGCCTGCTCCTCCCACTGCCCAAGTCATACGCGGTCGCTGCCCTTCACTGTATGTATTTCACGAAACTCGCGCACCTCTTGCGGAGTTTCTGGGAGATGAGAATAGCAAAGTTCTAATACGACGGGAGGGTATGGTAAACAGTGAACTGGACTGTCAAACTGTGAACTCCGGCATCGCGAGGCTCACCGGTGTCAGGCGGATCCGGGCTCGGCGCAGTCGTCATCACGGTCACGAGCCGCGCCTTGCCGTGCATCCGAGAAGGGGCAAACCAAGTGACGCGGTGGACCTCCTGGCGCTCGGCGTGTGGCGTGAGTGTGGCGAGTGTGCTCTGGTCATGTGGACGGTGCGAGGGTGCTGTTCCGAGGCTAGAAACTTTTTGGACTTGAAACGAGTCCCCCAGTGACACGGACCAACCCTCGTCGTCATCAAGCAGCCGAGACACGCTTGCGGTCGGAGAGGGTAAGGAGGATGCGGGGAGGGCCCGCGGCGCTGTCCCAAGTCATTTCCAACCCCTGAGGCGCGGGGGCCGTTGCGGTGTTGCAGTGCGGCCGGCGCGGCTGAGCCGGAGGTCGAAAACAGGCCCTCGCAGCGCGGATGCTCATTTGAGGCTTCGCGTGCGTGCTGGGAAAGCCACCGATCGCAATTCAGCTGAACGGGGGAGACGGGCTCCAGGGCAAGGTTCTCCTGAATCCAGAAACATTCTTTACCAACGCGACCGCCTGGCGTCGTCCACACCGAATTCTCTCCCACTGCCTCCCCGTCGGTCCCTCACCGTGACACCTTCGCCTTCACTTCGTTTCTCCTGCTGTCTCTCTTTCCTCTCGCTTCCGCCCAGTGTGGAACACGCGACGACTACTAGCAGCTCACCGACCGCAACTCGTCGCTCTCCTGCTCTCGGTGCCGTCTGGCGGACACGGCTACCGGAACAAGGGCTTCCTTGTGGGTTCGCGCCTCCAAGCTGCTGCTATAAACCCGACTCACGTCAGAAGCAGCTTACGGAGTGCTCCGCATACTCTCACGGCTCTCGGGCCCGGCTCAAATCAACCTTTTCGCTCGCGTCCCACGCCCGTGGCACCCTTCGGCGGTTGCCAGCAGCTCGTGTTCGCCAGCAACTTGCGGCTGGCCGCCGATCGGAGAGGCGCAGGGCTGCTCTCTGCGCGGCGCCCGTTCTCCCGTTCCTGCAGGCAGGGAGGAAGGTTGTCGGTGCTATTTCTAGGGGACCCGTGGTGGCGCTCCCGAAGCCGACAGAGGGCTCAGCCCAGGTTTCAACCCCCCCTTTTGAGACGGACCAAAGCGCTCGGCGCGTCGTTCCCCACCAACGACTGGACCCCCGGTCTTTTTTTCGTCTCTTCCCCTTGCAGGAGCGGCGAGGCTCAGTCACGGGCGGGTCATCCTCCGCCAGTCACTCCAAGCACGTCGCCGACGCTGTTCTTTTCCCCTCGCTGCCGCCAACCGCCAGCCTTCCAGGTCGCTCCGGACCCTTCGACGCTCGCTTTCGTGCCTCGAGGCCATAGTCTCTCTCCTTAATTCCCTCGGCCTCGATCCGTTCATTACCAGCCCGCCGGCTCGATCTCCCACACGGCCGCTCCCTCCTTTAGCCTTTTTCCCGGCCAAGGGACGATCATACATACCACGAAAAGCGTCCCTTAGGATGGGGCTGTAGCACCGCCCGCCTATTCGACAACCTTAATCCGTTTCTTCCCCTAGAGAGCGATCAGCGCTGCGACCTCCGGCGGGTCGTTTTGTCGAGGACTTCGACTTCGGAGAGCACCGGTCGAGTCGGGAGTCGCTGTCCACGAAGCCACGTCGACCGCAGCGCCGCCCGGCCCAAGATGCCTTCAATCGACGTCGCGATGGCGAGAAGCGTACGGGGGGGGCTCCTAGATCTGGTGGCGGCGGCCGTCCGGCCCTACGTGGAGAGGAGAAGCACCCTCACCAACGTCGCCGACCAGATCAGCGACGCGAGAACCGCCTTCTCGAGCTGGGACAACTGCATGCAGGTCAACTTCTGCAAGTGAGTACCAATCGGCCATTGCGGCACCGTCGCGGCGGCCCGGGGTGACTGACAATTGCCCAGGTACCCCGTAATTGCGGTCATCATCGTCGGCGGCCTCATCATCCTGTCCATCATATGGTGCATCGCGCGCTGCGCCTGCTGCGGTCTCTCGTGCTGCTGCGAGTGCTTCTACTGCCTCAAGTGCTGCGGCAACTGCTGCGGCATGTGCGATGCTCCCAAAAAGCGCCACAAGCACCTCGACGACGAACCCTACCTCCCACCCGGCCAGGGCTACCGGTCCGAGGCTCCCATGACGACGGGAGCCGCCTTCGCGGGGGGCTTCAAGCCCGCGGCACACGAGCCGCCGCAATACGCCGAATTCGACATCAGCAAGAAGGGCGCGGCGCACGAGGACGCGCTGCCGGCCATGCCCAGCTGGGAGGGCACGGGGACCAAGAAGGTCCTGGTCGAGGACGGGGCCGTCGAGATGGAGAACTTGAAGAAGCCGGACAACGCGGCGCAGAGCTTGCCCCTCATGGCGGGCGCGAGCCGGGGGGCGAGCCCGGCGTCGCCCGACACCCGGGGCCCGTACGGGGCGCAGCAAGACGACTACGGCGCCTCCAACCCCTACCTGGCTGCCGGAGCTGCCGAGGCGGACCCCTACGCGATGAACGACGCGGGCTACGATCAAGGATACAACGGCAGCGGCCGAGGCTACGGGCCGTCGTCGTCGTCGCTCGGCGTGGATCAGTACGGCATGGCCGGCGCGGGAGCCATGGGCCCCGGCAGGCGGTCTCCCCGCGGGTATGCCGGAGACGGCTACGCGCAGAACCAGGGTTATCCGCAGTCCCGGCCCCAGCAGGGGAGCTACGACGACTACCGGCGGAACGGCGCAAGCCCCCAGCCCATGGGCTACGACATGGACCGCCGGTCCCCCCGGATGCCCGACGTGATGGGCGGCGGCGGCGGGTACGGCGACCAGGGCCCGCGGAGGTCGCCCGCTCCGCCCGCGGGCTACGGCCGCGGCGGCGGGGGCTACGAGCAGGACCCGTACCGCGCCCCCCAGCGGCAGTACTCGTCGGACTCGACGCGGCCGCTGGCCCGGCCGTCGCCGCAGCACCAGAACTCGTACGGGGAGTCGCCCAGCCCCAACCTGCAGAACAACTCGGGCTTCGACTTCAACTCGGGCTACAGCCGGCCCAACACGCGCGGCCGCGACGAGTCGTACGACTACTCGCAGCCGCAGCAGGCCGGCGGCCAGCAGGGCGGGTACCCGGGCTACAAGGCCTACACGCCGCAGGAGGGCCGCCAGCCCCAGGGCTGGAGCGGGTTATAACCCGCGGAGAAGAGGGGCCGACGACGGGCGCCGGTCGAACGAGCCTGCATGAAGCATGTCATGTCATATCCATACGCCATATGGACGGGGTGTTATAGTTCGTCTTGCCT
>Ga0247771_1000484_pt1 | contig 12504 bp, 6 predicted proteins | sample UWRJL197509C6_FD_179948 | JGI IMG/M metagenome (GOLD analysis project Ga0247771, IMG submission 179948) | Plant litter microbial communities from Arlington Agricultural Research Station in Wisconsin, United States - UWRJ-L197-509C-6 | ecosystem: Environmental > Terrestrial > Plant litter >...
GCCGTAGTCGATCTTCTCCTCCTCGTCGTCGTCGTCGTTCCGGACATGCTTGGGCGCCAGGGGATGGTCCTTCTCCCACCGGTGCGGCTCCCACAGGCTGGGCTCGGGGAAGTAGGCCGGATCGCTCGAGGTGACGCCCGGCGCCGCCAAAAGGACGTGGTTGGTAGGGATAACGTACTTGGTTCCCGGGACCGGCATTGGCTGCTTGACAGCGCGCATGAGGGAGTGGATGGGCGCGTGCAGCCGGAGGACTTCCTTGATGAGGGCGTTATGGAGCGGAAGCCTGGCAAGGTCCTCGTACTGCAGCGGTGGCAAGTTGGTTCCCAGCACCCGGATCTGCTCCTGGTACAGATCCTCGGTGATGTCGGGCCGCGAGGCGAGCCGCAGCACGATCCATGCGCTGGTGGACGAAGACGAGTGTTGACCGGCCATGAGAAGCGCAATCATCATGTGGGCGACTTCATGGTCCGGAATCGGGGTACCGTCCTTGTAGCGCGAGTTCATCAGGTGGTACATTATGTCCTGTGCCTCTTCCTCTTCGCGCTCGCGGCGGGCCTTGATTGTGTCCATGTAGATCTTGGCGATGGTGCGCTGGGCGTAGTCGCGGCGGTTGTTCCAGGGCAGGGGAGCCCAGTGCAGCATGAAGTTGATAGGGCTGAAGCCCATGTCGAGGTCGTGGTACAGGTCGGCATGCGACTCGTCAAACTTGTCCCGGATGATCTTGCCCTGCAGGGCGTGCGAGGCGGTGAAGATGGTGATCTGGGCCATCTTGGGACTGATATTGACCTCTCCCGATTGGCCCTTGAAGTCAGGGCTTCGCTTGAAGTAGTCCTGGACCTCGCCGGTGATGATGGAGACGTAGGAGCGGAAAGCTTCGGTGGTCAGTGCGACCTTGATGAGCTAGACGCCGTCGCCGTCAGCGGAGGCGCTCGTGAGCCGTTGCAGGGATGGTCCCCGGACAAACCTTCTTCTGCTCCATGAGCTTGGCGTGGGGGCAGTCGTAGATGACGTCCTTGCCAAAGACGGGGGTGGTCAGGACGGTGTAGATGTCCTCAGCGCAGACGTCGCGAATCTTGCCATTGAGGATGAACTCGTTGCCGTGGGTGCCGACACAGACGGTGGTCTTGCGGCCGAGGAGGACAAAGGTGAAGACATCGCCGTACTAGCAAGAGCGCGTTAGCTAACGTCGCCCGCTAGGGTAGGGCAGGCAGGGCCGCCATGGCCGTACCTTGGCGCGGTTCACATGGAAGAACCTGGGGGGGTCGATGCCGTAGGTGATGGTGCTCCCGACGACGGGGAACCAGTGGAAGACAACCGGCGGCTCGTTGGGGTTCTTGAACAGCAGCTGTTGGGCGACGTTGACAAAGACGGTCACCGAGAGCGTGACGGCGAGCACGACAACGACCTGCAAGAAGATGCCCAGCTGCGAAAACTCTTGGGCCAGCGGCCCGGCCAATTCCTGGAAGATGCCCATCGGTGTGAGCGGCGGCGCCGGTCCAAGGTGCAAGCAGGTCTTCGAACTGAACGAAAAGACGTCGGCGGCAGCAGCGATAGCCTCAAAGGAGGGAACCGGGCATGGGAGGCGATTGCAGTCTAGGTTGCACAGCCGTATAAAAAGACGTCAAGCCGAAGGCCAGGAACGCAACCAATCATCGTCGGCCCCCACTGCTGTAAATCGTATTCGTATCCGGGTGCGCAGTTCGGTTCAGGGACACACTTTTGACCATCAGAAACCGATGGTCAAAAGTGGGTCCCTGAACCGCCCTCTCATTGGGTCCTGGCCGGCGGCTGTGTCGAAGAACGGGTCGAACTCGCAGATCTGGACCGAAACGACGGGCGGAAGGAGCCGAGGATGCTCCCTCACCGCCTAAGCGTCAAGGAACTGTAAAGGAGGGGTCAGAAGATGGCGGTTTGCCGTTGAGCGAGCTCATTGACGCGAGCGTGGAGGACCCGTGATGAACTGGTGGATTGTTGGCCGAGGGCCAGGATTACGGATAGAAAAACACTCGAACAGTAAATACGCGGAAAATGCATCTACCATCAGATATCTGCCCATGGGTTTGCTTTTTTGGAAGTATTGTACAGGATGGCGGCCTATCTTCTGTTGCGTTCCTTGTAGGACGGCACACTGCTCATGTTGCAAAGAAACTTTGTTATCGGCGGGTGCAAGCGTTATCATCCCGTGACAGCGCGTCACCGCTGCCCAACCGCAACCCCAACGCTCTATTCCAACTTTCTAGTGGGGTCAAGTGGGGTCAGGCTGTAGAACGACGCTACCTCTCCTGGTCGACATTCTCGGGAAACATCTAGCATTATCTTCGAGCCAGAGCCAACTTACGACGAACATAGTGATGAAACGGCTCTCAGGAGCTAGAAGCCATGGACGCCAGAGCGACGACGTCCGGGTATCAACCACCGAGGCCTAATGGTACGTTGGGAGCACATGGGCTCACCGGTGATGCCCATAAACGCTTCGTTATTGTCACATCGCTACTATATCTAATTGATCCGGTGCGAGGCGAGCCAACTGCACACAGCCTGGACAGACATCCGCATGACAGCAACTGGAGACTCGAAAATCTCCAGAAGAAGTTTCTGGACTCCTTTGCCCTGATATGCTCCACCTCGAGGACAGGCGGGAAGACAGCCTCGGCAGTTTGTCTGGAGCAGGGCCATCCGGCTGGGAATGTGTTACGTCTTGCTCGGAACCTTGGCGTCCCTCAGGACCTTGTCAGCCAGCTTCAGCAGGTTCTCAATGACCTTTCCGCCGTTGCCGCAAAAGGTGAATAACTCGACAGAATCACACCCCGTGGTCTATCAATCCACTAACACTATCGTGTCTTCAGAAAAGTCAGTGAAAGACGCAGAATCCGAAATCTTGCTTAAGGTCATCTACTTGACCCATGACAAGATCTGGTCCCTTTTGGAGAAGCTTCGAGATCCGCAAATCTACACTACTGTCCAACAAACAATCTCCACGATGGAAGCAGACGATTTATCCTCGGAGGACGGCGAAGAAACCAATTTTTGGCAATGGATCACCAGACTTCCCGCTCTGATGTCACTCAAGCCGGATGCAACGCCCGTTCAGCTCATCCTGCATATCAAATGGGCAGCCCAGGCACGATGGTGTCGAGTCGCAAACCGTGTTCAAGCAGACGAAGGCGTGCGAATCCCGAGTAAGAGTGACGGCTGTTATGATTTCTAGTACATGCTGACCACTATCTTCAAGGCCGATCATCTGGCCAGCGCTAAGATCGACCTCGACGTCGGCCGGGTTATGCTTGGAGCAGCCGATCCCGTGGTACTATCGGGAATGGCCTACCTCGCGTCGAAGTACCGGGATCTAGGCCAGTGGGAGGACGCCGAGAAGCTGGAAGTACAAGTGATAGAGACTCGCAAGACGAAATCCGGGGCCGATCATCCCGACACGCTGACGAGTATGGTCAACCTGTCCTTTACTTGGAAAAGTCAAGGTCGAGATGCCAATGCTTTAGCCTTGATAGAGAGCTGTGTCCAGGCTCAACGGCAAGTTCTTGGGGAGAGGCACCCAGATACCATGCCTTCTGTATCTACTATAGAAAGCTGGAGGTAGAGTTCACCAATTTCCTTTGCTATGCCGACGGCTAGCCCGAAGCATCCTCTTAGGCGTCCGCCTGATGGGTTTATGCCGAGCAAATCGAAGCATTGTTCTGCCCCGGAGGAGAAGAACTACCCCTATGGATCAAGCACATCTATAAACTCGCGCGGTACTTCTCGGCAACCAAAGCCATGCTCAAGCTCGCTACCAAGCTGCCTGGTCTTTTCACATCGATTTACGTCGAGATTGTGCAAGCTCTAGGACAGCAGCGCTTCTCCTTGGAGAACGACAGGACAGCCCTCAGCACAACCCTGCAGAGGCAGACCAAGACCGACCCTGAACCACTTATGAAAAGGCTTGGCCAGAGCTGGCTCACGGATGATCCAGAGGCACGATTGCGCAAAGCCTGCCGTCTCGTGCTCACAGTCCTTGCTGAGATGCAGCTCCTCGCATTCTACGACCATCGACCTGACCTCACGCCCCGTCTGCTGTTCAAGGGCACGAGCAAGAAACCTTGTTTTCTCTGCCACGAGTTCATGTCCCGGCACCCGCTGGCGATCGGGGTGTCGGCCAGTCATCAAAAGCTGTACCCAATGTGGATGCCAGCTCCATGCTCATCTACCTACCGTGCGGAAGACGCACAAAGTCCTGCTCTGGGATCTCAGTCGGCATCTGGAGCAAACGATTCTCCGTGACCTAGAGACTAGATTGGGGATTCGCCGACCGATGCACATGGATTCTACGGCAGGGCCGTCCCTGACGAGCACTGGGGCCATTTCGCCAGGCTTGTCCGCCCTAGAACTGCCTCTTCGATCTCAATCTAGGGACTTTGATGTTCCGCCGCTCCCAGAGACTGGTCTTTCCCATGGGCTCGAGAGCCATCATCTGTCCCAGCCGGACGACGACACGGCATCGGCGTCAAAGGAGGATGATCGCCAATCAAGCATCACCGACCACCGGATACTCCATTCACGGGACCAGGGGCGGCAAAAAGGCGGAGAGACGGTACGAAATAGTCTCACGGGTTAGTGCAATCAGCAGAAGAATGCCGATCCTCCCCTTTGGTTGCACGACAGGGCTATAATGGGTGTTTCGTCAAGGTCGATGTCGGCGTAGTCTTTACACTCTATTATGTCTGTAGGCGTTGGGATGGTTGCTGTAGGCTTGACAGTAGCCCTTGGGGCATCTCTCGCTGCAGACGCTAACCCATTCTTGCGTCGTCGCGCCATCACTGAGCAAAAGAACTCTGGAGCACTGCTCTCCCCGTAGCAAACCAACTGCATGATATATAGATCGCCAGCGCTATCAGTTACTAAATGAAACCTTTACCCGTAGCTTCCATACCACTCAACACTCCCATTTCTCTGCGACTCACTGCCGACAGCGACTTCCAGGCGTGCCGCCTTATCTGCGAGATCTGCAGAGTTAAACTCTGCGACTGCCCCTCCATGCCTCGAACTCCGTCTTCCGGATCGTCTCTCTCGGGCTCTTGAAAGAGCAGACTCCCGTCGAACAGCGAAAGCTGCAAATGTAGACACTCTGACCCTTCGGCGCAGAGCAGACGGTGCGTCTAGACGGCTTCCCACAATTACATGCAGGGTTCTCGCGGCAGATACCAAGGCGGTCATCAAACGCGTAGAGTGGTGCTTTGCAGCTGGTAGAAAAGCACCGATAGAACCAGCGGCCTGCGTTGCGGAGGTTGTCCCGCTCAGCCTTGCGAAGAGACGCCTTGCGCCCGCACTTGCATCTAGGTGCATGTGTAAAAAACGGCATCCTGACTGAATAACTGCTGCTTTCAATCCTCTGAAGGGGGGTGAGGGCGTTCTCGCGTCACTCCCACGAGGTATGGGCTGAAAGCAGCAGAACGATGCGCTGCGAGGGAGAAGTTTCAGGACTATACTCGACCTGCTCTGGCTTCGGTTTAAGCCAGAGGGGAGCAACTGGACCCTTTGTCCCCAGCCGGGGGCCGTACGAGTCTGCGAGCCCACAAGACGCTTTCTCGAGAATTCGGCTCCTGCAAACGTCGTAAGGAAGGACGCAGGTCCTAGACTGCACAACACTGGGGTGCCGTCCGGCTCATGTAGGGGCTCGCAGGCCGTGACTCACTGCGTTCCCAAAGAGGCTAGGGCCAGAGCGCACTGTGCATCGTCCAATGACATCGCTCGGTCGCTTCTACCTGCTTCCGTAGCATTCTCTCGTCCCGTCTGACCGTCACGTGAACGACGTGGCTCACGTGGCCGAGGCGCTGAAGGGTGTGGGCATCAATTGGGACAAGTTCTTGATGCCCGACGCTTTCAAATACGGCTTTGCAGCCGCGTTTCTGGGCGCTCACCATTCAGTCTCACCCTTTGAACTGCGTTCTGATCGCATTACGGAATCAACACATGTGAAAATAGTTTCACCTTGGTTCATAATGTATTCTCCGCCTTACTTCTATTTCCATAGCCGTGTGGGTCACAGGTGGCAAACGGGAACCGACCCAGCTTTACTGAGCCTCCACACCCTCAACGATGCTCCGAAGGATCTCCTCCCATCCCTCACTATCAATGTATCGCAACCCGAGGCCCTTATCACTTGGCTCGAGACAAACAATGCCGCTCTGATCTCCAATCTCTCCATCTTTCTTCATGCGACCTCCAGCCCGTCTCGTCCTCCAATCTGGAGCCGACTTTTCGACAAGCTGCAACGAGAAGCAACGAACATTCAACACTTAAGCATCTATTGGGATGCAGAGGGACCCTGGGGCACGAGGCCACCGTGGAACATAGAAGACGCGTTACATTTTGGGCTGGGAAGAAGCGTGGTCTTTCTTCACGGGCTGGTACAACTCAAGGTGAAGAAAGGGGTGGAGATTGGTGGGTTTTATGCGAAGCACTGGCCGAAATATTTGGAGGAGAAGATGGGTTTGAAGCCAGTCAATAAGCAGAATCTTCCAGGAAGTTTTTGGGAGTGGTCATTGAGAGATTACCAGCGTGGGACGGAGCGGTTTGATCCTTGGACTATTACAAAGGATGGGAGTTTCACATTTTGGTAGAGCCCATCAATTTGATATTCCCAGGTGGTAGGAACGACCGCATTGTCGTTGACCGTCTCTCTCATCGTTCTGTGGCGAAAGGTTTTCAAAGGCTGAGTCTTCAAGTCCATCCCAGCCGCTCCGTATAGGTAATGTTTCTACAATCGGCGGCGAGGACTTTGGCCTCGTCATTCACTATACTCCTGGCCACACCCCTGACGAGATCGCCATCTGGGATCCCAAAGAATGCGTGATCTTTGTTGGAGACGCGATGCTACGACCTCCACCTGCGATAAGGGCCGGTCAGTGAAGACACGATTCGCAACCCTCATCAGGAACTGCCGCGTCCTGTTCTGGTGTTTCTGCCTTCGCGGGTATACGCCTGTGACCGACGACCTTGGGAACGCATATCATCCGCGACCGACTGTTTTGTGCTCTGTCATAACGACCTCGCGCCTCAAAACATACTCCTCCGTCCCGATACCTTTGAAATCGTCTGCATCATAGACTGGGAGTTCGCTGGGTTATTCCCTTCTTACTTCGAGCTTCCTTTGTAGACCGCTTTCGACTGGCACGATAGGAAGAAAATGTCCGATGAGGCGAAGTCACGCCAGCTTGGGTTGTTTGGGCTCAAAGCGGAGGATTTGGACGACTGTATTCCGCCGCTACCTTGACACAACAGCATACCCGATGTTAGCTATTTTCGAATACATTCCATCGCCTCTCTTGACCCAAAGCGTATTAATAAAGACAGGTAGGGGGGACCATCATGTCAATGGTCTCTTGATTCTGTACATGACGCTATTTAGATGCAAAGTGTCCCGTATCCTAGGTTAGTGAAAACATATTGTAAAGCCCCTCGACGTCCAATCGTCCAATCTACATCGGCTTGGTGTAGGTGCTGTTGATCTCGCCCCACTTGATGGCGGAAAAGGTGATCTGGGCGTCGGGGGTATGCTGGTAGATGAGGTCCGGGTTGCCCTCGGTCTCGTTGCAGGGGCCATTCTTGCCCGTGTCCATCCAGTTCATGAAGCCGCCAACGTCGTTCCACAGGCTGAAGATGAGCACCATGCCGCGGCCGACGGCGTCGCCCATTTTGGCCAGCCCGCCGCGCTTCTCGGTCCACGAGGCCGTGGCCTTGCAGTAGGCGTTGCTCATGTCGGCAACGCCCGAGGACGGGGCCGCGTTGGCGATCAGCTTGCCGTCCTGCAGGAACAGGCGGCGGACGTTGTTGAGCTTGCCGGTGGCGGGGTCGGTATGGAACTGCGTCACGACGGTGATCTTGCGCGACGAGTCGACGGTGAAGTTCTTGCCGGGGCCGTAGTAGTTGGGGTTCGCCTGGTACTGGTTGTAGCTGCAACCCCACTGGTCGCAGACGCCCTCGGGCTGCCCGCACTCAATGTCGGTCTTGCAGCCGTAGACGCGCTCGTCGCGGCACGGGTGCGGCGTGTAGACCTGCGCAGCGTTGTTGGCCTCCCACAGGTCCATCTCGTTGCAGCACACGCCGCGGCGCGCCGTATTGGCCTGCCCGTTGATCCAGTCGAGCTTGGGGCACTGCGCGTCGCAGTAGCCGGTGCCGTACGTCGCGCCGGCCGGGTTGGTGCCGTTGGCGAGCGCGCGGCCGCCGTCCAGCTCCATCTCGGACAGGTACAGCGCGCCATTCATGCCGCAGGGCAGCTTGGCCAGCTCGACGTCGAAGGTGAACTCCATGTTGAGCAGCGACATGTTCTCGTACGTCTTGCCGTCAGCGCCGAGCAAATAGATGCGCGGCGAGACGGTGCGCCCGCTGTCGTCCCACTGCCGTAGCGTCAGGGAATCGCCCTTGGTCCACACGCCGCGTGACGCGTAGTCGATGCCCTCGAGCGAGCAAGCCTTGCCGCAGGTCGCCGCATCGTCGCACGGGGCCCGGCCGACCTTGCACTCCTCGAGCGGGTCGGCCACGGACAGGATCCGGCGCGCTGTGGCCTCGAGCGTAACCGTGTTGTTGACGGATTTGCACCCGCCGGCCTTGGTGCACCGCCACGTGGTAAGGGCTGGTTGCTGTTCGGGGATGGTCTTGCCGATCTGCTGGGCCGACGCCAGCGACGCCAGCGCCAGGACGAGAAGCCTTGAAGCCATGATGGATGCGAAGGAGAGGACGAACGAGTGTCACGTGGCTAAAGAGGGTGAGGTTACCGGGCCAAGAGGGTCCCAAGGAGCCAAGAGTGCTTGATACCTCCTTAAGTAGGTGCCGCCAACAGCCAGGGACTGTGGGGACTCAAATAATCGGCAACATTGCCGTTGAGTTTCCCGACGGATTCAATTCTCCATTGCCGGGCCAAAACGTTTTCGCTTGCGACCCCATAACTATGGTTATGCGGATAGCCGGGCAACGCGGTGGCTCGGAACAACGCCGAAAAGGTTCTCAGACCCCTCTTCTCTAGCCAGGCCAAATCTATCTAATCGAGATACCCGACGCGTTATTTGCACAGATACCACGTCAGGGCCGGCGAGGGCTGGCTAGAATTATGTACCTGCATGCCTTCTATTGCAGGCTAACAACCTGCCTACGGATTAAGGAGTCGGCTCTTCCGCACTTCGCTTTAGGCAATCCCCGGACGGCACGCAGGCGTCTCTACCGGGTTAGTCTAAATTATTCAAGCCCAGGCCGCATTGGAGCGGCACCTGGTTGAGTAGGTAGGTAGATATAAAGCGACCCATTAGTAACAAGGGGAGGGGGGACAAGTTCCCATGAACCACATATGTTGTCGGCATCATGCCCGTACAGGTTTGCTGAGCATGCAAGGGCGGCACAGGGTACAGCAGCACCCTGTGCCACCCTGTGCTTGCCCTGCTTACAAGCAGCGCCGGTTTGGCGCCTGTGCCTGAAGTTGGGGGCCGCGAGGGCAAGATTCGCTCAGCACAATAGACCTACAGTATGCATTACGCACGGATTGGCGCGCCCTTTTTGTGTTGGGGTCTGTTGAAAGGGCTGCCTTCGCTGAAATGTTCAGGTGTCTCCGCCTCTCCGTTCTCCGACACGGCAGGCCGTTTCAGGGGCCTGGATAGGCTGAAGATATGGGTTAGAGGCACGGTCGGCAGAACTTCGGCGTATCATGTGATTGGGCACCCTGGCAATCCCCGGTCCCTTTCAGACGTAACCCCGCCAACTATATAGTTTGGCTTTGCATGTCTGTAAATATTTCGCAACTCCGTACATCTCCATCTTAGAACACCGCCCTGTATTCAGCTTAATCGACCGCGTACTTCTACGTCTTGCACATCACCAAAACCTCTCTCCTCTGACGAAGTTACGGCATAATTCCAACTATGCGTCCTGCCCGGTGCCTAGGGAATCCACAGTACTTGTAAGGTAATGCACATCGATTTTCAACTCTTAGTCGCAGAGAAGCTAACCATTACCACCAGCGTGCAGCATCTACTTGTCTCTAGAATGAATTCCTTAAGTCCTAATTCTGTCAATGGCATACTAACAACCTCGTACAACTCCGACGCGTCCCAGATCCACTACTAGGTCCAAACTGGCGTCCACATCGCAACTGATTCGAATACACACAAAAAGTACAACGACAGGAGTTTTAGCGTATTAAGCTACAGAGAGGATAACGCCACCAATAGCGGCGATTCCACGTCTTCATCTATCTAGTTAACTGATCAGCTTGTTAGATGTAAAAACAACCTCCTTATCCCAACTGTTAGCGAGATCAGACGAACCTTCTTCACAGCACAGCATACGTAGGCTCAGTTTGTTTCTCATGCTAGAGCTATTCCGTCTACTTTTATACCCTCTAGCATCTACGATCCTTCTATAATGCTAAAAGACGTCCCTACTTTCCCAGGATATATCCTACCGAAGTTTAGCATGTAAGGCGTTGCTCTCTAGCAAATACGAATAGGCGAGGAAGAGGAGTCTTTGGTCTACAGCCTAGAAAAGTCGATTCCCCTTCTAGCCTAGAAGCCGCTTGATTGCCGCTTATCCTCCGTATCCAGTTTTCGCTGCTATAGAAGTACTCATTCGTCGGATCCCCCTAGAGGACTCGGGATTCTCACCCTATGCTAGTTGTACATCCTGTCGATAAGACTCCTTAAGCTGCAATAACGGCTGGTAAAGTATTCTAACACTTGTTGTCTACACCCGAAGCTTGCCGCTGAATATATCGCTAGTCCAACGGATGTTGTTCTTAACCTATATCTGGCATCTTGCAGCCTGGTCTGGTGGCTCTGCGCCGTCTTGGCACCGGGGCTTGGCTGGCAGGGTGGTGGCTCCTCAACGATGTGGACGGCGTGCAGTTTGGGAGATGTCTGTTTCGTCATCCTGACCGATAGCTCGGTCTTGTTCGACTAGGACGATTGGGCCCCGAACTTAACACAAGCTGCCAATCTTCTCTTTAAGCTATGCAGCCTATTTGGACTAGGAGCAGGCTCGTTTGGTGGAGACGCTGGATTTACGCTGCTGCCTCTATATACAGTAGCATTCCTAGCGGCTCTCGCATTGCCCCTTTATTAGAGGCACGGGTTACAACCCCGACTTCTAATGACCAGCCTTAAAAGACAAGCCGGGCCAATTAGATATGTGGACAACGTCCGCATTCGTTAATACATTGCCGATCTTCAGTATTATATAACGCTAAGCATAAATACTCTCGGTTTTCAATCTGTCATATAGAGCATGTTCTGGCAACTGGATATATAGTGCAATCTTGTTAGTCTGTAGCTAGGAGGCATCCTCAACGTGTTACAGCCACTTATCGATACAGGAGATATGGCAACTTTGGTTAATGCGTTTACAATGCACTGCCCTTGCGTTGCATTGTAGTGGCTCGGCATGCTCCTCTTTAGCAGCCTAGATATCCTGCAAGATATGATCCTCTAGTTGGAGACTACCAAGGGACGATACAGCTACAGCCTTTCTGCTGTATCGTAGCCTAACATCACCGTATCGGCCTAGACGAGGTCTCCAAATTCGTTCTAGGATAGAGATGCAACCAGTCTCGACAAAACTTGCTTATGCTCGAATCCGGACAACCTAGTCTCCCAAGTAGATGTATTGCGCTGCAGGTTTAACCTCGTCCTATAAGCAAACGATTGGAATAGAAGCTTTTATTAGCGCCTTTTTAGTCGGCTTCGAAAGTTAGATGTAGAGTTAGATCTCTGGCCGTTGCTGGAATGAGGTTCTAGTTATAAGTATTCATGCTAGATCTGGTGGGTTAGAAACGATGATCTAGATATCTAGCTGGGGTTTAGACAGGACACTAGAAGATCTGTGGAGATTTAAAACGACTTAAGGGTTACTAAGCCGTCCAGCTAGCTGTCTTACAACGTCGTCGTCTTAAAAGGCCTATCAGTTGTAGCTATCAGCTAGATGTTAGCCTTCTTTATAAAGGATGCCTATTAGAGCATTACTAAATACAATGCAGCTCTTTCTAAGTTTAGGGATTACAAGTAGCAAAAGTACTGGAATATTTTGCCTAGTCGCTAGTAACAAGTTTAACGCTTTGCGTAAATCGTTTCTTAAGTAGAAGGAAACCAACCATTCTCGTTACTACAGTTACTTTCCCTTTCCCTTTCCCTTATCCTTCTTGGTCTCAGCATAGTCTTCATCCAATGCAGCACCCAGCAGCTTGTACGTCCAGAATAGAGTACCATCACGCCTGTATTTGTAATGATACGCCGTACTTCCGGAGTTATCCACCGTTTCCTGCCACTCCTAATCCTTCGTACTAGACTTGTATTCAACGCTACTGTATGCAAAGTATACATGCTTTTCCTTCTTGCGATACGTATCTGTCAGTGTACTAGCATACGTAGCTTGTATAAGTACGTATTCTACTAGTATACCTGTTATTTCTATACCTTTAAGAATCAAGTCTTACGGCTAGAATAGCTAGAAGGTCAACCTTCTAGCTAGGAT
>Ga0247771_1000485_pt1 | contig 12502 bp, 16 predicted proteins | sample UWRJL197509C6_FD_179948 | JGI IMG/M metagenome (GOLD analysis project Ga0247771, IMG submission 179948) | Plant litter microbial communities from Arlington Agricultural Research Station in Wisconsin, United States - UWRJ-L197-509C-6 | ecosystem: Environmental > Terrestrial > Plant litter >...
GCCCGACGCGGCTGCAACCCGCGCGGCCGGGCGGCCGTCTATTGGATGCGGAGACTCAGGGGCGAAATTCGCGGCACGGCACTTTTGTTTCGGGCCTGAACCCACCCATCCGACGTCAGCAAGCTTCCCCCCACGCTCCAGCCCTTATCCTGGTTCCCTGGCGACGCTGGTCGTGGCCCGCCTCAATGTTGGAGCCGAAAACCCAACCGCTTGTTGCCCTGGTCTTAATCTAGACGTCAGCAATTGCCAAAACTGGTGAGTGGGCTGGTGCTCCTGCCGCTTTAACCTGCGCCGCCCTGTGCAGACCTGTGGGGGCTTGCGCAGTGGGTGCAGGGTGTACTGACAGCCGCTCTAACGAAGCCGATTCGGCAACCACCGTCCCATAGGCGGTCTGAATTGCAATATGTCTTTCTAGGTAAGACTGCCGAGGTACTAGTATCAAAGGTACCTAGGTGAGGTGGAAAGAAACAGGCGACACTCGCAAGGCGGCGGGAGGACAGTTGCACTGTCGGGGACGCCGCCCAACATGGTTCCTAAACGGCTCTGTAGGCCCCTTGGTATTTCCCAGGTGGCACCCAGCTTAGTATACGGGTTCAATGCCAACAACCCATCTCGCATACCAGGTGTCATTGATGAATCTCTTCTTCTTGAGGGGCGGCCAATTTCGTGCCCAGGACTCGGGCCACATTGGCGTATGGGCCTTTCTCCATCGCAAGAAAGTTATCGCAGCCGGCTCGCGACATTCATCGTATCGTTTCCCCGGAGGTTCCAGTGCCCAATGCACAAAAGACTGCCGTATGGGATCGAGATTCCAGGGCCAGTCGGCGGCCTCAGTATCTGGGCGGTTCCGGGAGAAGGAATTTGCCGACGAGGAGTTGCGGGTTCGGTGAATGTGAGATCGGAGCGGGTCCAGGAGTCTCCCGGCGACGCGTGATGCCCCCGTGAGATGAATGTCGAAAAAATAACTGTCGTCGATTATGGCGAGCAGAGAGCGGTGGAATGTCGACTGCAACAGCACTCGGCGGGGTTTTTCTGCAGCCCAGGCCCTGGCGTTGTCGTCGTACTGCCGGAAGTAAGGGGTAAGGTCGTCGTCGCCCAAACTCACGGCGTCGTCGTGGATAAGCTGGTCCATATAAGCCCAAGCGGTTAGTCTTAGCAGCTTGTCATCGAATCGGTCCCTCGTGTCCACCGAGCGGCCAGACCGGTTGAAATAGCGGTCTTGGAACATCTCTCCAGGTTCCTGGTCGAAAACGATCGTGGCATTTCTCCAAGCCGAATTCAGGACAATCGGCATGAGAAGAGATTCGCAGAACATACGCCGGTCCCCCACCGGATACATCTCGCGGCCAGTGTAGATTTTCCGTAACTCGCACTCGAAACCAAGGTCCACATGCTCAAGTGGCAGCTTGTCAGTGGGCGCGAGTGACAGGCGGAGTGACCAGAACTTCTTCCGGAAGCCATCCTCGTCGGGTGGCAACGGATCTGCGAAACGTATTTGCAAAAGGCGGTCCCTCTGTGGCTGGAACCAGCCCAGGACCTCGCAGACGTCGAACAGTTTTGCTCGGAGGATCAAGTATCCGGCTGGAGATCCCCCGCCCTTCCCCATTGGTGACTGGAACTCGACGATTGTTTCACACGGCCGGCAGTATCGCAGCGGTCGCGCCAACAACGAGTCCAGATCGGCGATGCACCACACCGACGATGGTGCCTGCCGAGTTTTACTGACGTCGAACTTGAGCCAGCGCCGCTCGGAGCACAACCAGTCGACGATGAGGGTGAGGCGATCGATCTCAAAGCCCTTGCCGCAGCGGCAGGCACGCCGACATGGGCATCCACAAGAGAGGAGTGCACCCGGTATCCACCACAAGATGTCGTGTCTTATCGTCCGGCTGGTCACAAGTAGGCTGCTGAGATCCTCCTCTTGTCCAACGGCCTTCCAAATAGGCAACCGTACCTCCTGTGGCAGCGTCTCAAGGGTGGGTTGTGGCCCGGCCCGACTGCAATCCCCGAGGGTGACCATGGTAGGTGTCTCGCGAGTCGTGGTCGCGCGTGAAGGGAAGTCGAGACGGATGGGATAGAAGTCGAGCGAGTTTCGCGGCAGATATCCCGGGTCGCGGCTGGAATCCGAACCGTGGTGGGCACTTGGTTTCGAGGTCAGTCGAGTGCTTCGTCGGCGGCCTTTATACGACAACTTCCGTAAGGTTTGAACTTACCCACGCCGAAGGAGTCATATGGGTCAGAAGTCAAAGTTTGTCGTCCCAAACCCCACCACCCTGCTCGCAATTGAACACGCCAACTTGGAACGCAACGAATTGGGGCTCATCAGTCCAGACTACAAACCTGCGAATATTCCTCCATGGATAGAGGTCATCCACGATGGTGTCGTCCACGGCCATGGGGTGCCCACTGCCTTCTCGACTCTAGCTAATTCTGCCCAGCAAACTAAACGAGCCTACACCCAAGACAAACTGCCACTCTATGCCAGCAACTTCCTATCATGAACCTATTAAACAACTTTTCTTGGTCATCTATAGGGTAGTAGGTAATCTACAAAGTTCTAGGTCATCTACAGAGGTATAGGTCGTCTATAAACCACCTCTAGGTGTCCCGTCTTAGAAGGTGGTGAGGGTATCTTTTGAAGGCTTCCCCTTTAGATAGATCCCTTTTGTGGATCTGCGCCTTGACGTGGCAAGGGGGCTTGATTACATCACGGCTACGAACAACATGATCCCACGTCACTAGATACCATTACTGTCCGCCTTCCCTTCACCAGCGCAACTCCTCCGTCAACCCTGTGGCCTTGTTTTCTCGTGGCTCAGAGTCTGGCGTGTCGACTCCAGAAATGACTAGTTCCACTTGTGTGTTAAGCTGGAAACTTGTGCCCGAACGTCTGCTGGCACGGCGGCTACCGCGGAATCATATATCAGCGTTTATGAGCGCTGGCAACTGGGTCTGAAAGCACGTACCCGTAGTGCCCGTCCGTGAGGACCAACTACGGTTCCCTGACAGCCTGGCTGTTCGGGTCATAGCCCACGCCAGATCCCGACCCGTATTGGGGAACAGCCTGTTGATAATCAAACGAAAATGTACCATAGAAGTAGGTGGCACCATTGGAGTCCTCTTCGTACTTGTACTTGAGCCCAGTTTGTCGACGTGAGTTCGATTGGTCGTGTGGTCCCCGTGAAAAGTAGTAGCCGGAGTCTCTGTCGCGGAGGGGGGCTCCCGTCTCGTAGCGGGCCTCGGGGAAGTGAGGTGAATGGGGTTGGCCGTCCTGTTCCATCGACATGTCTTGTACGCCGGAATCATTGTCGTTGAGAGGCGAGGCGGCGACGGTGGACTTCATCGACTTCTTCCATTCCATATATTCCTCCCATCCGCTCTCTTTTTCTCTCTCCCTCTCCCTCTCCCTCTCCTTCTCCTCCGCCTCCTTCTCCTCCCTCTTCTCCCTCCTCACTTCTCTCTCCTCCCTTTTGTACCCCTCTCTCTTAATGACACGCCCCGCGTGGGCTGCCAACCGCGCATTTCTCTCGTCTTCAACATTCTTTGCCCGCTTCTTGAGGTCGTCTGGCCCATTGGCAGCGACGAAGGACCCGTGCGAGAGGGCGTACCCGGCCCGTCGGCAGCGCCCAGCGTCCTCGGGAAACTTGCGGTCGGCCAGTTGGTTTAGCTCATAGAGTATCTGTTCGGACTGACGGTGGTGGATTTCGTCGCTTGCCTCGGATCTGCTCTCATATTCTTCCGGGTACTGCTCCCTGTTGCGAGAAGCCGTCCTGGTAGCAGCCTCGGCTCTTCTGATGCCGGCCTTGATCTCGCGCGCTTCGACCGCAAAGGATCTGTACTTGGGAATGATTCTGGCAACCGAGTTGCCGACAATGCGAGCCGCTTGTGTGGTGGTTGTGGATGGGATGGCCGGATCCATGGCTGTGTCCGTGGTTGGTCAGGCCTCGGGGACAGAACTGCGGGATTGAGGGAGCTAAGGGCGTATGTTATGGGGTCGGTCCAGGAACATCAATCGGCGAACAGAAGGGCTCGCCTATGGGGGCCTTAGATATAAAACCAGAGGCCAACTTAGGGGCTGACCCAAAGTGCGGGATTGGGCGCCTCTGCAACGCCCTGGGTTGCAGGCTGGCGGGTTGAGGAGGTATGGCGTGTCACGCGTTGATTCGTGGTTGGGAGACCTGAAAGGCGGTTGCAGCCGCTTGCAAGCCGTGCGTGCGCCTCGAAGGACAGCCACATCTTTCGCCAGGCGGCCTGGTCGACGCGGAAGGCCCCCACCGCATGAACCAGATCCAGGAGCCCTCAGCTGTTGGTGCTTATTTGGTTGGTTGGGCGCTGGAGGTCCTCTATGAGATGCAGCTAGAGCGAATCCAGCACGGGCTGTCTATTGCCGTGTTTCTGACAACCTCAAGACCGCTACAGGGAGCTAACATACCTACGCACCAGTCCAAACTTTAACTACCCGGTCATATGCCGAAAGCAAAATCAGGTGACGATATGTAATGGCTGATCCGGGTGTTAGGGTAATTGCAACTCGATGCTTGTTCCTGGGTTTCGAATGCAGAGACGTACAAGTAATATATGGATAACCACCTATTCTTGGGTTTGGAGGACCGGTAACCCGGGGTTTAAGACTGCTCTTGGTCGCGCCTCTACCTATAAGTACTACCAGTACGAGGGCCGGCTGGCTGGCACCGGATCGCCGTCCGACACCAGATACTAGCAATCATGTTGCGATCTCTTCTGCTCGTTGTCGCGCTGCAGACGCTGGCGCAATGCATCGCAGGTGCTCCGGCTGATCCCCCGAAGTCGGGCGACACAGACCGGGCTCACGAGTGAGTATCCTTGCAAGCCTGCTGGCCTGCCTGAAAACCGAATAGAACGCCACTAATCTGGCGTCAGTGGGTTCTTTACATGGACGTGCAGCTGCAGGAACGCCGCTTCAAAGAAGACCTACGAGCTCCGAGAGTATTGCCGCGAGATTGGGGGGGAGGTCATGTCGAACCATGTAAGTTACGTCTCGCCCTCTTTTCCGGACGAGAGAAAAGTGGATGAAGGATGCTTACGAAGTGGATCTCCCTGCAGTGTGTTTACAGGGCAAAGGACGATCGGAAAGGCCCCCAGGGATTCACGGATGAAGCTTGTGGAGGTGCATACGGCCAAGGTTTCCAGGGTACCTGCACGCGCCAAGGCGGGAAGGCTGGCAGTATCTGCTCAAACTCCTACGGCTGCCCTGTCATTGATACTGCGCAATCCGAGTGCAAAGCACCGAACGATGTGTACACCCCTTGCACATATGTCACATGTGTAAGGGGAGAACTCAGCTGCGGCCAAGCAGGAACCGCAGGACTCTGTACTTGGGGCAAGTGCCTGTGCGGAGCCGACGGGAGGTGGAATCTCACGGAGAGATACAATATGTGGTCCAACTGTCCCGGGATGATATCGCGCTGAGACATCCTTGCGGGTAAGAAACGCGGCCGCTTGGGGCCATAGGCTGAATGAGGCTGAGAGGCTTAAGACAAGAGGTGATGGAGATTCGCAACATGGAAGCCGAAACTCGGGGTGCACCATCCCTCTACTCTGAGGAGCATACCTAGGCAGTCTTCATCTTATGTTTCTTTTCCTGAGGCGCCTTAATCGACTCCGTATATAAGAAGCACGTCCCTTCAGCCCCTGTCTGGGCCGTCGATGTGAACAGACAAAGCGATGGGCCGAGTGCACCGTAGGCGAAGGCGAAGAGGATTCGTGTACGGCCTAGGACACGTGAATGGATCTTAAGCAGGATGCCACAATGCGGTATTGTGATGGGACTTCCGCGGCTAAGCCTGCTCTTGGGGAGACCGTGGATGTTGTAGATATGTTGACGGCCTGACTGCGATTTCGTGTTAGGAGGAAAACTAGGGGGTTGTGCCTATTTCATAGCACCTAGGTACCTTACTCATGATGGCGATAGCATAGAATAGAAAGTCGCGCCTAACATATCAACCTGAGGCAGAGGCCTGATGGACTGCCCTCAATACACCCAGCCGAGCGCTAACGACAAGAGCCAACTTAACTCGGCCAAGAGATGCCGGCATATTAAGTGCGCCAGGGAGAGCTTTGCTGCTGGCCCCTGGGTCGCCCCTGAATCCATCACGCCCAAAACCTATCTGCAACGCCAGCCTTCCTTTTCCTCCGCACATCGCCGGTTGTCAGTCCACGCCATGGCATGTACCCACTGCAGCTTCCCGCTCTCGAGCCGGAACTCGTGGTTGTCGATGGTGTCGTTGAGGTGCTCCCAGATGGAGATGACATCAACAGAGCCGACAGCCTCGTCGATGACGTAACGGCGGTGCGAGTTGGGCAGCTGTGAGTTGTTGGTAGGTATGCCGGCGGTGCAGCCATAGTAGTTCCCCCCCTCAAGGCGCCTGCACCCCGTCCCGAACGGGATGGCCGCGATCGCGCTTTTGTTCGTCCACATGTCAAGATAGGCGTCCGCAACGCGCTTCAGCTCGGTTCGGCTGCTGCGTTTGGCCGGCTCCTGCGTGTCCCAGTTCCCCGCCTTGGTCTCGGCCCTGGCATGCAGCAGCGTCGACGTGGCGTTGAAGAACCATGAGCCGTTGGTTGTAACAACACTGTCGACCTCGAAGACGCGGTTATCCTCGGGGGAGTGTCGAATCTGCACCCCGATGACATATTTGGTGAAGTGATCCAACGACAGAGCGCCTATGATCTCTGTATGGGTTGCACAGTCGACCGTGTCGACGATGGTACGGTTATAGTCGAGGGTGAGCCCTTTGGACATGACACCCGTCTTGATGTCAAGCGTCTTGTTGTTTTCAATGTTCTTGAAGTTGGTGCCTGCGTTCCGTATCGGATGGGTGAGGCCCGTGGTAAGGCCCTGCAGATACTCGTTTACTGTCCCAAGGATTTCGGTTCGGTTGCAAGCCGCAGATGCCAGCGCGGCGAAGGCAGCCACTGCCGCGGCTGCCGCTCTTCTCAGGCTCAGACCAGCCATAGCTAGAAGAAACCTGGGGCTTCAAGTCGAGAGTCTGTCTGTTTGGGGCTACAGGGCCGGGTGATGATGCCAGAAGTTGAGTCGTACGACAAAAAGAGGGCAATGTTGGTTACAGATATCCAGAACCTCGTGGTATCTCGTTATATCCAGGCGAGGGGAGCGCGAAGCATCTGCCGATGCCTGAAAGGCGGCTGCTCATACCCCGCGACGACGGCAAAATACCTCCCTAGATTGGCGTTACCAACCGCTCCAGATATGGTTCCTCTAGATATTTCGCACCGACAACTTCGTGCGAATCTCTGCATAGCGCGACCTCACGGAGAACGATCGACGTTTATCAGGCGATGTAACGGAAGCTAGCTCGGTAACCTTAGTCGAGTTGCTCTGTAAGCTCGGCTATCCAGACCATGATACGTGTATCACATATAGCTCCGTACCTCTTATTTGGCCGATGTCACGAAATATTAACGGCCTTGTACCCATTGCCCCTATCGGGCTTTAGAACGGCGTTGAACCGCGTAACCTGACTTACCGATCACCGTACCGACTTCTACACTGTGTCCACACAGGCGACCAAGCTTCCCGTAACCAAACCTGGCTCTGCTTTGACGCCAGCCCGCATACTTGGGCCCAAGGCATGGTCCTTGAGGAGATGGTGGCGGATTGAATGCGACGATTTAGGCCCCCTTCGAGCGGCATCAGCTCTGGCTACCCCAAGTCGATCCAGCATTGACAAGGCTCGAAACCGCAGTGACGTGCTGGCCCAATACTAGGACATGCAGGCCGGGCTTCGGGTTGTCGGGCAGTCGTAGCCCGCCCCTGTAAGCAGGTTTGATAAGCGAGGCGCGCCATATCCCAACTCGCCCGACGCTGACGATCAATGAAAGTATGGGGTCTCAAGGGGTATGAAGGCGGCGTCGACTCTCGGGGCGAATCGTACTCGGCCGTGCGTCATTTGGGCTCCCGGGTATCTCGGCTCCACAAGAAGCGTCGAGGTACTGACATCTACGAGTACAATAGTTCTGGAGACGGTTAGCGCATCGCTAGCGCAAGGATGTCACGGAATGATCCCGTTTGCCACCCCTGCTACCCTCCTGCTTTGGAGCGAGCGAGTCTCCCAACTCACCCGCACCTCCCTATCGCCTGCCTCTTTGCGGTTCGGCAGTCCCAACTCGCCCGTTCAACTGGCTGGGCCTGCTGGTAATGGACCTAACCTATGCATGCTGTTATATTCCGCAGATTCTTCGCACTGGATTTACCAACCCCATACTCCGTTTCTATCGTGTAGTGCGACGTTCTATGTTAGCGGTGGATCCTCCCGCGACCAGCAAACCACAATCCACTCTATCCATTGTCCCTACCCTCGACCCGAACCCAGTTTCCGCCTTCGGAAATGTTGCAACAAGTCCTCGAAGACAATGGCGTAGCCAGAGAGGACCGGGGGGTTCCACCGAGCGAAACCGATCCCCTCCTCCCACAACGCCAGGGTCAGAATGCGGCAGCAGAGCCAGCGGAGACATGGACACCACCTCGGGGCTTCTTGTGGGCCGAGATAGGTACGATGCTGGCGACATTTGCGCAAATTGAGGTTGTGGTGTTCCTAATACTGACGTAACTGCGTCATGTAGCCCTGTTCTCTAACGTCTTCCTCGCGGGCTTCGACGGGACAGTGACCGCCTCAACGTACGCCGCCATCAGCTCCGACTTTCTGGCATCAAACCTCGCCTCTCTGATCACGACGTCGTATCTCCTCACCAGTACGGCCGCCCAACCACTGTACGGTCGATTCTCGGACCTATTTGGTCGTAGGGTCTGCTTTCTGATAGCCACTTCGTTGTTCGGAATCGGCTGTTTAGGATGCTCCGCCGCGAAAGATATTATTTTCTTAGACATGATGAGGGCTGTTACCGGCATTGGCGGCGGTGGCCTCATGACCATGGGTTAGTACCTAGATGTTTCCACGATCGGCGGCGTTGCTGCCCCATTCTGACGCGTCTTTGCCAGCCACCATCATAAACTCGGACCTCGTACCGCCGAAGCATCGTGGTATGTACCAGGCGCTGCAGAACACTGTCATTGGTCTCGGGGCTACATGCGGTGCTTGTCTCGGGGGCTTCATATCCGACTTCCTGGGTTGGCGTTTCTGCTTCCTGCTCCAGGTGCCGATCGCCGTCATGGCACTGGTTGTCGGAGTCCTCGTGGTCAAGGACATTCCCGATTCTCAGACACCAAAGACTACTCGGGAGCTCGGCGGGGCCCGTGGACCGTCGGCTTGGAGTCGAGTGGACCTCTTGGGGTCCTTCGCGCTGGTTTTCTGCCTCGCTCTACAGACTGCAGCGTTGAGTCTGGTGGGCAACGGATTCTCGTGGACCGACCCCAACACCCTGCTCTGCTTCTGCGGGAGCTTGGCCTTCCTGTTGTTCTTCCTACGAATAGAGGCAACAACGAGTGCGGTTCCGATACTCCCTCTGGAGATGCTTTATCGGGCGGACAGAGCCGCCTTGCTCATCGCCAACGCCGGCTTGGGCATCGCCGTGTACGGGGTGCGTCCCTTGTAATGCTCATATACTCAAGGAGGAGTCGTCCCGGCTAACTGGTATCGCAGGTTCTCTTCCTAATGCCGCTCTTCTTCCAGTCTGTTTTCCTAGATACCCCATCCCAAGCTGGCTTTCGCTTGATCCCTCCATCGATCGCGACTCCGATCGGTGGTATTGCGGCAGGACTCATCATGGCGCGTCGCAACTGGCTCATCGAGATGACCCGCGTAGGCATACTTCTACTCGTTGCCAACAGCGCGTTGCTACTCTGCATGGGAATGAAGAGGGCAGGGTGGGAATACTCGGTGGCCATGATGCTAGGCAACTTCGGCCAAGGGATGGCGTTCCCAGCCAGTCTGTTCGCCTTCATCAGGACGGTTGAACGAAGAGGTGAGTTTGGTTGGGAGCGATACCCCCACAAGCCACCGCGACTCCACGCTAATCTTTCCCTTGCCATCGTTGTAGACCACGCGGCGGCGACATCTGTCACATATCTGACCCGCTCCATGGGTTCTATCTGGGGCGTGGCCGCGGTGTCGACGATCACCCAGAATGCCCTTGTCTCGAAGCTAGGGTCGTCGCTCGCGGGTTATCCCGACAAAGAAGAGGTATGGGCGATTTGTTATCAACCGGAATGGTCCGGTGCTGACGAGCACCCAGATCATTGAATCGCTACGCCGCTCTGTGGATGCGATACGCCAGCTCTCGCCGGAGACTCAGGGGCTTGCCAGGATCGCCTACTACGAATCCTGCCACAACGCCCTCTGGTTTCTAATGGGAATCTGCGCGGTATCTGCTATCGCGAGCTTTCTTATCAGACATCCGAAGAACTAAGGGACCCCGGGGATTGGGTGGCCTAGGCGCCTCACGGACCAGGGACGGAAGCATGGAAGCGTGGGAAAACGCCTAGAGGCTCTGGCCAAGCAAAATGATTGCGTTTGCCGAGGAATCTCGGCAACTGTTCCCGTCCCCGACCTAAATTAGCCGGATACGTTCCCTATTTGCAAGCCAGACCGGATAGGTCGGTTAATGATATGCCCCCTGAGCCCGATTCCCGACCAGTGGCGACAGCCAGTCGAGGCGTCTGCAGCGAGACCAGGCAGGTTCGGTAAATGAGGCTGTTGCCGACGTGGAACCTATCTTTGGGGTTTTGATATAAGAGAATGATGGATCCGCAGACAACGACAGTCGCCACAGTCCCTAGCCCATTCCCAGCTTCAACGGCGCCGTCACCGTGTCGAGGGTGTTGTGTCCCGCGACAAACGCCACGGAAGGACGCTACCCGAGCCAGTTGGGAACCAATACCCGAAGATGAAGCCCTCCACCGTTTTAGCCCACGCTGGGCTGGCCCAGGCCGCCATTCGCTTCGGATGCTCGACCGTCTCGATCCAGCGATTGGATCCTATCGTCCAACCCGGCAGCACCCCGTCGTCGCACCTCCACCAGATCGTGGGCGGGAACGCCTTCAATGCGACCATGGAGGGAGATATTGGCGAGCAGGCAACGTGTACGACTTGCGCCTTTGTCGAGGACTTCTCCAACTACTGGACCGCCGTCATGTACTTCAAGCACCCGAACGGCTCCTACAAGCGCGTTCCCCAGTACCCCAATGCTCAGCTGGGAACGGAGGGCAAGAACGCGGACGATATCAACGGCGGCATGACGATCTACTACACCCAGAAGGACCTGGGCGGAAACGGGAAACCCCTGAAGAAGGTTACCGCTTTCAAGCCGGTAGGCGTCGCCGCCTCGACCAGAGCCGCACGTCTTCGTTGACATTGCCACAGGGTTTCCGCATGACGGTCGGCAGCCCTTCGGCCAACACCCTCGAGGTAGCGCGAGGCCACCCGGGTCTCCGGTATACGTGTCTGCAGACCGTTCTGACTCGTGGCGGGGAGACGCCAGACTTCCCCACCAAGCCTTGCCCGGCCGGCATCATGGCGATCCACCACTTCCCGGCGTGCTGGGACGGCAAGAACCTCGACAGCCCGGACCACCAGTCGCACATGTACAGCACAACCAAGGGAGCCTTTCAGGAGGCCGGACCTTGTCCGGATTCCCACCCCGTGAGAGTACCTCAGGTGGCGTACGAGACCATGGTATGAAGCTCCTTTGGGCAATAGTTCGGGGCCAAAGGACAAGGCTCCCATACCGGTCCACCCCGTTCCAACCCTTAATTATTCGGATCGCCAAACTGACTCCCGGTGTTTCGTAGTGGAACACGTCCGTCTTCAAGGACCTGTGGCCCAAGGATGGCTCGCAGCCGTTCGTGTGGTCCTTCAGCGGCGGCAAGGGTAACGGCTACGGTACACACGCCGATTACCTCTTTGGGTGGAAGGGCGATTCGCTGCAGCGCCTCATGGACGACAACTGCATGTTCCACAAGTGCGGCAGCCCCGGGCAGAACGGTGTCATCAAGACTCAGACGGTGGCCGAGATGAACAAGTGTGCGGCCAAGAAGCTGGTCAACGAGGAGACGGAAGGATGGATCACCACGCTGCCGGGCATGATGACGACGGGAGCCCCGACGGGGGTGAAGTTCAGGGCGTAAGTAATACTGTACTCGGGTTACTGTAGGATCAATAGAGACCAGAGCGACGTCAAACCTCGGGCCGCTGCCGGGGCTGGAAGGCGGCGAACTCCAGGGCTCCTCATTCGGCGGAGATAAGGCGTCATTTTAGCGCGTCCGCGCGACCAACGGGGGCTAACGTACGCGACGGCGTTCTCGGGTCCAAATAGCAGCGTGGGCGGCCTTCCATGACCGGCGGTTGGGAAATCTTGCTGCAAACGTCGCGCAATGGCGACGAGTCCTATCTCCCCCAGCGCTTCTGCAGGTGTTGGTGGTGGTGGAGGTGGACCCCGGATTTCCCAGCGTCTGCCGACCGCCTGTACTGGTAAGGGCCCCCCTGAAAGGCACGTGACACCTGCCGCACGGATCACGAGTCAGCTTCGACGACAAGGCGTACCGTCC
>Ga0247771_1000486_pt1 | contig 12497 bp, 12 predicted proteins | sample UWRJL197509C6_FD_179948 | JGI IMG/M metagenome (GOLD analysis project Ga0247771, IMG submission 179948) | Plant litter microbial communities from Arlington Agricultural Research Station in Wisconsin, United States - UWRJ-L197-509C-6 | ecosystem: Environmental > Terrestrial > Plant litter >...
CGAGCGTCATTACCGGAACGACACCGGGGGTTACCGTTACTGTAATGACGCTCGTTCCTGGGCTCAGGGTAGACAAGGACAAAGACAGAGACGGTAGTATTGAGCTTGCCCCACCGCCGGCAGCAGCGTCGGATGAGATCGGGGGGCTGCTGCTCTCGCGGGTAATACTGCTGTTGCCTATGTGGGACGGCTCCGAAGATGGTTTTGCTGGAGCGGTGGTCACGAGTACGGTTGGCGTTGTCACAGTCGTCAACGAGCTCGTGGTGAAGCTTGTGATGCTCACCGATGTCAAATTGACCGTAACGCTCGTTACCACAACCTCCGTCGAGTTTGTGAATGGAGAAGCTGCGGTGGTTGCCGTGGATGATGGACCGGCCCCGCTGGAAGGCGGCGGCGTAAGAGTCGTCACGGAACCTGTTATCGGAACGGCGGATGTAGTAGGCAGACTGCCACTTGACAGTATGGCGCTCCCGCTGACTTGGGTTACTCCAGATGTATCGGCCAAGGGAGCCCTGGTGGTGGAGGCCGGCGCGGAGCTGCGAAAAGGAGGTCAACCCTGACTTGGATCTCAGGACATGCCCCGACCTACCTTGAGTTCCCCCTACTAGGACTTGTGCTGGAGTTTGAAGTAGCCGTGGGGCTAGGTACCGAGCTGCAAGCGCTGGGTCAGACGGAGCATATATGCCCGAGGGAATTCTTCAAACCTCGTGTTTGTGAATATCGGAACAGCACTCGTGACGTTGGTAGAAGATGTCGTGGCTACTACCGAGGTAGCCGCCGTAGAACTTGAAATGTCAGATAGACAACGGTAATAGGGCCTTCGGAGAACGGTACCTAGAGTTTGTGAACCACGGCGGCGCAGTTGCCAGGCCGGCAGACGGGGAGACGCTCGTTGAAGGTGCCGCGGTGCCACTGGAACACTGGTATTAGTGCCCTGTATGGCACAGCCGAGGAGAGGGAGGCTTGCCTGATGTTTGCAAACGAAGGGAAGGAGCTGGAGGTGGAATCTGCCGAGGCCGTGGAGCTGGATGGGTGAGCAGCGGGTTCAGGTTAATTGGGTGCGATGGGGAACCTGCCTGGAATTGGTCGGCGTCACGAGCGAGTTAGTACCGCTCGGCGGGCTCGTCCTTGATTCCCGGAGGTTGGTTGTGCTGCTTGATTGTTGAGGATCTTCCATGAAACTTGACAGGTGAGCGTGAGCGCAACTTACCTGGAGTTTGTGAATGCCGCCCTTGGAGTGGAAGAGCTGGCGGAAAACGCTGTTGAGGCCACTGCTGGCCGGCTACTGCTTGTTGGAGCAGCGGTAGAGTTGCTCGTGCAGTTGCCGGTGACTGGACTCAGCCCAAAGAGACACTTGCACGACTTGGAGCACAGGCTGCCCGACATGCCATTTTGCGAGGCGCTGTCGCACTCTTCGCCGAACTTGTGGTCTATCACACCGTTCCCGCAGCCCAGAGGCGTAGCGCCTCTGGATATGATGTATGGGATCCCGGTCGAATTGTCCGCAAACGTTCTCTCGCCGTCGCCGGTCGCGCCCTGGGCGATGGCCAAGGGCTCGAAGCCGTTCTTGCCGCTCGTTGGATAGCGAGAGAAAACTTCGTGGACACTGCAAGACCAGTTGCTCAGCTTGGCGTCGTCTACCGTCGTTAGAGCCGAAGAGTTGGCAACCAGATGGGCATGGTTGTAGCAAGCCAGACGCCCCCGGCAGGTGAAGGTGCCAAACTCGGAGAGGGGCTCGACGACTGCCTCGGTCTGGGCATCGTAGTAGCAAGACATGGCCATGTACATGCCTGTGCCTTTTCCCAGCCCGGCGAACTTGACAGCGTCCGTCATCAGAGCCTTGGCCCCGGGCCGGGTAGATGAGTGGTACGTCGGATCCGTCCCGATCAGGATCATGTTCCCGGTGACGGCCGGAGACCATGCTTTCTTGGTGTCGTTGAGGAACTCGATGCGGTCGAGCCCCCCGCAGTCCGGATCCGAGATGATGATGGCCTTGTACTTCGCAAAGTCGGCAGTGGTCATGTTATACCACTCCTCCTTGGATGCAACGTGGGCTAGGACAAGGTAAGCCGGGTTATCAAGACACGGAGCCCAGTGCAAGACACCACATACTCGGGAAGCCAAGATCCGTGGTTGCGATGTCGTACTCCTTGTACTTCATGTCCCCGTAAAACAGCAGCTCTTGGGCCGCCACGCCCAGAACCCCCAGTCCGGCCGCAGCCAGCCCGGCGCCATGAGCCCAGAGCATGGCGACTTAGATCCGGGCAAACACGAGAGTAGAGGTTGAGAGGACGGTCCTTGGTCGTCGCGGACCGCCCGTATAAACGAGAGACAGGGGTAGACAACCGGGAAGAGGGGAGAGGGAGCAAAGGCTCCCGGACCGGAAAGGCCCCCATCCTATATGCAGTCGGAGTCGACTAGAACACGGTCACAACCTGGAGTGGAGACGCGATACTGGGAATGACGAAACCTCTCCCGGGGTGAGGAGGCAAGGGCGGACAGGCACAGATCAGTCTCAGAGGGGTTTCCGGACGGACGGCCATTGCTAGCTTGGGGCGCCCGCCTGCCAATGGCTGTTAGTAGCTCCCGATAGATTATCCTGGTCTACGATGGAGGAAGACAGGTGCTACTCCCGATGAGACAGGGAGATGAGGCGAAAGGCGTAGGTGAGGTACCTTGCTTGCGTGGGTGGTAGGGGGTTCTTCGACCGGGCCCGGGATGGCGTTGCGCCCTCCACCACGCCTCTCATACGCGGCATATAGGGCGGGCGGGCGAGCTAGGTAGGTAGGCTGTATACAGGTATGTCACCGCGATACAGTGCTGATGCGGCCAGGTACCCGGGCAATACCCTCGAGAGTGGGGATGAGCGACGAGGATGGCTTTCTGGAAGCATGCAGGTGCCCGGTTGGTCGACGCAGGCATGGATGTTCTCCAGGAAACATGGACTTCTTGCTAAATCAGAAAGCCCATAGAGTCGATACACAGGACTCTCGAGGCCCGTTCTCGCCAAGGGCCATTTGCCGTGCCGCCTAAAGTCTGCCACCCATGCCCAACCCTGGGAGAAGCGGAGAACGACTAGGGATGCGCAGACGCTCGTCAGCGCAATGCCGTGGGCGGGCAGTTTGCTCCCCGAAGACACAAGGGCCGAGTGCGTAAGAGAGAAAGACACGGGGGAGGGGGGGCAGGGAAGACGAGAGCTGGACCCGGCCGCAGGCGACTAAGACAGGGTTGGCGATGGTGCGCAATGAGGCCAGCGACGACGTAGACGCGGTCACGATGATGTGTGGTACACGGCCGTTGACGAGATTGCGGTTCGAGACACGTGCCACTTGGCATGTTAGGAACAACAGTTGAAGACTCGACATGGAGGTGTGTCTGACGGAAGACCAGAGGAGTCGCAGCCGAGCGAGAGCGTCCGGCAACTGGACAGAGGTACCTAACTTGGCTATTGACGAGCTCATCTGTTCAGTATATGAGAAAACAGATAGCAGTCGTGCGGATGCCGTCATCGGGCGGCAGGCAGGTGAAGGTAAAGAGGTGATCGATTCGATGGACGGAGAGAGTTCGAGAGGTGGAGAAGTCGAGTTGACGTCGATGAGTGGGGGCCGAAGCAGCGGCGACCTCGGTACCACTATACCCAAGGTACTACCTAGGTAAGGTAAACCCGTCCACACAACCACAGCTCGTTCGGCCGCGCACCTCCCGTAGTTTACCTACGGAGTACTAGCACATCGCTCCGCCCAGCGGATCTGGGATGCCCTCGCAGAACCTGCTACATGTACACAAGGCACGGCTGCGCAGCTTCTTTACGGCGTGTTAGACCGCAGAACATGGGCCTCGGTGCCACCTTTCACCACCGAACTCATCTCCGACCTTCACACATTGCTGCGAGGAACCCCCCCTTTCCCAGGGCAGAAGGTACCGTGGCCGGTTTCTCTCCGGAACCGAAAGGCGAGAAGACGAAACTCCCGTGCGCGCTTGCGGCGTGTTCAGCAAAAGCCATCGTTCGTTGGCGCCTCAGGCATGGCATCGCGACGGTCAAGAAGGAGTTCGATGCGTACAAGAAGGGCGACGGCCAACCCGTCGTGGAGATGGGGATGTTCGAGGGCCGACCGCATCGTCAACCAGGAAGGCTTGGAGGAAGTGGCCGAACTCGCGCTGGCGTTTGCCGGGCGCGAGACGAAGAAGCAGGGGCCGCGCCTCGACGTTGAAGCGCTGCGCCGCATTCGTTTGTCTTGTCGCTGTTTTCTGGTGCTCGCCCAGGCGAGGGGGCCCTGGTTTCTGTTGTTACCGGGCTGAACACAAATGACGTTTTACACGCGTATTTGTGTCTTTGAACCGGGATTCAATACGAGCTCACGAGGTGGCCCAGGAAACCAGTGGTATCGAACGACTGAGAAGGAGCCACTGCACGATGCCCGTTTCATGCAGCGGGTACCTGAACCGGGCGTCCCGCCGCAGCGGTTGCCTGATGAATAGAGCCGCGCCGAGACCCAGACCCACCACAGCAACTCCGCGGCCCGAGCTGCGGTCCATCGATCTCGAAAGACGAACGGGGGTCTCCCCTTACGAACGGAGCAACCCGTACGGAGTCAAGGTGTATGCGAGAAGAGGTCGTCGGCGCCCCGAAAAGGGAACGATCTTCACGGAGTGCACAGGTGGGCTCGGGAATCGACCGGTGGACGACAAGCCTGTGCTGTGCGCCTCCTCGCCGGTGATTGGTTGGATGGCGGCAGGATCGCAGGGCTCGGGGCTCAGCCTTTCCAAGTCATCTGTTGACCTTGATGGTGTGCACTCCCAAACCCTTCTCGCCTGCGCCCCATGTGACGGACACAAGATGACCGGTTGTGGCCCGCAGCGGTGATGCCTGGCGGTTGGCCGCGTCCCATATAACCGCGAGTCCCCGGTGCGGTCCCCGGCAGCCTCACCATGGATCTCGGCCGCGCGGCAATGCTCTCGCCAACCCTCGTCTCGCTCTACCTCACCGCCATCGCCACCGTGGCCGCCGGATTCTTCACGCTCAGCCGCCGGTTCTCGCGGCCCACCGAGGCGCCCCGCCCGCCTCAACTGCCCGCCATGGCGGCGACCGTCTTCGGCTCGCAGGCCGGCGGCAAGTCGGTCATCAACTACTGCTATACCGACCTCCCCTGGAAGCTCATGGCGTCCGACATGTACCAGTTCTGCCGCCTGGCCTGGGCCATCCCCTACGTGCTCCTGCCCATGCGTCCGTGCGGCTCGGGGGACCTGGACGAGCTGGCCTGGACCCGGAAGAATGCTTTCTGCGTTGCCGTCCACGTCGTCCTCGTCGTTCTGCAGCTGCTCTTCCTCCTGTCGCTGCCTCTGGCCCTGCTTTTGCCTGTCTGGACCGTGGGCCTGGGCGTTTTGGGATTTTTTGTGCTGAACCACGTGCTCTGCATGTTGCTCAACAGCCGAGACATCGAGTTTCGGTCGGAGCCCGAGTACGCGCCGGCCCGTCCGGAACACGCCCGCGAGCAGTGGATCTTCCGCAACGGCGTTGCCGTGGGCGAACATTGGATGCAGAGCAACCTGAACCGGCTGGCCCTGACCTTCAAGCGGCCCATCCGCGGCATCCATAACCGTACGTCGGGCATCCTCTTCGACATCATCGAGTGCCTGGTCCAGCGCAACTTCCAGTACGCCACCAGCGACGTGCGCATGTGCTACAGCCTCATCAAGGAGACACTCCACGACGACCGCTACGACAAGGTTGTCTTCATCCTGCACTCCCAGGGCGGCATCGAGGGCGGCCTGGTCCTCGACTGGCTGCTCCAGGAGCTCCCCCAGGAGCTGCTCTCACGTCTGGAGGTCTACACCTTTGGCTGCGCTGCTAACCACTTCAACAACCCGCGGCGGCACGTTCATTCCGAGGCGGAGCGGCGGGGGATGAGAGAAAGGGCGGCCGGAACCGACGTCGGCCCGCCGCTCAACGGCCGCGCCGAGGGGCGTCCCCGGAGGTCGCGGCAGCCGGCCGACATCGTGCCTTCGGCCCCGGCGGTGGCTGCCCTGGCGCCGGCTCTGATCACCGAAACGTCGTCGAGCCGGCCCTCCAAAATCAGTGACCGCGTGATCGGGCACATCGAGCACTATGCGCACACCTTTGACTTTGTGGCGCTCTGGGGCGTCCTGCACTTCACCTCCGCGGCGCCCAAGTCTCGGACGATGCCCCGATTCATCGGGCGCGTGTTTGCGCGGGCCTCGGACCGGGGCGGCCACCAGTTCAACCTGCACTATCTGAACGGGATGTAAGTCGACTCGCGCGGCGGCCAATACCCCCTTTCCGTCGAACAGACGCACTAACGGCGCATCTCCAGGTTTCCCCTGGACCGCGACGAATCCGGCGCGCTCAGCGGATGCGCCGAAGCCAATGAGTTTATGGACAGCGACATCGTCGTCGGCCGCGAGGGCGACGAGTCGGCCGACGTGCGCGAGGCGTACGAGCGAGGCTGGATGGGCACGGCCTTGGGTCGCATGGCCAACGGCTCCCAGGATCGGAGGGAGCTGGACGAGGTCGAGGTCAAGGTCCACGGCGGCAGCCCCGTGGTGAGCCGAAAGGGCACGCTTGACGGCGGCGCGACCGTCAAGGTCAAGGACCTGAGCCGGCTGTGGCAGTACCGCAACGGCGGGATTCCCGACGACAAACCGCGTTTGCATCCGGATTTCGACGGTGTCGTAAGAGGCGCCACTATGTAAGATGTCTGGAATGTTCTGGCCCTCGCGTGTAAGGCACGACGGCACATGTGTACGACTGGGGCGCTGTGGTGGAATCAAGGGGGGGCGAACTTCGCACGCGGCGATTTGGATGGCCGAGCTACGCGTGACAAAAATAGATCGGTACAGGTAGGCACCTTGGCAAGGTAGGTACCGACCGTCCTCAGGGCTGCGGTGCACGGCGCTTCTGCGTAACGGGCGGGCGCTTCGTGTCTTGACGTATTACATGGCTGGGCCGGGCTGCCTTCGTCGCCCCCCTACTTGAACTCCTGATCCCTCCTAAAAGTCCACTGTCCCGGATGGACAGACACCCTCTCGTAACCCAGTACGCTCTCCACCATGGCCAGGACGGCGCAAGGGTTTAGGGTGAACTGCTTGGTGTACCGCGTCTCCTCGGTCGTGATGACGAGGCGGTCGTACATCATGCCGATGCCCCAAGGCGCCTGCTCGAGCACCACGGCGACGGCGGGCGGGTTGCGCGTGTCGTGGTGGTTGGTCCGGCACCAGCGCTTGAGGTAGTCGGCCAGCAGCTGGAGCGAGGGCGAGTGGCTGCCGTGCACCTCGACCTTCTGGCGGCCCATGTCGTGGACGACGAGGTGAAAGGGCGGGCGCAGGAACAGCTCGTCGGGACGAGGCAGCGAGCCGACCGAGGTTAGGAAGTCGACCTTGTACGCCCCCGTACTGCCGGCCTGCCCGGCCGCTTGGCGCGCCGGCAGCCCTGTCTCCACGACAGCGGGCGTTCCCGTGCTCTGATCTACGGCCACATCGGCCCAATCGTCAGCCGCCCCGGCGGCGTCGCGGCGCGGGGGCGTCTGCTTCCTCTCGTCGAAGCAGCTCAGAAGGGCGCCGCGGAAGAGGGGGAAGAACTCGGCCGGGGCGTACACGGCCTTCTTGGGCAGGTTGATGACGAAGGCCGTCCGCTGGTCGGACCACGACGTCGACGCCTGGTCGTCCTTGGCGACCTCGAGGAATAGTCGGATCTGCGACCACGACTTGACGCGCTCGAGTAGCGTATCGGTCCACTCCTCGTGCGCCTCGTCTTCGAGTAGCTCCGTCATGCTCTTGCACCACGTCTCAACGCATCCCGCCGCGATGGCCACGAGGTTGGTCTTGTCTGGGTAGTACTTGTCCAGCTCGACGAGCAGCAGCGGCCACTCGGGCTCTATCACAACCTCATGGCCGGCCAGATCCTTGAGGCTTCTCAGGGACGTTTGCAGGCTGCCGTCTTCCTTGTCCCAGTGCTCGCGAATGCCCAACTTCACCTTGAGGGGCCTGGTGGACGGTCAGCGGGGACACCTAGGCAGCAACGACCAGGAGGGACGACGGCGCCTACAAGGATTCCGAAGGCATGTTGGGCGGGATTGCTTCCGGGTTGTTATCGTTGCACGATGCTGGATCGTAACAAAGATGTGTCCCCGTGCCGCGGAGGACCCCTATCCCCTTATGTAACTTCACGCGCGATCAGGGATCCCGGGCTGGGGACCGGCCAGAGCGGCGACTCAGCTCGCCGCCATGGCGTCTTCAGCTGGAACACCCCGGGGTACGGGGTAGGCAGCGGTTCGGGGCGCAAATTGCCATCGTAACCCCTGTCGCCGTTTGGTCGCGATCCGAAGAGCAAACCGGAGGCATCCGACGACAACCCCGCCGCTGACCGAGTCGTCTCTCAACGGCGTGTCGATGGATGATCCCACTGCCCCTGCATCTGCAGTGAGGCTAACCGCAAGCCCCGGTCCCAAGCGTGATAGCGATGCCCAACCCGGCCTAGGTCCTGTGTGCGTGGCAGGCAGGGACGCCCGGCGGAACTGACGGTGAAGAAAGTGTTTGCTTTTGGTGTTCCTGTGATGTTGGCAATGCCACGAGGGGTCGACGCCACGGCTGGAGCTAAGGCAACCCCTGAGAGGTAGCCTCCTGCCGAGTTTCACTTTCCGCTTCAACCACGCCGTCCGTCTCCTCCGGCACACGGCTGACTGGGCTAGGCTGACTTGTCCGCCTGTTAGACCCAATGAATGTTGGGACGGACAAACCCCGGTCCCCTCCATGGCTTGCTTGGCCGTGACCGACGCTGCACGGCGACGCATAGGGCGGCACAAGGATGAAAGTGAACTCGGGCCTGGGAACACGGGGCTGTCCTGGCGCAAGTAAACACCCGAGCGCAGGCAGGCGGACCCGACTATAAGACGAAGGCGGTCCCGTCCCTCGCCGGACGACACATTGAGCCTCCTCATCGGTTGCCCTCATCTTCGCTTTGTCTCTCGGCTCAACCAACCAGACCACTCGTTTACATTCCCGAGCTCCTGGTTGCCTATACCGGCGTTGTCTGATTCGAGATGTCTCGTCTTCCCCCCGCCGAGAAGCTCTCGCTTGCTCTTCGCAAGAACGGCGAGTTGACGTGACACCCAGGAGAAAGCACCAATATACTGACTCGTCCAAGTCCGAGATGAGTACGAGGCCAAGAGGGCCGATTTTGAGAAGCAACTCTCCGACTTGACGGGGACGCCGTGGACTATTGATATCAACCCCAACGCCATCTGTATGTGGAACCGGGGTTTATCCTCAAATACGTCTCCAACCTACCTCTCCTCGAGATGTGACACGGAGCGGCGGCTTCCTGCAGAACGCCGTGGTTCTTTCGGCTATCCTGTCCTGGGAAACGCTGACCCCCAGCCTCTCAGGGCCCTACGCGAAGGAGGGCTATGCCAAGGACTCCATCGGCAGCTGCATCGCGAGGTAGGATGACAGACCTCTCTACGCCGCTCCCCGAGACGTGCTGCCGCTCATGACGGCCAATAGCTATGTCGACTCGGCCATTTACCAGCTCAAGTATTTTGAGCAGTACCACAAAGAGGAGGGCATCAAGGAGCTCAACGAAATCTGCTCGGCCCACGTGCTGACCATGGACGTCGACGAGGCTAAGAAGTTCAGCTACTGCGGCTGCATCGTCGACGACCGCAAGCTCGTCATCGTCTTCAACCGTGACAACCTGGGCGTCAACACCAACGACGCCCTCACCACCAAGACGCTGCTGGGGGCGCTCAACGACGCGCCGCCGGCCGAGGGCAACACATCCAAGATCAGCTTCGCGGCGCGGACGGGAATCAGGGAGGAGTACGACCCCAAGATCGAAGACCTGCGTGCCAAGGTGGCGGCCATGGTGGGCAAGCCTGAGCTCAAGTTCGAGCCCAACTGGGACGATGCCTTTGCCAAGCTGAGCGCCGAGAAGAAGCGCAAGGGCAACGGGCTCGATGACGACTGGGAGTCGCGGCTGGGCTACTACATCCAGAGCTACTTCGAGGGGCTCGAGTGGATGATGCGATCCCAGTCGTTCGCCGACGATGACATGCTCCAGGAGGGTTTCAACGAAGCCGTCGAGAAGGCACAGGTGGCGTTCCGCATCGTCGACAAGCTCAAGTACGGGAGCTACTGCGAGGTCGTCGTCGAGGACGGCGTCCTGTACATCCAGGTCAGCAACCGACCCGATTTCCTCCCGACCGACGCCCTGCTTGCTGACAACATCCTTGCGCAGACCCTCGCGGACAAATGGGGCTCCAACGCGTCCTACGCCGCTGAGAAGCTGGTCGACCAGCTCTAGGCACTATCAGGGACAAAGGGACCAAGAAGCCGCCGGGGAGGACTCGAGGCGTGGAGGAGGACAGATCGGGGCAGATAGGTACCTGGGTTGATATTTGGCTCGGACTCCCTCGAGGCCATTGAATACGCACGCTACGTGGCCGTCCGGTTCTCGGCCCAGCTCCAATTGACCCGCACTTTCGCTGGAAAGGGGTCTTCATGCTTGGTATCTTCGTCTTCATCGTACCTATCCTTGACTGAACTCGGTGGAGGAGTGTGACATGAAAGTGGGGAAGGATGCCCCGCGCCCCACCCCGGGCTGAAGTTGAGGCTCTCCGGCGTTGGGCTTGGGAGGTGGCAGCCGTCTGACTTCGATCGAACCGGACGCCGGCTCTCACTCCGGACCACGGTGCGGTGTCTCGGCAGACCCCGACCGCTGTGCCTTATCTCTCCAAGATGGCGACGCCAAAGGTTCTTATCCTGATGGCAGACTATGGCCACGAACCCACTGGTACGCAGCGGATTCTTTTTTACTCCAGAGAACCGGACGCGGTTGGCCACTTTCGACTCCTTCCCAACCAGGGTCCAGAAATACGAGATACGGCTTTGCATACTGACACTGCGCGGCCCCCAGAGACGGCGGTCCCGTACACGTACTTCAAGAACGCGGGATTCCATGTCCAGTTCGCGACCGAGGAGGGCAAGTCGCCCGAGTGCGACAAACGCCTGTGCGAGGGAGTCATACAAAAGCTGCTGGTATATGTCCCGTTGGATAGCCCTACGCAATGTACAGATCCCATCGAAGAGTGAAGGCGTCTGACTGTTGTCATGCGTGCGTACCATTAGGGTGCGAAGAAGTCGACCTTGGACCTGTACCGCAAGATGAATGAGTCGCCCGAGTGCGAACACCCGTTGGCCTGGTCAGCGCCCGACTTCTCGCTCGACCCTTTCGATCTCGTTTTCCTCCCCGGCGGCCACGACAAGGCGGTCCGTCAGATCATCGAGTCCAAGACGTTGCACGCCCACCTCGCGGCCTACTTTCCCCAGACGCGCAAGCCGGGCAAGAAGGCCGTCGTCGCCGTTTGTCACGGCGTCCAGGTCCTCAGCAGCGCCAAGGGCAAGAACGGTAAGAGCATTCTACGCGAGGTCGATACCACGGCCCTGCCGGCCAAGTTTGAACAAGTTGCCTTTTGGGGAACGAGGGCGTTCCTGGGAGACTATTACAAGACGTTTGGCCGAGGGAGCGATGAAGTGGAGAAGGCGGTAAGTATTGCGCCCCTGGAAGCCGCCCACCTCGACCCATCCGGACTGACTGCTCTGGATAGGTAAGAAAAGCACTCAAAGACCCCAAGAAGCAATTCAAGACCAGCCTGGGGATGCGGCCGTAAGTTTTCCCTCGTCTTGCCTGTTCCCACTTCCGCATGATGCCCAAGGCGTGTCACAGGGTTGCCTTGCTCACTGTGTCGGATGCAGATTCATCGTGCAGGACGAGCATCACAACTACATCAGTGCCAGGTTTCCCAATGACGTCGATTTGATGTCAGAGATCGCCGTGAAGCTTGTCAAGACCTTCTACGACGAGACGACGTGATGGGTGGCCCTTCGGTTCGGAGGCCGGGTCAGATCCCCTCATGATACCCGTCGGGGTTGCCTTCCATGGTAGCTACCTAGGCACTGATTTCTGTCTCTCGATCCCGTTCCGCTGCCTTGATTCCCGCAATGGCTGTATCAACACCGCTGGTGATGACCGACGGCGGTTTCCCTCCAACGACATGTCCAAGCTGATCAACCCATCCGGTGCCCGTCCTATCCACCCAGGCAGTCCGCAGGCCCGCCGCGTCGGCACCGACGATGTCGAAGGGGTTGGAACTGACGAGCCAGACGCCGGAGCTGTCTACCGGAACGTCTTGCCCCTGTGAGACTCTACCCGTCTTTCTGAGGAGCGTCTCGTACACCTTTCTCGTCGGTTTGAATGCCCGTGGCTCGTCAACCGTAACGACACCCTTGAAAAGACCGCTATGTCGCCGCAGAACCTGCGAGGACGCCAAGGCCGGCCGTACCATGTCCTCGGAGCCATTAGAGAAGATGAACACGTCAAAGGCCTCGTCGGAGAGGGCCGCGAGCGCTTCGTCGACCTCGGGGAAGGCGTCGAGCAGACCGTACGCGGCGATGACTTGCTCCACGCCTTCGCCGGACAACTT
>Ga0247771_1000487_pt1 | contig 12480 bp, 12 predicted proteins | sample UWRJL197509C6_FD_179948 | JGI IMG/M metagenome (GOLD analysis project Ga0247771, IMG submission 179948) | Plant litter microbial communities from Arlington Agricultural Research Station in Wisconsin, United States - UWRJ-L197-509C-6 | ecosystem: Environmental > Terrestrial > Plant litter >...
GTTGGCAGATGGCTAGCTTGATCCTCGTATCTCGGACGACGGGCCCGTTCCTTCTGAATTGTTGTTGAAGCATCCATGGTTTTGGGGTGCCTCAGCTGCCACCGTTATGGTGAGCTCTTGCGCCGTACATTCTGTGAGGTTAGGAGAGCGCCGATGACTTTTGTTGCGCTGGTGGACGCTGCAGCAGACACGCCAAGGACTCGACTGACAAGCGAGCTCATCAGCCACCCCGCTAGGTTACCCTCTAATTGGAGCGGGCCTTTGCCGCACCCCTCCCAAGCTTAGCTCCGTGCGGGACGCGACATCTTGGTCTGCCTGGACAAGGGGAGCTACAGAAATTCCTAGAGCTCAACGTACACTCTAGAAACAACATTTGCATATTACAAAAGAGCTTGAACGTAGCAAGCTGCGCAATCAATATGTCCGGCTACGACGTTGAGCACAATATCAAGGACGAGCCAAAACCGAGCGGAAAGCCTCGTCGCCCGGACCTGTCCACATTCTTCTCTACGCTTGATCTTGTGGACACATCCGGCGAACGGACGCCACAGAATAATGCCAATGCTGTCCCAGAACCAGCCAATGTTGCAGCTGCTCATCGCACTCTCGCCAATGCCTTCTTGGTGATGCTTCAAGAAAGTGGCGAAAATAGGTTGTTGGATCGCATGATCCAAGAGCTTGTCGAACACGCAGATCACCCGCCAGAGAAGGTAGAGGGCGTTCCAGATAGCTTCTTGAACGATTTGGAGCGGGTGAAGAAAGACCATCTCAAAGACAAGGACTGCCCTATTTGCGGTAACCCATTTCTTGAAGGTAAGTTCAACAATGGTCGCCCGGAATGCGACAAATTAGTGACCGATGATTATTTTCGCAGACAAATATCCATTAGTAGTCAGGCTACCTTGCCATCCCGAGCATCTTTTCGATTTTGAATGCATCCAACCTTGGCTCAAGCTCCAACCTACCTGTCCGCTGGATCGAAAGGTTGTGTGGAAGAAGAAAGATCCACCCAAAATTACAAAGGAAGACGAGGAAGACGGAGAATACGACGAGATGTATGCGTGATTTTCAAATGCAAGGCTCTCACGGCGTTACCATCAGTCCAACATCATATATGTGCCACCTGACCAAGTTGTATTCGAGGAAAAGCATACTCTGGTACTTTTGCTAGCACATACAACAGCGATCGGCAAGCTTACGACCGAGCCGTCTTTGAGCTCAACTCTTTCTTTGATAGATAGAAATCAAAGAATTCAACACTTAGTAGTCCAAAATTGGTGAACATGAATGGGAATCGATCTCCACGCGGTCTCATCCATCTTCAAAACCTCCCCTCATTTCGCCACCACCTTCACAAGCAGCACGAAAGAAGAAAAAAAGGTAATCAAAATAAACAGCTAGGCTAAAGCTACTACCCAACTGTCATTTTTGGATTACTAAGAACTCATTTTGCCAACTCTTGCAGCTTTGAACCTTGATACCTTCTTGGTAGACCCATCCTCTCTTAGTTCCATCAATGGCCCCTCGGACTGGTCCTCTGAAAGATCGTTCGACGTAAAACCTCCTTGCTGTTGTATTAAGCGATTACGGGATTTATAGTATTCGACGGCTACTTGTTGCTTTAATTGCATCGGATCAAACTCATTGGGACTGCTGGGTCGCTGTTCTTCTGGCTTAGGTGGGTGTTCGACCAGTGAACTGGATAGTGTATGACCCTGTGGTGGTGCAGGTTGGCGTGGAGGCGGATTTTGAGTGGGAGGAGAGGGTGGAATGACTGGTGAGCCTGCATCTTTAGTCTTTTCGCTTTTGAATCGCGACATTTTGCGCGGTTTCTCTGTGACCGTTTGGGAGCTTGCTGTCTTGTGTCGTTCCACAACCGTATCAGATACAACAGGAGCTTTTGTCTCTTTGGTGCGACTTGGTTTGTCTTTCCGCTTTGTAGCAGCATCCAACTGGGGAGCAATGTCAAGATTGTCCGCAAACCGCACGCTCTTATCTCCAGTTCGTTGTAGAGCCCCGTCAGAAGGGATCACATCTTGAGAAATTTTTGTAGGACCGATGATTCGAGAAGACGGTACTTCAGTGGTATCGAGTTGCGGTACCTCGACACCGGTTTCTTCACCAGGCCCAATATTCTTCAAACCTGTCACATTTAGTTTCCTCTCCAAGGCCTGCATTTTTCTCCTGTATGCTTCGGATATTTGTGGCTTCAGGCTTCGGCCGAATTCATCTTCATCGTCCTCATCATCGTCATCATCGTCATCATCGTCATTGTCCTCATCATCTTCTCTCCACCCATCTTGGTCCCAGTCGGAGTCACTACCCTCCTCTAGGTCGAGCTCCGCCACAACTGCCCCGACTTCTTCTAGTCCGTAGGCCATCATTTCGCGGCGAATTCGCGCATCTTCATCATTCTCATTTTCTAGTTCAGAGGATGGTGTGATCTTGCGATCGGTGCCGGATGTGTCTCCATCGTCCTCAACCTTTTCGGCAAAAGACACTTTTTTCCTGACAGAGGGGTTCTCTTTTTGGGTAGTAGATGGAATAGATTCGTCTGTTTCTTGATGCTTTCCCTCGTTTTTAGTCTCGGGGGAAGTTTCAGGCATCGATGATAAGTCTTTCGACTGCTCAGGCGCAGGTACCTCGCTAAGAAGGTCTAGGTCCTTCAGCCCAGCTTTTCGGAGTGTATCGACAATTTGCGGAGCAGCCTTGCCGGGCTCAGACAGAACACTCGCTAAGGAACTGAATCAGCAGACTTCAATACTTAGATGTCAGTCGGAACACCGCACATATGACATTCCCATCTTCGTCAAGCTCTTCGTTGATCTCCGTAAGCGGAAGTCCACTTTCATCCTCCATGTCTGGCAGAGTGACACTGGGTAGATCAGAAACCCGCTTTTTAGATTCAGTGAGCTGTTTCTGGATAGATATCGTATTTTGGTGACCCTCTGTGAGCGTAAGCATGAAGTATTCTTGCACTCGAAGACAAGAGTTCCTCACGATCAATTCTCTTCGATATCATGTCAAGGATCTGTACTGTTGTTCTCTGCACTCCACCATCACGGTAGAGAAGTGATTTAATCTCTGGATAAAATCAGTCCCAGCGGTAGATCCTACTACCAGCAAATTTACCTTTCTCATTAATCATGTCGCCTCCAAAATTCCGCGCAGTTTCTAGCTGCAGAGCCGTCAGAAGGATGCCTAGCGGTATATTGAGGCTACGTACTAGCTGTTCTGAAGTTGCATTTCTGCCGAGACTCTCGAAATCTTCCTTAATACCTTCATATTCGGCTTCCCATACTTGCCAATAACGGAGAGATTCTTCAAGACGAGAGATATTAGCCTCAAGATGAAGCCGCCGTTGTTCGATGGCCGGCATATCCGGACCTCTAATACTGTCCATTTTCTACGTCTCGAGTCTAAAAATCGTGCTTATGTCGTTTGATCATGAAATTTGCCTCAAAACCGAGCGACTACTTTGCGGGTCACTTATTATCTAAGCAGAACTTACTGCCTTGCAGCCCTATGAATGTTCACATTTGGGCCTGGTACGACTGGTTTTAGCAGCTGCTTTGAAGACACGTAAAATAGAGCATGCAGCTAATTATGGCTTGGAAATAGGTTTCAAAATAGGCTCTATTTTATTATTATATATGGGTATCTTTGTAAATTGATCATGATTTTTAGATCAACAAATCTATAGCTGCATTCGCATAGCTGCATTATCAATACTACCAACTAGCCAAATACATCATCATCAGCGAGTTTGGCTTTGGGTTTCTTACGGATGACATCTGCAGCCCCGATGGAAGCTGTCTCTGATGTTGCCTTTGGTAATACATCCTTTCCTTGGGTTTCGTCCTCCACAAACACCGCCAGCCCAGAAAATGCTTCAGACAGTGACCTGCCATAGAATTCCTTAACATCGTATCCACCTGCCATGATACGCTGGTCTGTTGCGAGAGGATCTAGATAATCCCAGGCGTAGTGGTCCTGAACCTGAAAGTAAACCGGCTCGAAACTAAGGTTCCCAAAAGGATCGAATGGTGCGTTCGCTTCGTCCTTTCTTTGCTTAAGGCCACGGATGGATATGGGGGCACCTTTGAGCCCTAATTCGGCTGACTGTTGCAGCCTCTTCAGCTGGGTGCGTTTGGCTGCTGCTCTTTCAGCTTGTCTGGCAATTTTTGTTGCATCGCCCTGACCTGTGGCTAGCATATCGATGACCCCTCTTCTTCCTTCTTCTCTCTCTCGTCGTTCATCTTCCTGTTCTCGCCTTGCGGCTTCTCTCCTTAATTTTAGGAACTCTTTTTCTTCGGCTTGACGAGCTTTCCGAATATACGTCTCCTGATTAGCAAGAGCAGCATTTTCCTTAATTCCTTCTGCATGTGCAGCCTCATATGCCTGGATTTTCTTCGTTGTATTCTCTTCATCAATTCCATGAAGCGAGTTGTATGTCAGATCCTCAGCTTCCTGTAGATAGTCATTGTAGTCTCTTAAATTTTCGAATTCTTCTTCTCGTCTGTTGAATATTGCTGCCATACGGCGCCGGATATCTACTTCTCTCTCCACGGTCAAGTCTTCGAACTTCTGAGGACGGAAACCTGGTTTACGAAGTGTCCGCTTGCAGCCGGCAATAGGACAGTTTGCTGGGCCATGCGAAAAGATACGATCTACACATGAAGAGCACATGCGATGATAACAGGCTGGATTAATGAGAAACCGCATATTTGCGTTAAGATACCGGGAGGATTTGCAGACAGGGCATATATCTATAAGATGAGTGTGAGTAATCGCAAGAGAAAGTAGCTGGCGGAGGAATTAAGTAGTACCATTCTCATCTGTCAGACCTCCAGGCCCATTCAAGCGACCTGCGAGGCGTGACATTTTGACGATGTAGGACGCGCAAGTGGGAGCCTGAACTGTCTAATGATTGTAGTCTCTTTGGCGCATCAAAATACGTTGGCGAACGAGGCAGTGTGCGGAGATCCTCTGTTGTATGGCCTCGATACGCGCCCAGCGGCGCAAACGTCAAGCAACAACGGTTCGTCGACTACGGTTCGTCACTGGAAAGACAGAAGGAGCTCGGACAAAGCGACGTTTCGAGGCGAACAATCAGCTTTCCGAAGCCTATCAAGAGGCTTTGCTGTAAGATCTCGAGTCAAAGCCCCATGGTATTGTGGCGAAAGGCTTTCATGAGCTTACTGCAGGCAGCTGCTCCGTATCATGCTCCAGGGTTTCGAACGAGCGAGCGAGTTGTGGTTGCGAGGACACTATTACTAAGCGGGCGATCTTTTGAGTGGCGTGCACATTTAGTCACGCACGCCACAATCACCGCTCCAACTATCTCGTGTACATACACTGTTGATGGAGAACAACAACCCCTTTCTCTTAATAGGAGGACGTGTCTATCGTTCCCTATAATTGTGGTTATGAGTAAATTCGCTCCATAAGGACCATTCAACTGTGAAACTCGGTTCCTATTGTGAAGGAACGCTACAACGCAATCAGACTCTCCCTCCACCTTTCCTGGCAGAAAAACTGTATTCGAAGCTTAATTCGCCCCACATAGCTGAGACCTAGGCTAACTAAAAGGAGAAAAGAGCGACTGGCCCCTCGTCCCACTTCCAGGTGATTGCATGGACCGCTTCAGATCGTTATCCTCAGTGCATAGGCAATACCTTTCGCCCGCAGCACCAGTTGGCCACCGAAGAAAAGTGATTTCGTCTTCTCAAAGCTATGACATTGCTCTCATGGACAGCCTGATTATTTCCATTTTGGAGTAAAGAAAGAGTAAAAATGCTGTTCTCTTGGCACCAGGTTGCCGAAAATCTGCTTTTGCAGCAGACGACAATCACACATGACTATCTCCAGTGTAACCTTTGCTGCCATGTTTGCCGCATTCGAGTCTTTAGTTCGATAGGAACGACGTGGCAAATCTTCAGGCCCGCCATTCCAGCGGTCGGCAGTTGGTCCACGTACACGTGACGGAGTTCGGGCCGCCAAGCGATATCGGCTAGCGAACGGGTAAACGGCTACCAACCGTAGTGGAGAAGGCGTTGATCCTGCAGTCAAATGCATGTAATTTGTTTTTCCCGGGTTTTGGTAGAAATCCCCAGGGTTCCCATCCTCCCAGCTCAAAGACTCGGTCCCCTACGCTTTGTTTCAATTCGTGGTTTGTTGGAGGCTGGTCGTTTTGTGAGCCCAGTGCACTTTCTTCAGCGGCTCATACCCTTGAACCCAATCACCTTGTTTCGTCTGCACCAGTGATCATAGCTTCGAGCTTTTAAGCTACTGGTGAAGCTAATAGATTGTTGCCTTCATGGGGCAAGCCCGCTTCAACCAGAGTATTCAGAAATCTGAAGAGGATTGAAGGCCTGAGGTCCCAGCACATAACGCAATGCATTCAGCCTCCAGTAGCTCGTCCACTGCTATCAAAGAACCACCACCTCCCGAAAAGAGACGTGAGAAGATAACATGGAGCTCTCTTCCAAAGAAGGGCCAACTCGCGCTCCTCACAATCGCTCGTCTATCAGAACCACTGTCCCAAACATCGTTGCAGTCATACATGTTCTACCAGCTCAAATCCTTTAACCCATCGCTCCCAGATGCAACAATCGCCACGCAAGCTGGTGCGTTGCAAGCTGGGTTCACTGGCGCACAGTTCCTCACAGCTATGGCCTGGGGAAAAGCAGCAGATTCGGAGCTGTTCGGACGGAAGAAAGTTATCTTGATTGGCCTCCTTGGGACTTCAATATCATGTGTCGGCTTCGGATTCTCGAGGAATTTTTACACAGCAGTATTCTTTCGAGCACTTGGTGGTCTGTTGAATGGTAATGTCGGCGTCATGAGAACGGTAAGTCTCCGAAATTCCAGACATTCTTAGCTGGCCCACAGTCGAACTCTTTATAGCCATCGTCCAATCTCGTGCAATATTCGCGTGCTAACTAATTTGTAGTGTATCTCAGAGATAGTCAAAGAAAAAAAGCAAGTTCTACTGCCCCAATAGTGTCAAACCGCGCTAACATATAACAGATATCAATCTAGAGCGTTTATGCTCTTACCGATGACCTTCAACATTGGCGTAATTATTGGTCCCATGCTAGGTAAATTATATCAGTTGCCCCCCCCCCTCAGGTATATCTGTGCTAATATTGAAATAGGTGGTTTGCTTGCAGATCCGGTTACCAGCTATCCAGCAATATTCGGCCCTGGTTCACCGCTAGGTGGTAAAGAGGGTGTGGCTTGGATGGTCAAATATCCTTATGCATTCCCCAATCTAGTCACCTCAGTCTTCTTGTTTACCTCAGTACTTGCTCTATTCCTAGGGTTTGAAGAGGTAAGGCCCCAGTTGCCAGCATGGTGCTTCTTTCTCTTTTGCATCCTTAGTACCAGGATGTAGTGCGTCATATGATCTTCTGTCGCTGACATTCTCGCCAATTAGACCCATTACGCCCTTCGCGAGCAACCAGACATAGGAATTAGATTAAGAAGAATTCTTTGTTTCGGAAGGCGGTCTCAGCATAAGTACTCGGTCGTACCGGACTCCGAGGACGCAACGGAGTCAGAAAATACAAGCTTGGAGCTGGAGCCAGGTTCGGCCAGCCAGCGGCGCTCTTCGAATTCTTTATCGAAGAAACGAGCAGTCCGTCAAAAGCTTCCGTTTCGCAGAATATGGACACGCAATGTGATTCTAACTTTTATTTCGCACGGTTTCCTAGCCGCTCACATCGGTACCTTCAATAACCTTTGGTACGTCTTCCTTTCAGCAGCGCGATTTGATCCAGCACATCCTATTCCAGCGGATCACGTCTCTCAGCAATTACCATTTCGCTTCAATGGCGGCTTAGGATTGCCGCCACCTAAGATTGGGCTAGCCCTTTCGATAATTGGAGTCATTGGAATCACACTACAGATGCTACTATACCCTCCATTGTCTGCAAAGCTCGGGACAACAAGAAGCTTTCGATTGTCGCTTTTGTTGTTTCCAATGACATACCTTGCAGTACCCTATCTTGCGGTAATGCCCTCCACTACCACCCCGCCGAATCCTGCCTCTGGAGCAGTAGTGTGGATAGCTCTTGCATTTATTCTTATGGTGTATACAGCTGGAAGAACGTTTGCACTTCCAGGGGCGGCGATTTTGGTGAATAACTGCTGTCCACACCCAAGTGTACTAGGCACTCTTCACGGCCTCGCTCAGAGTGTAAGTAGCGGAGTACGGACGATTGGACCTATTGTTGGAGGATGGGTCCTCGGGCAAGGAATGAGAATGGGAATTGTTGGAATTGCGTTTTGGGCATTGGCTCTTTTGGCTTCTGCTGGCGCCGTTGCAGGGTGTTTTGTCAGGAATGGTGATGGCCATGAGATTATTTTGGAGGGTGAAGAGGTCGAAGAGGTTGAAGTACACACTAAATAAGAGATAGAGTGAACAAATTCACAAAACGATGAGAAAACATTGTTGCTACATTCATTAGCGAAGCAAGTTAGCGAAACAAAGCATAGTCCCTAAATCCATAAAACGAAGTAGGACAGCATGAGATCGAGTCATATCTGTGATATGTTCTTTATACCGTGGCTTACCCATAATATTTGAGTCTCTTTGTCTTTCTTTCTATCCATCTCAGCATGTTGCCTCTGGTTGTGGGGAGAAGGGATGCAAAGGGATTCTATCGGGCTTAACACGGATTTAGCTGAGTTGCCAAGAACTTTCGAACCGCGGGCCGACCCGCGGAGCCTTCAGCGCGTCCAAAATTTCTGTCGCAAAAAAGTTGATGCTCCAACAAGCTTTATTTCTCGCGTCGCTATACGCATTCAGGCCAACATGATAAAGTCATCCAGCGGGCCGGTCGCGGTGTATACTCTTGCTGGCTCCAATACAGCAAGACCTCTTCCAGATTGGCTACAGAGGAAGCGGAGGCGGAGTCTCAAGCACGACCCAGAATTCGCGCACCGAGTTGAGCTTCTGCAAGACTACTCGTTTGAGGAAGCAAGTGTATGCACTCGAGTTAGCGAAGATGGGGAGTGGGTCGTGAGCACTGGTATGGTTTTTTTTTTTTTTGCACTTGAGCTCTGCTTGAGGTTTTGAGATTTTAGCACGATGAATTTAACAACATATAGGCACCTACAAGCCCCAAATTCATGTCCACTCACTCTCAAATCTGTCGCTATCATTTGCAAGACATACAAACACTGTAAACCACACATTTATTCTCCTCTCGCCCGACTACTCTAAATCATTGCACCTTCAATCCGACCGCTCTCTAGAATTTCACACACCGGAGAAACTACATCATACAACGCGTTTACCAAGATATGGACGAGACCTTAAATATGTTAGGTGGAGTACTGAAGCGCTAGTACCGGCGGTTGGGGTTAACGAAAATGGCTCGGGAGAGGTATTTCGGTTAAATCTTGAACAAGGACGATTTATGAAGAGCTACGAGGTTGATGTTGGAGGTGATGATTTTACGTCCCTAGGAGGCGGTGCGTTGCAAGGTGGAATAAATACAGGCGCAGTCCATTGCGCCGCAGTTGCAGAGGGGTCACACAACCTTACAGCGTTCGGCACCTCAATTGGCACCATTGAGTTTTTTGATCCAAGAGCAAGGAGTCGTGTGGGTGTTTTGACACTTCCTGATGTAGCACCAATTTCATCTGCAACGACACAAGATACGCGGGACACAGTAACGGCCCTAGAGTTTCATTCTTCAGGGCTTACTTTGGCAACTGGCTCTGGTTCTGGCATTATCCAGCTTTACGATTTACGTAATCCCCGCCCATTCTGGCGACGGGATCAAGGATATGGATATGCGATCAAAAATCTTATTTTCGTCGATCCTCCAGCAAATCATGAACGACAAAAGCTCATCAGTGCCGACATGCGTATCATCAAGCTGTGGGACATTGATGAAGCTAGCATAGAGCGAGAGGTAGGACCAGGCGCCCAAAACAAGGCACCGTGGACAAGCATTGAACCAACAGTCGATTTGAACCACGTCGAGTATGTTCCTAACAGTGGCATGCTACTCACCGCCAATGAAGGCGGACCACAACACATCTTTTTTATCCCAGCGCTGGGCCCAGCTCCGACTTGGTGTCGCTTTATTGACAACATCGTGGAGGAAATGGCAGAAGATCGAGACCCCAAGCAGGCAGCCGGCCAAGTTTATGATAACTTCAAATTCCTTACGCTTCCAGAGCTCCAGAAACTCAATATGGATCATTTAGTTGGTCAAGCGAAGGCCGCGAAGGTTTTGAGGCCCTATATGCATGGTTACTTTGTTGATCAGCGACTATATGAGCAAGCAACGCTCATCTCTAATCCAAATCTATTCGCTGAGGCACGAGCCAAGAGCATACAAGAAAAGATTGAAAAGGAGAGAGAGAGCAGAATAAGAGGAAACAAAGTGACCAAGGTGAAGGTAAATAGGGCACTTGCTGAACGAATGGCTGCGAGAGAAGAGAAGCACGAGGCAAGAAGAGCCAGAAAGAGGGAGCAGCTGGCTGAGACTGAATTCACCGAGGACATAACTGGCGAAGACGCTGACTCTGCAAACCCAACATCAACTGGCAACGGGCTCCTAGCGGATCCTCGGTTTGCCAAACTATTTGAGGATGAAGAGTTCGAAGTTGATGAAACTAGTCGGGCTTTTGCAGCAATCAACCCATCTACCAAACCAAGAAAACCCACCGGCTTAACCGCTGTCGAACAAGAGATGGAAGATAATACCATGTCCACATCCGATGAGTCGTCTGAGAGCGAATCTGAGGAGGAGACTACAGACAGAAATCGCGTATCATCATCTAGTTACCGGAAATCTGGGCAGCGACCGAAGTATTCCCTAAAAAAGGCCTCGGAACCAACAGTACGAGTGTCGTCCTCATCAGCCGGTCCTGATAGAGTCAAATCTAAAGGTTGGTCGTTTGGTACTCGTGTAGCAAACTTGAGGGAGCACACGCGCCCCACCCATGCCAATCATGGGGCGACTAGAGAAGTGGGTGAAAAATCTGTCACCTTCACGCCTGAATCTAAAAGGACTGGGCGGGAGAGGCCAGCTAGAGTTGATTATGGCACAAAGAAAGACAGGAGAAGCGCTAGTGGTAATGTTTTCCGAAAAATGTGAGAAGATGGCACGACTCCTTATACCCGTATGTTCATCTGATGAAGGACATACATGACAATTGTGACATTGGATCACTCACGCATTAGCATGTTAAAAAAATTCGTAGTGATATCTTTTGCTCATTTTGTACAAATAGAAGTTGTATGTACACACTGGAAAGTGCTTCTACAAGTCGCAAGCGCACCTGATCGTGACTGTTCCATTTGAAAAACACTATATATTGCACTAACAAGTTTCCTTCTCGGATCTTGTCCTCGAGCTCTTGGGTGAGTGCAGCGATATCATCTATCGCATGCTCCGTTTCCTCCAACTCTTATTGCTCTAGCATGAATGCATAGCAATGTAATAGTTTAATGGGCTAACTGCACTCGAGGAGCGCCGGAGCATGGTTCCGGAGTGGCTGTTGCTGATACTTGCGTCATCATACGCAGATGATGGCATATGTACTTCCAACAAAGCCAACCCACAGCTTCCAGTAGTTAGTGACCATGTCCAGGAAAGATCCAGTCGAATCAATCGAAATCTTCTGAAACAGCCGTGGATCAATCAGCTCTTGAATCTTAAAGTTGACACCCTGAACCAATAAGTCCAACCTGCACTCTCAAACTTTCGGCATTCCCACTCATCGTCTTTGATTTCGGGTTGACCTTTTACCCGTCTTTCATATTCCTGCACCTCTTTCCATAACTGAGCAAGGCTATCCAGCTCTTCGTCATAGTCTTTGCACCTGCAATTCTTCATCCTCCGGCCATGTGCAGAGTTCTGGTCGAAAAAGGCCCAAATGACTTTCACAAGGCCGCCCACACCAAGGCAAAACGGAATCAATTGACCAACGTAGCCAAAAGTTTGAACCCCTTGAATGTAATTCCACCAAAGGGGAAGTTCACTAGATTTATTAGCACCCAGGCCCTAGGTAGGCGAGTTTGTTACTTACACAGAGATAATGAGAACAAAGCAAGTAAGTAGTGATAGGATGGCATTGCTGATACGATCTTTTTTGTTCAGCGATGGTGGTGGCTTGTTTATTGTGCGAAGCTTGATCGCAAGTATCAGGTAATCAGGGCTGACAGTGCGGTGGTTCGGTTGGTCCCATATCCCGTCTAAAAATTTATTTACCTGATAAAGTCGATGGGACGGGAGGAGATGCACATAATTGATCAGAGGTACCAAAATCGCGGTCCTGGTTTGTTTGGTGCAAAGACCGTATACTAGCCGAGGGATACCACGCAATGCCGAGTACAGACATTTCAGTAGCCTCCCAATACCAACGAAAAATTTCAACGAACAGCTCTGGCCTGGTTTGAAAGGGCGTCGAATGTATCGGGTTGTGACGAGGAATTTGTCCAGAAAGCTGTAT
>Ga0247771_1000488_pt1 | contig 12474 bp, 23 predicted proteins | sample UWRJL197509C6_FD_179948 | JGI IMG/M metagenome (GOLD analysis project Ga0247771, IMG submission 179948) | Plant litter microbial communities from Arlington Agricultural Research Station in Wisconsin, United States - UWRJ-L197-509C-6 | ecosystem: Environmental > Terrestrial > Plant litter >...
ATTTCTCTTGCCGTCCGTGACGTTCCGGATCCCGGCTAACACGGCGTTGACAGCCGATCGTACAAGGCCGACCTTGGGATCGTCCAATCTTATGATCAGACTGTTGCGGTGGTGTCCTATAACCCAGTCGCCCGGCTGATCGCAGTGAAGCGGACTCTTTGACTTTGACGAGTCGTAGACATATCCATGCGACGGCGGGTCCCCGGGCGCCGCTGCAGGGGGACTCTCTCTGCGTCGCCGGTGAAGCCTGGTGGTGCTGTCGAGACTGTCGCGGGCCCGCCGCTGGCCGCTGGCTGGGGATCCAGGCCGAGGTGAGCCGCTGGGGGCGCGGCTGCGCCTGCGACGTCCGTTGTCTCCCGAACGGCTACGCCGACGAGACCGGCTACGGGACTGGGCCGCCGGCTTGATATCACTGGAGCGGCTGCGCCGGCGGGATCGGCTGCGCCGGCGGGTTGAGGCTCCGGGGACATTGTCGTCCTCAGCTGTTCGCGCGGAGAAGTTCAGTCAACGGGGCAGCGACGGGTACAATAAGAATACGTTGCTCACCAGTCTCGGTTATCGAGGCGAGGCCGCCAAGCTTTTCGACGTCCTCGTCCAGGCTCATGCTTGACCACGATGTGAGTCGCTTCCGCGTCAAATGGAGTAGGTTGGTAAAACGTTGAGGCAATTGAGCGCTGTGCCGTCTTCTTCAGCGGCGTGCGGCTGAGGCGGTAGATCGGCATAGCGGACTTCCCCGGCGAGTACGTGGGCTATGGCCATTGGATGTATGCAGGCGGCTTGCAGCGACGCTAACCAACTCGCTGCAAGGGCGGTTCGGTCGGCCCGTTCCTTCGGCCAATGCCCAAGGTAGTTCCTGTGGCATGATACATAAGTATGTAGGCAGGGTCACCTTTCATCGGCGGCACTTCCCTCCTCCCACCGCTGTTACACCCTTCAACTACCTGCTACTCAGAAACGCTAATTGTCCGGCCCAACTAAAGGAGTCAATCGTCAGCCGGTACAGACTATCCAGCATGCCCGACACCCACAGCCTGCGGCTGTATGTGGACATCAATATCACCACGAAGCCCTTGAGGATCGAGATCGAGTTCCCCGACGAACGTCTCGCCCACCGCTACCGCGAAAGCATCCGGAAAACCAAGGTGCTGCCGCGAGAAGACCAGGAGCCGAAAGTCGTCGTCTTCGAGCTACCGGGTTCCGCCCGCTCGCTCGAGTCGAGCCGGAGCCTCCAGGCGTTCATTGTGCATTTCAAAGAAAAGAGGGATGCGGACGAGTGGGCCGACCACGTCTGCTTGCACGTCAAGGACCACGAGCGCCAGGTCATGATTAAGCAGTACTGGAGCGAGGACGAAGAGGCGACTCTGAAGAAGCACCTGCCTCGATATATGCCACCGCCTCCGCCGCCGCCGGCGAACCGCGCAGGGACGCCGCCCGGAGAGGCGCGGCGCTCAAGGAAGAGCTGAGTATGGCCGCCAGGCTCGAGGCGCGGACGGGACATGGCTGTTTACACGTTACCGCCCTGGCGCAGTTACTGCCGGTTGTGCGAAAGCTCTTCTGCGGCTACTTATACCTTTCCTGGTAACGTGGCTGCAGAGCTACATTAATTAACACAAGTTTAATCTGCTTGAAGACTGAGTTACTTCCTTCCTATTAGAGCGCCGACGTTTCTTTTAGTCCTACAGAAGAGCTATGCTTGTGTAGCAGGAACGAAGCAGGGGGGTTTCGTCCAGCCATACAGCACGGGTTTTCCCACCTACCTATATTTACTCTGTAGAGGTTCTGCATGCCTTAATGGCGCACCAGAGTATGAATATTGATTAATTGATTGATTGTTTGTTTTGAGCTGGACGGTATGTACGGCGCCCTTTGGCGGTGCCCTACGCGTCTTGTCTACTATTCGCAGCTTGGGCGAGGGCAATGCAGGAAAAGGGCAAATTGGCAACAGCCTTTCGCTGCAAGTCGATGAGACGCCTGATTCCCAGCTCCAATGCCTTCTCGCTAAAAGCGTCATCATCTCCCAGAGGACCTCTATTCAAAGGTCCCTTCATTGACACTTCAAGCTCCCACAGGTTTCCGTCAACGCCCTTCGCCAGCGCGACGAAATGGTGGATGCTCTCTTCGTCCGGACTCAGAGCGCGGGTGTCGCCCTTGAACGCGACGGCCTCGCTGGCTTCGTGCAACGACTCGTTGTCGCCGAGGAGTTTTGCACTCTCGTCCATGCCAAGAGGAACCGCCGTTTCTAGAAAGTTGGCCAGCTTGCTTCCAGGCACAATCATCTTGGAGGGGAGGCCGTTGACGACGCAAGGGAGCAAGCCGATGAGCCCGCAGCCGTGAATGACTGTCTGCCGAAACCAGACAACCGGTTCGTCCGGTCCAGCGCCCTTGTACCACTCCTTACTGCCATCTTCTGTCTCGCGGTCTTCCCTCCAAGCGTCTGTCATGGGTATGGTGACCAGCAGAGCAAAGACGGGGCTGGGAACCATGGCCATGACGTCGGCATCGTAGAGAGAATAGACGTCGTAAAAGGCAAGCTCCTCGGTAACGCCAAGTCTGCGGGCGAGCTCGTTCATGACCTCTGGGTTGTTCTCTGGTTGACGATTGACGTCAGCCTGGGTTGTGCGAGCAATGAAGGACCGGGGGTGGGAGCAGCTAAAGGCAAGGTGCTACCTACCCAGCATGGTGAAAACCCTGGGGGTTTCGCGAGGTGTCGACCCGGCACCGCCGTCTTCTACAACTTTCTTCATGTCGTGGGCTAAGCAGAAACCGTGGTCCTTGTAGAGGGAGGTGGGGATTTGGGGATGAATGTGGTGGTGGGCCATGTTTTTGGGGACGATGCGCTGTTGAAGCCTGTACTTGCTGAGCGAGGATTAGCCGAGGACAACTGAACCTCCGAGGTCAACCGGTGAAGGAAGACCCCATTTGCAACGCCCTGGCGACGCTCGGCGTGTTAGTGTGTACTTATGTAACTTCCAGTCGGAAACAGGCAGACCTAGGTAGTACATACGACGCGTACAGATCAGGCTTAGCGCAGTCGCCTGGTGCGAGCCTCCGACCGGGTATGTGTCCCCCGGAAGCACGTTTGCGCTGATACTAACACCTAGGTACCTTGGTCGGCACTTCCGGTACATCGGAGTGTCCTGGATCCAACTGGTCTTCCTGTGCCTCACAGCCCTTTGGCCAAGTGGGATGGTTCGCCGCCATGCCGGTAGACGTCTCAAATGAACGCCTCAATTCGGAGCCTAGGTATCTACTGACCCCTTCAAAGACGAGGCGGCCAGTTTAGTCTATGTTGTCTGTACCGGCCGACCAGGGTGCTGCGCACAACCGACGTCAGGACTGCCCGCCAGCCACACCTTTTAACCTTCCCACGCGAGATTGAGCCAGAAGACCAGGACGGTGTCGTAATTACTCGATTGTGTACATATAATTATAATGTATATCCTCCTCGGCCGCATTTGAGGCGACTACATGTGGCACAAACCCGCCACCCGTCTCGATTACGCTCGAGTTCTCGCTCAAGGACATAATCATGGAGGTTGTTGGACTCCTCTGCTGTGCTTGAACAGCTGTCTAAGGGACGGAGAAAGGTCGAAGATCTCAACGGCTTCATTAGAGCAAGGCTCTTGAAGCACCAAAACGGAAACAGTCGTGCCCGACGATTGGCTTGGCTGAGGAACAAAGGCAGGGTCACCAAGTTCAGCAGAGACATCCAAGATATCTGCGACCACCTAGTAGTCGTCATTACCACAAACACGCTGTCGGCTCCAGAACACACCTCGACCGTGTGGAGTGTGGAGAACTGACGCATTGTGTAGAGCATCTACAAGCCGTACCGAGGCGTCGCTTCACACCATCAACCAACAGGCTTTGCAGACGGCAAGCTCGACGGCGGGTATTGGGCAGAGGCTTTCTCAATGGGAAGCTGCTTCGGATCAGCACACACGAAACATCGAGCAACTGATGCAACAACTCCAAGAGGCCGTTGCTGGAGTTGCCCGCGATCAAACGCAGACGAAGGCCCTTCTTGGCGACGTGCACGTCGGTCAAAAGCTTCTGGAGATCGGGCACCAGATAACCAGGTCCAACTCTCTCAACGAGGATGATAGCCGAAAACTGCAGCAGCTTCTGCAGACCACACACGAGATATTGCGTGCCGGCCACGCGGCTTCCTACTCCGCCCTTAACCCCTCCAGCCCCGGATTCTTCCTTGCGCGGGCGCGTACAATGTCCGTCAACAACAGGAGTCTGAGCGCCTTTGTGGACGCCGCGCAGCTCGTGCTTTCAGCGGCTTCAAGCTCGCCGAGGCCTGCCTCGAGACCAGCCAGTCCTTTCGAACTTCAACACTCTTTCCTTCCCGAGACATACACCGTGGCCGACGTCATCCCGGCCTCCTTTGCGTGCTCGAGCTATCAGGAAACGGCCTTCTCGTTCACTTGGGTAAACCGTTATGAGCTGTTCTACGCCAAGCGTCCCCGGTGTTGGGTCAGGCTCTCTCTTTCCATCACCCTGAGATCGATTCCAGGTACTGGAGCCTCAAGAAACTGGCACCTTGCGGAGCGCTGACCAAGTGTTGATATGGCATACAGGAACACTTCGACTGGGTCGTCGACGAAGATTCCGAGTTTCTCAATAGGTGGCCGACAGAGGAAGAAATTCCAAATTTCTGCGTAGCCATGAGAAGGTCTGTTGAAGTGTGCCACCGCACGGGACTGCAGGTCCTAGAGGCCATGGTCGTTCGGACTGGGTTTACCTCCCGATTCATTGTCGGCACGGTGCGAGGCCCGGGGAGGCCCGTCAGTTGAGACGAATATGCTGGCATCAACAGCACGGGTTGTAAGTCTAGGGCTTCAATAAATCAAGCGTGGTCTAGAAAGAGACGAGCAAGATGAGAAAGCTTGCTGTTAGTGTGGTGTCGAAAGGCTGAGCTGCACACGAGCACCGCCCCCAACGCCAAGGCCCGAGGCCGACCAGCGTCTCATGCATGATGCAAGACGTGCAGGAGCGTGGTTCCAATGGGCCGCCCTCTGCCCAAGCTCCGAGCTGCAACGAGACACTTCTGGTCCGCCCGGCGAACCAATGCCGTTGATAGACGCCCGTTCTCAGGCAGCAAGCTCGCCTCGGGAGTCGAGACATATCAGGATCTCAGCCAACGAGGGCCGCCAGCGGCCGCCGTCGGCCTCTGGGTTGGCATGCAACGCCCGCATCTCCCTCTGCGTCCCCTCGCGTCAGATGTGTAGCCTGTTGAGGCCAGGCGGCCAGGCAACGGCCTGCTCCCAGCCTACCGAAGAGTACAAAACGACGGAGCTCCCCGCTCTTCCCCCGCCGTCAGCTTCCCTTCCTTCACCCCGCCGAGGTGTTCGCATCCCGGGTTCCACGTCTGATTCCATCATACCAAGCGTTCATCAGCTCTCGAGCGTGTCGTCGGTGGCCAGCGCCGCTCACAGAAGCAATGGGCCCTCCTATCCTTCCCCACGAGGCCCCTCATGCCGCAACGGATGCCCCCGCCGCCCGCTCCTCGGACGACCTCTCTGATGACTCCAGCCAGTTCTCCTGCGACGAGGAGACGCTGCCGGGGTACAAGGACAAGGAGAAGGCGGCCTTCAGCCGATCCAACGCCTCGCTGAGCACCACCAGCTCGATGCCGTCTGGCGCAAACACAGCCCGTAGGCCCTTGTAAGTGGTCCCCTCACCCGGACCAACCACGCCGGCGCCACTGACCGCCACCGCTCAGCCGCGTCCCCGAGGAGAGCGACACGACGCTGCCCATCTTCGAGGCGTGGATCGTGTGGCAGTCGCCCGAGACCAAGTGGCGTTCGTCGTCGTCGCGCTGCCTCGGCGTCAGCGTGGGCCAGTACTACCACGAGCGCGAGAAGACCGAGTCCCGCACCGCCGACTACACGCAGGCCGAGCTGGCCGAGATGTACCGGGAGGCGCAGGAGGAGCACCGGATGCGCAAGGCCTCGCCCTTTGCGCTCCTGGGCCGCGGCCGGCGGTCCTACGAGGAAGACCTCGACGCTCGCGTCCGCGCCACGCCCGACGAGGTGCAGGACGAGCTCGACTTCCTGCTGGCCGACCGCGAGAACGCCACCTACACGCCGTGGCGGTCGCGCGACTGGACCGTCGCCGTCTTCCGCGAGCAGCTGTGCCGCAGCTTCGCCCACGTGCGGCCGGAGCCCGCCCGCCGCCACCGCTGGCGCCGCTGGCGCGACAACACCCACGGCGGCGCCCAGCCCACCGAGTTCCTCTGCGTGCTCCGCGGCTTCGAGACGCGCGTCACCGCCGATCCCGCCGGCTTCCGCGACTACTACCGCGGCTCCAACCCCTGGAAGCACCAGGACGCCGAGGAGGCCCGCACCCGCACCGGCAGCCCCCCACCCCGCAGGGCCCGGCCCGGCCGGGGCCCCGTCCCGGCCCCCGTCCCGGCTCCGGCTCCCGCCCCCTGGTTCCGGCCCCCCCAGCCGCCGCCGCTGGGCCCGCCCTTCGGCCCGGGCTCTCACCCGCCCTTCGGCCCGGGCTCTTACCCACCCTTTGCCCCGGGCTATCACCCGCCGTCGTACGCCCCGCCGATCGGCCCGGTCGCACCGCCGCCGCCCGCTCCGCTTCCGCTGCATGTGCCACCGGTCGTGCCGGGCCCGGCGTATCCCCCGCGTTCGTACTGCTTCGGCGCCGGACCGCATGGGATAGGCGCCGCGCCGGTGCCGGGGCCGGCGTTCTCGCCCCCGACGTGCTTCCCGAATCCTCAGCCGCCCTGGAATCCTTTCCACCGCCCTCTTCAGGCAGGCTTGTCCCCTCTCTGCGGGGGAAGTGTGAATTTTGCCCCTCCTCCGCCGCCAGCACCCCCGATCCCCCCGGTTTTAGCCCCTGGGATGCCTCGGGTCCCTCAAACTGTCCAGACATTCGGACCGACGCCCGACTTCGTATTGTCATGCGTCTCGCCTACAGGTCCGCGCGACAATGCTCCGCTGCCTGGTGGACCGGCGCCTCCTGTGCTAGGCGGTATGGGGCCTGCGACGCAGGCTGTGCCGCTTCCCTCCCCCTCCCCCGTCAGTGACACTAGCATCACTGAGCTCCCCTCGACTATGGATGAGGCCACCGAGAAGACTGGAAAGGGCAATGGTCCCGAGGCAAAGAGTCGCGAGGAGGACATGAAGTGAATCTCCTAGGTCCGTTGGATAAAGCAAGTTGTTCGCTACAAGGTCAGAAACACTTGGATTCCTTCGTAGTCTCTTTATTAATAACATATCTTTCTTCATTGGCACTGAAGGCGTGGTGCCCAAGTAAGTACATATTCGCCAATCCCTCTCCTTCCCTAACCCAAGTTTGGTCCCTCCATAGCACCCAAACCTTCCCGCTCTCCTCCCCCATCCTTCCTCGTAAAGGCCGTCGGCCTCTAGGCCGTCCAATAGGGGCTTCCTGTGTTCCTTGACAACACGCTCGACCGGTTTGTGTTGACCATTCGCTCCTTGATCCGCGACCGCACCACGCCGGTCCTCTCTCTCTTGTGAGTTTTGCCTCTGCATCAACTCCTTCGTTCGCAGTCTGGGTACGCACGTGCGCTGTCACATGTTCCTCCCTGCACCCCTACACAACTCTGGCTTCAGACCTCACCGATACTCCGAGAGTTCCGCGCGACGGGCGGTACCTACAAGCACCTACGCCACTCAGCCTCTCGGCCTCTCAGCCTAGCAAAACGAGGACTACACAAAATAGAGGTTAGGTAGTCGTCTACTCTGGTAGTATGTTACGTCATCTTTAGAGTTATCGATCGTCCTCAGAAATTCATCTAAACCCATCAAAGGAGCTGTGTAGGTGTACTACTCCAACCAGTCGATAGTCTTTTGAAAACTGGTATCAACCGTGCGACCGTTGAGGCTCTTTGACCACGATCCCGTGAAAGCCGCTGACCCATCAAGTCTGCCGTCAGCTCCCACGACCAGGTCACCGAAAACTTTGCCTTCGCCGTCCACCACCTTGGCGCTCGTGCCTTCTCGCGCATGGTACAAGCACGCTTCCACATCCGAGGTGTAGTCGTAGACCGCCCCTCGAGATCCTTCCTTTCCCAGCACCAAGACGCTATTCTCACGCACGTAGAGCGGGATGCTGGCGAAACCGTGTCTCTCCCTGAACCAGCCGGGGCCGTCGCGGGTACGATTCGTGAAGAAGCACGTCCACCGGCCCCGGGGCAGATAGAACTGCACATCGCCCGATTCTTCCATGACGGGCGCCGCGAGCAGGGCGTCACCGACCATGAACTGCCGGTCCAGGAACCAGGCCGTCGGGTCGTCGGGGAACTCGAGGCACACGGCGCGCACCGACAGCGGCCAGCCGTTGTCGACAGCCGCGGCCGCCTGAGCCAGCAGGTACGGCATGAGGCGGGCCTTGAGGGCCGCCCAGCCGGCCAGGACGCGCGAGCAGCCCTCGGGGCCGGCATCGTCGTCGTCGATGAGCCAGGGCACGCGGTAGCTGCCGCTGCCGTGCAGGCGGCTGTGCGAGCACAACAGCCCGAAGGCGACCCAGCGCTTGTAGACCCACGGCGGCGGGCGGCCCTCGAAGCCGCCGATGTCGTTGGACCAGAAGGCGTACCCGCACAGGCCCAGGCTGAGGCCGCCGCGCAGCGACTCGGCCAGCGCCTCGGGCGTCGACTCGCTGTCGCCGCCCCAGACGAGGGGGAAGCGCTGCGTGCCGGCGCAGGCCGACCGCGCGAAGAGCACGGCTTCGCCCGCGCCGTAGCGGGCCTCGAGGGCCTCGTAAACAACCTTGTTGTAGAGGTAGGCATAGTAGTTCTGACGGCCTGTCAGCCCGCCGAGCCGCGACCGACGCTGGGGCCGGACTCACATGCATCCTGCCGGGGTCGACGGACTCGTCGTGCCACAGGACATCCTTCGAAGGGACCTTCTCCCCGAAATCCGTCTTGAGGCAGTCCACGCCCTTGTCGAACAGGCCGTTGAGGCAGTCGGTGTACCACGCCACCGCCTCGGGGTTGGTAAAGTCGACCAGGCCCATGCCCGCCTGCCACAGGTCCCACTGCCAGACGTCACCGTTGGCGCGCCGGAGCAGGTAGCCCCGCTCGGCGGCGTGCCGGAACGCCGCACCGTGCTGGGCGATGTAGGGGTTGATCCACACGCAGACCTTGCGCACCAGGCCCGACGCCTTGAGCCGCGCGATCTGCGCCGCCGGGTCAGGGAAGCGCTCCGAGTCGAAGACGAAGTCGGTCCAGGTGAAGGCCTTCATCCAGAAGCAGTCGTAGTGGAACACGTCGACGGGGCAGTCGCGCGCGCGCATGCCCTCGAGGAACGACGCCACCGTCGCCTGGTCGTACTCGGTCGTGAAGCTCGTCGTCAGCCACAGGCCGTAGCTCCACGCGGGCACCGGGCGCGGCCGGCCCGCCAGCCGGGCGTAGCGCCGCAGCACGGCCTTGGGCGTCGGCCCGTACACCAGGATCCACTTGAGGCGCTGGCCCTCGACGCTGGCCTGGACGCGGGCGCAGCGCTCGCTGCCCACCTCGAGCTCGACGCGCTCGGGCGTGTCGACGAAGACGCCGTAGCCGCGGCTGCTCAGCCAAAAGGACACGTTCTTGTAGGCCTGGTCGCTCGACGTGCCGCCGTCGGCGTTCCACAGCACCACGCTCTGCCCGACCTTGTTGAAAGCGCCGAAGCGCTCGCCCAGCCCGTGCACCGACTCGCCCGGGGCTAGCGACGTCTGCGCGAAGACGAAGTGCCGCAGGTCGCGCATGTCGCCCATCTGCATCGGGTGGCTCGGCGCCGGCGTGTACGCGAGCCCGACGCTGCGGTTGGCCAGCGAGGTGAGGCGGTGCGCGCCGTCGGCGCTGTGGAAGCGGATGTCGAAGGCGTGCGGGTCCGGGCGGACGGTGGCGGCCAGGGAGCCCGACTGGAGGGTTGTGCCACTGTCAGTCTCGCGGACGTGCGGTTCGATGCTAGGTTGGCCGTCAGGGAAGAGGTCGAAGTTGGGCGTCTTCCTTGCGGCACCGGCCCAATGCGTTGTCTCGACGGAGATGATGCCATCGTCAACTGCCTCGATGTCCTGAGGCGCAATGTCAGTTCAACAAGGTACTGCCCTCGGTTCATTTGGCCTTACGATGGTTAACGTGCTCGTATTGAGCGTCGCGCCCCGGCTAGTCACCTTCCTCGTTGGACACAGCAGACTCAGGCCCCTGGCCGTCTCTGTGATCTGGTAGACCTCCTCGGCGTACTCGACCTTGAACCCCTCAGCCGTATGCCACATGCCGTCTCGGAACTTCATGGTGGCGTTGGTGCCCTGATGCCTTTCACTCGCTTCTGGCCAGCGTCGTTTTAGAGACAGGCCGATAAATGAGATGGGGAATAATCCCGCCGAGACAATGGATCGCAGTCCTTTCTCCGGAACTGTCCCTCATGGGCCTGGTTTGATGCCCAGGGTCGATTAGCAAGACCGCCAACCGTGTCACGCGCGCCGCGACCCGGGGCGGTCCGAATCTCGGACCGGCCCCAGGCCGGAGAGGAGGTTGGCGGGGCGAGGCCGATGGTGCAGCCAACCGAAGACAGGGCTATACGCCCGTTGGTGGGGTGCAGCATCGCGTTCGATTTCATATGGACCGACGGTTGATCCGTTCCAATAAGGTGAGGCGAATCGGCAGCGGCAGTTCCAGTCGGTCTCTGGGCATCATTGCTACTACCAATGACAGCGCTCCTCTGGCGTCGCGGTTCGTCAGTGACCTCTTCCACAAATCCGAACGACGTCTTATCTTCGTGGTTTGAAGGGCGGCGGCATCCGAGTCGCTAGAGACGCATCTACGTTGCGTCGAAAGACCCAAAGGGCGAAGCCATCGTCCGATCGCGTTTGCTCGGTCGCTTGGCGCAAATTCAGGAAGCGAACCACGGCGGGCAACATGAATCTGCACTCGAAGATCCTTGCCAGCCGGCTATAATGAGCGCGGCGATTGGCGGAAGAAAAGGCGTCCCATTCCCAGGTGAAGGGCAGACAGGCTCCCCAGTCCTCACCTCTGGCACTCTGACGGTCAACATATGAGGGAGCCAGGGAAGGCATCAATTGCCGGCCATCCAGTCTTCCTCCACTCACCGACTCCGACCAAGTCAGGTCTCCTATCTGAGGATAGCTCGTGCTCTGTACTAGAACAACGCATCAACTCATCCCGCTAACGAGATTCGGCATTTTCTGAAGCATGTCGCACCGGCCGCAGGTCATCAGCCATGTGCGAAAGGTTGCGGATAGGGAGGTGGAGGAGAAACTGGGCGTCAGCGCCGTTCAGGCCAAATTGGCCACCGACGACGAACATGCGCAGACGCTTTGGGAGGCGCTGCGCGAGAACCGCAAGGCCGTCATGTGGTCGATGCTAATCTCCATGACTATCATCATGGAAGGGTGCGTGATCTTGCCTTCAGAATAGACCAGATGGGAGCGCCATCAGCTGACGAGCTATTATACCTCAGGTATGACACAATTCTCATGGGAAACTTCTTCGCCTATCCCACGTTCAAGCAGAAGTTCGGAACCTACTTTGGCGAGGAGAAGGGTTGGCAGGTCTCTGGGGCGTGGCAGACCGGCCTGTCGATGGGCAGCACCGTAGGCACCATCTTTGGTGGGTTCAGGTTCCCCCTCATCTAGTTTCAGGCTACGAGTTCTATATCTAACTAGCGGCACAGGGGGCTTACTGAATGGCTATCTGGCAGCCAAGTTTGGTTACCGGTGGATCATGATCGGCGCTCTCGGCTTCCTCAACGGATTCATCTTCATCACCTTCTTTGCCCCTGACGCGGCGACCCTACTAGGGGGCCAGATCACCTGTGGTCTCTGCTGGGGAGTTTTTGCAACCTTGGCCCCCGCCTACGCCTCGGAGGTCTGCCCGACGAACTTGCGTGGCTACCTCACAACCTATGTCAACCTGTGCTGGGCCATCGGGCAGTTCATCGCCCACGGCGTCTTGAACGGGTGTTTGTCCATCTCGGGCGACATGGGGTACCGGATTCCCTTTGCCATCCAGTGGGTACGTATACTTTTATGCCCCGGAGGCTAGAAGTAGTTGAGGTCGATTCGAACTGACTAAACCCCCAACAGTTGTGGCCCATACCACTCATGGTGGTGTGCTTCCTCGCGCCGGAAAGCCCCTGGTGGCTCGTACGCAACGACCGCCTAGAGGATGCGCGGCACTCCATTGAGCGCCTCAGCGGCGGTAGGTCGACCGAGGAAATCAGCAACACTCTGGCCATGATGGTGCACACTACCGGCGTCGAGGCCGAGACTACCCGCGGCGCCAACTACATCGACTGCTTCCGCGGATCCGATCTTCGTCGTACCGAAATCGTATGCCTCACCTTCATGGGCCAGATCCTTTCTGGGAGCACCTTCGCCTACACGCCCACGTACTTCTTCACCTCGGCGGGCATGCCAACGGCCGAGTCGTTCAAGTTGAGCCTGGGGGCTAAAGGCGCCGCGTTCATCGGGACCGTCGCGTGAGTT
>Ga0247771_1000489_pt1 | contig 12431 bp, 12 predicted proteins | sample UWRJL197509C6_FD_179948 | JGI IMG/M metagenome (GOLD analysis project Ga0247771, IMG submission 179948) | Plant litter microbial communities from Arlington Agricultural Research Station in Wisconsin, United States - UWRJ-L197-509C-6 | ecosystem: Environmental > Terrestrial > Plant litter >...
GAGGCGCTAAACAGCTCCGCCTATAGAGGCGCGTCCATAGATTCGTTACGTGCACCTATCGTTAGTCGAGAACAAACAGCCATGACTATTCTTTCTCCGCTACCCTTTTGACCTACTTTATTGCAACTTGAAAGTGGATTATGCTTTAAGAGAACAGTGCTGACTGCGAATGAGAGGTAGCTGGGCTGCTGTGTCCGCCGTAGCCTTGGCGAAGGTGGACGCTGAATTTTTCCTTGGGAAAAGAGCACGAGTTCTAAAAGCATCTGTCGGAAAAATGAGGCGCTAAAGAGTTACCCTGTAAGCAGGACGTCCATAGATTCGCCACGTGCGCCTATCGTTAGCCGAGAACAAACAGCCGTGATCATTCTTTCTCGGCTATCTTTTTATCCTTACTGTATTAATACGGGTACAAAAGATAAGTGGTGGAAATTGTTACTTGGAAATAGCTGTTGCTTTGAGAAACCAGCTGCCTACTGCTAACTGCCGCGTCCGCCGTAGCCTTGGCGAAGGTGGACACTCACTTGCTCGGTCGTATTCCAGGCTTGTAGGGGTTGTTGTACCAGGTGTTGTTGATCTCGAGGACGATGTTTTCAATCTGGCGGTCGGTAGCGTCGGTTTTTATGTCGTAATCCTGTTTCAGGCTGCTGCCGAAGAAGAAGGCGACCGTCTGGTACATGCGCGCATTGAAGCCGCCGCGGTAGTCCTTGATCAGCTCATAACAGTTGTTGCCCGTCTCCCGGTTGATGAGCTTCATCAGCACCCGCCCCTGGTAAACGGAAAGGTTGGACAGCGGATCGGAGAACTGCTTCTTCAACTCACCCTCGCGCGACTTGATGTATTTTTTTCGCTCCGAGCTGGACGTAACGTTGGCCAGGTGGGCATTTACATCGTTGATGACGGCGCCGGCCGTACGGGCGTAAGGATAGGTGACATAAACGGCGTTGCGCAGGCGGTTATAAGCTTCGAGGATCTTGGCCAGCTTCTCGGGCGGTACGTTGGCGATGTAGACCATCTCCATCTCACTGTAAGGCATCCACGTGCTGTCGTAATAAATGGCGGAAACGAGCACCGTATCGTTCGGGCCGAACTTAGGCTGTGCGGCATGCTGCGCCCGCGTTTGAAGCGACAAACAGAACAGGGGAAACAGTAAAAGGGGGATGAGCTTCCTCGCGCGCATAATTAAAAATACAAAAGGGAAATGCTTTTGCAAACAGACAGTCAAATTAAGAAAAACGCTGTTTATAAAAGGCTAAAATTCAGTTCTGCCGCGCCTCAGACCTTTGTTTCCGCGGGGTCGACCCTTTTTTGCACCGTGCCCCTGGGCACACCGCCCTTTTTAACCACCAGCAGGCGCTCGCGGCGGTTCAGGAGCGAGATGAAAAAGCCCGACACCATGACCAGGGTACCCAGCCACAGCAGGTTGATGAAGGGGAACTTGTAGGCCTTCAGCGTTACGTACTGCATGATGCTGGTCGACTCCTTGACGCCCATGCCTGCCCGCTGGCCGTGCACGGACTGCAGCTGGAGCACGATGCTCTCGGGAATGAGCGTGTCGGGTTGCGAGAACGTGGTGCCGCCCTTGTTGATCAGCACCGGCCGCACCGTGTAGGTTGAGGTGGTCTGCGCCTGCACGCGCAGCGTGGCTACCGAAGCGCTGTCGTTGGGTCCGAAACTGACGCCGGGAATGGTCTTGATCGACTCGAGCTTTTCAAGCACGACAAAACCCTTGGAGTAGAAGAAGGTATCACCCACGGCCACTTCCACCGGCTTGAAGGAGGCGGTATCCTCGGTCTTGGTGGGGTCGGCAATGGAGGTGATATAGGTGAATACGTCGTAGGTGAGGTAGTGCTTGGCGTCGGGGTTGGCCATCAGACCCATATTGCCCTTGTAGTTGACGAAGGCATTGGGTGCGAGGTCGAAGCCCGGCTTGCCGTCCTTGCGGTCGAAGCGGAGCTGGTAGAACCAGAGCGGCTTTTTGGGATGGGTGGAATCGCTGTGGTAGGTCACCCAGTAGTCGCCCATGTCGGCGCGAAGGCCCTTGACCAGCGTAACGTTCTCACCCGGGTTTTCCTTGCTGTCCTTGCCGAAGAAGGCGGGGATGCCGTTGCGGTTATAGGAAAGCACTTCTTTCTTGGAGGAGGAGATCAGTATGCCCACGAGCATCATGGCAAAGCCTACGTGGGCGATGGCGCCGCCGGCCTTGCGGAGGCGTCCCTTCAGCCCTGCAAAAAGATAGATGCCGTTGGTCACTACCGAATAAACGGCGGCAAAGACGGCCACCCATACCGTAGCCATGTAGCCATAGCCCTGGTCGCGGTAGTTGATATTGCCGAAAGCCAGTACCAGCGCGGCGATCACGAGGGCCACCAGCGAGGGAACGAGGAGGCGGCGCAGGAAGGACCTGCCCGTAGTTTTGTATTTGAGGTACATGCCGAAGCCCGTGAACAGGCCGAGGATGATGGCGACGAAGATCTGAATTTTGTTGTAGGCATGGGCGGCCTCTTCGCCCACGGCCAGTGGCTTGATCATGCCCTTCTCGCTCGAGAAAAGACCGAGCACTTTGTTGATGACCGGGATCGAGGTCATGATGATGATCAGCGTTGCCGAGAGGAAGATCACCAGCGAGCCGACGAACATCCAGAACTCGCGCGAAGAGGTTTCCTCTTCCTTGGCGATGAAGGGAATTTTTTTATACTGCCGCAGCATCAGCACCAGCGCGGGCACGGCAAAGAAAAGGAGCAGGAAGCGGAGGTGCCACTTGGTGATGCCCTCGCCCGTAAAGGCGTGCACAGACGTATCCTGAAGGTCGCCGCTGCGGGTGAGGTAAGTGGAGTAAAGTACGAGCAGGAAGCTGAGGATGAGGAACCAGTGCGTGGTGCGCAGGGCATTGCCGGTATGGCGGTGGATCAATAACGTATGTATGCCGGCCACCAGCACGAGCCAAGGCACGAGCGAGGCGTTCTCGACCGGGTCCCAGGCCCAGTAGCCGCCGAAGTTGAGGGATTCGTAGGCCCAGGCCGCGCCCATCATGATGCCCAGTCCGAAGATGCCGCCGGAAAAAAGCGCCCAGGGCATTACGGGTTTGGTCCATTCGGCATAGCGGCGGGTCCAGAGGCCGCCGATGGCGAAGCCGAAGGGTATGATGGTGGAGGCGAAGCCGAGGAAGAGCACGGGCGGATGGATCACCATCCAGTAATTCTGCAGCAACGGGTTGAGGTCGTTGCCGTCCTTGAGGAGCGTAAGGTAGTCCTGGCGCATGAGGCCGTTCATGTCGTGGAAGACGGGCGCGTTGTCAAGCACGCCGGAATTGCGAAGGAGCACGAAGGGATTGGAGCCTACATGGAGACCGAAGAAGGAAACGCCGATGATCATCGTGGCCAGCAGCACCTGGGCAAAGCTGACGACGGCCATGACCGGGGCTTCCCAGGTCTTTTCGCGGCGGATGACGATGAGGCCGAGCACACAGTGCCATACGCTCCACAGGAGGAAGCTGCCCTCCTGCCCTTCCCAGAAACAGCTGAGGAGGTATTTGGTCTCGAGCGAGCGGCTGCTGTGCTGCCAGGCGTATTTGTATTCGAAGAAGTGATTGCTGATGATGTAGAAGAGGATGCCGAAGACGGCGAAGACCGACACGACCTCGGCGAAGAAAAAGATGCGGGCCAGTCGTTTCCAGGGATCTTGCGGGCTGCTGATCGAACCGGTGCGGCGGTCATTCTGCACGCTCATGAAATAGGAGAACGTGGCACCCAGCGAAGCGATAAGCGAAAGGACCAGAAAGAAATGACCCAGCTGGCCCGGCAGGAGATGCTCACCAATATAACCCATCAGAAAAAATTAGTTAGTAAGTAGAGGCGGTGCCTTGCAGGTTTTTCTCGGCCTGCTTCATATCGTCCTTATACTTGGAGGGACATTTGGTCTGGATGGTGCGGCACTCGAAATAACCGTCGCGCATGTAGCCGTTGAGGTCCAGGCTTTCGGAACGCTCCATGTCCTTGATCTTGGCATTGGAATAAACCACCTTGCTGCGGTTGCCGTCGTGGTCCACGGCGTAGAACACCGTGAGGTTGGGGTTCCTGATGGCGTCGTACTCTACGGGCGCGGCCTTGTCGAGCTTGACCTTCACCACCACAAAAGAAGATTTTTTGCGGGCGGAGGCAAAGGTTTCCTGGGTGGTCAGGCCTTTGATAAAGAAGGACATCCCGACGATCCCGGCAACGACGAGGATCAGGACGATGATCTGTGTCTTTTTCATAACTTGATGATGGCGCAGCAAAGGTAGAGCAATTTTGCCCACTACGGGTAGGATCGCCCCCTAATTTCAGCGGCCTTACGGGTTTTCACAAAACTATAATTCCCTGGAGCCAGCCTGATTTTGCCGCATGGAATAAGGGGTTTAACTTGCACCGCCTTAAAAATCGCACATGATCGACCTCTCAAACTTTGATCCCAACGGCGTGGGTAACCCCAATAACAACATTTTCGGGTTGCCGCTATCCGAGGACGACGCCCGCCTCGTGATCCTGCCCATACCCTGGGAGGTGACGGTTAGCTTTGGTTCCGGTACGGCGCGCTCCGCCGAACAGATCATGCGCGCCAGCCTGCAGATAGACCTCTTCGACCCCGAGTTTCCCGAAAGCTGGCAGCAGGGTTTTTTCCTGAAGGAGCCCGACCGCAAGATCCTCTTCAAGAGTGATTACCTGCGCAAGGAAGCGGAACTTTACATCGACTATATTTCCAAGGGCGACGCCATCGAGAACAACCAGTTCATGTGCAAGACCCTGAAGGAAGTGAACGAGGGCAGCTATTTCCTCAACAACTGGGTGTACCAGCAAACGAAAAGCCTGCTCGACAAGAATAAGCTCGTGGCCCTGCTCGGCGGCGACCACAGCACGCCCCTCGGCTTCATGAAGGCCATCGGCGAAAAGCACGGCGACTTCGGCATCCTCCAGATCGACGCGCACTGCGACCTCCGCGACGGCTACGAAGGCTTTGTGTACTCGCATGCCAGCATCATGTACAATGCCATCCGCGAAGTGCCGCAGATCAAAAAGCTGGTGCAGATCGGCATCCGCGATTACTCCCTCGGCGAGCACCAGTTCATCCAGCAGAATTCGGAGCGCATACGCACCTATTTCGACAAGGAGATCCGCGAGCGCCAGTACGAAGGCGAGACCTTCCGCCAGCTGGCCGACGAGATCATAGCGCAGCTGCCCGACAAGGTTTACATCTCTTTCGACATCGACGGCCTCGACCCCAAGCTTTGCCCCAATACCGGAACGCCGGTGCAGGGCGGCTTCGAGACCGAGCAGGTATTTTATCTTTTCAGCCGGATCGTCAAGGCCGGCAAGCAGATCATCGGCTTCGACCTCAGCGAGGTAAGCACGAGCGAGAACGGCTGGGACGCCAACGTGGGCGCCCGCGTGCTCTTCAAGATGTGCAACCTGATGATCGCCGCCAACCCGCAGGAAAATGCTTAGTGTACTCGTCGTCATAGAAGGCATCGAAAAGCGGCGGCGCAATGCCGGCCTGCTTCACCTTGCCGTTGGCTTTTACCTGATCCTGAACGCCAGCGTTTATTACCGCAGTACCGGCTACCATAATTTCCTGCCCGTGCTGCCCGTGATGCTCGCCGGCGCCTTCTCGATCTTTTATGGCCTCTTCCGCAAAAAGCTCGACGGCACCAACCGGTATAACTACTGGTTGCGACTCGTGCAGGTAATTGCTTTTACGGGGCTTGGCGTGATGATGATTGGCGTGGGCAAAACCATCGACCAGCTCGGGGTTTTTCTCTTTGCCTTCCTGTCGATCCTCCTGCTTTTTTCGGAGCGGCGGATCTTCCAGGAAACGACGCTCTACTTCGGTGAGCCGGGCATACGCATACCGGGCTACTACCGCGACTACCTCGTGAAGTGGCAGGACCTTTCCAACGTTGTGGTGCGCGAGGACTTCATTACGATCTTTCACCGCCAGCGCAAATACCTGCAATACCAGGTAATGCAGGACCTGTCGACCCTCGAGGTAGCCAAGATGAACGCCTTCTGCAAGGAGCAGATGGAAAAGGCCGGGGTGCCGCAAACGACCAATTCATAGCCCACGGGCAATCAACCACTAATCATGTCACCTTATTTGCTTTATTCAGACGGTCAGGGAAATATTTTCGAGGATACCTCGCTGTACGTTGTAGGCCGCAGCGGCTGGGACGCGATGCCCATACCCGAAGACGAGTGGATCGCCCTGCCCGACGGCGGACAGCTATACGAGCTGCCCGGTCGCCGCGGCATCGGCATTGACGTTATCAGCGGTGAGATGCGCCTCTGCGAGAAGGGTTGGGCCGTGGCCGCCTTCATCCCGCCCGCGCATACCGGCCTTTACCTCGCGGCTTACGAGACCGCGCCCGATGCGCCGACCCTGCCCCTGTTCTGCTATACCGCCGTGGGCTGGCACAACGATCACTTTTTCGTTCCGGCCGTGCGCATCGAAGACGACATCCGCCAGGAGAGCGGCGGCTTCGACGAGGAGAAAGTGGCGATCGGCGTGGAGCAATTGCTGAAGGCTTATCCGCAGAACCGCCTGGTGGCCCACCTGGCCAACAACTGCGCCCTTACCTATCATTGTCCCGCGGCCCGCAACTATTTTATCGGCCGCTGGGAATGTCCCATACCGTCCTCGCCAGCGTGCAATGCCAACTGCATCGGCTGCATTTCCTTTCAACCCGTAGACGAAAGCATCGTATCGACGCAGGACCGGCTGACCTTCAAGCCCACGGCCGAAGAGATTGTGGAGTACACGGTGCCGCATCTGGAATCGGCACCCTACCCGATTGTGAGCTATGGCCAGGGTTGCGAAGGCGAGCCCCTGCTGATGTGGGAGACCATCCGGCAATCGATCATCGAGATCAGGAAGCATACCTCGAAGGGCAGCATCAACATCAATACCAACGGCTCGAAACCGCAGGCCGTGCGCGCGCTTTGCGAGGCGGGGCTGAACAGCATCCGCGTGAGCACCAACTCGGCACGACCCGAGATCTACCTGCCCTACTACCGGCCCAACAACTATGTGTTCGAAGACCTTTTCGAAAGCCTGAAGATCGTGCGGAGCTTTGGCGGCTGGACCTCCATCAATTATTTCGTGTTCCCCGGCATGACCGATTCGGTGGCTGAGTACGAAGCCCTGCGCCGCCTCATCATCGAGACGGACCTGTGCATGATCCAATGGCGCAATTTCAATATCGACCCTGACTGGTACCTCGGCAAGATCGGCATGGTGGACGGCGGCGAGCTGCTGGGCATCAAGCAGCTGATGGAGCTGATCCGCGAAGAATTTCCCCACCTCAAATACGGCTATTTCAACCCGCCCATCGAACGCATCAGAGGCCGCTTCGATGTGGATTTCGCACACTGATCACCGTTAGATAGCAGTGCTGTTCGGCGCGCCCGTATTTATACGGGTGGAGGCGTTAAGGATGGGGCATGAAACCATCGGCACGTTCAGAATGCGGAACGGAGCCGGCGGGCGCCAAGGCTTTCATAATTGTTAAAACAGTCGCTTAAAATCGTTTATGCCGGGCAATATGGCTAACTTTTCCCTCGTTATGCCGTCCTAGCACACAAGTTTTATATTTGTATGAACAACGCGATCTCCATGCCCGCCGATTTCGAAAGACAGAAAAATATCCAGGCTTCCGTGCTTACGGCCGTCGTGACGGGCGCCGTGCTCCTGCTGATCCTGATCGTGAAGTGGAGTACGCCCGTGAAGGTGGAACAGCCCCCGCCCGAGTATGTCGAGATCAACCTCGGCAGCAGCGACATGGGCTCCGGCACCGACCAGCCCCAGCTTCCCGGCGATCCCGCCCCCGCGGAGCAGACCGCCTACACCCCGCCCCAGGCCGCACAGGCCCATGAAGAAATGGTAAAGGACGCCTCCACCGACGAGACCGACCATGCCGCAGCCGCGGTGCTCAAGCCCACGGCCAGCCACCCCGACGCGACAAAGATCAATACAGAAAGCAAGACCGTAAAAACGACCAATACCACGCCCCAGCCCGCACCCGTAGTGGCTCCGCCCAAACCCCGAGCCATGATGGGCCGCACCTACGGCGGCAGCGGCAATGGCGGTAACGGCGCCGACACCTACAAGCCCGGCACCGGCGAAGGCACTGCCGGCGGCAGCGGCGACCAGGGCCGTCCCGGCGGAGACCCCAACGGCAAGAGCTATACGGGCGCGCCCCACACCTTCGGCGTTCGCGAGTTTTCCATTCCCAGCCAAAGCTTCGAGGACGATTTCAACCAGAATGCCAAGATCGCCATGGAGGTCGTTACCAACAGCGACGGCAAGGTGGTTTCGGCCAGCTACACATCGAAGGGATCTACCGGCACCGCTACCTCGCAGATGATCGAGATCGCGCGCAGGCGGGCCTTCCAGCTCAAAGGCATCGGCGCCGACATGAAGGGCACGGTGGTCTTCAACTTCAAGGTCCGTTAATTTTTTTCCGCAACAGCCGGGCACGCAATAGCTTTGCGCCGTGAACTATCCCGAAACACTGGCGTATCTCTACAACACCCTTCCCCTGTTCAGCCGCATCGGTCCGGCCGCCTATAGAAAGGATCTTACCAACACCCAAACCTTGTGCGCAGCACTCGGCAACCCCGAGAAAGGCTTTCCCAGCATTCATGTGGGCGGCACCAACGGCAAGGGTTCGGTAAGCCACATGCTGGCTTCCGTCTTCGGCGCGGCGGGCTACACTACCGGACTTTACACCTCACCCCATGTTTATGATTTCCGCGAGCGCATACGCGTGAACGGCAGCGGCATCGCCGAAGATTTCGTCGTACGTTTCGTTGAGCGCATGAAGCCGCTGATGGAAGATATCCATCCCTCCTTTTTTGAGATCACGGTGGCCATGGCCTTTGCCTATTTCGTGGAGCGCAAGGTGGACATCGCCATCGTAGAAGTGGGGCTGGGCGGGCGTTTGGACAGCACCAACGTGATCGAGCCGCAGCTATCGGTGATCACCAATATCGGGTGGGACCACATGAATATGCTGGGCGATACGCTCGACGCGATCGCGCGGGAAAAGGCCGGCATCATCAAGCCGCGCACGCCCGTGGTCATCGGCGAGCGGCAGCCCGAATCGGAACCCGTTTTCCGCGCCGCGGCCACCGACAGGGAAGCACCGATCTTTTTCGCATCGGACCTCTACCCCGTAAAAAATTATACGCTTCACCCCGATCATATCGACATAGATATTGAGCAAGGCGGCCGCGCCGGATCGTACACGCTCGACCTGCCGGGCATCTACCAAACCAAGAACCTGCCTACGGTGCTGGCCGCCCTCGATCAGCTGCCGCAGTGGAAGATCGATAAGGAAATAGTGCAGTCGGCGCTGCGGCGCGTAAAGACCGCGACCGGACTGCATGGCCGCTGGGAGACCTTGCGCGAAGGGCCGATGCTGGTGCTGGAAGTGGCGCACAACAAGGAAGGTATTTTGCAGATGCTCGAGCATATACGTCAGCTGAAATATGGCCGGCTGCACCTGGTGCTGGGAACGGTGAAGGACAAGGACCCGGGGGCGATGCTGGAGTTGCTGCCGAAGGAAGCGAATTATTATTTTACGCAGGCCCATATACCAAGGGCTTTGGAGGCCGCCGCGCTTCGCGCGGCGGCCGGTGCCTACGGCCTCGAAGGCAAGGACTACAGCCATGTGCACGAAGCCCTGCAGGCCGCCTGGCAAGAGGCCGCACCCGAAGACCTCATAATCGTGGGGGGAAGCATATTTCTGGTGGCCGAAGTGGACCGCAACCTAGTAGCGCAGCTCGCCTAAGCGCTCGAGCGCATACAGCATGCAGCTAACATGCAGGGCCTGCACGATCTTCTGCCCGCGTATCAGCTCCTTCACCTCGGCAAGACTGTACAGCTCTACCGTCACATCTTCCGTTTCATCGAGGCTCTGACCCGACACCTTCTCACCGCCGCGGGCCAGGAACATGTGCATATAATTGTTGGTGGTGGCGGGGTTGGCGCTGATCTTGCCCAGCGATTCGATCGATTCGAATACATAGCCGGTCTCCTCTTTCAGCTCGCGGGCAACGGCCGTTTCCACCGACTCGCCCTCATCCACCACACCGCCGGGCGTTTCGAGGCTGATAACGTCGAGGCCGTGGCGGTACTGGCGCACGAGCACTACCTGGTTGTCCTTCGTAAGCGCAAAGCAGGTGACCCACGTCGGATACTCAAGCGTATAGTAGGCCTCCATGATCTTGCCGTTGGGCAGCTCGCATTTTTCCTGCCGCACCGTAAGCCAGGGCTCGCGGAATATATATTTCGATTCTACTACTTTCCAGTTCATTGAACAAGTCTATTGACCCCAGCCCTTGCGCTCGCGCAGCCGGGTGATGTGGGCCGTGTGATGGCGCCCGTGCCAGGCGTACATGCCCAGCAGGTGCCAGAGGGTTAATGTTTTTTTCTGCTCGGGATGAAAGACCGTGCGCTCCCAGTCGGCGGACTGCAGACTGTCGAGAAAGGAAGACCAGCGGTGATGAAGAGCATAGAGCAGCGTGACCGAAATATTGATGGGCAGCTGCCTTACGTCGTTCAGTTCGGCCCAGGCTTTTTCCTCGTAGGGCTTGATGTCCGGACCGTGCTCCGTATACCCGAGCTTAAAGCGGATATAGGCATTCATGTGGCTGTCGGCAACATGATGCACGAGCTGGTGAACGGTCCAGCCGCCATCGCGGTAGGGCGTGTGCAATTGCTCTTCATCAAGGTTGTGCACTGCGCTTTCGAGGGCATTGGGAAGGAACCGTATATCGGCCAGCCACTGCTCCTTCAGCTTTTCGGAAAAAGGTTGCGGCTCGTATTGGCCGATGGGGTATCTGGGGTCTTCCTGCATGGTAGTTATTGAATGATCTCGAGCAGCTCGATATCGAACAGCAGCGTAGCTCCGCCGGGAATATCGCCGCCGGCGCCACGGTCGCCGTAAGCCAGGTCGGAAGGAATCCAGAGGCGCCAGGTGCTGCCTACGGGCATCAGCGGTATCACCAGCTGCCAGCCCTTGATGAGGGCATTGAGCGAGGCAGTGAAGGGCTGGTTGCGGCGGAAAGAGCTGTCGAACTCCTTGCCGCTGAGAAGGGCGCCGCGGTAGTGCGCCTTGATCTTGCTGCCGGGCGCGGGCTTCGGTCCGTCGCCTTCCTTGAGGATCGTGTACTGGATGCCGTTGTCGAGGGTAACGACGCCTTCCTTGTCTTTGTTGGCGGCCATGAATTCGGCGCCGGCTTGCTTTTCGGCGTTCAGCTTGTCGCCGCGGAAATTCTTTAACTGATCTTGTAGTGACATAAAAATTATTTTTATTCTGCCTGCATTTCGTGCCCGGTCAGGTTGATGAATACGTCTTCGAGGTTGGCTTGCTTCACCTGCTTGCGGCCCTGGAAACCGCTTTCGATCAATTGATCGATGAGGCGGTCGGGCGAGTCGAGCGCGATGATGCGGCCCGCATCCACGATGGCTACGCGGTTGCAGAGGATCTCGGCTTCGTCCATGTAGTGCGTGGTGATGATGACGGTGGTGCCGCCGTCGCGGATCTGCTGTATCAGCTGCCAGAGGTTGCGGCGCGCCTGCGGGTCGAGGCCCGTGGTGGGCTCGTCGAGGAAGATGATCTTGGGCCGATGAATGAGCGTGGTGGCGATGGAGAAGCGCTGCTTTTGCCCGCCGCTCAATTCCTTGAACTTGGCCTTCGACTTGTCGCGCTCCTGTATGGCCTTGCGCTCCTCGCGCGTGAGGCTGCGGTCCTTCAGCTTCGCCTCCTCTTCTTCCGACAGCGTGAGGTTGACCGAACGGAGCACCTGCTTCGCATCGATCTCGGTATTATAGAGACCGGCAAAAAGCTGGATCAATTCGATCAGCGTGAGGTTGGGATAATAGCCGCTCGTCTGCAGCTGTACGCCGATGATCTTTTTTATTTCGTTCGGATGCGCATCGAGGTCGATGCCGTCGACGATTATGCGGCCGCTCGTTTTTTCGCGCAGCGTTTCGATGATCTCGAGCGTGGTGGATTTGCCGGCGCCGTTGGGACCGAGCAATCCGAATATCTCGCCTTCATATACGTCGAAGGAAATGCCTTTCACCGCTTCGAAGCTGCCGTAGTTTTTGACGAGGTCTTTTACTTCAATGATTTTGTTCATAGTCTGTTCTTTACATCAGGCGGTGGTGGTCTCGCGCACGGAGCCGGCGGCGTTTTCGAGCTCGGCCATCATCTGCACGCTGCCGACAAAAAAAGGCGAGCGCTGGTGCAGTTCCGTAGGCACGACGTCGAGTATGGCCTCGGTGCCGTTGGTGGCGCGGCCGCCGGCCACTTCAACGATAAAAGCAAAGGGGTTGCATTCGTACAGGAGGCGCAGCTTGCCCTTGGGCTTGTCGGTAGTGCCTGGATACATGAA
>Ga0247771_1000490_pt1 | contig 12417 bp, 9 predicted proteins | sample UWRJL197509C6_FD_179948 | JGI IMG/M metagenome (GOLD analysis project Ga0247771, IMG submission 179948) | Plant litter microbial communities from Arlington Agricultural Research Station in Wisconsin, United States - UWRJ-L197-509C-6 | ecosystem: Environmental > Terrestrial > Plant litter >...
AAAGGGTGTCTGGGCCGCCAGAAGGGGTGTCTGGAACCCCGGATGCTCCTCTGCAGTCGAAGAATCGTCGCTGAATTCCTCTTCGATGTCGTGAAACGCCTGGTCTAGGATGCCAATGCCGCTTTCGACCTCCTGCATAACAGAAGCGTGGCGCATCTCGTCACAGAGCCTGGCGACGTCCAACTCTGCACCGAGCCCATCCAGGCTGTGGAGACATCTCCCAACTAGGAGAAGGAGACCAAGCTCCTCAGTGCGGTCCAACGCTGGAGGCTCCTCGCGCTGAAGTTGGAGGAGGGCCGATAGAATCCGGGATTGGTGAAGGGAGATCAAACATGCGTCGAAAACCTCCCCGAAGTTGCAGAGTCCCGGAATAATCTCAGAAACATCCGAGAACAACTTGCTGCTCAAAATCCGGATGTTCTTCGAACCTGCCAGTGGCTCTGTCGAGACCTCGAAGATCGGATCCACGGGTTGAGCAGATAATGCTCCCGGGAGGTCCGGGGTATGTTCGACTCCTACAGAGTCCAGGATCCCGTCCTTGGATATGATTCGGGAAGATATTACGGAGCTAGCCTAATGATTAGCTAGGCACCTATCAAAAAGAGCCACCGTGGACACAGAGAGTTGAAACTTACCCAACGCCGAGCTCGACGAGACGGAATGTCTTGAGTGTGGGGGCCGGAGGCAGCGGACTCTCGAGGAGCGGGGACAACCATTCCTGATCCTCGTCGGGCTCTTCGGGGGCACGGTTCTCACCGGGCGCACACCCATTTTCGAGATCAATCGAAACCGAGGAAGGAAATTTGGGCTCAGGCCAGCACCGAGCACTGTCATGCCCTTCGTCGAGCTCGGAGCCTGAACTGGGAGAGTCGACGCCGATGCCGGGGGGCGTTGGCACTGGAAGGGAACCATAGTCAGCAGATATGTCACTGCAGCCCTACTCGGGCATGCGTCTGTGGGTACCTGGAGCATTCATCGAGGCCCTGAAAGCAACCTCGCCTAGTTCCGCCCGCTGTCGCTTCATCCATCTCTCCACCTTGGACAGGTCGACAACGGCGCGGCGCAGCGTGAGACTCGTCCGTTTGCCCGCGGCGTCGCGACGTGTCTTGATGCGCGCGAGATGCGGCATGTCCTTCCGTCCGATGTTCTTGTTCTTCTCCCATCTTGCAAGCCGGGATTTGTACTGCTTATCCCTGCGATGTGACTTGTCAGCACGGGCAGTGCCCGGCGTCGGGGTGTATCTCGAGAAGGGCAGGCCACCGACGATGCGTAGAACCCGTAGCGGTCTTCCATCAACTGTCGGACTTCTCGAAGAGGTCGCTTCTCGTCGCTGTAGAGCTTGGTGATGGTATCGCGATACTTCTCGAAATCATCGTCGACCAAGCTCGGCCGCCCACGGCCGGCTGCCGGTGGGCGCTTCGCCGGATGCTCCATGCCACTCACCCGCCGTCGAGCGACACCTCGGGGAAGCGAGTGAAATGTCAGTCAGGGTCTCCATGTGCCAACCCGCGGACGAAGCGTGCGATAAAAAGGCTGTGCGGTTTGCCGGGTCGTCCTGAGGCTCGGCCAGCTTCCCGCCCACATCAAAAGTTCCAAATTGCGCCCGGCCAATAAAAGCGCCGGATTTGCTGCAATGTTGCAACTCCGCCTCAGCTGGACGCCTGATGACGCCTTTTTGTCGACACCCCTGCAGCATTATGGAACTTTTGCTTCTCACCGCTACCTTTGCTGCCTGACGTTGGCCCGCAGAGCACCAACCCCAAATGAGCTTAGAGGGTGCAGCAGGGGTGACAATGGGCAGGCTAGCCCGTGTGTGCTTGGGCTCGAGTTCCCGTCGAGATGGGAGAGGGGAAGACGTTCGAGGCGTGGCGGTCGCATCGATCGAGAGCGTGGATAACGATCTGTCGACGGCATCAGCGAGCCCGGACGCGCATCGAGAGAGCTCCTGTTACTGGGAGGCGTACAGAGGACGCCTTTAAAGGTTCCCTTCACCGCCTTTTAAGAACAGGGCACCCACAGGTGGTTTATAAATGAGCTAATGCGCTATAGATGACCTATAACTCTGTAAATGACCTACAACTCTAGAGATGACCTAGAACGTTGTAGATGACCTAGAACTTTGTAGATGACCTAGAACTTTGTAGATGACCTAGAACTTTGTAGATGACCTAGAACTTTACAGATGACCTACAACTCTAGAGATAACCTAGAACTTTGTAGATGACCTACAACTCTAGAGATGACCTAGAAATTTTGTTTCAATAGGTTGGTAATAGGAAGTTGCTGACACCCGGCGGCGTCTTCCGACTGGAGCGCGCTGCCGTGCCGTCAAGCAACCTGTCGATAGCACATCATCACCGGCACCGCTGTCCGCCTACTTCCCAAGAGAGGAAAGGAGACGCCTCGATTTTGTTGTGAAAGTCGGGTCAAGCAACAACAGAACGAGGTCAATAACCTATTGACGCAGCTCCTGTCACCCGATCACTCCTACGGAGCCCTTCTCATCGCAGGCCTCTGTCACACTCTGGGGCATCCCGGTTATCTCCCTCTGGAAACGATCCTCCAAGGAATGCCCTGCTCTTCCGTGTTAGCGACCATGAACGCAAGGCACATCTTCATCAACACCTCCCGCCTTTGCATCCCAACGACACTGCCATGGTATCGATGAACGTCGGCCAGAACGAGGAGGATAAGCGAGTTTGATAGGGAGTTCACGGGAAACAGGACTGGTGTGGCCTATGAATTTCCTTGTCAGGGGCCTTCATGCACAGGAAGGGGAAAACTGCTGCCGGATGCTGCATGCTGTATCCGGCGGCGTGGATGTCGGCGCCTTGAAGCTACTCTGGAGCCAGCGGCCGCGCCATCATCTTCGGCCTGGGGGTCGTGGGTGTCTTGCCGAGGCGGATGCGGCTAGCGGTTGAGCAACTCTACAAGGACTAGCTAAGGAATCGTTCTGAAAGGTCTATTCCGGGGTTACCCGAGCGCGCCGTGTTGTCCGCGAAACATATAACTTACCTAGGGCCAGGGGGGCGAAATCGATTGGCGCGCTCAAGCCCTTGGTGTGTACCGTCCGCAAAAGGTAGACGGGTTGCTGCCAAAAGTCGTCTCGATATCGTGTGCGATGCTCCTCGAAGCTGTATTCGGCGGCGACGATGACGAGGGCGCGAAAGAGGGGATGTAGATGATAGAAACGAGGGGCAGATCGGTACAGCAACCCGTCGCTTCCTGCACGCTCCGGGTTCTGATCGAGTGGGTGGTCCATGATACTCTCTGCTCGAGCGAGGACGTTCTCGACTTCGGTGGCCAGATAACGGTGGATCTCGGCCGTCGTGAGCAGCGCGTCGGCGACCACCTTGGGGTCGGATACCCGATCCTCCAAGGCGGGCTGCAAATTTGTCGCCCGTGTAGGGTTGCTTAGTGACATCTGTACTATTACCTTGGCAATGAACTCGCGGTACTCAATGTCGTTCTCGTAGAGCTTGTGCCAAGCATCGAACAGGAAGTTGTGGAGGAATAGCAGGGGGAAATGGAAGCCTTGGAGGTTGTAGACGGCTGTTGACTTGTTGTAGCAATCCGCAGCACCTTGGATGCTGATGAAGGCCATCGAGAACTCCACGGAGAAGGTTGGCGAGAGGGCAAGGGTTTCGGAACGCATCCATATGTCCTCCCGAGGGCGTTCCTGGCGTCTTGCTCGAAGTTCGAGCATCAGCTTCGCTTGCGTTATCGGCCTCTTCAACTCGTCCGTGATGATGTCCCGCCAAGGCAGAAGGCCTGGGGCTTCACGCTTCAGCGAACTGGGCATGTCGATGCGTGGCATTGTATCGGGGGCTCGGGCTTGGGAGTGAGATTGCGATGCCGTGTCAGTGATCAGGGTAAGTACCTAGGTGAAGGATGTTAGGGGATCAAGTAGGTAGTAGATGAACGACGTTGGAGTACTAAAGTAGGTAGTGAGAATGGAAGACCTGGCTGGAGGAAGCTTTTGAAAAGGTGGAGCATATGCTTTTTTTTTAACCTTGACCTTCGTACTCCGCCCCTTCGCCGGTACATAGGTAGGTTACCTAGCCTTAAACCTTAAACCGACGGGGTCCGAGGACTCCTCCGATCAGAGACCGCGGGCCATCGGGCCCATGATCCCGCCCCGCGTCACTACCTACCCTCACTTAGCGATATTATCCTTTCGCGGCCGTCCAAGGATTCTCTAGAGGAAACGAAAGAGATGTTCTAACAAAACATGTGGTACGTTAGAACTGCTCGGGAAATGTTGGCAGAAGTTTGGCCAAACGCGGCTGAACTCAAAGACACCACCCCGAGACGTACAAGGAATTTGAAGACACTTCCGCATCTTGTGAGCCGGAACCGACGCCCTTTACCGCCCACCAGGTGAGGCTTCGTCCTTTCGCGTGGTTGAATCGCCAATGGTCGTACTGTCGCCGGGGAGAACGCTCCAATCGTTCGTCTGAGGCTGGGAAGTGGTGGACGTACAAGTTGCCCCCCCGGAATCCCCGATACGAAGACCAGCGGTGTGTTTTGTTGACAGAGCACTTGCTTCCTGCTCTCCAGTTTTCGCCTTTTCGTTCCGCGCCACCTGTCGTTCCCGCTCGCACACCTGCCGGCACTCAGGACACTCCCATCCGTTCTCCTCCAACTTGATCCTCAGGAGACACTTCCAGCAGCGCCACCAGCGCAGGTCGACCGGGCGCTTGCGCAACCACCCGCCCACGTCGGCACCGCGCTGACTCTTCAAGAGGAGGTCCTCCTTGTGAAAATCGCGCAGGTGGTGGCGAAAATGGTCGCGCCGCGTGAAGCCCTGGCGGATATTGGCGCGTGCGCACCTCCTGTAGTCGCAATTGAATTCGTACCTTTGCGATTCCGGGAAGTGAATCCTCATGATATGCCGTTCTAGGTCTGCTGTCCGCCCAAACGGCTTTTGACGACACCCGGGGTACAGGCACTGGTACTCGCTCTTACGAGGCGAAGACCGCGCAGCGTCGGTGTGTTTTTCTCGCAAGGATGAGGAGGCGTCAGGTGGGGTCAGTGACCAGTCATTGGAGACATTGAAGTCGGCTGATGATTTATGTTGGGCCCGTCCCTCCCACTCGTTATAAGATGGCAAATAGGCGAGTTCGGAAGGGTTAAGTCGAGGCGACTCAGTCGTCTCATCGTCGAGGAAGTTCGGGGTGTCGTCCTCGTGAAGGCGAGAACCATCTGCTCCGAGTCCCATAGTTTCAGGGCTGTGTGGTCGAGGTAGTTACCAGAATCTGGAGAGAAAACCAAGGCAACGAAACACTTCTGCTTGGACCGCTGGTAAGAAATCTTGGAATACTGCGGCGCCAAGGAGTAGTGAAGACTAGATAGCTGGGAACAGACTTGGTCATTTCTACCTGATTTCTGCCCAAATGTGCACTTTGCCGATGGGGAAAAGCTGTGGCGTTGTGGTGTAAGCCACAGACAAGTACTCCTTTGTCGGCCTCACATGACGGGGGAGCGCCCCGGCCACTCCCTGCCGGACTGTCGAACCCCATCCGGCGCCTCTTCGACTCAGCCGCGCCGACATGTTGCCACAGCTGCTAATGCGAGGCAGTAAGGTATGTACCCGGGCAATACTTTTGAAGAGGAAGAGGCGCAGGCCACTAGCAACCGGGATCAGTACCTGTATGTAGGTAGTAGGTTAGGTAGGTAGGAAGAAAGGCACAGCAGAAGCAGGGTACCTCGGTACCAAGGTAGTCAGGTACCCACCAAGATAGGTACCGTACGTACTTAGGTAGGTACTACCTACCTACCTAGGTACTTACCTACCTTACTTTAGGTAGGGTCTGCCCCGCGAATTACCTGGGTACCCGCAGTGAGCTTCTGATGGTAAGGGGGCGGAATTCTCTCTTCACCACCACCATCACCACCACCATCGCCATCGCCCGCCCGTTCCGTGTCGTCGTTCGTCTCGTAAGTCTGGACATCAAAGCGAGTAAATATGCATATTCTGATTGTCCTTGGTGTTAGGAAACTACAACTACTCTATCGATTCCCAACGCACGTCAATGGTTCCATCCCTGGAGAAGGTGACATCGCTGACATCTGGTGCAGCAGAACAGCCACAGAGTGAGGCTTGCCTGGTCTCTGTGCGAAATCCTCAGCGCTGATATCACGCGTTGAATAGCAGAATGCCTCAGAACAAGGTCAGTATCTTTGTTATCCATTTTGTTTTATCTCCCACAGCCCCGCTATCATCAGTCTCCGCAACTGAATCCTGCACCTTCCCGTCATGAATGATCCTCAACCCTGGAGACCGCCACAGGAGCCCCCCCAACCCAAGTCTTGCTGTGATCGCATAACAGGCTGTGTAGTCACCTATGCCCACTCGCTATCAATGTTGTGTTCCCCGTGGAGGATGCCGCCGCCAAATCTCAGCCTAATCTCAGGGATGAAGCTAACCAGGAGTACAGTCGTACAGAGGTCCCGGGGTATGCAAACTACTCTGGCTGGAAACTCTGTGTGTTCTATCAGCACACGATGGCTAACATGTCCTCTCGCGGCAGCGTCGTGGGATCGCCAAGGCCCCAGCGCCGGAACCCACCGTAAGTTACGATGATATTAGGACTGGAACGCAATGCTAATGGAAATTTCATTGTAGAAAGGGACGAAAGAGGTAGGGCGTTCAACCAGGTCCTGAGCTTCTTATCAACGTCAGCGTCCTGATGTGCTCGGTAGCGTGTCGACGGCAGTACGGACCGCAGCAGGGTGAGTGACTTCCAGGATCCCTCGCGTTGTAGGTTTGACTCGCTCGACTAACGCCCACGAACTGCCGCAGACCGTCGATACCGAAGCTGCAGACCCCACCGGTCGATGCTCAGCCTTGGAAGCCAGGGCTTTGGGCCTGTTGCTGAACGCGAAAGCCGGGGCTTTGGGGCGAGCCGAAACTTTCTGCGGATCAATCTCACATGGGCGGGATGGAAACCATAAATACCAACCTAGGCAGCCTTGAACCCGGAAGTACTGCTGTATTTCATCGTGGCAGTGGAAACAATCAGACGACACAGCAGGACGCGGGACGTGGGTGGACGTGCGCGTTCGGAAGCAATGGTCTCGTTACGCCGCAGCGATGTCAACAGCCATGTAGGAGTGTCTGGGGACTCCGAGCCCACTCGAGAGCTGGGTCCATTCTCTCTGCTCTAGTCCGACATGCCCTCCTCCCCCTCGACCAACTTCACCTTGGTCCGGACCACGCTCCGGACCGAAACATCAGACGCCCTCTAGGCATCGTTGCTGTAAATGCCGTCCTTGCAGAGCAGGGCCACGGCCTTGAAGAAGCGGCGCCACTCAAGCGGGTCGCCCTTGATCTTGACGAAGCGCACCTCGAGCAGCTCGGAGCCGTCGGGCAGGCGGTACTTCTCCACCATGATGTCGCCGTGCAGGCCCTGGCGGCGGCCGTCGACCGTCTTGACCTTGAGCGTGGCGATGTGGTCGGCGTACAGGTCGGGCTGCGCGGGCGGCAGCGCCACGTTGAGCTGGTGCAGCGCGCCGGCCAGCATCTGGACCAGGTGCTCGGGCGGCACGTGCGAGAAGAAGCGCGTCAGCGAGTACGACGGCACGATGTCGCGGAACTGGCGCGCGCGCTGCGTCAGGCTCAGCGGGATGCCCGGCTTCTGCGAGAACTGGCTCATGGTGGGCTCGTCGGCGAGCGTGTCGTAGGCGTCGGGCCGGTGCGCGGCCGCGTCGTGCCGCGACACGGGCTGCGTGGACGAGACGGCGAAGGTGCCGAGCGAGCGCGTGTTGGGCCGCTCCCAGTCGAACAGGGGGTCGCTGATGGGCGCCTCGGGCTGCGTCGACGAGATGCGCAGGCCGACGTCGTCCGACGCGCCGGCCGCGTCCACGTCCATGGCGTCGGCGGCCTGCCTCTGCGAGGGCGTCGGGTTCTGCGTGAGGTCGATGCGCAGGTTGTCGAGCATCTGCGTGGCCAGCTGGATGGGGTCGGAGATGCTGCCCTCGGCCGTCAGGAGGGGGTTCGACCGCGTGAACCAGGGGTGCTGGCGGATCTGGGCGAAGGAGAAGCGCTTCGGCGCGTCGACGTTCATCATGCCCCGCAGCAGCGATAAGACTTCCGGGGGGATCTTCTCCCACAGCTCGTCCGAGCTCCGTCCGTTCTTCCGCACGTACTCCTGGAACTCCCAGCTGCCCTCGGTCGGCTCGTCCCAGGGCGTGTTGCCCACCAGCAGGACGAACAGGATCACGCCGCAGGACCAGATGTCGACCAGGTCCGCCTGGTACTTGCCCGACTCCCCGGTCCGTCGGTCCGCCCGCGCGCACCTGAGCACCTCGGGGGCGATGTAGGGCGGGCTGCCGCACATGGTTGCGCTGAGCTTCTTCTGTCCCTGGTAGGAGTAGAGGGTGGCCATGCCGAAGTCGGCGAGTTTCAGGTTGCCCTTCTCGTCGAGGAGGATGTTCTCGGGCTTGAGGTCCCGGTGCGCGACGCCCTTGGAGTGCATGAAGCTGACTCCCGCGACGAGCTGGTGGAAGTAGGCGTGCGCGACGTCCTCGGGGACGCCGTAGTCGGCCTCGATCTTGTCGAAAAGGTCGCCGCCCTGCGCGTACTCCATGGCTATCCACCGCCAGGTGGCGTCTTCTCCCGTGGCGAACCACTCGATGACGTTGGAGTGTTGGCCCACCCTCGAGTGGAGGGACACCTCCATGGCGATCTGCTTGGGCGATATCCTGCCATGCTTGACGGCGTAGGCCTTGTGGATGAGTTTGACGGCGAAGACGGGCTCCGAGGCGTCCAGGGGTATCGCCTTCTTGATGCTGCGGAGCCTCAGCGCTGTGGTCTGAGATGGTCCGGCGGAGGAGGAAAACTCACGAGGCGTATGCTCCCCGCCCTATCGTCTTAGAGATGATCCGGAAGGGCAGGGCCGGCAGGGGATCAAGTTGTGACTGGCGCATGGTGGTTTAGCGGTCGGCTCTCACTGAACGGCGCTGGGCAGCCCGGGGAGAGGCTTCGGGCCAATGAGAGGGAGCCCCTGCTTTATTATCGGCAGGTCAAGGTCGGACGGAAGTGAGTCCCAGATATCGAGAGAGACGTGTGCATGTGCCCGGTTGGGGGAGGATTGGAACGGCCTGGAAGCGTGGGAATGAACTCACCATTGTGCCAAGACTCTCTACACGTCCCTCTCGCGGAATTCGCGTGTTTTTGGCGCGTGGACGAGGCTTTGTTAATTGGCGATGGCGTGGGCAATGTTTTGTTTGAAGTCGGGACGGCGGGGCGCGGGTTGATTGGCTGGCGAGCGCCCCGGGAGGGTCGGCGGTTGCTTCAGGTCGGAGAGGTCAGTGCGTCCCCGCTGAGCGACGCCGCCACAGCGCATCGAGTGGTTCTTATCGCGGTTGCTGGAGGGGCGATAGCGCCCGAACGGCGTAAACAACGGCGCCGCTTTCCCGCTCCGCTGGGCATCTCCACCCCATTGTCTTTCCTGGCCGCATTCCTCGACCGAATCCCTCCTAACCAACGATTCCCTAGGAAGACGCCAACCTCGGACCGTGATCCTCTGCTCCTTCTCCGCATTGGTTTCCGAAGTTACTTATAATAAGCCAGCCAGCATCGCTTCGCGCATCGTCGACCGTCTCCCGTCAGGCAACGTCCGCTCCCGCCTTTGTCTCCCGCGCAGAGCTCGAACCGGCGCCGTCCCTCGACCAATATGGAGTACAGCATGGAAGACACCCAGAACGCGGCGCCTGGCAGCCTGCAGGCGGCCAAGCTCGGCAGCGCGCGGAAGGGTCCGGACGCCGGCAGCGTCACCAAGAGGTACCGGATGCCGGCCCCCCCGTCGGACGACCGGACGTCCCGCGGCGAAGATGCTGACGTCCCCGGCCCGCAGATTGCAGACGGAGCTGATGCAGTTGATGACCTCGCCCGCCCCGGGCATCTCGGCCTTCCCCTCGGCCGACGGCAACCTCCTGTCATGGCTGGCCACGATCGAGGGTCCCGAGGACACGCCGTACGCCGGCCTCACTTTCAAGCTCACATTCGCCTTTCCGTCCAACTACCCCTACGCGCCGCCCACGGTCCTGTTCAAGACGCCCATCTACCACCCCAACGTCGACTTCTCCGGCCGCATCTGCCTTGACATCCTCAAGGACAAGTGGACGGCGGCGTACAACATCCAGACGGTCCTCCTCAGCCTGCAGAGCCTGCTCGGCGAGCCCAACAAGTAAGACCCCCCCGCGGCCCTTTCCCGGGGATAGCATCCGCTGACGATCCCAGCGCGTCGCCGCTGAACGGCGAGGCCGCCGAGCTGTGGGACAGCGACGCCGACGAGTTCAAGCGCAAGGTCCTGGCCCGCCACCGGGACGTCGACGACGAGTAGAGCGGCGGTCCCGCGTGGAGACGCATTGTATAGGAGAACCGGCGTCCTCGACTTCCTCGGCAGGCCTCTGGTCTGCGATGATTCGGAATAGCATTGCATGCGGCCCAATGGGGGGATTGGGCCTGGATATCCTCGTGGTCTGCCGGAAGCGGGCCGGGGTTTGTAAATCAAGAGTTCAATGGACCAGATAGGACTGTGGTCGCTCCACGGAGAACCGCTCTACCTCCTGCACTGCACCGTCCTCGGCGTCCACAGCGGCAGAAATGACCAACACCGTAGAATGTTCCAGCCCGGGGCCTCCCGTGTCCGAGAATGTTGTGTCATTGTTCCTGTATTCCGGAACCAAAGCTAGCATGCCTGGAGAACTCCATGAAGCCCGATGCCACCGCTCCTGATTCTTTGCCACGCCTCCGCCTCTACTGCTCCTCGACGATGGCCGTCTGCAGGCCCTTGGCGTTTTTGACGTTGACCGCCTGGACGTAGCTGTAGAGCTTCTCCTTGGCGTCCTCCTCGTCGTTTCGTCTCCGCGAGATGCGAACCCGGATCCGGTACGGGACACCCTTGACGCCCGCCTCCCACACTTTCTTATTCAGCTGAGGATCCAACCGGACGTCGGAGGTGCCCTGGGCGGCGGATACGTTAGCACGGAGTTCCCACCTCCCCTTCCACCGCGTCTCCCGCTGCCTCCGCCGGGGACCCGAGATGGAAACGCACCATTGCCTGTTGCGCAAACTTCTTGATCTGCTTGACGGCCTGGGGAGCCCGCTTCTTGAAGCTGATGCCGTGAAGCTGTCCGACCCGTTAGCCCGCAGCCCGTCTTCGACATCGACCCAACAGACGTACGCGCTTGTGGAGGTGGATGGTGTACTCGCGCGCGACAACATCGGCGATCGCGGACCGCTGCGGCTTGGCCGCGGCCTTCGACTTTGACGACATCTTTGTGGTTGGCGGCAACGCAGATCTCGTTGATGTCGCTCTGTTGAATTTGAAGTGTTGCCGACTTTTGGTGGTTTGTGGGCTCATGAAATTCGGGAGGTCCAGGCGCCAATCAGCATTAGCTCGGTCACGTGGGACTTCTGGATCCCGGCACGTGCCGAGTCACGGGGAACGGTCTCGGTTTGGGGCCGGAGCGAAAATCTTCCGACTTCGTCTGGGGATCATCGCTTCGTCAGAGACAAATCAAGCGACCCCTTGATCGAGGAGGGCTGGTACAGCCGACGCCTTTCCAGGTTTTCCTCACGCTTCCTGCCTTGGGAATTCCGGCTATTCAACCCAACCCTTCCTCGCGCAGCGCTGAGCGCACCTCTTGCTCGATTTCCTCCGGATCACGCGTCTCTTCGCAAGTCGCGCTAAGGGGCTGCCCACTCGAGTGACGCAGGTGAAGTGGAAGCGGACGTTGGGAGATTGCGACGTCGTTTGTTTCGCGCGATTCGGCGACCACCAACCCCCCAATTCGCCAACGCCGATACAAAGGGCGACGACGACCATCCGCCTCGAACCTCTCGTTTTGACCTCGGTGTCTATTGAAGGGAACCGCCAAAATGTCGGAACCGCCGATGCACACGCCGTCTCCGCAGCCCGATCTGAATCGGAATAGGCTTCCGACTCTTTTCGAGGTGCTGAGCAGACGGACCCTCCCTCCCGTCGACCTGTTCTCCTTCTACATCTACATGAGGGACCAACAGAGATCTGTGGACTATCTCGACTTCTGGTGCGTGGCGGTTTCGCGGGCGCGGATGAAACCTGACTGACCGGCGGCAGGCTCGACGTTGCCCAGCACATGACATTATGCCGACACTACGTGAGAGAGCTGCGGCGGTCGGTTCTCGTGGGAACGCCGGACGGCGAGAAGCCGGGCTCGAAGAGGTCGTCGGCGATCCTGGAAGGGCTGGGCGACATGTATCACCCGGCCGCGGGCCCGTCGATGTACGCGACGGACAAGGAGAGAGACCAGGACGCGCAGATGTCGGCCTTCCTGCGCGAAGATGGCACGCACGGCGCACACGACTCCCCCCAGAGCAGCAGCGAGCGACGGCCGCGGCCGAGTCCCAGCACGCCCCGGGACATC
>Ga0247771_1000491_pt1 | contig 12400 bp, 11 predicted proteins | sample UWRJL197509C6_FD_179948 | JGI IMG/M metagenome (GOLD analysis project Ga0247771, IMG submission 179948) | Plant litter microbial communities from Arlington Agricultural Research Station in Wisconsin, United States - UWRJ-L197-509C-6 | ecosystem: Environmental > Terrestrial > Plant litter >...
GTTCTTCGCCTCCCAAGCAGAGGCGCCTGCCGGACATGACATAGACTTGGATTGGACCGAGAAGTCTCTGAAGCACCAGCCGTCTGGGGTACAGGGAACGCGCGAGAGGCGAGTCCCGGAAATTTCAGAGAAACCCGAACGACCCAGTTCCTGCGCCTTAGCCTGAATTCTGTCCTCACGCAGCTGTTGAGGCGCTTCCCTTCTGTGGTTTAGAACTGGGTTCCATCAACTTTATCTGAAATCTCGCAGTGTCTGGGCGATTCTAAGCCTGTGTTAGCCTCGGGGGCGAATGGATGCAGGGGGTTGACGGACTAACAACTCAAGCCTGACCATCCCGCCGGGGGTCGTCATTGTGCCTCTGTCTATAGATAGACACAACGCGTCACTCACAGCCGCTCTGAGTGCCATCAGCCACCTTGGAACGCCTCGCGATATCCCGTTAGGCAGACGAACATCAGTCAGTACTGGCCGTGCATTCTTCAATGCCCTCAGCGTGCTCTAGACTTATATATAGAGCCAAGCTAAACTTCCAGAATTCCCCGTTACCTCCACTTCCCATCCTAGTCTTCTGAATTTCGCACACTCCAGCTCATCAGATCCTGACCAAAAAGCTCTCTTCCTATTCACCTTCCGAAGAGTCCTTGGGCCTCAAGCTGCCTACTCTTCCTGCGTCCCCACTCTGCACCAACGGACCCTTCATCTTCCCCCCCGTCCTCCAAGAGCGCAGCTGGCCGAGGCTCCTACTAGATGATGGCCAGCCAGTCATACCCCACCTCGTCTGCTATGATGCCGCTGGCGTCCCCCGCCGTGTCTCACCCGCAACCGAGAGCTCCCGCTCCGTCTCCGGGTTCGCATGCCCCTTCAGTTGTCCGTCTCATGCCCATATGCAGAATACCACAGCAAGGCGTCATGTCATCTCCGTACACCCAGCATCAGCCGATGCCACAGGCCTGGACACCTGCTGAGAGTGAGCCTACCAACGTCGTCAGCTTTCAGAGTCACCGTGGCATCCTACCTAGTGCCTCGGGGCTGCCCGCGGCTCTCGCAGCAGGCATCGCCCCGGCGAAGAGCCATGTGCCTCAAAAGGATGCGGACGGAAAGTTCCCTTGCCCTCACTGCAACAAGACTTATCTTCACGCTAAGCATCTGAAACGCCACCTCTTGCGGCGTAAGTCTTTTTACTGGTGACAATGCCTCAAGCTAATCTACTGACCAAGTCGCAAGATACTGGCAATCGCCCCTACAAGTGCGTGCTGTGCGGCGACACCTTCACGCGCAGCGACATCTTAAAGCGCCACTTTCAGAGGTGCTCCATCCGCCGCGGCAACCCTACAGGCGTGAGCCATCTGTCGCATCCCTATGCTCGTGTCAAGAAGGACGCAAGCGGCCAGAAGCCGTCGCCCAAAGGTGGCGACTTGAACTAAGTTACATGGACAGCATGTGGAACACGCCCACTGGTACGAGTATGCTTTTCGGCCTCATGGTTACCCCTGACATAGCCAACAATCAGAACCAGCTTTCTAGAGCTAACAACATGAATCGGCTAGAGGACGCCGATGACTGGGACAGACGGAACGTGGCGGGCGCAGGCAGGGGCACTCTCAACCAGCAGTACAACGGCTCGGTTCCGCCCAACACCATAGCGGCCAACATGGACTTGCAGGTGCCCAACTACAACCTTACGACGGGCCAGAACGGGATGTCCGTGGGTAGCATGGCTGCTTGGGGAACCGTCTCGAAGGTCGAGGAATGGGAGCCTGGGTTCTTAATAAGTGTTGTTAGGAGAGGCGAACTGAATCTACCATGTTCCGGTTAACGAGCTGGCGGGCGTACCGTGGAGAGACAAGTAGGGGAGGACATCCAAGCGCAGCTGAAAGTATAACTCTAGGTGAAAGCTAAGTGGCACAAAGCTAAGCAGATAGGGCATTTGATTACAAACTTAGAATGCTAACGTTATGCTAGAAAGGAAAACGAATTCTCGTTTAAATCGCAGTGTGACCAGCACACTGTGTAGAAGTGTAACGTTAAGCTATTTAAATCAGAAGAAATAGTCATAGTTCCCTTGGTCGGGTTACTAGGCGCTGACAGAGTATATCGAGAAGTACTGGCGGCTCCTACCTGTATTCGGAGGTTTTCCACCGACCTTCAATCATCATGGCACCGGTATGCCTCATCATCGTTGAAACACTTCGTACAGCCTGTCAAGACCGCTTGATCTCTAGAGAGATAAGCCTTCAGACATCCGTAGTGTAGTGTATGCTTCATACAATACTTCCAGTGAATATCGCGACCTTCTTCGAAGCCCTCGCCGCAAATTTGGCAAAATCGAGCATCCTCGGAAAGAATTTTCATAAACTCATCCGTGGCAACGCACGGAAAGATACGTTTGGGATCGAGATGGCCCCTGTTCGCCTGAAAATACGTGATTAGACCGACGCACTTGTAGTAAGTCATGTAGTGTCGGGCTTTTAGCTGTGCTAAGGCCTTTATTCGAGCCCATTCAGGCAAGTCGTTCAAGGCGTAAGCAAGCTTACGACGGGGAACTTGATTTAGCATGTTGCTTATAGTCGCCCATTTGCCAAATGATGAGCAGAGCAAGAGGTAAGTGAGTGCCCTGCTCTTCCCGTCTAGATTGTATTCGGTTCCCGGTAAATCGTCAGGCCCAGTGGAGAATTGGCCATGGCCCTTGTCAGTATCCGACTCTCCGACGATGCTTTCGTCGCCGTCGGTGTCCATTGGTTCTGACTCCCGGCCATCGCTGTCTTGAGAGGATTCCTCATCCTGCGATTCCTCATCATGCGATTCCTCATCCTGCCACGCATCTAGTATCTTTTTCTCAAGCAGCCGTTTCTTTGCCTTGCGTGCCCTTACAGGGTTTGGGGCCTTCGAGATGCGAGCAGGAGCCATGTTGGCACGTTCTGTACGCAGAGAGGGAGGTATTCGGAATGCCAACGGACTCGGTAGCGCGATACTGGTAGTTATATAGTATGAACCCTGAAAGTGGCCCTCCAGTATGGGGCCTTCTCCGGACTAGCCGAGACCCAAGTGACCTATAAAAGGGCGGTCCCGAGACCGGGCTCAGCTAATGGGGCCGGCGAACGCGTTGGTGTGGGCTGCCTCCCGAGGAAACCAAAACAAGGCCGCGGGTGTGGTCGGACGCGCGGAGGGACAAGATGAGGGCGCCTGTTCCCAGTACCGTGGCTAGCGAAACCGGTGTTCTCGTCCAGACACACTGGAAAATTCCGCGCACGGACATTTCGCCCACTTTTCAGACAGACACAGTGCATGTTCCCTGACGCAATGTACTGCCACTTTCGAATGCACCCGCACCACTCTTGCTTATTTCAGCTCTCCACAGGTCGTCGGCAGCGGTCCTCGTATTGCTTCAACTGACTACAGTACAAAATATCCGCATAGCTCATCTACGGCCATCAGACTTTTCTCTCTATAAATGCAGGAGCTGACTAATGCCGTCGACGGGGGCCCGCCCAACATGCAACTGAGATGAGTTCAAGCCTCCCCTTTGCCACCACCATCAGGCCGAGACGTCGAGCAGATCTTAGATGGACACTGCCTTGGGATTGCTCTGACATGCCCCTAAACCGCTGGCGCAGCTGTTCAAGGGACGGTCTGGGGGCTCGGCGAAGGACCAGAGCTGAAGAACGAGGTATTCGCATCCTCTAGTCAGCCGGATCAATTCACAATATGCGATTCCTCCTTGAGTCCCAGATCCAATCGTGCATGTCGGCAAGAATCCATACTCCACGTACCCAAAACTGGGGCCCTCTGAGAACCCCAGGGGCCACGTTGCGAGACTGCACCCTAGGGTTAGATGAGACGAGATCGAGCGCCTGAGAATGTCGCGTTACGCTGCGTCTCGAGGAGCTCCGGGACATCAGGGCCAACCCGGCCGGCCACCTCCCGACGAGCAGTAAGATGCCGGCCCAGGCCGCCGGCGCGAAGTGTCCGACGGGCGGCCGCTGCCGGGGCATCGTGTGCCCGTGCGAGTCAAGCAGCCCCGCCAATGCGGTTATCAGCAGCCCTCGGAGCGGCCGAGCCGCAGGCCCCGTCGTCGTCGCGCCGCCGGGCTTAATGCGGCACCAGGCGGCAGAGCTGTCAGAGTACACCACCACCACTACCACCACCACCACTACCACCACCACCACTTCGCTGTCGTGCGCCTCAAGGGACCAAAACCGATCAGGAGCTTCCCGGCGTCGAGTTCCCATGGCCGGAGCAGACCCGCCGCTAACTGACTCCTTCGATCTGCTTCTCCTCGAGTCTGCCTCGTTGACGCAAGACCTAGCAGGTCATGCTATATCGAGATTTGTAGACACCACCAGAAGAGAACGGGACATCGTGGGCAACACGGTACCGGAAAATATGGCAGCGGCGGAGAATAGGCTGGCACAGTTGAGTGAGGCGACCGTTAGAGATGCGGAAACCTGGGACTATGGTTATCGCCGAATATGCCGAGTCCCAAGGAGACGCAAGCCGCAAACGGCTTGCCCAAGAGAGACCCTTGAGGAACGAAGTTTGCAGCAAAGAATAAATCGAATTTTTAGGCAACGCGCCGACTGGCAGCGCGTCGATTGCGATGTTTTATTAGGTAGTTTACGCGCCTCTATATTATTGGAAGCGCGTCTCCCAAGCTTGAACCGCTGCGGAGGTGAGGGAGTGATTGTCTGCGTACAAAGTTTGGACAGTATCCTTCTGACCACCAGCCTCTAGGATCACCCGCAGCATTTCCAGCATGGAGGCAAGTCAGGTAGTGCCAGTTTGCCGCGCCCGGACCACGACGAATATCAGCCCAGGTACCCACCAGAGGTACCCGCCAGCCAGTCCATCATCGTCTTCCTTGCCTTCGTTTCTCGGTCTTGGCGTTCTTTTGTGCGGATTCGGCAATGGGAGACGTGGCCTTGTTGTCCCACAGGGATCGAAGCGGACAGCAAAGGCCACGCTAATGTCGATCCACATCATGGTCCAGTGCGTGGAGCCGTCCGGGAGGATGTGATTGTGAAAGGCGTAGATGAAGCGCTTCTCCCTGCCAATGCGAGGGGATGTAGTAGGCGCGTCGAGAGGCGGGAAGCCGGCGGAGCAGCCCGCGACGGCCGCCCCTGTCCTTCCTGCTCCCCATCGTTCTGTGACTCCAGGATCGCAGTGCAAGGCCGGCCTTGCCTCCAGCCTTCAACCCCGTCACACCGGCAGAAGACCGCTGTCCCCGTTGAGGGTCAGGCCCCGGTTGTTAGTGGTGTGCTGAAGTTGCCCAGATGCGGTAAGTTCGTGCCTTCCTTGCAATATCGGCACCATCCTCGGCAAGCCGTCAGCCCGTCGGAATACCGACCGGCCCGCTGCTACGCGACCACATCTGCAGTAAGGAGGTCTTTGGTTTGGTCTAGCATCTCGTGTCAGACATCCCTTGGCAACATGGGGAAATGGTATCGCCAGGTTCTCGAAGCTAAAGGATGGGTCGAGTGGGCAACAACGAGCACCGGACTCCTTTGCCTCCCGACCGCTAAGTGTTGGGGGGACGTCAACTGGCGAGTTCTGTGCCGATTCATCTATCCTTGGCACTGTCTCCATTGGAGAGTGAGGTTAGCGCGCTTTCGGAGTCGGAACTCAGCGGATTGGCCGGTTCCAATGTGAGGCCTGATGTCGTGATGTGGCAAGGCCCTTTGATACATGCCGTCGGGTTGGGAACCAACCGCTAGCCTGGAATGGTGAGTCGGAACCGCTGTGATTGGCTGGGGCGAAGCGGTTGCCAGGTATCCACTGGCGCCGCTTCCCCATACCTGACGATGTCCTCCCATCTTCATTCTTCCTCACTTTGCTTCGACCACAACCGAACGTTTTCTTGAGAGAAGGATATCACGAATTCTTCAAGTATCCCAATCCACCCAGAACTGCCGCTCTCTCTCTTTCTCCCCCACAAACTGCGTCGCCGCAAAATCGCGTACAGCCTTGCCGAAATGGACTCGGAACGCGCCGCCCAGGGATTCTCGCCGTCAGGTGCAGACCACATCATAGACGAAGTGGACAGCTGTCTACTGGATCTTCTCGATGCCCCAGAAGCCCTGGAGGACCCCCCACCTTTGACAATCAATCCTCTTGAGACCAGTATCAACTGGCCGCAGCCGACGTCCACAAACCAGACTGACCCCGCGACCACCTGTGACGGTCCTTGCTGGTTCCAGTGGGACGGCTCTGAAGATCTGTTCGGAACCGACATCGCGGACACCTTTGGGCTCCTGGACACCGGTCTCTGGCTTCACCCCTTCGCGTCAGGGGCAGTGGCACCTGGAGCTACCGCCACCGGAGGTGGTCATGAAGAGCCTGTCCTCGGCAATGGAGCCCAGAATCACCACATCCACCAGGACATCCCTCCAGCTGGCAACATCAACCTCATCGACTTCACCCCAGATATTGGGCTACTGGCAACAGCTATGGACGTGGATGAAATGACATCGATCAACCACGGCACATTTCTCGAGGCTTCTAGTAAGCATGAAAGTTGCTCGTGGCCGTGCTGAACCGAGCACCGTGGAAGTCTTGATTAACTGTTGCGCCTCTTAGCCTTCGGCCAAATGTCAACGTTCGGCGAAACCGGTGCCTCACTGCAGGCGACAGCGGCGGACGACCGACTGCAGGGCCTTGACCCCACGAGTGCTGACCGTACCGACGGCCAACAACTGATCCGCCGACCTGCTTTGCCCCCTCCCCCTGGTGCCCCTGACGTGCTGGTCTCCGACAGGGAGGCAGGCGAGAGCACAGTCGCAAACCGACCTCGACTCCCGCGGCTCCTCCCAAACCCTGCCGCAGACGGGGCGGTGAACTGCAACTTGAAGACGGATGCCACCGGTGTTGGCGGCTCGCTGACAGCTGAGGGGACCAAACGCCGCCGGCCACAATGCCCAATGCAACGCAAGCTCGTCCGAGACTTCGGCATTCCGGAAGATTTGCTCTGCACGTTTCCCGTGGCTACGCCCCCGACTCCTCGGCACGATCGTCATCTCCCGGAAGCAAAGCGTGCAAAGCGGTCCAAGAAGGAGGGCGTGTCTTGCCTGAGATGTTGGCATGACAAGAAGAAGGTGTGTCTTGACGATGCTGTGCACTCGACCCGACTCTAACCAGCTATGAGTGCACCGGGGGCATACCTTGCGACAGATGCCGGGCAACTCTCGTTCACGCGGCACAGAGTCGTGCCAAGAGCCGCCAATCGTCGACGTTGTGGCAGGTCTGTCACGCGCCAGTCACCGACCTCAGGGATTTGAACATGCTCTTTCAAGGTTTGTAGAATGGTTTGACCATCCGCGCAACGTTCACTAAAGTTTTGGAAAGTCGCAACCGGGGCCTCCTTCATGCCTGGAGCGCCGCTATGGACCGGTGAACCGCGGCCAAGTGATGATTTTGGCAAAATGCAGACCGCTATGCGAGAGCTGCTCAATTCGGGTTCCGACCTGGGGGTGCCCGAAACTGGACCCGCCATCAACTTCTACAAGCAGAAGGTCGGTATTTTTCGGTGCCTCGCCCGCCGCTTTCTCGACACATTCAATTCAAATGATCAGATCGGCCTTAGCAGTACCGTGGTAACAGCTCTTCTCCTCTTTTTTTGGGTGACACTGCGTCCAGATGAGCTCTCAGCCGTCACTGGTGCTGACCCGGCGGGGATAACAATCTTCACTGCGCCCTTCTGCGGAAGTATCTGTGAGATGACAGCAGAACGGCTCGAGGCATGGCTGAAGGGAACGCGGAGAACGTCGATGGACAGAAACGACCTGATCCAGCTGCTTCGGGCAACCTCCTCGGCTACCAGCGGAGTCATAGTGACGATGCTGCATAAACTTGTTCTGAACATGCTGCGACATACAGCCAAGAATCACTGGAAGACAGTCTTCGAAAGCACCAACGGGGTCAGGCGAGAGTTGGAACGAGTGGGCCCAGCTGGTCTACCGCTCTTGGTGAAGCACTTCGCCACGAGGCTCCAAAAGTACCTCGACCTGTTCCCGCGGTATCTGTACGGAGATGCCTGGGAACACTTGGCCGAAACGACGTCGTACTGGCTGAAACGGCTCAACGCACCGCCTACGGAGCATGACCCCGGCTGGTCGACCGCTATGAAGGGTCTCGTTTGGACGGGCGAGGAGAGGCTGTATAGGACCCCTGAAGACCCCGGCTTATTCTTCCACAGGCTGGAAGCCGTTCGGCGGCTGGATGCGGGGACCACGAGGGATCAACTCGAGCGGCTGCTTGACCGAGCGGATGTTGCAGTAACTCAAGTGTCAGACAGCAAGGACGCGGGGATGGATTTTCTCGAGCTCGCCACCCGGATTTATGTGCAGGAAACCGGCGTAGCGACTGTGAACGACTTGTGGGCGCGCAGCTGTGCCGAGCTTTTATCCCAGCAGTCACACGAGCTGCAGTCTAGCGAGGTAGCCACGCACGGCCAGCCTGGCGAGGGTCCAGGGCAATGAGGCATCTTGCCGGGAGGTGGAAGGACTGCATGGTTGAGATGGGAGACTGTCTGCGGTTGACGACGAGAGCCCCGAGGAGGAGCATGGTAGCGATAGTTAGACTGAGTCAATGTCCCAAAACCAGGTCCATAGATGGCGTCCTCGCAGCTCAACCCCTTGACCAGAACTAGGGCAGCTTTAGCCACGGCAGCCCGAGGCTCCCCTTCGCTCAGGATGGATCAGGCTGGCTCGGACCAAAGCGGGCAGCTGCCCGGGTTCCGAAGAGGAAATGGAAGTGGGAACGTTTGAATTCATCTCAAACCTAACGGGCTCCTAGGCCTGCATCTCAACACCCGTTGGTCCTCCACCCGGCCTCGTAGAAGACGCCTGCCATACCCGGGCACCTCTTGAGAGGCTTGACCTTTGGCACGCGAGGGAAGTATCCATCCTCCCACTCCTTCCGGAAGCGTGACTGGAAAGGGCCGAGAGGGCTTAACCCGAGCCGGAGCAGCGTTTCTAGGACATCAGGCCGGGACCAGTTCATGGCTACCTACACGAGCGAGTCGTGCTCTAACCCCTCCGTGCCCATGAGAGAGAGGAATGGAAGCATGTGTTCCATCTCGTCGAGATCGCCTTCTGTCACGCCTCGAGACTTTTTGTGTGGTCGTAATCTGCAAGCGTCTTGGCGATATTCTTTATGAGACTTTGAGCCCGGGATAGGATTCCGGTACGAGGCCGAGGCCCTGTACGAGCGCGCGCTGCAGGGCTACGAGACGGCACTCGGGCCGGACCACACGTCGACGCTCGAGACCGTCAACAACCTGGCCCTCCTCCACTCCGATCAGGGCCGGCTCGCCGAGACCGAGGCCCTGTACACGAGCGCCCTGCTAGGCTTCGAACGTGCTTTGGGTCCATTTCACCCGAAATGCCAAATCGTCCTACGGAATATACAGTCGCTAAAGCAGCTTCAAGGTTTGCTTATTCCTTGTCCATACAGTTCAGGGAAGTGTTGTAGCACTAACTCAGATCAGAAGCATCGTCGAAACCCGTTAAGTCCGTACGACCGAGGAAGCTAAGGATACCACTCAAGAAACTCGCTGTCAGGCTTGGTCAAGCTCTTAAGAGACCTCCAAGAACTGCTGAGCAGAATAGAGATGAAGTTTGAACGCATCCTTTATCTTCTCTTGCCTTTACCCTTCCACGGATCCTAGGGTGCATTGCTATCTTATACGTATAGAACAAGCTTCGGGAAGGCACTGTACCAGTGTCTTCGTGGTGGCACAATGTCTCCTCCAAGGCATTAGTCAGCATCTGCATTTATAGAGAGAAGAGGCTGATCGCCCGTAGATGGGCTATGCGGATATTGTACTGTAATCAGTTGAAGCAACATGAGGATCAGAGCCGACGACCCATCGAGAGCCGAAGTAAGCAAGAACAGCCATGGTGGGGGAGCATTCCAAGTGGCAGTACATTGCGTCGGGAAACATGCACTGTGTCAGCCCGAAAAGCGGGTCAAATGTCCGTGCGCGGAATCTTCCAATGTGTCTGGACGAGGACACCAGTTTCGCTAGCCACGGTATTGGACTTTATGGTCCCAATTCAAGACTTGGACCATTACTCTCGGCGCCGATATGGTGGACCAACTTTGGGCCACGTTCTTGAAAACGTGACTTGCGAGCCAGGAATATGGAACCCGCAGGTATCGGTAGGTGCAGGATTCGGGCCACGTCGGTGTCATGCTAGCCATGTTCCTGGACCATCGAGGGGTATAAAGCAGCCAACATCCAACGTACACAACCAACCAACTTAGACCATCTACAGCATTTTCCATTGTTCAGCATGGCTGCCGGAGGCATTAAGAAAAAGGAGAGGGCCCCGCCTACCGGGGAGCAGAATCGAGCAAGGCTGCAATCGAAATTGCAACATGAGACGGAGAAGCAGCTGAAGGAGGATAACAAAGAAGCTCAGCAGCTGATCATCCTCTTGCAAGATACTCTCGCCAAGTCCAACGAAGAGTTGCGTGCCCTCACTGCCGACGACCTGGAGAAGATGGATATAGACGACGATGGAGCCGGTGACCATGACGCCGCGGATGAAACGGGTGGTAGCCAAGGTGGTGATAAAGCCCATGAAGCTGGTGAATCCGACGATGCAGACTCCGAGAAGCCGATAAAGTCGGAGCAGTCGAAAATGTCAAAGAAGCCAGAGATCGAGAGGGAGAACTCGAAAAATGGGAGTAAGAAACCAAAGAAGGTGAAGATCCTAGACTCTGTCGAAGACGAAGGTGGTTCCAGCCCCCTGTTTGTTTCTCAAAACGACAGGAATCCCGACTCCGATGCAGAATCCACGGGGTACGTGGATCCCGAGCTGGGAGAGATGTTAATCTCCCGACCAGGATCCCGTTGCAGTGGCTCCCGGCCGGTCGCATGGCAAGGAGTTGTGGGCCGCTCCCCAAAAGCGTATATTAATATGTACGGGCAAAGAAGCCATGCAAGATACCGCCTGCAGAAGTCCTGCGCAGACCCCAAATATAAGAGGAACCCACCAGAGGGCGAATGTTGGTCCAGTACCAACAACACACTTGGGGAAGCACGATCAGAGGACGGGATTAGTCTCAAATATGGGATTGATGACATTCTTGGAGTAATAGGGGTAGCAGTAGCGTGTGTGGGTCGATCCCCAAGCCGAGACGATGTGGAAGCTATCAATCCGAAGTTTATCAGCAAATGGAGAGGGATCGAAACCCGTCTTTTGATTGTTTGGATGGTCGGTGGCACGGAAGAGAAGCCGGTCGTCAAGAAGGCTTGGGAGACAAGGTCGACTTTGAGACGCCGATGGGGGAAGGACACTGATCAAAATATATACGACGCTGCCGTGACGGCAGAGGACAGGTACGAGTACGGCCAGACCGAGGCTGGAAGGACCATCGCCGCGAGTAGGTCGCCCTCTGTGGACCTTCTCACCAAGCAGTCGCGCAAAAAGGCACCTGGCATTCGTCCATCGCCTACGCCCGGGGCGAAGGCTCAAGCTCCGGCGAGCTCTGGCGAGGTCAAAGACCTCATGGAAAGCTTCATTGCCAGTTTCATGGAGTTGCTAAGCTTTGAAGAGGGTAAAGACTATACATCTTTCAAGCAGCTGAATCCTCAGCAGACAAGAAACTGTATCCAAGCTTGGAAGTTGGAAAAGGCGGAGGCGGGGCTTGCTTAGATGTGGAGGTGGAGGAGCTGCTATCCGGCGATTTCTAACTTGTTTTGTGGAAGTTTCCTTTGCGAAGAGGCTGGTCCTCAGTTGCCATTTCGTATTTCGGTAGTTCTAGCTAGTACCACTTGCTGTTTTGTAATGTAACACGTCATCTGGAGCCACGCTATCGTCGAGATCGTTGTCATGTTGTCGGAGGGTTGCATTAACCACCTGACTGTTAGTGTGACTTGTTCCGCTCTGTGCAACACCCCGGGCCCACCTGTGACGCCGCTAACGCCGCACAGGGCGGGGTGATCTTCGTTATTACGTCCGGAAGATCCGACAGGGGGTTTGTGCTCGCAGCGGAGTCCACCGTTAATGCGGTGCTGCAGGCCGGGCACAACGGTCTATGGAGAAGATGCCCATCTTAACCCTAAGCCTACCTCCGAGTTCAGATTCCTCGCCGCCGTTCTGTCATCCCATCCGCCGTATTCCACATGAAAACAACGGCCCAGATATCGGTGGACCTCAATGTTTAAAGCGAACCGGCTCGACCACCGGGATCATTTTTAACTAGCCTCATTGCAAACTCCTATCGCAGTGTCCAGGGGGTGGCTGACGATGTGGCGGTGGCAAGATGTGGCGGTGGCAAGATGTGGCGGGGCAACGCATTTCGGACCTAACCACTGTTAAACCCGTTACCCCTGAGCGGTTGCTTCAGCTCGCCTGCTCTCCGCCGTAGACTGAACCCAGAATCGGGGCGAAAGAGC
>Ga0247771_1000492_pt1 | contig 12389 bp, 18 predicted proteins | sample UWRJL197509C6_FD_179948 | JGI IMG/M metagenome (GOLD analysis project Ga0247771, IMG submission 179948) | Plant litter microbial communities from Arlington Agricultural Research Station in Wisconsin, United States - UWRJ-L197-509C-6 | ecosystem: Environmental > Terrestrial > Plant litter >...
TCCCCGTCTTCAACACTATCCTGGAGGCCAACAACATTGTCAAGTCGCACGACCAGCTGGCGGGCTTCCGCCTGACCGAGGAGGACGAGCACGAGATCCGCAAGCTCTCGCGGGACCCGCAGATCGTGGACAAGATCGTCAACTCGATCGCGCCCAGCATCTACGGCCACACGGACATCAAGACGGCCGTCGCGCTCTCACTCTTCGGAGGCGTGGCCAAGCACGCCAAGGGCGCCCACAACGTGCGCGGCGACATCAACGTCCTCCTGCTCGGCGACCCCGGCACGGCCAAGTCGCAGGTCCTCAAGTACGTCGAGAAGACGGCCCACCGGGCCGTCTTCGCCACAGGCCAGGGCGCCAGCGCCGTGGGTCTCACGGCTAGCGTCCGGCGGGACCCCATCACGAGCGAGTGGACGCTCGAGGGCGGCGCGTTGGTGCTGGCCGACAAAGGCACCTGCCTCATCGACGAGTTCGACAAGATGAACGACCAGGACCGCACGTCGATCCACGAGGCCATGGAGCAGCAGACCATCTCCATCTCCAAGGCGGGCATTGTGACGACGCTGCAGGCCCGCTGCGGTATCATTGCCGCCGCCAACCCCATCGGCGGCCGCTACAACTCGACCATCCCCTTCTCGGCCAACGTGGAGCTGACGGAGCCCATCCTGTCGCGCTTCGACATCCTGTGCGTCGTGCGCGACACGGTCGACCCGGCCGAGGACGAGCGCCTGGCCCGCTTCATCGTCGGCTCCCACGGCCGCAGCCACCCCTCGGGCGCCGCCACGCAGGCCGAGGGCGACTCGATGGAGGTCGAGGCCGGGACGCAGGCCACCACCGCCGGGCGCCGCGACCTGCAAGGCGAGATCCCCCAGGAGCTGCTGCGCAAGTACATCCTGTACGCCCGCGACCGCATCACCCCGCGCCTGGTGCACATTGACGAGGACAAGGTGGCGCGGCTGTTTGCCGACATGCGCCGCGAGTCGCTGGCGACGGGCGCCTACCCCATCACCGTGAGTTCCCCGTTTCCTGCAACAGTACAGTGGAGTTACGCGATTCTGACAGCATGCAACAGGTCCGTCACCTCGAGGCCATCATCCGCATCTCCGAGGCCTTCTGCCGCATGCGGCTGCAGGAGTTCTGCAACGCGCAGGACATCGACCGCGCCATCGCCGTCACTGTCGACAGTTTCGTCGGCAGCCAAAAGGTCAGCTGCAAGAAGGCCCTGGCCCGCGCCTTTGCCAAGTACACGCTCGCGCGGCCGGGCCAGGGCGCCGGGCGCCGCGTCGGGGCTGCGGGGCGCGGCAGCCGGGCTACCGCCGTCGAGGCTTGATTTTCCTCGCTGTCATGGCATCCCTCTGGGTAGAATCTTTTGTCTGCGCTTTACCAATCATAGAGTTTGGAGCAACGGTCTGACTTCGCTGGTGGTTGGGCGGGATACGCGGAACTCGCGCGATGTGATGATGATGGACAGGTCTGGCAGCGAACAGACACGGCTGTATGAAGTAATCAAGGACGTTCATGGCTTGATCTCTCGTCCGCTAGAGTCCACCTTCGTCGCCTCGTCCCGAGTCTCTCTGGGCCGCTCACGTCGTGGTTGCCTTTGATGTCCACGTCACCGTCCAGAGTTTCACGCACCTATCACGACGGTGAAATCGTTGACAAGCCGTCGTCGCTGGCAAGCCCCTTCGCGAGCCATCGAGTGAGGGCACATCAGTGACTTCTATGCTGCCCCGGGCAAGTGCACAACTTGACAGTAGGGACGTTTGGCCAAAGTGATTGCGGTAACGACTGAGGTTTAATTTGGTGTAGTTGGTCACGCAGTGAGGGTTGTGGCCTGTAGGTTGAGTTCAACATCGAGATGGTTGGGTGAGAAGCAGGTTACAGGAAGTGACTGACACTCAACACCCCATGCTGGATGATGGGAGGATCTGCCAGCATCTTCTCGTGTATGGAAAATGTTTGTAGGGCACCAGACCAGACGCTATAGTTCAACCGTCCTGGACTCTAGCAGCGTCGCCGTTGTGCGTCGCCTCAGTCATCAATCCGTGCGTCACCAGTCGTACTTTCCTACATATTTAAGGGCACGCAGATACTCTTTCAACCAGACCTGGAAGTTGTCAAAATTCTTCTCAGTTCTCATCTTCATCTTCGTCCTCGGCTAACCAAAATGGACAGCACACCAGTAGGATTCTGTTTCAAGATCGGCGACCGATGCTTCTTCGCAAGGGAGGCAAGTCACAATCTATTCGAAGAATGGCAGACGCCTTTTCCTGACAAGCCCTAGCTGCCGTTTGCAATCGCCAGTGGAAACGGTCCGGCCATTGTCATCCACCCGTCCAAGACTATTTCTCGAGACTTCGTGTCGACCCTGATCGACAACTGGGAGCGCAACGACGACGTCTTTGAGAAGGCGTTTCTCCGAAATATTTTTCTTGCCCGAAGCCACGACGCACCATCCACTGTCGACAGCACTACCACTGCACTGTTCTCGCCTTGGAGCCCAAGCGTCGTTGCGACCATCTCGAGCGAGAAAGACGTTCCGCCTGGGCCATACTACATAGCTCATGGCTTTTTGCACGCAGTGTGGAGAGCGTTCCCAGATCACCAAGAGGCGTTTATCGAGGCCACAGTAGCCCGACATGATGGCTCTGGCGGGTAAGCCCAAGTATTTCGTGGGAGATGTCACTACCGCCGCTAACTGTCTCGCCAGGCACGATCCCTTCCTATGTAGCGATGGTAGACGAGTCACCATCGCTGCGCCTTCTCGTCTTTACTTCACCCCAACCGAGCAGAAGCCCCTACAAGGTCTTCGGATGTCCGTCAAAGACAACATAGACATTGCAGGGGTCAAGACGGCACTCGCCTCACGAGCGTGGGAGGAGCTGTATCCTGCCAAGGAGACAACCGCTCCCGCACTGGACAGGTTGCTCGATCTGGGTGCAATAGTCGTTGGGAAATCAAAGCTGAGCCAGTTTGCCGAAGTCGAAACACCAACCGCTGACTGGGTTGACGTTCACGGCCCGTTCAACACTCGGGGGGACGGCTACCTCAATCCCGAGGGAAGCACCTCCGGGGGAGCCGCTGCATTGGCGGCATACGGCTGGCTGGATGTAAGCGTCGGCACCGATAGTAAGTCAGAATCCGTCCTGTCCGAAGATATCCCCGATCTAACGCAGTGTAGCTGGTGGAAGTCTACGTGAGCCATCCGCGAAACAAGGCTTGTTCGGAATCCGGACCACATACGGGGCTTTGCCGCTGGATGGCGTTTTCCCTCTTGCGAGGTTCGTGTCTGCCATTGTTACTTGATTTCTCTCTTCTCAATGGCAGCACAAAGCTAACCTGCTTTAGGGCACTCGACACACTCGGCTTCATGTGCCGCGATGCGGGGATTCTAGACAGGGTCGTATCTCACTGGCTTCCCGGCCCTACGGTTGACGTTGGAAAGGTATGCGTTAGCGATCAGTAAACGGATATCCTTCTTGATTACTTTTGGTTGCTAACGCCAATGAGTTGCAGAACGTGAAGACTATCATTGTGGTGACGGATTTTCTCTACCCACCAGGCCCTGCCCACGAAGTATTTCAGTCCTTTCTCGCAGACCTGGAAGAGGCTATCGGGGTTCGAATCACACTTAAGAGCCTCAACGACGAGTGGATAAAGGACAACCCAGCCAAAGACGGCAAGACGCTCCTAGAGTACATCGGCAAGGCAAGTTATTCGCAATCATGACGGCTCATCCTCCCTCCACGCCTAACATCGGGTGGCTTAGCAACAAACCATGAAGACCATCAAGAACTTCGACTTGTGGCGCAATACGGAGCCATTCCGAAAGGAATATCGGGCTGCGACGGGCAGAGAACCTTACGTCAACTCGTCCATCCGTGCAAGATGGTGGGCCCGAGGCTCGATGAAACGGGCCACAGCAGCTGAGAGTCTCTAGGATCGAAGCCGAAAAGGTCACCGCCGAGGAACAAGGGCAAGCCCTGGAACGAAAGAAGACCTTTGAAGATTGGTTCCTCCGGTTCTTCCTGGGGTGGAACAGCTCCCGGGGACTGGATACCGTCATGGTGAATCCGTTGTCCGACGCGGACCCAGAGTATCGCGATGATTACACCGAGTGAGTAGATCCGGATCCCCCGCCCCATGCGTATTCTTGTTACGAAGTCTGGACGATGCCCTGCTAACCTTCGCGCAGTGGTCCTTGGATGGGAGGTTCCGGCTTCCATCGAAACTTTGTGTCATCCTTGACGGGCTGTCCCGAAGTCATGGTTCCAAGTCAGTCTCCCTTCCCAAGCCGTGTTTCACCTCTAATCAAGCCGCGGCGCCAAGTCGGTCAAATCCCGTACGAGTCTCGTGTCAGTAAACGCCAGGAGTATCTTCCCGTCGTGGCGGTTCTCCTTGGCCCTCCAGGTTCGTTCAGCCTCGTACGCGTGGCCCTTCTTCGCTAATCATGTGGTGGATAGGAATGGATGCTGCCCTCTCAAAACTCACTGTCGAGTCTTTGCAAAAGGTTGGACTTCCAACTTCGGTGAAACCCGGATCATTGGCCTTTCCCACCTGACAGTCTTTTCACCGGGGAATTTGACGCATGTAGCTAGCAATTATCCTCCTTCGGTTCCTCTTTCAATTCACGTGAAGAGGGATCCCGAAGGCCGAAAAGGAACCTTTATGACATAGAAGAAACTGAGACGTATACGTGCAAAATGCTGTTGTCCACCAGAGATAGGGCAAGTAGAGGCAGTTTCGTTGGAATGGGAGTCCAAACTAGCGTTCCTTGAGATACATGACGAGAGGAAAAAAGCGCACATATAGCACGAACCTCAAGCTTGACCGCAAGACCCCTGCCTGCTGGTGACCCTGTCGACATATCATCAGCTCAGGATCCAGTTGCCACTCCTCAAGTTCCTCAGGCAGATCAGCGTAGACCGGGTCCCAAGCCATCTGGAGCTTGGGCGATGTGCGCCAAGCACACTCGAAGCTGCGAAGCCACAGCCGGACGAGGTGGTGTTGCTCCTAGTCATCGTAGTCGAAAGAGTCCCGGGAGTGCAGGATGCCGAGGTTGTTCATGAAGCGTATGTCCCCCGGTTGCAGCTCGACAGAGGCCTCGTGTTTCTTGGCAACGACGTGGACGGCGTCGAGCGCTTCGGCTTGCGCCTCCCTCAGTAGGGGAATGCCTGGAGTTCTCGGGGATGCCGAAGATCCCGTCATGGAGCGTCGGGAGAGGTTCAGAGATGATGCGGCCATCCTCGCAGGGAAGAAGAGGACGTTGGTGGTAAGGGGTTCCCGCGCAAACTTGCCCAGGCATTTGTAAGCTGACGAAAGGAGTAACGCAAGAATCCCACTTGGTAATGTTGACGTATCCAGCTTCCTGCCGGCGCTTGCAAGAGTGTGGTTGATGTCACGGCTCGCTTGAGCGAGCTCGCGGTACACGGTCCATAGCGAGGCAAGGATGCTGTTGCCACGGCGCTGGGCGCCACACCAAACCTGGAGGCCCAGCATCTCAAAGAATACGTCCGAGCGGAATGGCATGGGTGTTCATCAGTACCATCTTGTTGGAAATGGACCGTAGCCGACCTGATACCTGGGCTATATTTGTGTAGACGGACTGGCGTCATTCCCGAGGCGCGAGGGAGGAGTTGTCCTCGCCGGAGAAGTCCGCGGGATTCATGCCACGGATAATCACGAACGCCCATACCATTGTGAAGATTTTCACTTCGTATCTCCAGTTCCTTGGCCAACGTTGGAAGAGGAAATACGTCCCGCTCCATTTCCATCGTATTCATGACTGTCCTAGGCGAGGGCTTTCCTTGGGCGGGTGGTGCTACCTCTGCCAAGCTTTTACAGTACATGATGCTGCGGCAATGTCTGGCAGAAACGACAGTTTTCAAGGAAATACTCGCGCGTAGAACATAGCTCGTAGGGCACTGGATTGGATGCTGGGGTTCAACCGTCATGGGCGTGGGCCGCATCGCCGTCGTGCGCCGTCTCCGTCACCAACTCCGGACCACAGACTGAGCACTCCTGCCAATCCTTCCCAGCGCGGAACCTCGAGGGTAAGTGGTCGGTAATAGCCACCACGCCGCCCACGGAGAACGTGCGTCGCATCTTCGACACTAAGGCTGCCCTTGGAGATCCCGACATCTGATGATGAACGGCAAGATGTCGTTTGAGGCCCTCGTACGTGAAGCGCGACCCTGGGAATGACTGGCACCGCCCTATTCCGCACTCTAGATTGCCGTGGCATTGCTCCAGATGCCGTTGCTGCTCGGTGGGATGGTCAGCGATGGTGGCGTTGCAGTGCTTCCCCTGTTGACACAGAAGCCTGGGATGATTGTCTTTGACGTGTTTGTCTCGCTTGTCCTTCCTGGCGTACGGAAGCACATGCGCACGGCAGTCCTCGAATGGGCAAGGATGAAGTTCGGTGGCCTCGTGAACCGTTTTCATATGACGTTTGAGGTCAGAGTCTCTGCCGAAGGGCTTGCGTCGGGTACAACCCTGGACTGTGCAGACGAGTGGACGACCATGCTTGTTCCGGAGGTGCTCTTGGAGCCGAGCCACGGTCTTGAACTTGGCCTTGGACGGGCAGTCGGTTCGCGGGCATCCCATCCAATCGTTGGCAGCCAGATCGCCTCGGGTCGAAGCTGCACCTCGACAGACGCTAGAAATGGCGGACACGCCCTCTTAGCGCAAGTCTAAAAAAAAAAACCCACCCTGAATGGCTAGAGGTCGACGACGGGTCCACAGAAAGGATGGACGCCCGGTTGAGCTGGGGCTCGCTGATGCTCTGCGTCTTCCATGCGTCCACGGAACCAACAGCGGACAGCCCTCCTTGGGGGTAGACAACGTCGAGAGAGGACGCTTCGAAAAGTTCGCCGAGGTCTTCGCTCGTGCCGGCGTATGCGCCGTAGTCGACGAAGTCGTCGAAGCGGACGTTCTCCGAAAGGTAATCTTGAAAGGACCAGTCGAGGTTCGATGACATGGTGAGGGCGTTTGTTAGTTTTGTCGACAAAGCCAATGTGGTAGATCGCCACGTCGGAAGGATGTCGGAGGAATAATGGAGAAGAATCGAGGGCAATCTGGAGGAGACAGGTGTAGTGCAAGCCGAGGAAACGGTGAGGATCAGCTCGCAGGGGGGATTCAGTGGATTGCTGAGAGCTTGACTTCCGTCGATGGTGGACATGCAATGGAGAGTGATGACTGAAGCAGGCAGGGTCGCAGGTTCAAGAAATGGAAAGGGTGAAGGTGAGAAGGAGAGGATGGATGAAAGGAAGGGAGGGCGGACTGCTGGCAGAGCGGTCAGGCTGGCGTGGACGCCCCGATAGCGCCTTCTCGGCCTCAGCCACACACCAAAAGTGCATCGCAAAAGATGTGGCGGATGGGGTCCGTCTCGCACTCGATTCTATTAGCAAACATCACTCATTTGGCCGTTTCCCATGCGGAAGAGAGTTGTGGCACCTATGTACAGTGCCTACCTTGGCTGGTACTGTCTCAGGGGTAAATCGCCCCTTTCCGGACCCACCCGGGTTTCGTTTCGCTCGCCCGAGAGATCCTGATGGACGGACAAGGCTCGGTGGGCGACATCCACAGACGGAGTACTTCGAGGATTTCCTACTTCACCCGGCCCATTCAGTGGCAGGTATAGACCGACGTACGGCGTGACGACAGGCTGTCTCCGGGTGGCACCCCCGGCTTGGCACGGACTGACGCCGTCTTGGCACTGGCGGACCCCGTTTCGGCACGGGCCGATCCCGTTTTGGCACAGATAGATGAGACCCGCCCTAGCGGTGCCCGAGCAGGGACATTCTCTCATATCTCGGTCACAGGTAGTAGGTCGATAAGCCTAAGTGCAGTTTCAACTACTACTGCCTCTGGAGTTCCCATGCCTTCGTCCAGTGCCGGCCTCTCTGAAGTGAGGTCCACAGCCCGCGTCGGTCCGTCGTGGTCTCCATCCACTTGATCGGTTGTGCCTCCTAGGCCAAATGGTTGGAACTGGCCGTTGAAAATCGGTGTCACATGCCCTGAGGATGAGGGTCGGTCGTGTCTAGACGCTGTTGAGTCCGGCCGTCCGAGTCAGGGTTCAATAGGATGACGCCAGGGTCGCCCTGGAAGGCGAACCACTCCAGGCTTCCTTCAATTTCAATGTCATGCTTCCAGCGAAGTAGCTTCTGGCCAAACCACCACAAAGAGCCCCTGTGGTAGGAGAACCACGACGTCCGTCAAATCCGCAGCGAGCTGAACTACCACCCATGTCACGTGATGGTCAGGCCGCGGCTTCCCTGGCATTGCCAGGCGCCCGTGGTGAGGGGTTCGATCACCGAAGTCAATGATACCGAGGCCGCGCTCGGCAAAGACGTCGGTCTTGAAGGACCCGCCGGCTTTGATGCTGCCCCGGGAAGTACCCGACGAGATCTGATGGTATCCATATACTCCTAATAGGTACAGAAGAATGGGCCAGCCAGATTCTAACGATGGTGCACAGGCTGCACCAGAAGCTCAGCGCCTGGGGCTCCGAAAGGTCGCTCCGCTCGACGATGGCACCGACACGCCCGACCGTACCACCATCGAGTACGTCGTCCTCTCCTCGTGCGTGCTTTGGTCTGACCAGATAGTATCGTCGCCATTCACGGTCTGGGCACCGAGTCCCCGCGGACATGGGAGTACAAGAAGAGCGGCAAGGCTGGAACCGAGGGCCGAGACCGCGTTGTCAACTGGCTGGCGGACGGCGACATGCTGCCCGCGGCCGTGCCCCAGGCCAGCATATATACCTACGACTGGAACGCGAACTACTTCAAGGACGCTCCCGTCCAGACCCTGCTGGGCCATGCCGACAATCTCCTCGGTCTGCTCGCCGTCGAGGGCCGAGGCTCGGAGAGGCCAATCATTTTCGTGGCATCTTGCTTTGGAGGGCTCATCTTGGCCGAGGTGAGTCTTGTGCTGGCGGGGAGACACGGGTGCTGACCCGACACCTGAGGCTCTCACCCGAGCAGCAGCGGAAGGCAGCCCCTACCGCAGGGTGCTGCTCTCGACCGTCGGGATCGTGTTCCTCGCCACGCCGTTCTTCGGGAGCGGCGTGTCCCGGGTGTTCCAGTGGCAAGTGCTCGTGAGGGGCATCATGGGCGACCGGGCGTCCGACCGACTCATCGAGGACCTCGGCCAGAAGGCCGATTTTGTCTACCAGCGGGTCCAGAAGTTTGCCGAGATGGCCAATTCCGACGCCGTCCGGCTTCCTATCTGCTGCTTCTTCGAAACCAAGGAGACACAGATGATAAGACACCTCCTCCCAGTGGATTTGGCAAAGTGGTTCTCCAGTTTATCCACCCACAATATCGTACGTCACACCGTTGTAGAGGCTTAACAAGGCTGACACGAGACAGATTGTCACGGAAGAGTCGGCCTGTCTCCACGGGTTTCCTCGCCACGGCCTCAACGCGACCCATTCCGGCATGAACAAGTTTGACGGGCCGGACAGCCTGAACTTTACGCTAGTAAAAGAGAGCATCCTGCGGTTCGTCACTCAGGCACCTTCTGTCCTGAGTCGCCACAAGAACGGTATGCTCCTCCAAGCCGTAGGCGGGCGAATTGGCCGTTCTAACAATCAATAGTCTCACCTGCATACTGGACGGTTCCGTTTGGACGCAACAAAGGCTTTGTTGGTCGTGAGTCGGTTCTCTTGCAGCTCCTCGAAAGGATACCTCCCGGCGCCGAGAAGGATGATTGTCAGCGGACGGCCGTCGAAGGCCTCGGCGGCATCGGGAAAACACAGATCGCGCTCGAGGCCGCCTTCCGCGTGCGCGATAGCTACCCGGATTGCTCCGTTTTCTGGGTCCCGGCCGTCGACGCCACCAGCTTCGAGAATGCCTACCGCGCAATCGGTCAGGAGCTTAAACTGGAAGGCGCAAACGATGCCAAGACGGATATCAAGGCACTGGTCAAGGCTGCGCTGGACAGCCTTGGGAGCTGGCTCTTGATCGTGGACAATGCCGACGATACAGAGCTTCTCGCAACGCTCGTCGATTACCTACCACTCAACAAGAACGGCTCCATCCTCGTCACGACCCGTAACCACGAGGTCACCGTGAGCTTGGACATCCCAGATGAAAGCATTATCACCATAGGCGAGATGGGGGTGGCCGAAGCTACAAAGCTGCTGCGGAACAACCTGAAGGAAAGCCAGACGCAAGACGCCGCAGATACAGCTAAGCTACTCGACTTCCTGGCATATTTGCCGTTGGCTATCAGACAGGCGTCTGCCTATATGGCTAAAACCAGGATGTCGACCGCCAAGTATTTGGACCATTGCCAGTCCGGCAGCGAGCGTACGATCGAGCTGCTTAGCAAGGACTTTCAAGACCGCGGCCGTTACAAGACCGTCAGGAACCCCGTGGCCGCGACATGGCTGATATCCTTTGAGCAAATCTCTCGGGACAGTCCGCTCGCTGCGACCTACTTGAAGTTTCTGAGCTTCATGGCCGAGAAAGACATCCCTCGGTTTCTGCTTCCAGCCGCGGAGAACGGCCCACTGGAGGCAGACGAAGCCATCGGCACGCTAAAGGCGTACGCATTCATCACGGAGCGAGAGGGACACGACTCGTACGACATGCACCGACTCGTCCGCTTGGCAACACAAAACTGGATAGGGAAGGAGAAACTGAAAGAGCAGATCTCAGCCGTGCTCAGTAGGCTCGACGAAATCTTCCCATCGCCGAAGCACGAGAACAGAGCCGTGTGGTTGAGGGCCCTGCCACATGTCATGACCGCTCTGGAGCATCAAGACGATTCTACTCCCAGGAGACTTATTTCCAACGTAGGCCACTGCTACAGAGACCTTGGAAAGCTCGGGGAGTCAGAGCAGCTGTACCGAACAGCTCTGAGGCACGCCGAAACGGCATTAGGGGCAGGGAGTCCTGGAACCGTTGTTTTCATGAGCGACCTTGCGTGTGCGCTCGACAGGAACGGGAAGTACGATGAGGCCGAGCAGATGTTCCGACAGACACTCAAGCCATGGCTTACACTACCGGAGCACCCCTCGACCCTTTCAATCATGAGGAACCTTGCAAGCCTACTACTTAAGCGAGAGAAGTACGAGGAAGCTGAGCGACTTTTACGGCACACACAGAAAGTACAGACGGCGGTTCTGGGCTTGGAGCATCCCGATAGCCTTAACAACACATATACCCTCGCAGGTGTGCTTAGCATGCAAGGGAAATTCGAGGAGGCGGAGCAGCTACAGCGGCACACGATCAAGCTGTGGAAGGCGACCCTAGGCTTGGAGCATCCTCACACCATTTCAGGGATGAGCAGCCTCGGGGGCACGCTTAAGAGGCAAGGGAAATACGACGAGGCGGAGCAGCTAGAGCGGCAGACGGTCGAGCTATGGAAGACGACACTGGGCTTAGAGCATCCCCATACTCTTACAGGCATGAATAACCTCGGAATCACGCTTAACGCGCAAGGGAAATACGGGGAGGCCGAGCAGCTACTCCGGCAAACACTTGAGCTGCGGGAGAGGGTGATCGGCCGAGAGCATCCCAATACCATTGGCTGTATCTGCCGCCTCGTGAAGGCGCTCCTGGGTCTCGAGAAGCTGGAGGAGGCGGAGCATCTGTACCGGCGGATGCTGGAACGGAATAAGGGCCACAGCGCGGGTTCCACCGTCGTTGACACGATGAGCGGCATCGCAGAAGCTTTCCAGAGGCAGGAGAGGTACAAGGAAGCGGCGGAGATATATCAGCAGGTGCTGGGAACATGGGAGAAGTTGCTAGGTCCTGAGCATCCCAGGACCCAGCGAACCAGACGCAAGCTCGAGGAGTGCCTGAAAGAAGCCGGTACCCAAGGGAGAACGCATGGTTAGTATTCGCTATGCCCCGCAGAGGGTTTGTCGTTGGTGGGCCAGGCGCTCAGTGCGCATTTGGGGATCGGGCGCGTCTGGTTTGCTCGGGGGCGCAATGGTACGTCTATCCAGAAGATTCAAGCCCTGTCAGGCGCTGGTCCATGGGTTTCTCCAACGGCTGGAGAGACGCGCGGACTGGAGCAGGGGCCGGTTTTGCAATGCCTCCTTTCCGAAGGCTGTGAGCCTTACAGGTCCAAACTCAAGGGGAACGAGATCTACGAAAGTTTAGGTCGACGGAAACGATACGGCAGACCTGCTAGGACGCGATCCGGGCTGAGCAAGAGACGTCATGGCAGAGTCCGGAAGACAAGGACGTTCTTCTCGCCTCGCTTCGATGCCGTCCATCCTGCTGTCGACCTGGCGTTTTGGTGACATGCCTCTCCCAGAAGCTTGGGTTTCGCCCTTCCCCCCCTTCCAGCCGAGACTCTCCACACTTCCAGGACCACTCCTCTCGGGTTCATGTAGTCAAACGGCGATTTTGTCCCGGTTCCTGGGCTCC
>Ga0247771_1000493_pt1 | contig 12388 bp, 10 predicted proteins | sample UWRJL197509C6_FD_179948 | JGI IMG/M metagenome (GOLD analysis project Ga0247771, IMG submission 179948) | Plant litter microbial communities from Arlington Agricultural Research Station in Wisconsin, United States - UWRJ-L197-509C-6 | ecosystem: Environmental > Terrestrial > Plant litter >...
CCTCAACGGCATGCTGCTGGTGCTGATTGTGGGGAACGCGTCATGACGACGTGCGGAACTGAAAGAGACGGGATGTACATATGAGGACAAGACCGGCCGATCCGCAGAATGCCGAGGCAAGAGAAAAGCTAATAGCGAAAGACTGGGAAGAGGGGATCCTCTTGTAGTGCAACCGACGGGCGTCGACTCAAGGCTGCTGGCTTCGATGACATGCTTGAAAGGCTGGGACAGGCTGGAGTTTACGGGGAAAAGCCTCCGGATTATATACTGTAGAATGCTGTAATGGTTACCGCCGCTCATGCAGGGGCCTCGAGTTGAGAGTGCCTCGTCCGCGTGGGGGCATCAACTCCTGCGCTCCTGTGCCCCCCAGCTGCCGGGAAACTAGGCAGGTACCCGTCGAATGACGGCAGGGCTACGTTCCGAAGGTTCTCGAGTTGCGAATGGTGCGGGTGGCCGCCTCGCCGAACTCAGCCCAGTCTCAGCACGCGCCGTCCCGACGAGCGGACCAAGATACTTGGCATCTACCTCGGGCGGTAAGGCACAGGTGAAAAGACGGGCCGGAATCTACTTCGTGGGGCTCGAGAGCTTGTTTCCCCTAAGCATGTTCCGTAATTAATTGTCCCGCTCTGCTCCAGGCTCGCCCTCTTTACCCGCAGCCCCTGGAGCCGGGGCAGCTCTCGCGGAATGCCGAGGACGAGGGTTTGCGGAAGCGGAGAAGGCAGGTAGTTTCTGCCGAGGGCGGACCTGGTCTTCTAGCGCCTTGGGAGACTGTCACTTCCTCTAGGATGCTCTTGAGCTATGACGGGTTGGGAGAGGGTTCGTTGATATCTGGCTGACTTGCACGAACTAAACACCTCCACGGAACCTCTCGCCGACATGCGCGCCACCGTCCTCGCTGCGCTGGCGCTCCCGGCGTCGGCCGCGGCACTCGCCCTCGCGAAGCCGCAGCAGATCCGGTCGGATCAGGACCCCGTCTTCCACCTGTACCTGCAGGCGTATCCCAAGAACAGTGCGCGGGCCCCGACGCGATCCCTACCCTGTTCGCGCGAGGAAAGACTGACCCCTGGCTGTCGCGGGGACAGACTCCATCGTCGTCCTCGGCCCCGTCTCAACCTCGGAGACGTTCAACATCGATGGCTCCATCCAGTCGACCAAGACCAACCTGTACCTCAACATCGGAACCGACACGACGTCGTATAAGACGCTCACCTTCGACAAGACGGCGACGACGAACGGCTGGGGCCTCGAGGGGGATACCATCATCACCACCAAGGCGAGCAGCTTCGGCAGACGTGAGTAGCACCCGAGTGTCCGGGTCCCGTGCTGATCCCACGACTCGGGGGTCTCGGTAGGGGGCGGGAGTGGTGCTTTGCTAACGGGGTAGACGGACAGAACTGAACTTTGTGGCGTGTAAGCTCGACGGCGGCTTCTGGCAGATGTACTTCCAGACGGGCAGCGCTGTGCCGAGCGGGAAGCAGTGCAGCAACTTCCAGTCGCTGCATCTGCCTTGTCTTTGCTGAGAAAGGGCTTCGAAGGGGAAGCCGCAAGGTGAGGCGGGGATTCGAGTGGATGGGATTCTGTCGGAACATGACAAGGAGTGGCTGATTTGCTCCCTCGCGCCGAGACGGGCTCCCTTTTCTCAGCGATGCCGAGGTCTCTTGCCACGCGGGAGAGAAGCCGCCGTAACGTGGACCTCAGGCGAAGGAGCCATTTGTCAGGGCCGTCATGACGACGGTAGCACTTGTGAGCCTTTCTGTAGTTAGATCAAGCAGTTCAGGAACGCGTCCACTTCGCCGCCTGCCTTCTCAGGGCCCATCAGGCTCGTCCCTGGCATACACCCTCTTCCCCCCGACCCACGTCTCGCGGACCTTCATGTCTCGAAAGTCCTCTAGGTCATACTTGTCGATGGGGTGGTCCAGCACGACCCAGTCGGCAAAGGCCCCGGGCTCTATCACACCCGCCTTGCCGTCCAGGAAGGCGCCGTGCGCCGCACCGCCCGTGAAGCCCTCGAGCGCTTGCGCCAGGGACACGGCCTCGGCGGGGTACCAAGGCTCGTCGGCGCCGTCGGCGCCGCGGCCGGTGCGGGGGCTGCGGCGGGCGACAGCGGCGTAGACGCCCTGGAAGGGGTCGGGCGGCTCGACGGGGAAGTCGCTGCCCAGCACGGGGCGTAGGCCCAGTAGCGAGCGCAGACGGTAGGCCTCGTCGGCGGTGCGGCGGGGGCCGAGGCGGGCCTCGGCGTAAGCCATGTCGGACGTGGCGTGCGTGGGCTGCACCGACGGCAGCACGCCCAGCGCGAGCATGCGGGCCTGGTCGGCCGGGTGTAGGATCTGCGCGTGCTCGATGCGGAAGCGCCGCGCCGCCTGGCACGCGGCGGGCGGGCCGCCGGGGCATGCGGCGGCCAGCGCCGCCTCGAAGGCGTCCAGCGCCAGCCGGTTGGCCAGGTCGCCGATGGCGTGGATGTTGACCTGAAAGCCGGCCGCGGACCAGGCCTTGGTCACGGCCGTGAGGGCCGACGCGTTGACTAGGAGTGAGCCCGTCGTGTCGGGCCGGTCTGTGTACGGGGCCAACATGGCGCTGCCCCAGCTGCCGAGGGCGCCGTCTGTGAGAGGTCAGTAGGCAGGGTGGAGGGGCACGAGGGAGTACGGAGGGGGCATACCGGCGAAGAGCTTGACGCTCCGAACCGTCAGCATGTCGCTCTCGAAGCGCGCCTTCGCCGCGTCGTCGGGGCAGAAGGTGTTGCGCTCCCGGCACTCGAGCATGGCGTAGACGCGAAGGGTCCAGTCCTCGGTGGCGGAGAGGGTCTTGAACAGCTCGATGTCGTCGGGCGCTACGCCGGCGTCGTGCACGCCAACAAGGCCGACGCGGTGCAGCTCGCGCATGGCATCGCTCACAAAGGCGCGCTTCTTGGCCGGGCCGGGTCGCGGCCATAGGGCCATCACCATGTCCATGGCGTTGTCGCAGAAGACGCCCATGCCGGGGCGGCGCACGACCTCGCCGCCGGGGACGTCGGGGACGGTCTCGGGCAGCAGGTCGAGCACGGCGCGCGACACCCAGACGCAGTGCACGTCGACGCGGTCGAGCATGACGTAGCGGCCGCGCAGGCGCTCGTCAGCCTCCAGCATGTCCTAGAGGGCGCCATCAGCAGCAGTTCTCGCGGCGGCGTCGGCGAGACGCAACCCACAGCGGTCGGCATCCCCCCCAGCGCCATCTGGTCCCAGCCCACGCCGCGGAGCCACTCGTCCCTCGCGCCGGCCCCGGGGTGCGCGTCGAGGTAGCCGCGCAGGCGGGCCCGGATGTCGTCGGCCGACGAGGTCCCGAACAGGTCCGCCGAGTGCAGGAACTCGCCGTACTGGAGGAGGTGGCCGTGTCCGTCCCACAGGCCGGGGATGACGTATCCCGGGGACTCGTCGGCCGGGAGGGGGCTCGTCCCGGCCGGGAACACGCCGGCGATGCGGCTGTCGGTGACGGCGAAGCAGGCGGCTGAGGGGTTGGCGCTGGAGAATGTCTGGATCCCCTGGTAGCAGTACGTCCGCGATGGCGCGCTCGGGTCGGTGTGGCGGCTGCTCCGCAAGCCGAGATAGACGCCGCCGGCCAAGACGGCGAGGGCCACCGCCTGGCCGCGCCACGACCTCAGAGACGAAGCCATTGAGGCTCTGGAACCTGATCGCCTCAGAGGAGGCACCTATTTAGTCTTGACTCCGTAGTGCCACGTTTGCGTCCCTTCCGTGTTGTTTTGATGTGCACCCAGCCGGTTTCGGAGCGAAGGGAAAAAGACACATGCCCGCCCTGCAGACACAGGTTTCAGGGCCATAGTAATTATAGGTCAACCATGCCCTTGAGGCGTGCGTCTAGAGGCTTGGGTGATAATATGGAAGCGGTGCTTTCGCTTCTTTGTCACAGCTTGAAGGGTTATCTACGACCACAGGGTAGGTACCCTGGAAACTCGGGTCCCGTCCGCTCTCCCTTGGAAATTTTGGAGGAGCCCTGAGGTCCATGGATGCCGCCCTGATAGGCACCGTTTCAGCCCACTAAACCTCAGATGCAAGCTAAGCAATGCCCTATCCCGTACAGACTGCGCCTTCAAAGGAAATACATGTCCACCGCCTTCTCGACTCCAGCTCATTCTGCCTGACAAATTAGACGAGCCCACACACAAGACAACCACTCCGTGCCAGCAATGTCAAAACACTACCACCACTACTACTCCTATTACCAACCTATTAAAACAACTTTCTAGGTCGTCTACATAGTAATCATCCATGAACCACTGGGCGTCCTGTCTCAAAAGGCTGTGAGAGCATCTTTTGAAGGCGTCCTCTGTAGATATTCGAACACAGCCAGTGCGAACCAAGGTTGGGGACAGCGACCTCCAACTGTTGCGCACTCATTCAACCTAGTGTGGGTGGATAGGAAAATCGAACTTGGGTTTACCAGGAAGGCCACCGCGGCTTAGCAGCTCTTCTCTCCGATCTACAAGGGTTCTGATTGCGGCATCACAATGAAACGAGAGTTTGGTGATGGGAACGAAATATATAAAAATGCTGGGTAGTATTGAAGAGAGCCGGACCCGGGGGTCGAGGATGTCTGATTAAGTTCTCTGATCCTCCGCAGCCTTTTTACCAAAATCCGAAAACCACGAACCATGCAAAACAAACGCGGCCCAGTGGTACGGCTGTCTGGTCTTCCTTCGGCTTCGAAGTTCGAGCACCGTCCGCCGCACCGCAATTGCCAAATTGAAAGTGCTGCCGCCCTCGGCCTCCGACGGCGATGCCAAGCCCATCCGCTGCGCCTCAAGCTCGGCGTAGAACACGTCGGCGAATTTGCGGCCGGTCCGGGACGCAGTGGGCCAGATGGTGCCAATGACGGAGCCGGCGCCCGCGCACAGCAGTGCCGTGATGAGGCCGAGCGGCTCGTCGCCAGCCGCGACGCCCTGCGACGCCGAGTCGCAGGCCACCAGGGTGATATGGGGGGACTTCAGCTTCATGTCGAAGACGTCGCGGACGGGGAGAAGGCCGTCGGACAGCTCTAGGCTCTGGTCCGCCAGGACTTCGCGGTCGAGTATGCAGTGGCCGTGGAAATGGCAGACGGCGGAGCCCTGGATGGTAGCCGTAAATAGCTCCCGGGTTGCGCTGGTGCCGGTCACCGTGTTTGCGCTGTGTCTCTCCGCAAGGCGCGAGAGGGACCGGTAGACCTTCTCTTGTTCTTTTTGATGGAAGGGACGGTCGGGGGCTTTCTCGTATACACCTACCATTGCCCATGGTAGGTTTGTCGGAGCGGTGGTCTCGGCACGTTGACAGCATTGCCAGAAGGCGGTCAGGCTTGCGCAGTATACAACTGGGTTCCGGAGGATGACCGGCGTACAGTCCGACAAAAACAGGGCGTGAAGCGGGATGGAGTGAAGAACTCCTGTAGGACAAAATATGAGCAGGTCCTCCTCGGTTGTAAGTCGCCGCAACGGCGCGACCAGCCGATCCAGGCTGCGTAGAGGGAAGTCGTCCTCCTCCTCGTCGTAGTCCACATCTTCAAAGGGAGGACGCTTGCCGGGTTTCGCGTCCAACCACTTCTCCTTCCAGGTCGCAACTCCGGTGGCTGTCAGCCCACAACTTGCCCACTGCGGCACGCCATCCTTCCGCAGTACTATGGTCCAGATATGGTTGGCAATCTCCACCCAATCGACAAAGGCAATGTTGGTTCGCGAGCTCTTGCTCGCTAGCTGTTCTTCGAGACGGAGAACCTGGCTGAGCGTTGCAGGCGTGCCGCTGCGGAGATCCAGGATTTTCTTGAGAACAGGCTCCTCTGCCATGCGGCGGTGAAGGGCATGAAGCTCTCCCCTTAACCGGAGGCGCACTGCCATTTCGCTGGCAGCGATCCGCTGTGTGAGCTCTTCCTCTTGGGTTACAATGTCCCACAAGCGCGGCTCGCTGATGACTTGTTCCCGGATCGTTGCTGGAATCAACATGCCGACCCCCAGCTGATCCGAGAGGCTCCGTGCCTTGGCTCTTTGGACCCAATCCCAAACCTCTTCGACTTTGTCTTCTTTTTGACAAATGTGGAAAGCTCTCTTGTATATGTCCCTCAACTCCGTAGCAGAAGTGAACTGCTGTCTCCTCGACACGGCCTCGAGAGTGGCGAAGACCGTCATGTCCGCCCTCTGGTCGGCCCAGGCCTCTTCTGCTTCCTGCAAGGCATCAAGTGCCATCGACCCGGCCGTCCATCCACGGAGCCAGGCGGTGTAAAGGTAGAAAGAGTGCCAACGAGTCGATGTTGCGATAAAGCTTGTGTTCTCGACGGCTTGGAAGGCGTCCTTCGCAATGGAGACGAGTTCGATACAACGCTGGAGGGTAGCCGCGGCTGACGTCTTCTGAAACATGGAAAAAAGGGCAAGAGCTTGCATTTGGCGGGTCGAGGCAGCCTCAACCAGACGTTGGTGCTTCATGTATAGCGCCACTGCCTCCTCGAGATGGGCCACACTCCGCTCGTCGTCATCTGTGCTCCTTCCAGGCTGTCCATCGCTGAGGAGAGCCAGGCCGCGGCCCTGGCAGATGGCTGCTATTCGTATGTCCCCCTCCTCGGGCATTGTTCGAGAAAGGTTGCGCGCGGTTTGCTCCATTCGATCTAGCCACCGCTCGCGCCTAGCGTCTCTTCTGGGAACGAAAATCTGAGCGACGATGATTTCCATCTTCTGGATCGCCGGTCTTAGTGCCTCGTTCCTGAGATCAGATTCAATCTCGGACTCGGCAAAATTGATGATGCCTTCGACCTCGATGGATCTTGTCGCGTTGAACATGCTGAGTCGAGCTTGAAGCAGAGCACTGGTTGCCTCAGCTCTGTCAGATGGGAACAACTCGCCCAATGTCGCCACTGCTATGGTTGCCGACGTTTCCGATTTTTTAAAGTCTTGGAGCTGAGCATAAGCTTGGGCTAAGATGTGGTTGATCGTCCCCTTTAGCCACCGACAATCTTCCTCGCGGATGAGGGAATCAAGTCCTGAGGCGCCTTCAACCACCATCGCCGACTTGCCGGAATGCGCAAGCCAGGTAGCAAGAAGCCGAACTTGGCTCAGGTAGGATTCCAATGTCGCACCTGCCACTTTGGCAAGCTCGTCTGTCATGTTGTTGAGAGAAAGTTGGAGGTCAAAGGCTTGCCAGACGGCAATGTTCTCACGAATGGCCCCGATCGCTGCTTGGAGTGGGCTCACGGCGTTGTTGGTCTCGTATATCCGAAAGTAAACCTTGAGCTCCTCAACTAGCTCGTCGGTGAGATGCCGGTAGTCTTTCTTAATGCTCTTGCCAGCTTGTCGGATCTTGAGGTCCATGGCACCGTGCACATGTCCCACGTCTTCGAAGAGTTGAATCGCCGTCACTCGCAGCTGATCTAGTCTGTCCTGTTGGACGTGCTCGTCTGCGTATTGGATTCGGAGGCTCATTGCTTTTGCTCGGAGCAGGGGTGTCGATCCAGGAGATGAAATGATATCCTCCAACATTTGTACCCAGGTACCTGAGCTCAGATGCTGCCTTTGGGTGACGAGCGGTGACTTCGCCAGCGTGATGCAGTCTGTCGCGACTTTGAGGGCTTCTCGCTGTCGATTGGCGTCCATTAGCCTCCGAAATCCTGGCTGTATCCAGGTGGTAGCAGCTTCCGGGCATTCCTGTCCTCTGGGATCGTGGATTTGACCAGCAAGTGCAAGAAGCTTGGAGTAGGACAAGCTGGTCTGGATCTAAGTGACCGTCAGTATTCGACGCGGGATACTCGGCAGTTCTGGACTGAGCGGTTGTACCCAGGGAGGATCGAGTTCGTGAACAAGCCCAGCGCTGCGCGCCTCGAGAAGCCGTCGGAAGACACCAGCGGCTTGAGCGGTAACTCCCTCAAATGACGCGAGGACGAAGGGCCGCAGAAGAAGCGCATCCATCTCAACTTGGAGGAACACAGGTTGCTCCTTTGCCGCCTCCGACGCTGATCGGATCTCATGCTCAAGAGTTTCAAAAGACTCCTTCCAAAGGCCCTGGCTTCTCAGCACCGTGGCCAAGTCGATAGCCAGAGAGAGTCGCTGAAGGCCGTCATGTGTTGCAGCCAGTGCCTGTCGGAGGATTTCTGTCGCTTGGTCGTACTTTCCCAGGTCTCCAAGGTATCGAGCTTCTGATACGGTTTCTTCCATCGCGCGACCTGAGGTAATAGTAGTTTTCAAGCCAGGTACGCGTGTCCAGCGGGCAAGCATCTTCGTACTCAGCTGAGAAATTTTTTTGCTCGCGATGCCCAACGATGTGCGCGCCCAATCCGATCGAACCGGCCCACATTTCTCGGATGCAAGGCTGCGTTGTAGGTACTCCCGCCGCCTTGGAACCATTCTCTGGCCGAGCTGCGCCTTGCACTGCTAGTACAACGCTAAGGTGAGAATTTTATCTACAGACTGGGCCAGTCATTGCGGTGCGGTTTTACCACCTGCGTGCTATCAAAGCCCTACCAGGCCCCGAAGCAAGGGTATTCCTACGTTGCGAGGCGGATTCTAGAGACCGCCGCACCTCTGTGAACGATCAAAAGACTACGGCATTCGGAACAAACTTGCGGAAGACATTTCTTTCCATTTGATTCATCTTCTTACGTAGTCTATGCCCGCCCACACGTAGTAGTCAAGCTAAGTTAGACATAGGAATGTTCCACCTGAGCTCCGTCGACTACCTATCTAGCGCCACGTTAGCGTCGTATATACATCGCTGTGTTTAGCTTGAGACGATGAGATCCAGGATAGAGACCGGGGATATAGGACTAAGGTGATGGAAGGATATGTGCAATTTGGCATAATGCTGGCTGAACAGGGGGGTGGGAGTCGAAAATAGCTTAGAGGATAAAGGGCTCATGCTTAGATATTCCCACGGGGTCTAGTGATGTAGAGCATGGCTCTGTACCTAGTATATGGCCGTATACCCCCCGGGCAGAGGTGGCGGATTACGCGTACCCTCATCTGGCGCTCCACGCTATGAAATCAGTCAACCAACTCGGTCCAGTCCGCCATCTCGATTCCGGCCAGGCAGCCTTACCCGCAACGGAACGCCTAAGGCCTCGGCACACGAACCTCAAGAAGCCAACTGGTATCGTGAGAATAGTACTATTCCGAGTTACGCCGCCGCTGGAGCCAACAACGCGACAGCATCACCCCCAGCCTTGCTCTCCAACGCAAGATGCCACGGCGCAATCCCATGCACATCTAGCAATCCGGCAGCGCCGCCGCTCTCTATGAGAACACGCACGAGATTCGTTTGGCCCGACGCCGCCGCCCAATGTATCGCCATCTGGCCGTCGGTGGTCTGCGCGCGGGGTGACACCCCGGCTTGCAGCAGCAACGCCGCCGCCTCCTCATGGCCATGGCCGTCCCCGCCTCCCCCGGAGACCACCACCGGCTCGGCAGCATCGGTCTTCTCGTCGTCCTCCTCGCCGTCCTCCTCGTCGTGCTCCTCGTCGTGCTCCTCAACGCCGCGCACTGCGATGGCCCGCTTCCCGCCACAGGCGGCCCAATGCAGCGCCGTCCACCCTTTGCGCGACCGCGCCGCCGCGTCAACGCGCCCGTCATCGAGCAACAACTGAACAAGCCCTTTGTGCCCCTGGCTCGCCGCCCAGTGCAGCGCCGTGCGGCCGTCGGCGGACTCCGCAGTCGGATCCGCGGCGTGGTCCATGAGCGCCCGCACGACAGCGGCGTGGCCGTGCTTGGCGGCCCAGTGCAGCGGCGTACGGTCTCCAGCGCACCGCGGGTCGACATCGACGCCCCGCCGCTGGACGACGGCAAGCACTACATCGAGGAACCCCCCCCGCGCGGCCCAGTGGAGGGCTGTCCGGCCGACGGCGTCGGGAAGGCGCAGGTCGGCGCCCTGTGCGATGAGCAGCTGTAGGACCTCGAGCGCGCCGAAGCGAGCGGCGAGTTGGACCGCGAGGTTCGGACTCGTTGAGATCGGAGCCGATGTTCCCCAATATTTCCTACCCTTGCATTCTGCGTCGATGACCATGGCCGCAACCCTCAGCTGGCCCTTGGAGCCAAGGAAGCCTAGCGCGAGATCGTTCATATCCTGGTGGTATCCTTCTCGCGCATGGTCGCCCCAAAAACATGCCGCGTAGGTCAAGAGTGGATAAAGTTTCTGGAATTCGGCTATTGCGTCGCTGGATGGATTCTCGCCGCAGTCAAAGGTTTCACGGCCGAGGAACGCAAAACAGGCTTTGGCGATGTCTTGCCTGGCGTGAGGAAACCAGCGCCGATAGTTGGCCTCCCGCTGGAAGTATTCACGCACCGAGTTGTGCGCGAAGCGGGCCGTTGTGTTTTCGGAATCAATGGCAACCAGCCCCATGCAGGCATCGATGATGATGTCTCTACTTGGGACATCCTCGTGATTGAATTGCCATGTCGATGGATCGAGGGCGAGTGCCTGAAGCAATTCGTCGACCGACAGGGTTCGCTTTGCGTGGTAGATCCAGGAGAGAGTTGTCAGCGCGAGAGCCTTTCGCTCTGGAAAACCGCCTTCGATTCTCTTCATGGATTCCTCGTAGGCCGTCTCGATCCCTCTTGGAAGCGACTCAAGGGCGCGTTGGACTTCAGATCGCCGCGCTAGGTGACAAAGATGGTTGCAGTGTAATGCCGCGAGCAGGAACCTGACCCGAGCATTAGCCAGACAGCCACCAGGATAGTCGGAATTGACCGTTGTATGGGAGCATACATCTTGTCTGCTCTCTCCACAACACGGCGGACGAGATCCTCCTTCGCGTCGTCCCTAACGAGCAGGGATAGCTCGTCACTCTCACCAATCATATGCTCGACGTAAGCCCTCACGTCGGAAACATCACTCCTGATTTCTAGGGTCAGAGGGTTGCCGAGTAATGTCGGCCGGCTTGTCCCGGACATGGGCGTGCGGCTCGTCACCAAGACGTTGGCTCCGGATCGCGCGAGTTTGTTGACCAAAGAGAGGATTCCTCGGCGTCCGCAGGAGGACCCCACTTCGTCAAGAGCATCCACTAAAATGTAAACAGGGGCGTTGTTGGTGCATATTTGGGACAAACAAGCCGTGATATCGTCCAGCCTTGGTACCTCGTGGCCGTGGCCTAGGCGTTTGTACAGCTCCGCCACCGGTTCAGGTATAGATGTGCAAGCTTCTAGCAGCTGCCGGAGCAGGGAAGCGGCAACCATCGAGGCCGTTTGGACGAGCGATGCTTGGTAGCTGCAGTAGAAGCAGGCGGTGAGGTTGGAAGGGGAGAGTTTGTTCGTTATCAGTGATCTAAGGCACAGATACTAGTCAGTGGATTGCTGAAGCCGGTGTGAGAAAGAGGGAAAGGCTTGGCACATACACGAGTTGGGTTTTGCCAACGCCGGCTACAATATTTCCGCAAGGATTAGCAAATGTGGTATCCTAGAGGCGAGGGGGTCTTACGGCCACCATAGCACCAAAGATTGGTGTTTCCCTCGATCCATTTCTTCAGTTCAGGAGTATCGAAGATCCATTCCCCAGTTCCGGGGTGATGTTTTGCAGTGAGCTCCTTTTGCTTGGTTCGGATCGTGCCATCGAAGACCCAGTCGAGTATTCTTAGCCTTGTTGCTTCTAAGAGTGGTAACGGGTGGTTAGTTACCGCAGAGGTTTAGGATCGGGTGATATCTCAAGCTGCGGTGCACACCTTTGGCTTCCACCTCGGCCCTGTATCTCATCATCCGGACTTCTTCTAATGTTGTTGCCTGAACCCGCCTAGTGCGTTTCGGCATACTCCTTAGCTGCGACCAAACCAAAGCCAGGCCTCGACTGAAGAGACTTACAAGTTGCTGATCGCGACAGCGGATTGGATGCGGTGACGATATCGATTTAGGTTGTGTGTCCACAGAGCCATCTCATCTTCACCAAACGGCCAGATGACGGCTATCAGCAAATTCGTGGCCGACTTGCGTTGGGAGTCTTGGAGTTTTTCGGATAGGCGCCCTAGCTCCGCCTGGAAGTCCGCGAGATCAAGAGCGAACAAGGGGAGATCGGTGTCAAGGTTTGGTGATGACTGAAACAAGAAGGCATCCTGCACCGAGACGAGAAGCTTCTTCAAGCACACAAGCTCTTCGAGGTAGTATGACAAGGCTCGCGGTACGCTTCTCAGGGTCGAGATTTGCCGATGGGTCGCCTGCGTAATCTGGATCGTGACGCTGAGAAGCCCGGCGATCGCCGAGGAGGTGTTGAGCACACTATCCATGTGGGCGTATCGCAATAATGACCGGCTACGCGACCAGGAATGATGAACTGACGGCTTGGAGGGCGATTTTGGCCGCCCCGGTATATATGAAGGCGGCTCGCTCAAAGGCGGCTCAGCCCAGCAGCGGCATCGACCAATCGGGGTGTGTGGCGTTTCTTGGGGCCGCTGCAAGCTCCGATTGGTCGAT
>Ga0247771_1000494_pt1 | contig 12388 bp, 14 predicted proteins | sample UWRJL197509C6_FD_179948 | JGI IMG/M metagenome (GOLD analysis project Ga0247771, IMG submission 179948) | Plant litter microbial communities from Arlington Agricultural Research Station in Wisconsin, United States - UWRJ-L197-509C-6 | ecosystem: Environmental > Terrestrial > Plant litter >...
CGCGGTCTGCAACTACCTTGATGGGGTCGATGATTGCGGGGAACCGGTCCGCTGCTGCCTGCTACGTTCCAGTTGGCCTTCCAAGAACCGGGCCGACGGGCTTACGCAACGGCAGAGGAGTCTAGGAGTTGGTAGCGGTCTGCTTCTGGTACCTAATGCCCGATTACGGCCGTATTTGGGCGGAGCCGTCATTTGCAGGAGACGGCATGCAACTGGAGAGGAAGGACGCGGCAAGATCGCCGCAGTACCTAGATTGATAGTGCCCGTAGGCATGGATACTTATACCGTTCAAGGTGAGATGCGACCATGGCGAGATCCCAGGTTTCTCGGGGGCGACCATGCTCTTCGTACCAACGGTACTCGATTCCGGAAGCCGGGTGCCGAACATCCTCTGAGCTACCTCGGGTGTGCCCCGTGTGTACTAGTATTGCCGCCCCGTGACTCAGCCTTGCCACCCATCTCTTGCGGCCAGCGGTCAACTTTCATCCAACAGAGGCTAACGCAATGTGAAATGTTGGACGAGATACCTATCCAAGGTCAAACGACTCACAGCTACTAATACTTATGGGTAAAGCAGGCCTGAACTGCTTGCTCCTTCGCAGACCATACCCCGTCTCAGGCTATCACCCTCGTAGATTGGATGGAAGAGGTCTGGGCCCGAGTAGACAGGTTCCGTGATAATTAGCCTCCTTGACATAGAGGGCGTACTTACCGTGATAAGTGTACTCTAAGGCACTGGCTCTTTTGTGACGGTTTGAACGGTTGCGAGGCTGCTGTGCCGCTCCCCTGGCGGAAGTGTTGTGTTGCGGCGCTCCGCCCTTAGCCATTCTTTGATAACTATGTGGTAGTATGGGCGGATGATCGGGACGCCGGGTAGGTAGGCGGCTGTACTTCCGTATTGACACTGGCTGCAGTGCTGGACGCAGCACCGTGGTTGAGCTCCAAGTTGTTTTGCTATTCATTCAACAGAGGGTCTCGAAACCTTAGCAATCAGATCGAGAGAAATGGGTGTACTTTCGTCATTCCAGTACAACCACTGGTAATTGAGGTTTGACCCTGGACTAAAAAGTCGCCGTGCAGATCCTAGACAGCCTGCCATGTTGCCCACCGTTGACTAGAGCAGTACTGGATTTGACTCGACGAAACCTCACCCTCCTACTACTGACGAGAGGTAGATCACATCTTGTGCCTCCGAGAGGCATGATGTCTCGCTTTGTAGGCCCGCGGGATGTGATTTCTGCATTCCCCAGAAATGCCCGGCACATCTCCCTATCACCTGGAGAGATCGCAAGCCTGTCGAATGGGCTGATATAGTTAGGTGTGCTAGTATCTCGAGTATGCATGGGACCCGTCGCGCGCACCGCAAATGTACTGCCGACTCGACATCGGGAAAGACTGACCCGACCATCCCCGGTTGTCGTACGGCACTTACAAGGCTCGATCACAATCTGGGAACTACCCGAGGGGCCGAAACCGCGGATACGTATAAGCCAAAGAACCACTACGGCTTGCTCCTGGTGTTCTGTAGTCTACAGGAAGAGAGGTGTCTTGCTTGACCTGGCTCACCTTACTGCAGCGTAGCATCCTATCCTCCATAAATCAAGTGCCCCTCGAGAACATAAGCATACCCACTTAGGTAGACTTCATCTAAGGATGAGCACCTCGTATTGCGAAACCCGTCAACGATGGGGACATAATGGGGTATCACGTTTGATATAGTAGATGGAGGGCTCTCCGAACTATAAGGTGGTGCAGCTCGCAGGACCAAGGAGGCCAGTCTTCAGGCTTCAAACTGCGCCAGACCGGCGATTTCTTTCTTTTTGGCCCCGGTGTTCGGCTTGCAAGACCTCACAGTCACGCCTCCAGATTTCGTACTCGGGGCTATTCCACATGCTGGGGGGTGGGCGGCGGATCCGGGGAGTTGATCGGCCAAGCGAGGAGAGTGAAGACGTCAAGACCGACATGATCTCAGGGCACAGGATGGGCTGGTTGGCCCAGGATTCGGAAGACTGCGAGGAGAAGGCGTTGGGGCCATTCCGGGAGGAGCGGACGGAGGTACTAGAGCAAGATCCCGACCCATGATGATGGGGTTCGTCTGGTATTGGCGCCTTCGCGTCCGGAACTGTTGGGGGTCTTTGACACGTTGTTGGCAACGTGACATCTCCGTGCGGGTCCTTGGTGAACTGGGCGTGCCGCTCGCTATGGCGGCCGAGCTCAAGCCCGCGGTCGCGGTCTCTTTGGCCTGTACGGTCCACGCTGTCCTCGCCGGCCGTCATGATGTCGCCTAGGAGTTGCGAGATCAGTCCGTAGCTCCCCAGCTCTTCCTTCTCCGAGCCGGCCGACACCCACAGGTCCTCTCTGATCTTGGATGCGTCCGCTCCGCTCTGGAGCAGGAAACGAACAGTCTCCAGACGGTTGTACCGTGCCGCCATGAGCAGCGGAGTCCTCCCGAGATCGTCCTCGGCGTCTACGTCTGAGCCTCGCAACACCATCTCGCCGACGATCTCCGTCTCCCCCGCCTGCGCCGCGAGGTGCAGCGGCGTACAACCTTTCCCGTCTCTCGCGTCCAGCAGGTATCGCGTTTCTGCGTCCGCGACCTCCATTGCGCGCCCCTCGTCGGCGTCTGGGATCGGCCGATCGGGATGCCCGGGCGACAACGCGGCTGCATATGAAGCCGAGAAGAAGTGGGATATCAAGGTGATGGCCAGTTCGGGGGCCGGCCCTCGCAGTGCCTCGTGCACGGCGCTCGTACCCCGGCTGGCGGCGTACTTGCTTGTGAAGCGGATGTTGGCGCCGGCCGCGAGAAGAGCGCGCACGAGCGGCGCCGCGCCGAACAACGACGCCCGCACCAGTGCGTGATGCAGAGTTTTCGGGCGAAGGCCCCATGTACGCGGCCATCGATGCACGTCAAAGATGGAGGCGAGCAATGCTTCCTCGGTGGGAGGGGCAGTAGGCACCGGTGCCGCGGTTCGGGACGAGGATGGCAGGAGGGAGAAGCGGCCGCGCCGGGGGGACACGACCGCTGTGGGTGTCGGGGAGCTGGTCACAGCGGCATCGTAGCTCGGCGGCGGCGAGCGGCCTCGTGGGTCGGGGGTTAGGGTCGAGGGGGGGGTCGTGATCGTTCGCGGGGCAGCGTCGCCCGCCGACAAGCCCTCGGCCGGCGGAGGCTCATTCGAGACCGAAAAGTAGGGCGGTGGAACATCCCGGTCTTGGGAGGATAAACCTGTCATGGTCAAGCGGCCTTGGCCGATGAGGCGAGAAAGCTTAGGTAGTAGGTAGGGAGGTACGTAGTAGAACACGAGTGCCACCCGGAGCTTGGGACGGCGGGGATCGAGGGCCACGGCTCTTGGCCGCGATGCCTAAACATCATATACCAGAGGGCGGTTAAAGAGAGGCCCGGGAGGTCCCGGGACCTGTGCCACTGGGATGGTTCTCCGTCTCCCGGGGCGCGCCGCGTTGGTTCTCCGGTTTATTACAATCGACCCGACGTTGGCGCTCTGAACATGTGAGCAGCAACGCGAAGCACCGAAACCCCAGCGTGATGGGCGCGACCTTCCCGTTCGAGACAGGGGTCCTCGGCCCGCAAGTGCCCCGCCGCACTGGGCTGCGCGGGGCTGGTGCGAGGTGGCAGCGGAACGACACCTCCAGACCTACCTCCGTCGGTTTAGTTGCTGTGCCGCACTCGCCCAAAATGCCTCGGGAATCACGCACGCCTACGAGACGAGACGACCCCGAGTGGTGTATCGTCCCGTGGGCCGGAGTCCCGACAAGGTCTCGCGGGCGTTGGTCCGCAGGACCGAGACCTGCAGCCAACGGCCCGACGCCGACACGGCATATGCAGAGGATGGAGCAGCCACGGTGGGAAAGCGTCTGTGCTGCGGAGAGATTCAGTTCGGTTTGAGCAAACTCCCGGCTTGCCCTCGCCTCTCTTCGGAAGGACGCCTCTCCGGACGCATGGTTCTCCTTGTCCTCCCCCGTTGAGTTTGGGCTCGGTCAAGCGCGCAAGACGTGAAGAACACCGCCCGCCTGGCTGCCAAGCCGCTAACGGGCCATCGTTTTGGGGTTTGCGTGCTGCTCAAAACAGACGGGGGCTGAGGTGATGGCGCGAGCGCTGGAGTCTTCGAAACACGGTGGGTCGCAACACCATCTTGCCTCGGATTCCTCCGATCTTGCACCATTCGGAACCCTCGACCTCGAACTTAGCTTCACCAAAACATCAGAGGCCAAGATGGGAACTCTCGGTGCCTGTTTGGGAACGGTTTTATAGTTGCCGCGCACGAACTCGCGAAGAAATCCAGAATGTGCTTTAGCGGACGCTCCGGCGAGTCCGCGTCGTCCACGTCCGGCCGAGGTTTAAAATGCCCTGCTCCCAGGTGCCGGACGATCTGGTGATCTTCCGTCTCCATCCCTCCGCCGATCCCAAGCTTCTCTCCGCTCCCTTGCAGAAGCCCGGGGCTTCGTTCTCTTCGTACTCTCCACATTATTCCACGTCGGTCGCTACAAGCCCGCTGCGCGGTCGTCCTTCACTTCCAGCATCAGGATGCGTCTCTCACTTACTGTCGCCTTTCTTTCCCTGTCCGCCGCGGTGCTGGCGGACGCGGACGCATCGCATAATAAGCACGCCGTGAGTTTCCTAACCGCGTCTGGCGAGGGGAACCTCGAGCTGACCTCCGGCAGAGCGGCTTGGCCGCCCGGGCCCGGTCTCTTCTTGGCACGGGGCGCGAGTCGCACCACCTCCGGCGACAAGAGAAGGCAGGCAAGCGCCCCGCCGGCGGCGGCGGCAAACAAGAGCAAGTACAAGTCAACGCGTCGGCGGAGAACGGCACTGTCAACGCGGCCGGCCTGAACTCGACCGTCGTCGAGAATCAAGGCCACGCGCCCCCTGAACAGGCCGCTCAGGGCCAGGTCATCGCGCCGGAGGTGGCGGGCGGCCAGGTCTGGGTCGTCAACGGCCAGGCCGTGCAGCTCGTCAACGGCCAACTGGTAGCCGTCAACCAGAACCAGGTACAGATGGTGCAGGTCGTCCCCATCGGCGTCATATCGCAAACCGCTACCGTTGCGCAGTGCCGCGTTGTCACCGTGCAGCAGGTGCAACAGGCCAACGCTGTCATCGTCAACGGCCAGGTCGTCCCCGTTCAGGCCATTGGGGGCCAGTTCCAGCAGTTCCAGGCCGTGGGACGCCAGGGCCAGGCATTCCCCGTCCAAGTGTCGAACTTCCAAGGCGCCGCTCCCCAGTCGTTCCCCGGCGAGGCCCAGCCTCAGGCCGAGGGCAGGTGATCAGAGGCCTCCGGGCGGGCGCGGCAGAGGGGGCGATTCTTGTCGCCGGGCACCGTCGTCAACAACTGTTAGACGAAGAACACGGGCGGCGAGGGCGGCACCACGGAGGGCGCGAACGGGGCCAAGCGATTGGCGGCGATGCTGGCATCAAGATCACGCAGCCTGGCGGTGCCGGGCCGGGCCGGAGAGGGTTGATACTGTCGTTCAAGTTCCCTCCGCGTACAAATACTGCCGTACAATGTGTTTCCGTTGCGTTCCCTCGGTCGTATATGCGTGTTTCAAGAAGCGTGCTTCCCATCGCCGTCCGGCCTGAACGGTTCCGGCCTCTCTCAGTCGGGCGCCGGCGGACGGGCCGGCGCTCGGGGCCACCATCGGCGGTCGGTGTGGTCGGTATCGGCGGCCCAGGTCCGGGGCTCAACAACTGCTTGGTCGCAACCCACCAGCGCCAACTCGGTAGGCAGAAGGCTCGATTTCGCCAAAATTCGGCGGCGGGGGATAGCGCCTCGGCCCTCGATGCCCGCTAGCCTCCCACATGTCAAGGCACATGTCGAGGTTCGCAGCGCGGGCAGCGTTTAGCCTGATCGGACTCCGGAGCCAGCAGAGCCCGGCTCGCATGACGACAGGGGCCTTTTCGCCGCACATTGACAATGAGGGACTTCCCCAAAATACAGCTCATCGGCACGCTTTAATTGCCCTTTCTCTATCTCACATGTGTCCTCAGTCCGTCTCCCGCGCCCAGCCGCCGTGTCGATACCTATTTAAAACGCCCGCCAGCCGCCGCCCGCCGCCCGCCCAGCATGCGGCCGTCCCAACGCCCGAGCTCTTCTCGCCCCTCGCGCCCCTCGGGTCCCCGTCCGCCGCCGCCGACCGCCCTGAGAAGCAGCGCGATGAGCATCCCGGCCCTGCTCGCGGCGGCCGCCGTCGCCGTCGGCAGCTACGCCGTCTACAGCTTCCGGAAGGCCGAGGCGTCCGCGGGCCAGCCGCCCTTCGCGAGCTTCGGCTTCCGCAGGCTGAAGCTGGCCCGCGCCCAGATGGTCAACCACGACGTCAAGCGGCTGCGCTTCGACCTGGGCGACCCGACCCTCAAGAGCGGCCTGTCGCTCACGTCGGCGCTGCTCGCCATCTCTTTTCCCGGCGGCGGGTGGATCCCCGTCCTCCGGCCCTATACGCCGGTTAATGATCTTGGTGAGCCCGTCTCCGCTCCTCCCCAGCCCTCCGGCCACGACGTGCCGTAACGGGGTAGTCGGCCCCGGCGATGCGGCATCCGTTCGGCGGCACGCACGAGCGAGGCGGTCCGGTGACCGCGGGCTCGCGGAAAAGCGGCGGGAGCCTGTCATCACGACGGACGCGGAGGCTGACGTTGGTGCCCCGGACAGACGAGAAGGGCCACATCGACCTTCTGGTCAAGCAGTACCCCAAGGGCAAGCAGTCCACCTACCTGCACGCCCTGAAGCCGGGAGACAGCCTGACGTTCCTGCGCATCCCGGGGTACGGCTGGAAACCCGACGAGCAGTCACACGTGGCCCTCGTCGCCGGCGGGCAGGGCATCACGCCTTGCTACCAGCTCGCGCGCGGCATCCTCAAAAACCCCAACGACAAGACGCGCGTGACGCTCGTCTGGGGCGTCAACACGGACGAGGACGTCGTGCTCCGGGGCGAGTTCTCGCTGCTGGAGCGCCAGCACCCGGGCCGCTTCAAGGCCGTCTACACGGTCGCCAATCCCAAGGAGGGCAGCCGCTTCACCAAGGGCTTCGTCACCAAGGAGCTGCTGGAGGCAAACGGGGTCGTGCCGGGCGAGAGCGGCGTGGGTAAGGTCTTTGTGTGCGGGCCGCCGCCCATGGAGAAAGCGCTCGTGGGGGGCGCGGGACTGCTGACGCAGATGGGCTTCTCGAAGAGCCAGGTGCACAAGTTTTGACGTGTTTCTACTCTCAGGCGAAGAAGATACATAGGATCTGGATTCCACTAGGCGGGGATACCGGCGTTAGGGTCACGGGAGACGGAGCTTGGTCATCCGGAGTTACCCCTAAATCGTACCATGACATTGGATGCTGCCCTCGGTCTTGCGCTCGCGTCGAATTCCTTCCCCTCCGGACTTAGCCCAGAGCCTACCTACCTACCAACCTAGGGTACCTGACCTAGGTAAGCACCGCACCCCAGTTCCGGCCACGCACGCCCCATGTCCTCGCTCCGCTCCGCACACAGATCATCCACGAAAGCGAATACTTGCGGAATAGCATATCAGCATTCCCCCCTTCCCATCCCCTCCGTCCTGGTCTTGCTCGTAAAATATATTTCTTTACTAGCACAGTGGAGCAAAGTATTACAAGACGTTGAGACGTAGGACGGTATGTCGGCCATTGCAAGGACGGTGGTGGCCACTGGGGCGTCATCTGGCCTGGTACGACACACCGGCACCCTGACTCCGAATGCACACGACGTGATATATATCCACGAACCCGCTGACGCTTTCTGTAGGGCTTCGAGGTAATCAAGCAACTCTTGGGCCAATCGCAGCCCTATAACTTCATACTCGGCGCTCGAAATACCGAGGCCACAACGAAGGCCTTCGACCTGATCAAGTACGATAACTCCAAGCACAACGTGACGATCCTCCCACTTGAGCTTTCCGACTTGAAGGACGTCAGGTCCTTCGCCGGGAAGGCACTTGGCAGGCTGGGACCAAACAAAATTGACTACCTGATGCTGAATGCCGCCCTCACCTCAGGGGCCATCAGCAAGGAGGGCCCGCACGGGTCCAAGTGGTCTACGCAGTACATCGTGAACCATCTTTGTTTGTCCTGCCAGTCTATGTTCCAGATCAGCTGTGGTGTCGAGCTGACTTGAGCACACTTAGCGCAGCACTATCTCCTCCATCTGCTGAAAGACAAGGTCACCGCTTCAGACTCTCGCATCGTCGTCGTGTCTTCGGGCGCCATTCGAGCAGTCAAGGACACATGTAAGCACCCCGGATCTCGCAGATCTTATTCTTCAGGTCCCTGCAGGGGACGGGATGGCAGCCTTGTTGATTTCTTGCCCCAAGCGGTCCTCGAACAGCAAGCCAGGGCAGGCTCCGGTGAGAGCGGCTTCGCTCTGTATGGTGCGACCAAGTTCGTCCAGCTCCTTGGCGCGCACTGGTGGCGCCGCCATCTGGCCGGCCATGCCACCGTCATCGCCGTCTCACCGGGCCTTATCCCGGGAACCGGCCTCGGCCGCGGCTTCAAGGCTGATGGGATCGAGATGCCGTCCACCGTCGGCATGAAGGATGCCAAAAGCGTCCCTGAAGGTGCGAGGCTCCCAAATTAGAGCCGTCCTCCTTAAGGCGACCACGCAGCGACCGGACCAGCATCCTCCGAGGGGCCGGTGCCTCGTCGCCGCAGACCGTCGTCACACTTGCCATGGGCCTAACGTGCGATGATCAGCTGACCGTTTCTGTGCCTTCCAGGTGCCGAGAGCATTTTGAGGGCTTTTACGGCCCAGAATCTCCCCGGGGATCCGCAGCAGATATTCTTGACGAGCTGGGGTGAGTGGTGGGCCAAGGACGTGTACAGCTTGTCCCTGGACGAGAGACTGCAGGATAAATGGAGCCCAAGCAGGGAGGACATTGAGAGAGAGGAGGGCCTCGTGTGATGAGCGAACAACAGGCTGTTCGCTTATGCAGGTGACTTTTTCATTCTTCGCAGAGATGCATATGACCTAAATCACTCAGTGCATTATGCAGCAGTAAGTTCACCTACCTAGGTAGTACAGGTGTCTGCCTGGTATCTATGGTAACCAGTAGGTAGGTACCTACTAGCTACCTACCTAGGTACTTAGGCGAACCCGGGCTTGAATATCACTCAGAGGTACATGCCTGCAGAGTTGCAACCCAATTGGTGTACGAGAGTCATCCTGCTGTAGACGGTGTGGTGGTGTAACTTGCTAAGGTACCTAACAGGTACAACCTAATTACCTATCTGAACATGGGAAGATATTAAGCTGCTAGAGTTTTGCAACTAAGCCTATGTCAGGGCCGTGGTACGTGGAGTGAAAGGAACGGAGGTAGAAGGACGGGGCGCTTCAGGTGCGCAGCTGGTGCGCACATCAACGGCCACGGCGCTGATCCTGAACGTCCCCTTGGAGACCCCTCTCCACTTGACGCGCTTTACATTATTCACCTTATCAATCCCCGTCGCATTCTCGGCCACGTTTCCATGCCTCGCATTCACCTTCGGTAGAGTTACCACCAGGTGCACTTGATAAGCGACGACGTCGAACATCATGTGACGTTTCTGGTGGCGGCACAGCGTAACACTTCCGGAGACAAAAATTGGGCTGAGCCTTGGCAACGGCCTTGCACCGCGCCCTCGGCCTAAGATTTCACCGGGGCTTACTTAGGACGGGTTGGCACAGACATCAAACCATCGACGTTTGCATTGAACTATCCCCACAAGGTCTTCTTCACTTCTGCCTCTGCTAAAGCCATTCTCAATCCCTGACGCTTGACACGGCTACCTGGGACTTTGTCGCTATACTACGATCGTCCGACAGCTCTCAGCATTCCCGGAGGTCTGTTCAAGATGAATCCAGTCGCCAAAGGTCTCCTCATGGTCGCCTATGGCCTGGTCCTCTTCTTTGGGGTGTTTGTCGTGGCGCCGGTCCTCGGTCTCGCCTACCTTGTTTATATAATAGTTACTCTTCCCCTTACACTCATCTTCTTCTCGTCCAACTGGTCCATGCGACCAAAGCACTTTCCACCGGTCGAGGTATACCTTGCTCATTTCGAACGGCTTCATCCGGACCTGATAGCATACGTCGCTGTTGCTCACGAGGTGGCGGCGCAGCAGGAGGCGGGCCCGTTCTGGACGCAGGCCATCAGTTCCTGGCCCCACAAGACGAATCGAAACACGACCTATCTCGTCATCGCCACCGTCGTCGAGACGCAGTGGTCCTTCACGCACGCCGCTGGCTTTTTTGCGCGGCTGGAGGGTGCCGGCTGGGGCCGGAAGGTCGTGTGGACGTTCCTGCGCGACCAGGTGGAAGGGGCCGGCATGGTTTCGCAGGAGCAGAAAGACGCCTTCGCCAAGGTAATGAACATGATGAATTCCGGCCGGCTGCTGCCAGGGCCCGGCTCGTTAGGAGATCTATGGACGGGCTTGGCGAACTTGTTTCACGACAACGGGTACCCTCAGCGGCTAGAGGAACGGGGCGCCGCCCGCTACGCCCATCTGGGCCGCCCCATCGTGCATGCCCGGAAGGACTCGCTGGACTGGGTGTTGCATCACGGGGCGGTCGTCCTTCCGAATGGTCATACCCGGAACGCTGTGAAGGACCTGGCGACGTTCCCGCCGGTCTGGGGGGGGTTCAAGAAGGACACCGATCTAGAAGACCCGGAACAGGGACTGGCTGAGTGTTGGCAGATTGCTGATGCGCGAACTCTCTTTCCCTGGTCAGAGACGTAGGGGGCGGGGCGGCTCACGCGATCGAGGTACATTGTCCGTCGCCGGAGGGACAGGGGCGCCCATGGGGGTGATCGTGAGGGAGAGCCGATCTGTGAAGACAGCGTAGCAATGTGGCGTCAGTCCTCTCGTTCTATCCCTGGGGTATTGATTAGCATGTACTGTTGCTTCCAGGAGTGGCTCCTTGTACTTACGTTCTCTACATCGTTGGCAAGTTTGTCTCTTTCTTTCCACCTCTACATCAGAGACTGAGAGCTACTTGAGCACGTAACCACACTTGGAGCACGTAGCCACGCTTTTGGAGCGTCTCCTCTCCGAGGATCAGTTTCTACATTCTTCAGAGAAGCCCTGCAGTTTGTAGTATGGCCAAAATTTCGTGAGCATTGCCAGCAAGAGTGGCACTTAGGACCGTAGGTGTCTGTTTGAAACGGTGTTGTCTATGAAGACCTGGAGTTGAAGATGTTTGCATGTCTAGAGGTTGCCACCGCTAGTGTCCGTGTGGTGGACGGTTTCGCGTGTGGTTCTGGTCATCCACCTTGGATCCGTTAGTCTGACTGATCTGTGATGTAAAGCTCGGCGCCGACATGGCCGACGCCGAGACCAGCAAGGGACGCAACTGGATTTCAGTCCATAAACGGATGCCAAAAATGAGACAAACGACGTAATCATCGACTACCGTCTTAAACTACTCTAAAGGAACTGAAGCAGGTAGGCGAAGGCTATGCTGACGTGTTGTATAGTTTGCAAAATGTCCTATATTGGCAAGAATTGCAGTACAACTATTGTAAGAGCACTTGAATCGCAAACGCCTTCTCTAGTCACTTACCACTGAATTGCTGTATTATGGACGGCGCAGGGTTCTCGACCAGGCAGGGGCGATTTGCAACTCTGGCCGGACGGCTTTAATGTTAGCTCGGATTCCATGTACATGATGCCGTCCCGTGTCCAACTGGGGATCTAAGTTCTACTGACTGGAAGTCGTCACGATGATTCTTCCAGCCACTCCGACACGCTCTGTCTACGTGCGCATGGCACTCGAAAGAAAACGCCACGGCCAGGAGCTACTTAGAAACACGACCTCAGAGCTACAACCAACCCTCCACTCGGCGGGAAGCTCTGGAAATTGTCAGTGAGCGCCCGTTGGGTTATCCCAAGATTGCTTACCCATCAATTGCCCGATATCTAGATAGGGAGGAGAGCGGAGGTAGTCGGAGCGGCTGCGCTAGAGGAAACGACGGAGGCCTGGAGGGTAGATGCCACAGTGGGCGAAGCGGTGACCGGCCACGAGGAGGCAACCGTGGGCGACGCCGCAACGGTAGGCGAGGCGACAGAGGGCGACGAGACCGCCACAGTCGGCGGCACGGCCACAGTGGGCGAGGCCACGACCGGAGACGACGCAGCAACGGACGAGGAGCTCGGAACGGCGGCCTTGGTCGACGACACGACAGCCGCGGAGCTCGGGGTAGCCGCAACCGTGGACGAGACGGTCGGCTTGGCGCTGGTGGACGTGGTCGAGGTGCTGGGCTTGGGGGGCTGCACCGGGGGCTCTGCGCCGCCGCCGCCGTCGGCGATAGTGATGCTAGAGGAGCCGCTGCTCTGGTAGCCCTCGGTGGCCAGGATCATGTAGTCGTGGCTGCCCATCTTCAGGCCGTTCTTGGTCCAGGCGGCGAAGTGGT